>Ga0209577_10002377_pt1 | contig 18127 bp, 15 predicted proteins | sample GraSoiAngelo_109_FD_185874 | JGI IMG/M metagenome (GOLD analysis project Ga0209577, IMG submission 185874) | Grasslands soil microbial communities from the Angelo Coastal Reserve, California, USA - 14_0903_12_20cm (SPAdes) (version 2) | ecosystem: Environmental > Terrestrial > Soil > Grasslands...
CCTATCAGCACACCAGCGTTTGTTTTTTTGGCCACACCCATGTGCCGACGGCTTTCGTTCGCGATGATGGCGTGCAAAGCCAAAGAATCGACAAGTTGCGCATCGATTCGAGCAAGAAATATTTTATCAACACCGGTAGCGTCGGCCAGCCACGCGATGCTGATTGGCGCGCCGCGTATTGCATCTATCACATCGACGATGCGGTGGTCGAACAACGGCGGGTGAAATATGATCTCGTGACCGCGCAGAAAAAAATCATCGACGCCGGCCTGCCCCGTTTGTTAGCGGAACGGCTCGCGATCGGAAGATAAGTAACAAGTGACCGGGGACCAGCAAGCCATATCCAATCAGTTTAACTTTTCAGATGCTCAACAATTTTGAATTCCGTTGTGTGTTTTTTCTCCGCTGAATTAACCTTCGTGTCCTTCGTGGTGAAACCATGGATTCGATTTTGATCATCAAGCCAAGTTCGCTCGGCGACATCGTTCACACGCTTCCGGCAGTGGCTGCGATTCGCGATGCGCACCGGAAAGCCAGTATCACGTGGGTGATGAATCCGGAATTCACGCCGCTCCTGCGGGGAAGTCCCGACGTCAATCACATCCACGTATTTCCGCGCCGTGAATTTGGCGGACTCGGCGCGCCGGTTAGCATGATGCCGTGGCTCAAAGAAACCAGAAAGCTGCGTCCCGATCTCGCACTCGATTTTCAGGGACTGCTTCGGAGCGCGTTTATCGCTCGGGTCAGCGGCGCGAAACAAGTTTATGGAATGAGCGATAGCCGCGAAGGCTCGCGTTTCTTTTACAGCCGCACCGCCAAAGTGAATCGGCGCGAACATGCGGTCGAGCGATATCTCAAACTCGCCGAGCTCGCCGGCGCGAGAATCGGCGATGCTTTACGCTGTCCTCTGCCAACGGGCGATATGTTGCCGCGATTCGATGAATTTCCGCCGTTTATTTTGCTGCACCCGTTCGCGCGCGGAAAGGGCAAATCATTGACCAACGGCGTGATCGAGGAAATTTGCCGCGCGTTCGCGCCAACCCGCGTCGTCGTGGTTGGAAAAACGAACCGCAATCTCGATGTCGCCGAGAATTGCGTCGAGCTCACCAACCAGACTTCACTTTTGCAGTTGATCCGGCTGATCCGCGTCGCGCGTTTTGTCATCAGTGTCGACAGCGGCCCGATGCACATTGCCGCCGCGGTCAACGATCGCTTGCTGTCCATCCACACCCGGACCAATCCGCGCCGCGTCGGTCCTTACAATTCGAATGCCTGGATTTGGAAAGACGGAAAAATTCTTTGCGTCAAGGAACTAGAAAACGCGAAGCTCAAACGCCATGGCCACCCATTTAAAACCAAGGATATCCCCGCCGTCGTCGAATTTATCCGGCCCCTCGTCCCGATCGACCCGATGCTGGCTTAGCTCGACGGAAGTGATGCGCGTTGCTTCAAAACGAATTCGGCGAGCGGGAGGTCGCGCGGATAAGTGATTTTGAAATTGAAGTCGTGATTCGGGACGAGGACGACTTTGCACCCGAGAAGCTCGACGGCTGAAACTTCGTCAGTCACCGAGACGTTCTTTTTTGCGACCAGGCGGTACGCTTCTTCCAGCAATTTTCTCGCAAAGACCTGCGGCGTTTGCATGGCGTAAACGCCGTTGCGATCGACCGATTCCTTGACGGCAAGATCGAGATCGGCGCGCTTGAGGGTGTCATTGATTGGCTCGGCGAGCGCGGCCGCCCCGCCGGTTGTCCGGCAAACGTCGAAAACACGCGTGATTTTTTCCGGCGTTATCATCGGCCGCGCGGCGTCGTGCACGGCGACGAAATCGGATTTCAGATTTAAATGATCGAGTCCGGCACGCACCGAATCGCTCCGTTCTGCCCCGCCCGCGACGATCTGTTTCACTTTTGTCGGTTGGCCGATGATCTTTCGCAATTCGCCCAGGCCGTCGGCGCGGCCGACCAAAATGATTTCTTCGACACAACTCGTGCGCTCGAACGCCGCGATAGTGTGGGCAATGATCGGCTTGCCGCTCACCAGCGCAAACAATTTGTCGAATCCCATGCGTTCGCTGCTGCCGGCGGCGACGATGATGGCGGTAAGCATGGATAAATCGTTAAATCGTCAAACCGATTCAGGAATCTCGATTCTCGAATTACGCGCCCAGCTGCTTTTGCACTTCAGCGCTGAGGCTCTTGCCGTCAGCGCGGCCGGCCACTTTGGCTTGCAACGCTTTCATGACCGCGCCCATTTGCACTTTCGAACTGGCGCCAACCTCGGCAATCGTCTCCCGCACAATTTTTGAAATTTCGTCGGCGCTCATCGCTTGCGGTAAATACGATTGCAAGATCGATAATTCCTCTTTTTCTTTCGCCGCCAGCTCTGGACGCCCGCCTTTTTCAAAACTTTCGATCGAATCCTGACGTTGCTTGACCTGTTTGCGAATCACTTGGATCGCTTCGGCATCGGTTAACGTTGAATCGGCACCAGCCTTTTCGATCGTCGCGTTGGTAAGGGCGGCTTTAAGCATGCGCAGCACGCCCAGCTTCGTGGCATTTTTCTCGCGCATCGCCGCCTTCAATTCTGAATCCACACGCTCGGATAAATTCACGTCAGAAAATTACGACGCTGAAACGTGATTGTCGATCTTAGCTAAAACTTAAACGGAGTGAAATGACGATCGACCGCCTGGGCCCAGAGCAAAACAACTTCGTTAGTTGGCGATATTGACTCGAATGTATGCGGCCCGGCTTCGAGAAAGCGCGCCGAATTGTAAGGCACTCCGTCGAGCAAACCCGACGCGTCCCCCGCGCGGGAAAAAATCTTGTAGGTTGCTGGTATCACGACTTGGAACTGGAATTGGCGAGAATTTTCTGTCGACGGTCGCAAAATCGCGCCGGCGACGCGCAAGTGATTAGTCACGGGTAAATAAGCGCGCTCGATGAAGTCCCGAGTCGAGTCTGAATAGCGATGGAGCATAGTGGCGACGACGCAGGTGCGGGTTTCGATGCATCGCTGAGGAGCGTCGTCGGTAATTATTCCGCGCTTGATTGCTTTTCTCGTAATTCGTTCCAAAAGCAGCCGAAAACAGCGGCGGCGAAAAATGGTTTCGCCTTTGCAATCGAGGACATAATCGTCCGGTTGAGTCAGGGCCAGAACATCGCGCAGAAGATTCGTTTCGCCGATTGTCCGGTCTTTCCAAACCGGTTTGCCGGTAAACAACACCGCAATTTCACAGAGGGCGGCAATCGCTGGCAGCGGAACGAAACGCACGGCCCGACCAACGCTCGCGCTGTCTCGGGACAGCTTTTCAGCCAAAGCAAACAGTCCGGCAGTGACAAAGATCGCGCCAAGAGGGTAAGCCGGCAGATACGTTTTCGACAAAGGCCAGAACGCTTCGATTAAGAATAAATAGATGACGCACAGTAAAAGAACGAAAGCGCGGCTAAGACCGATATTCGGATTGGGCGAAAGACGAAAGACTTGCAGCGCGAGATAGGCGAAACCCAACGTCGCCAACGTGAGAACTACGGCGGCAATAAACGAGTGGCCGGAGGGCACAAGCTTGGCCAAGAAATTGAATTCAAAAACCTGGTAGCGAAGATCGGGCCAGAGTCCTTTAGCGGCGAAAAAAACCATGACTAACCCGGGCACGAGCACAGCCGTGCCGCAAAGTATTGCCATGAACTTCGCTAAACTCGCTGGCTGCACGATTTTGCAGCGATGGCGGGCGATCAATACGAGGAGGAGAAAGCTTGCGATGATGGAAGTTAAAAACAGGATCGATTTCATCGATACCGCAAAACAGAGTCCGAGTAGGACGCCGGCAATCGCCGCGCGATGTGCCGTCATTTCACCGCCGACGAGTGCGGTGATGCACAACATCCAAAGCGGCGTCCACAAGTTGTCGGTCCGAAATTGATAAGCCACAGAATAGTAGCCGCTAAAAAATCCAAGTAACAAGACCGCCCAAACACCAGTTCGATGAGAAAAAAGAGAGCTTCCAATTCGGTAAGTCGACCATGCAGTGACGAAATACATCGGCAAAAGAAGAAACCGCATCCAAAAAAGAATGGTTGGCCGCTCCCCGATGAGACCCGCGATGGGCGCGAACATGAGATGAAATAACGGCATATGATTATCGAAGACGTCCCGATATTGGAGCAACCCGCGCGTCCACGACCAAATAACATGGGCATGATAAGGCTCGTCGCTGTCGAAACCGCGATGGAGAATATTGAGGACGTTCGCGACGACCAAGATTACGAATAGTGTTGCCGCAACGATGAACTCCGCCACAGATGGCAGCTCAAAATAATCAGCGCCACGGCGTGCCAGAGAAGGTGTCGATCTTGTATTCAACGAAGCAGATGTCACTTAGTAAAGTTATCTTATGCCGTCGGCTGCTGGCGAGAAGTCTGACCCAATCAGCCCGATTTATTGTGTTTTAGAATTCGATTGACCTAAAAACTGGCATCTTCATTGTCAGGCCGATGCAGCGGCGTGTCCTGTTGGTGCTCGGCATCATCCTGGCAACCGGATTTGCGGCCTGGTACCTAATGCCCGACGCGGTCGTGTCGCGCAGGAGGGATATCGACGAAGGTGTTTATCTGATGGTGGCGCGTCTTCTTAATCGTGGCTACTCCTCCAGCATTTTCTTCTTCGACCAGTTCTGGTTATTCCCAAAAACACTCGCGCAGGTTTTTCGCTGGTTTGGGGATTCATTGATCGCAGCACGACTCACGGTCTTCGGATTTTCATTAGTGGGACTGATCGGCATGGCACTGTTGAGTTATCAAATCGGCGCTCGATGGGCAGCACCGCTTGCGATTCTTTCTGGGGCGGTCGAGCCGATTTATCTTAGGCAATCGCGTGAAGTGGTCGCCGATGTTCCAGGTGCCGCATGCTTGACTTGGTCGCTGATATTTCTACTTGCGTTTCAAAAACGAGGCCGTCGATTGTGGCTGGCAGTGAGCGGTGCATGGACAGGCGCTACTCTAATCATCAAGCCGCTGGCAATCGGATTCGCCATTGCGTTTGTCGTTCTTCTGTTTATCCGCCGCACGCGGCGGGAGGCCGATGGGCTGCGTTTTGATGCAGCTGGCCTGACGATCGATTTGCTGGTGTTTGTCGCAGCCGGAACGATTGCCGCGGCGCCTTTTGTCGATCTCCTCCATCCGGTGGACGAATACAGGCGCACGATCGGTTTTCATTTAGCCGAAAGAAATTGGCTGGCACCCACAACGATGGAACGCTGGAGCGCTCTGCTTGGGTTTACTCGGCGAAACATCCCCTGGCTCGCATTCGCTGCGGTCGGGATTGCAGCGCTCCGGCCGTTTACAGTTGCCGGATCAGTCGTGCTCGCGGGCGAATTAATATCCATAGCGATTCTCCTCCAACTGCCCCCATGGATGAATCATTACACACTGCTCATACCGGTGTTGATTGTCTTTTCCGTCATTGGTGTGGAGCGTGGTGTTATCGCCCTCAAACAGACGATCGCTGATTTTCGTCGCGATCACGCGATCACTGATTCGAAAAGGTTGCTAGCCATGATCTTTGTTGCGGCGCTCCTCGTTGCATGCGCCGACCTTCCATGGATCGTCCGCTACGATCGCCGCTTACTCCATCCGCCGCCGGACAGTTTAGAGGCAGTGGTTCGTCATCTCCAAGAGAACACGAACCCCGGCGATTATCTGCTGAGTGATGACGTCATCATGCCATATTTGGCAAATCGTCTTGTGCCTCCATCCGCCATCAATCTGAGCTTCGCCGCGACCTTTAAGTTCGATCAAACAAGCGGCACACGTTTGGAGACGACCCTTTGCCGGTATTCCGTCGCCGGTATCATCGCGAGCGCTCGCTATCTGCGGAATCCGCGTTTGACGTCCTGGATCGAGGCGAACTTTCCAGCTTCTACAACAGTTCGCGCCGACGATACCGACAGGATCATCGCACGTATCTACCGGCGCGAGAAAGAAAAAAAGTGACGTTCAGATCGATATTTTCTCCGAACACGCTCTTACCGAATCGACGTCACTGACCGACACAACGTCGACATCTTTCCGGGTGCGCTTGAGCAGCCCCGCAAGCACGCCACCCGGCCCTAGTTCGATGAACAAATCGCAGCCGAGGTCGACAAGTCGTTCCACGCAATCGACCCACCGGACGGTGCTCGTGACTTGATCTTGCAACGTCCGTCGAATCTCAACCGGCGTTGCCACTTCCCTGCCGGTCACATTGCTAACCACAGGAAAACGTGGCGGCTTCACTACAACGTGAAGAAGCGTTCCGCCGAGTTTTTCGTAAGCACTTTGCATCAAGCGCGAATGATACGCGCCGGCCACTTTCAGCATCGTCGCGCGGCGAATGCCATATTCCTTCGCGACACCAACCGCCGCTTCCACTTTCGCCAGTTCACCGGAAATAACGATCTGTCCCAGCGCATTGATGTTGGCAACATCGACATCCTCATCGGCGGCGAGCTGGCGAACGTCGTTCTCCAATCCGCCGATCATTGCCGCCATTCCGCCGATTGTCGTTGCGCAAGCTTCATCCATAAATTCGCCGCGTTTTTGGACAAGCTTGAGGCCGTTCTCGAAATCGAAAGTGCCAGCGGCAGCGTGCGCGGTCATTTCGCCTAACGACAAACCGGCCGCGCCGCCAATCGGAAAATTCCCGGCCAATTCACGCAAGATCGACAGGCACGCGAGTCCATGAACAAGCAATGCCGGTTGACAATTCGAAGTCTTGGTCAACTCCTCGATCGGGCCGTTCCACGCGATGTCGCTCAATTTGCGGCGAAGAATTTCGTCGGCCCGCCGAAACAAGCCGGTCGCAGTGGGAAATTGTTCGGCAAGATCTTTTCCCATGCCGATGACCTGTGCACCTTGTCCCGCAAATAAGAGCGCGATTTTTTTCATTTTGCTTCCCTAGTTAATCGCGCCGTGAATGTGGCGCGAGCCCTCATTTTTACGGCCGCAATCGCACTTCGAAACGATGGGCGCGCTTGCCGGCGGAATTATCAGTGTCGGAATCGATGCCGTGAGCGGCGCATACAATTGGCTTTATCCAAATCCAGTGTCGGTGCATTTGGTGCCAACATCGAAATCAAAAACGGCGAAGCGATCGACAACTGCTGTGTCTGAAGAAAAACCGCGCGCAAAATCGACAAAGACTCAAGCAAAGAGTGGAACCTCACCGAAAATAGAAACGCGGCGACCGAGATCGGAGAGCGTGGCAACGCCGGCCCCTACGGCAACACCGTACGTCCCGCCGAGCCTCGAAAGTTCGCCTTCGCCCTGAAATCTGGCTGACGACGCGTAGCGACCAACGTTTCGATCGTCAGTCAATTTGGGCTTGCGTGTCGTGACTGACTCGCGAGCATAAATGCAATTGTCGATCCGTTCGACTTAGCTCAGGACAAGTCTATGGCATTCACCGTTCGCGAAATTGAATCGCCCGATCCGGTGACGCGAGTTGCCGCGGAGGAAGCGAAGCTGCGCGAAACCGATCACGACATCGGCGAGAAAATGATTCTCAACATGGGGCCGTCACACCCGGCGACGCATGGTGTGTTGCGACTCGTCCTCGAACTGGATGGCGAAATTATCACCAAAGCGATGCCGGATGTCGGATTTCTGCATCGCGGCGATGAAAAAATCGCGGAGAACATGCAATACAACCAGTTCGTGCCTTACACCGACCGGCTCGATTATCTCGCACCGCTGGCGAACAACGTGGCCTACGCGTTGGCAGTCGAAAAATTAATGGGTTGGGAAATTCCGCCGCGCGGAAAAGCAATTCGCGTTATCTGCTGCGAACTCTCCCGGATCTCGTCGCATCTGATGGGACTTGGCGCGATGGCGCTCGATCTCGGCGCGATGACGGTTTTTCTCTATTCCTTCACGCAACGCGAAAAGATTTACGATCTCAGCGAATTGCTCAGTGGCGCGCGCTTCACAACTTCTTACACGCGCGTTGGCGGACAAATCCGTGATCTACCGGAGAAATTCCTGCCAATGTTGCACGAATTTCTCGATCAATTCGGCACCGCTCTGGACGAGATGGACAAACTGCTGACGCGCAACCGCATCTTTGTCGATCGAACGAAAGACATCGGCGTTATCTCTAAAGAACGCGCGGTAGCTTACGCGCTCTCGGGTCCAATTTTGCGCGGCAGTGGCGTCGAACACGATTTGCGGCGCAAACATCCTTATCTCGATTATGAACAGTACGATTTTGAAGTGGTGATCGGCAGCGCGGGGGATTGTTATGATCGCTATCTGGTCCGAATCGAGGAAATGCGGCAAAGCGCAACAATTTTGCGGCAAGTGATCGACAGATTGCCAAGCGGGCCGATCAACGTGGCCGATTGGAAAAATGTGACGCCGCCAAAATCGCACGTGATGACAAAAATGGAGGAACTGATTCACCATTTTATTGTCGTGACGGAAGGTCTCGATGCGCCACCGGGAGAAATTTATTTCGCGGCTGAAAATCCGAAGGGTGAGCTCGGTTTTTACATCAACAGCAAAGGCGGCGGCGTCCCGCATCGTCTCAAAATCCGCGCGCCATCGTTTGTGAACTTGAGCATACTGCCGGAATTGCTCCCGGGCTGCATGGTGGGTGACGTTCCCGCTGTGCTCGGAAGTCTGGACTTTGTCATGGGCGAATGCGACAGATGAATATGTCGATCTTACGATGTATTTCTCGATTCGTGCTCGTGCTCACACTCGTGCTCGAGCTTTCGTGCGTCGGCAGGCGCATCACCAAAGCCAACGTCGACGAAGTGGCCGAAGGAATGTCGAAGAAACAGGTGGAATCGATTCTTGGACCGCCGACCGAACTCGACAACAAGGATTTCGTCATCATGAAGAAGACGACTTACGTTTACCGGCAGGGCCAAGGCACGGTGACGATCGTTTTCAAAGACGACAAGGTCACAGAAAAGCAGAGCACCTTAACTAACTAATCTTTTCGCCCGTGGACTCGACGAGCACACGCGTTCCCGCCGAGTTGGAGCGAAGAATGGATGAAGCGATCGGGCATTATCCGCCTGACGAAAAACGAAGCGCGGCCCTGCCGCTGCTGCATCTTTGGCAGGAACATTTCAATTTCATCAATGATGACGCCGTAACCTGGATCGCGGCCAAGCTCGGACTCCAGCCGATCAATATTCTCGAGCTGGTCACCTTCTACCCGATGTTGCGCGAGAAATGCGCCGGCAAAACGCACATTCGCGTTTGCCGCACTCTCAGTTGCGCGATGGCTGGAAGTTATCAGGTGATGGAAAATTTCTGCGCCGCGACTGGGATTCAACGCAAGACCGCCGGTGACGGAATACACGCGCCGATTTCCGTCAGCGCTGACGGAAATTTGAGCATCGAGTTTGTCGAATGTTTGGCAAGCTGTGGCACCGCACCGGTTTGCATGGTGAATGACAAGCTCCACGAGAATGTCGATCCAAATTCAGTTGTCGATCTTAGCGAGAATCGTGAATCGAGAATCGTGAATCGGCCGGAGCCGCATCCGCTCGAGCACCGGATCATTTTCAAAAACATCGGACGCAAAAATTGGAAGACCGACATCAAGACCTATTTGGACGATGGCGGTTACGATGATTTGCGTAAAGCGATCAAGATGTCGCGCACCGACATCGTGAACGAAGTGAAGACATCGGGTTTGCGGGGTCGTGGCGGCGCCGGGTTTCCTTGCGGCGTAAAATGGAATTTCGTCAAGGCTGACGAGAAGAAGCCGGTCTATTTGATTTGCAATGCGGACGAATCGGAGCCGGGCACGTTCAAGGACCGCTACATCATCCACGAAGATCCGCATCAGTTGCTGGAAGGCATCGCCATCTCGTGTTTCGCGCTCCGTGCCCGGACGGCGTACATATATATAAGAGGCGAGTTTCCGGAAGGTGCGAAGATCCTGGAGCGGGCGATCGAAGAAGCGCACGAGCACAACTTTCTCGGCAGAAACATTCTTGGCTCCGGGTTCGATGTCGATGTTTACATTCATCGTGGAGCGGGCGCGTACATTTGCGGCGAAGAAACCGGCCTGATCGAATCGCTCGAAGGCAAGCGCGCGTATCCGCGGATCAAACCGCCTTACTTTCCGGCGGTGCTCGGGCTGTACATGTGCCCAACGATCGTGAACAATGTCGAAACACTCTGCGCAGTGAAGCACATCATTGCCATGGGTGGAGCGAAATACGCGCAGCTGGGGCGACCGAACAACACCGGCACCCGCATCGTTTGTGTGAGCGGCGACGTCGAGCGCCCGGGTTATTTCGAGATCGAAGTCGGCAAAGTGACAATGGGGCAATTGATTTACGAAATGGCGGGCGGAATAAAATGGGGCCGGCGATTGAAAGCGGTAATTCCCGGCGGCAGCTCGGCCAAAGTTTTACGCGCGGACGAGCGGTTCAAACTCAAACAAAAGCAACCAGATGGATCGACAATCGAAGCAGACTTGTCGATCGATGAGTTGCCGATGGATTTTGATTCGCTTGCGGCCGCCGGCTCGATGGCTGGGTCCGGCGGCGTGATCGTGCTCGACGATTCGCGCGACATGGTCTGGGTGCTCAACAACATCAACGAATTCTACGCCCACGAATCGTGCGGACAGTGCACGCCCTGCCGCGAAGGTTCACTTTGGATGAAAAAAATTACCGAACGCATGTTGGACGGCGGCGGCGTGACAGAAGACCCGCGTACTCTGAAAACGATCGGCGACAATATCGCCGGCCGAACCATTTGCGCGTTCGGCGAAGCGTGCGCCTGGCCTACGCAGAGTTTCGTCGAAAAATTTCCAGAGGAATTTGCGCGCCATGCGCGAAAATCAATCCCGCCGCCACTTCCACCGGAATACACGCCGGAGGAATTGACCGAGCGCGATCATATCCCAACCAGTCCCCTCGCCCGCGATCCCGGCTGGGAAAAAGCCGGCGCCGATGCGGTGATTTGATATGGCTGAAGAAAAATCAAACGCGCACTCGATGTTTAACGTCCAGGTCGACGGCGTGTGGCATCAATTTCCGAAGGGCACGCGCGTCATCGAAGCCTGCGCGCAGGCTGGCGTTTACGTGCCGCGCTATTGCTATCACAAAAAACTGAGCTCACCGGGTAATTGTCGGATGTGTTTGATCGAGATGGGCATGCCGCGAATGGGTCCCGATCGCAAACCCGAGCTCGGCGCCGACGGCAAGCCGATCATCAATTGGATGGCGCGCCCACAAATCTGTTGTGCGCAGGACGTCGCCGAAGGAATGGGCGTGCGCACAAGTTCGCCGCTGGTTGAGGAATGCCGGAAGGGCGTGATGGAATTTCTGCTGATCAATCATCCACTCGATTGTCCGATCTGCGACCAAGCGGGTGAATGCGAGCTTCAAGAATTCAGCGTCGAGTACGGCGCGGCAGGTTCCCGCTTTCTCGAAAACAAAGTCAAAAAACCGAAAGCGGTGCAGCTTGGACCGCGGGTCACCCTCGATGACGAGCGCTGCATCCTTTGTTCGCGCTGCGTTCGCTTTTGTAACGAAATTGCCAAGGACGATGTGCTCGGATTCGTCGATCGGGGAAGTCACACTGTTCTCACTGCTCATCCGGGCACGCGGCTCGAGAACAATTACTCTCTGAACACCGTCGATCTCTGCCCGGTCGGCGCGCTCACTTCCACCGATTTCCGGTTCAAAATGCGCGTTTGGTTTCTAAAAGAGACGAAAAGCATTTGCACCAGTTGCGCTACGGGCTGCAACACCCTCATCGGCACGCGCGAGGACATCGTTTATCGGCAAACGCCGCGCGAGAACGACGACGTGAACTCGTGCTGGATGTGCGACTACGGTCGATTGAATTTCAAATATTTAGAAGCGGAGAACCGCATACTCGAGCCGAAGATCTTTGACGGCGAAGAACTAACGTCGGTCGACTGGAAAAGCGCGATCGGGCACGCGGCATTGCAGCTAAGGCAATTTAGTGGTTGGAACATCGCGATCATCGCGTCGGGCCGAATGACTAACGAAGAACTTTGGCTCACACGCAAAATCGCGGACCTGCTGGGCGTCCGTTACATTGACATCGTGCCGCGCTTCGGCGAGGGCGACGACATTCTACTGAGCAAAGACCGCAATCCGAACGCGACCGGCGCGCGGTTGATTCTGGGATTGGACGAAGGACCGGGGGCGAAACTTTCTGCGATCGCCCAAGCGGTGCGGTCCGGAGAAATCAGAGTGCTGCTCGCGCTCGGTGAAAATCCATTGAAGCTTGGAATTTCGGCGGAACAACTAACGACCATGTCCGCGTTCGTTGCGATGGATATTTTGTCAAATGCTGCCAATGAACACGCCACGGTTCTCTTGCCCGGTTCAGGGTTTGCCGAAAAACGGGGCTCGATGATTAACGGCAAAGGGCGCTTGCAACGATTGAATCGCGCAGTGCGCCCGCCCGGAAACGCGCGCGACGATTGGGAAATCTTGCGCGACCTGCTCCAAGCGCTTGGCGGCAGCAATGGCATTTACGTGATCGAAGATGTGTTTCGGCAAATGAGCGCAGAGATCCCACCGTTCGCCGATCTCACTCTAAGCAAAATCGGTGACCTCGGCGTGCACGTGATGAGGGTGGACGAATCGCCCCGACCACCCACCGAACCCAAAGCAAAAGATATCGAACAAGCCGAGAAGAGTCGGCCCACCGGGCGATAGCGCGAGATCGACAATGGATTATTTTTTTATCGGCACGTCGTTGATTAAAATTGTCTGCCTTCTCGGGTTCGTGCTTGGGCTCATGAATTACGCAGTCTACGCCGAGCGTCGCGTCAGCGCCTTGATCCAGGACCGCCTCGGACCAAATCGCGTCGGCCCCGCCGGTCTGCTCCAACCAATCGCCGACGCCGGAAAATTCTTACTGAAAGAGCAATTCACGCCGGCGCACGTAAACAAACTTTATTACTGGCTCGCTCCCTGTCTGGCGATGGTCCCGCCGGTCATCACTATCGCGGTCGTTCCGTTTGGCAGCACGCTGTTTGGCGTGCCGATGGTCATCGCCGATATCAACGTCGGGATTTTGTTTGTATTCGCCATCGCCTCGCTCGGCGTCTACGGAATTGTTCTGGGCGGCTGGGCGTCCAATTCCAAATACCCGTTTCTCGGCGGCGTGCGCTCCAGTTCCCAAATGATTTCCTACGAGCTTTCGCTCGGTCTCGCCGTCATTCCAATTTTCCTGCTTGTTGGAAATCTGCGCTTGACGAGCGTCGTCCAATATCAAATCGACCATGGCTGGTTGATCGCACCCTTCATCGGCGATTGGACGAATCTCGGAAAGTGGCTGCTGGCTATTCCGATGTTCATTTCGTTCCTCGTGTTCATCATCGCTGTTCTGGCGGAGACGAACCGGCTCCCGTTCGATCTGCCGGAAGCCGAACAGGAACTTGCCGGTGGCTACCACACCGAATATGCGTCAATGAAGTTCGGTTTATTTTTCCTCGGCGAATACATCGCCATGATCACGGGCTCGGGCATCATTGTTACCCTCTTTTTTGGGGGTTGGCATTTGCCCGGAATTCCTGATGGCTCGCATGGTTGGATTTTCGGTTTGATCAACATCGCGGTCTTCTTCGCCAAAGTTGCCGCACTAATCTTTTTGTTCATGTGGGTGCGCTGGACTTTGCCGCGTTTCCGGTGGGACCAGTTGATGCGCCTGGGCTGGCTTTTCTTTTTTGAAATCGCGCTCGTCAATATCTTCGTCGTCGCGATCATTCTCATTTACTTCCATCTTTAATGGCAATCACCGTTCCACGACCCAATCTCAATTGGCGCGAGCGAATGTTTCTCCCCGCGATCGCGGCCGGCCTGTTAATCACGTTGAAGCACTTCAAGAATATGATTTTCCGCCGGACCAAAGTGACGATGGAATATCCGGAGGAAAAATGGGACCCGAATTTGCCTGAGCATTATCGCGGCGCGCCCGCGCTCGTGCGCGATACCGACGGGCGTGTTCGCTGTGTCGCTTGCCAGCTTTGTGAATTCATTTGTCCGCCGCGCGCGATCAAGATTATTCCGGGCGAAATTTCAAAGACGGATCGTTTCGCCAAAGTCGAGAAATATCCCGAAGAATTCGATATCGACATGGTCCGCTGCATTTTCTGCGGCATGTGTGAGGAGGTTTGCCCGGAGCAGGCGATTTATTTACGAAAAGACTACGCCATCACCGGATTCACTCGCGAAGACATGATGCATCACAAAGACAAACTGCTCGAGATCGGCGGGGTGATGCACGGAGTCGTTTTGAAATGGAACGAGAAAAAGTGATGGCAAGATCGACATCGTGATATGTCAGTATTTCTGTTTTGGATTTTCGCGTTGATGATGCTGGTATTCGGCGTGGCCGTCGTCATCAACCGTAATCCGGTCGCGAGCGCGCTCAGTCTCGTCGTCTCGTTTTTGGCGCTCGCAGCGCTGTTTATGTCGCTCGATGCCTACTTCATCGGCATTATTCAAGTGCTCGTCTACGCCGGCGCGATCATGGTGCTGTTTCTTTTCATCATCATGCTGCTCGATTTGCGGGCTGAGGAGTTGAGAAAAATTAACTGGGTCGCGTCCGCCGGCGGTTTGGCGGTTGCGCTTGCCCTCATGGTCCAAATTTTCGCTGTCATCGGCAGATTTAGTCTCGCGAAACAGACCTTTCCATCGCTGGCAAGATCGACATCGGACGATGTTCACCGAATCGGTCTTTTGCTTTTCGACAATTACAATCTGCCTTTTCAAATCATCGGCGTAGTCATTTTGGTCGCAACCATCGGCGCCGTGATGTTGAGTCGGCGCGAAACCCGCTGACATGGTCACGCTTGGCGATTATCTCATTGTCAGCGGAATTTTGTTCACCATCGGCTTCGCCGGCGTGATGGTGCGACGCAACATCATCATCATTTTGATGGCCCTGGAGTTGATGTTGAACGCCGCCAATTTGTCACTCGTCGCGTTCTCGCGCTTTCATGTCGATCCAAGCGGCGCCCCGAATTACAACTCACAGGTTTTTGTTTTCTTCGTCATCACCGTGGCCGCGGCTGAGGTCGCAGTCGGACTTGCAATTGTGGTCGCGCTCTTTCGCCTCCGGCAAACGACGCACGTCGAAGACATCACCAGTTTAAAGTTTTGACCTTCACCACCAAGAGCTTGCTTCCGTGGTTAGTTTTGCTCCTGCCGCTCACTTCGGCCGGAGTAATTACTTTGTTCACGCGCCGCCGGCAGAACATCAGCGCCCTGATCTCAGTCGCGGCCGTTCTCGGAAGTTTTACGTTCAGCTGCGTGATTTTTGGCAAGAACGATATCTCGGCGGCGGAATTCAGCTGGATCGACATTCACGGGGTATTCACCGTTCCGCTCGCTTTTGTTCTCGATGATCTGAGCAAATTGATGCTGCTCGTCGTTTCCGGCGTCGGATCGCTGATCCACATCTACTCATTGGGCTACATGCGCGACGACAAAGGCAAATCGCGCTACTTCGCAGCTCTTTCGCTCTTCATGTTCGCCATGCTTGGGCTCGTTCTCGCGAACAATTTCGTGATGATGTTTATTTTCTGGGAACTGGTCGGCTTCACCTCGTATGTGCTGATCGGTCACTGGTTCGAACGCGACGCTGCTGCTGATGCCGCGAAAAAAGCGTTTCTCACCACCCGAATCGGTGATTTCGGATTCATGATCGGTATCCTGATGATTTGGATGGCCACCGGTTCGGTCGTGTTTGACGACATCGTTGCGCATCTTTCCAAAATCACGAGCAACCCTGGCTATCTCACCATTGTTGCGATTCTGATTTTTTGCGGCGCGGTCGGCAAATCTGCGCAGTTCCCGCTCCATGTTTGGTTGCCGGACGCGATGGAGGGTCCAACACCAGTCTCGGCATTGATTCACGCGGCGACGATGGTCGCAGCGGGCGTTTACCTTCTCGTGCGCGTTGCGTTCCTTATTCAGGCGTCGCAGACCGCGCTGCTCGTTATCGCCTGGATCGGAACTATCACCGCATTGCTCGGCGCGTTAATGGCGACGCAGCAATCCGACATCAAACGGATCCTCGCCTACTCCACGATTTCCCAACTTGGTTACATGGTGATGGCGGTCGGACTCGCCTCTAATGAAGCGGCGATGTTTCACCTTTTCACTCACGCGTTTTTCAAAGCGCTCCTCTTTCTCGCCGCTGGCTCCGTCATCGTCACCCTTCATCACGAGCAAGACATCTGGAAGATGGGTGGCCTCGCGAAAAAACTGAGAATTACATTTGCCACATTTGCCGTCGGCGCGCTCGCATTGGTTGGTTGCCCACCGTTCAGCGGATTCTTTAGTAAAGACGCGATCCTTGCGCTTGCCTACGAACGCAACATGTCGATCTTTGTCATCGGCCTAACGACTGCATTCCTGACCGCGTTTTATATTTCACGCGCGGTAATGGTCGCCTTTCTCGGAAAACCTCGCACCGATGCCGCCCGTGCCGGCAAGGAGTCACCGCTCGTGATGATTATTCCCTTGCTCATCCTCGCACTGTTCGCGCTCATCGCCGGGTTGGAGAGCGTCGCGCAACATTTCCTCGTCGTGCCGCATGAAAAGGAAAGCGTTTTCACGGTCCCTGCCCTCGCGCTGGTCGCACTGATTCTAGGCGTGGGTATCGCTACCTGGCTTTATCGCAACCGTGAGCGCGATCCGCTGCATCTCGATCTTGTGCGACGGCGTTTTTACATCGACGAATTTTACGAGTGGCTGATCGGGGCAACTCAGGAATTTCTTGCTCGCATCGCAGCCTTCTTCGATCGCTGGATTATTGATGCCGGCGCTGTCCGCGGCACAAGCGGTGGCATATTTGGGCTCGGCGCGTTTCTGCGATTGTTTCAAGTCGGCAATCTTCAGGCCTACGCATTTCTGTTCGGATTGGGAATCGTGGCTCTCATTTATTTCACTATTTTCCGCTGATGCTTCTCTTTCTCGTTCTCTGCCCGATCATCGCCGCGATTGCAATCATCGCCGGCGTGCCTGCGCGACTGACCGCGCTCGTCGCGGCAATTTCAAATCTGTTTGTGACCCTGGCTCTTCTCAGCCGATTCGATCGAGTCGCAGCCGGTTTTCAATTTGTCAGCTCGTTTCTTGTTTCGGCGGACTGGCAAATTCATTTCGCGTTCGGCATCGATGGTTTGAGTCTGCTCATGCTTCTCCTCGCCACCATTGTCACCGCCGCCGCGGTTTGGTTCACCGGTAAGATCGACAACTACGAGCGCGCGTTCTACGCTTGCCTGCTTTTCATTTCGGGCGGCGCGATCGGAGCTTTCGCATCGATCGATTTGTTTTTCTTTTACGCCTTCCACGAACTCGCGCTGATCCCGACATTTCTGCTCATCGGAATCTGGGGAACGGGCAATCGCAGCGTCGCAGCGTGGAAAATCACAATTTATCTCACCCTCGGCAGTTTCGTTCTATTGATCGGACTGATTCTGCTTTACCAAAGTCTGCCAGCAACCACGCGAACTTTTGACATTCGGGAACTGCAAGCCGTGACGGCCGCGCACGCGATTGCGGCTCCGACACAACGCCACATTTATCTTTTGCTGTTGATCGGGTTCGGCGTTCTTATTTCGCTGTTTCCGTTTCATTCCTGGGCGCCCGAAGCGTACGCATCAGCGCCCGCGCCCGCGGCGATGCTGCACGCAGGCGTCCTGAAAAAATTCGGACTCTATGGTTTGCTGCGCTTAGCGATTCCAATGCTGCCGGACGGCGCGCATTACTGGATGTATCTCCTCGTCATCCTTTTGCTCGGCAACATTATCTACATTGGTCTCGTCACGATCGCGCAGAAGCGGCTCGATTGGATGCTCGGTTACTCCAGCGTGATGCACATGGGTTACATTTTTCTTGGAATCGCGAGCGCCAACATTCTCGGAACAACCGGAGCTGCTGCACTCATTTTTGCTCACGGGCTTTCGATCGCGCTGCTTTTTGCCGTCGCCGGCCAAATTCGAAATCGCACCGGCACTTTGCTGTTCGACGACCTCGGCGGTCTGGCCAAAGTGATGCCGTTCGCCGGCCTCGCCTTCGGCTTTGCTGCATTTGCCGCAATTGGCCTGCCCGGTTTCGCGAATTTCG
>Ga0209577_10002381_pt1 | contig 18113 bp, 12 predicted proteins | sample GraSoiAngelo_109_FD_185874 | JGI IMG/M metagenome (GOLD analysis project Ga0209577, IMG submission 185874) | Grasslands soil microbial communities from the Angelo Coastal Reserve, California, USA - 14_0903_12_20cm (SPAdes) (version 2) | ecosystem: Environmental > Terrestrial > Soil > Grasslands...
GAGTTCATGGCGTGCGCCGCCGGTTCCTGCGCTCTCCGGTGTCTCAGAAAGGGCGATCCCTCCGCCAATCATCTGGAGTTTTTGGCCGCTCGCTAATTGCGAGGCGTCGCGCTTAACAATCTTTGGCTTGCTCGCGTTCGAGACGTCAACGATTGTGTATCCCGATTGGGAGGCTTGCCGGACGTAAAGATACTGCTTCCCGCCGTCTTCCTGGACGGACAGCTGGGTCACGGGCGCCCCCTCGATCGGCAAATGTGCGATCACCGACACGCGTTGTGTCTCCGTTTGTGCGGACTTGTCTTTTGCCATGCAGAAGGTTGCCAGAATAGAAAGGAACGCCAACATCGTTGCTGCATTCATTTTCCAAAGCTTGTTATTCATCATCATGATTTCCCCGTCTCGCGTACCTGAATGAGAGTGATTCAATCGAAACCCACACTCATATTGTCTCTCTGTAAACGGAGTTGCATCCAAAACGATGCTGTTTAAGACGCAACACTAGATATGAACACCAGGACATTAGGAAATTGGAGGGGGGCGGTTGTAAAGCGAAACCTCTACCGATCGGAATCGTGGCGCTCGAGCTTCAAAGAAAGTCTTGTGTCGGACATCTGACGGTTGAAGAGAATAAAGAACGGGTACCGGAGCCGACCAGCCATGCGCCGCGACATCCCGGTGCTGTACCTTGACCTTTGGTGTACATGCGCGTACATCAACAGGTCCGACATTTGATACGCCCCGGAAACGATTCGCCAGCGTGAGGGTGAGACAAACGATAACCAGGCTGCCCAACACGAGGCGCCATAACGGCCGAGTTCGTGTAGCTCCGTTCGTCCGCCACAACATAAGATTTTGGCGCTTCTGCAGCGCGCCTGCAGGCTCATTATATCGCTGTCCGACCAATCAAGGCCAGAACTCACCCCTCAGTTTGGTTCTCCTCAAACACGCCTCCTGCTTCTCTTACTGTTGTGCGTACACCCCGACGCAACCATTTGCGCTCTGGGTCGTGCAAATTCCGCCCGCCTGCAACGGGACGAACACGTGATTATTACCGGAATCCACCGCGACGCTGTGCGAGTTGGAATTGGTTGTCACATTTTGCAGCCACTGGTTCGTCTTCGCATCAATGACGCCCAAGACGGGACCGGTGGGCATATCGCGCGCGGCGAGATAGTATCGATTGTCACCGGGGTTGTACCAAGTCTCATCCACACCGCCGACTTGGGTGATGGTGGCAAGAATTGTGCCCGTGGTTCCGTCTATTACATATTCATTGGGGGGGAAGGCTTCTCCGTCATGGTCTCCGCAGCCTACGAGGAAATTATTCCCCGGTCCCTGAACAATGCTGGTTGGCATGCAGTTCGGCATAGGGACACTGTTTTCTACGATTGGCCCATTTGGATTTCCCAGGTTCGGATTAATGAAGTCGATTGAGCCGATGGTGAGATTAGCCGCATCTGAATTGGAGTTTGTAAGTAAAAATCGGCCCGTGTTGGGATTGAAAACTGAGCCGCCTATACCTGCAATTGCAACCGCTCCGAAGCAGCTAGCCGAAGGAGGATTCTGGCTGGTGCAATAAGTGCCATCGGGGTTAAGCATTGGGCCATGATGGCAGGGCCGGTCTGGCCCCAGAATATTTACCCCAGCGCCGTGACCAGTCATGCCCGAGAGAGCTGTCGTGGAGGGATCAGGGCAGGGGAAGCCTGCCGTTGCGTTGAGACCGGCATCATCGATAGGGACCCCGGTATTGTTGGCGGCAGCGCCATCGTAATATATCTGGCCAATTATGCAGGTCGGAGGATTAATAGGACCGGCGGCTGGAGCGGTGTTTCCTTGTCCATTTCCAACCAGAGGCGGCCCATAGGGGGTTTGGTTCGCTACGGGGAGGCAATGATCCGCCGTAAAAGTGCCCGTCGGGTGCACGATGTTGCTGACATCGACGAGTGTGATGAAGGGAAAACCAGGATCACCATTCGCTACCAGCAGGATTGTGGTGCCGTTGGCCACACCTATCGACATCTCGTCAGCTCTCAGATCTCCACAGCTTAGATCGGAAAACGCTCGCCCGTTCGCGGATGCGACGCAGGGCCCGATGCCATTTGGACCATCGTAGTCGGGTGAAATGCCCGTGGGGAACTCGGCAATCACGGTTGGCCCAACTGGCAGGCTAGCGCCAGGCGTAAAAGTCGTCGTGGTGAGATCAAAGGCGACCACGCTAGCCGAACCGTTTCCCACGAACAGGGTGTTGTTATCGGGACTCAACACCTCACCGTCAGGAGCAGAAAGTGGATTGACGCCGTTGGCGCGCGCGGCGCAACACTGCGCACCGGGAAAGCCGCCGAAAAGATTGTTGGCGCCAAACCCCGGAATATGGAAATTCAGGGTGCGGCAACCGAAGCGCGTCCAGTTGCCAGTACCTGTCACAAGCGGTGGAATGAACAACGAGGGCGTTGTCGGGTTGTCCGTCGCGCAGGAACTCGCGTTGACTCCGCCACCGGCCACCCCGTTCGCGCCGGAGAAGTAGTTCACGGCCACGTCCTGCAAAGTATCAATCACCACGACGTCCAGACCTAGGCGATCCGATACGAAGAATCGATGATTGGCCGAATCGCTCACACTTATGTCAAACGAGTTGAATGGGCCGCCCGGTTCGCCGGTCGGATTGTGCTCGGGCACGGGGATAACGTCGATATTGGCGTAACCATCGTTCTTGGTGGTCCCGCACACAGGACAGTTTCTGACGTCTCCGCAACCGCTCAAAATCACAAACATCGCTGTAACAACAATGCTTAATAGAATTCTCGGTTGCATCGAATCTTCCTCCCTGCGAATTCGCCTTGCGGGTGTTCAACCCAGAAGCAGCTTGACCACAAACAGGCAGTCCTTTCGACTTAATTAGCCCGCTAGAACCTGAACTGCAGGCGGTTCAGCAAGACCACAAAATTTTGCGGCACTTGACCGGTGACACTCGGCTCTTTCAACCGATCGACTGATATGTTCACCTGGTATTTGACCCAGTAATTGAGATACCAGTTGATGCCCGCCGTGAACTGATCCGTGTGATTGATGTATGTGGGCACAAATCCCGGAGTAATAGGATTGTTTAGAAGATTGATACCAGGCTCATGCGCCTGGATACTGTCATAGCGGAAAGCCAATTCAAAAGCTCCCAAACCGTTGGCTCCGCCTCCAGTCGAAGTTTCCGGACCCATGAAGGGATGCTTGACCTTCGGAGTACCATTCTCCGGCCGCTTCTCACCCGTCAGGAGATATGTGACCTGGCCGTAACCAGCCTTGGCAACAATGCCAGGAAGGGTGAGGAATCCCAAGTTGCCGGCTTGTTCTGAGCCAACGTTGCGGCGAAATTGATTAAGTTGATCGTACTCGGCACGTAAACCCCAAGGCCCGTGAACCCATGTAACCTCGCCGTTGTAGCGCTCCGTGGTTCCATTGATGCGGAAAGAAGGGAAGAAAGTATAGGCCACATCGGGCATGGTGGCACTGAAGCTGGTCTCGTTCGAAAGTCCCCGGGTCCGGCCGAAGGCAACTGATCCACCGAAGGCCAAACCCTGGAGCAGGCTGTCCTTTTTGTTGCGCATCGGGTAAAAACGCAGCCGGCCGACGATTTCTGGCTGATTCGTCGTGTTATTCGCCAAGATACCCTTGCCGTTGAACGCGCCAAGCCACCACTGCAAAGCGCCACCGGAGATATCTCCGTGAAGGGTAATGCCAGGGCTGCGGTAGGCAGTGGACGCGGAGGGATAGAGCAGTGAGGCGAGCGATCGCTCGATGAAGTCAATGTTGGTGACTGTTGTGAGTTCCTCTTGGGCGAATGGCTCCTTGAACTGTCCAATCTGCACTTGAAAAGCTGGCCTAACCTGCGCGTTGACATAGAGGTCGCGCAGAATCAGGCCATTGGTGGCAGCTGCATCGGCCAGCACCGCAAACGTGTAGCGAGTACCGTAGTTTCCTTGAAAACCAAAACGGGCTCGCCGGATTACAAACGTATTTGAGGGCGCGCCATCGCCTTCGTAGGCGCGGTAGTCGCTTTGGAAGTACCCGTATGGTTGTATTTGAAATTTGCCGTCAGTGCTCTTGATGAAGAAGTGCTCGCCATTCCACCCGGCTATGGGTGGCGGCTCTTTCTTGGCAACTGGCTGTTGCGCTTGTTCGGCTACGGCCACCGACGGCGCAACGGCGAGAGGTTGCATGAGCACCGCGTTGACTAAACGGGGCTCTCCTTCCAAGGACGAGTTGGTGGGAAGCATCCTTGTCTCGGCGTTCTTCTCTGGGTTGGCTTGCGAAAGCCTTTCCACAATGGCTTTTAGCTGCTCGATGACTTGGCGTTGTGCTGCCAACTCGCTGCGCAGCGCATCCACCTCCGCTTTGCTTGCGCCGGCGGAAGCGGATCCACCCGCACTGCCGACTGCTTCCGTGCTTTGGGCGAGGGCCAGTGAACCGGTTGCCATAAGAACGACCAGGAGCGCGAAAAACTTTGTCAGCAAGCGCATGGCTTTCTTCTCCCGATGATTTGCAAACCAGGGCCTCACCGCCGGCAAACTGCTGCTCGAGGAGACCAATCCCGAGACCGCAAGATCGATTTTTGATCCGGTATGGTAAGCGGACCATTGCCAGTCGGGCGGTTTACCATAACGCATTCCAAACTGTCAAGCAACTCATTTTGCGCAAGCCACAAAAGTGACCTGTCGCGGTGAAACTTTCGCCGCCACTTATGCGCAAAAGCAAGACGAGTAATATTGCGGGTTCAAGACAATACACCCGTCTTGTTCCGCTGTCGATTTCTTTAATCTTCCGTCCTCAATATGACTTTCGAGATCTCGCGGTCTCTGACGGAAGTCGCCTTCTCGGAGCGGCGGTTTTCTGATACACAAGGCTTTGAACTTCCCTCAGGCTTTCCTGCTATTTTCCGCAGCTGTTATTGCCGGAGCGCTGAACGCGGTGGCGGGCGGGGGCAGCTTTGTTTCGTTTCCCGCGCTTCTGTTTCTGCATGTGCCGCCCGTGCAGGCGAATGCAACCAACACCGTGGCCCTGTGGCCCGGTCTGGCGGCGAGTGCGGTTGCGTATGTAAAACGTCTCAGTGTCCCATTGCGACTGATGGTTCCACTGCTCCTAACCAGCGTGGTTGGCGGGTGGATTGGTGCGCTGCTTTTGCTCAAAACCCCGCAGCACACTTTTCAGCATCTCGTTCCCTGGCTTCTGCTGGGTGGCACCCTGCTATTCACCTTCGGGAATAAACTGCGCGCGATCGCGGGGAGCAGAGATACGATCGGCGATCTTCGGGACCTATCCTGGCTCGCGATCACGCTCGCGTCCTTTGCGGAATTAGCCGTAGCCATCTATGGCGGATATTTCGGAGCCGGCATCGGCTTCATAACCCTGGCGATGTTAGCCGCAATGGGCATGCATGACATTCACGCGATGGGCGCTATTCGCACGCTGCTCGCGGTCGCAATCAACGCGGCCGCGGTTATCACGTTCATCGTGGCTCGCGCCGTTCTGTGGACGCAGTGCATGGAGATGATTGCCGGGGCTCTGCTCGGCGGATGGTTGGCTGCGCATTACGCTCAGAAAGCCGATCCGGTCAGAGTGCGATACCTGGTGATCGCAACCGGCCTGGCGATGAGCACATATTTCTTCCTCAGGTTGCGCTAGGTGGAAGCGGCGAGTCTGCCCGCGCGCAACCAATGAGCGAGACTGGTATTCTGCCGCTGCAGTAGCTACCATGAGTTTGACTCAGGTACACTTATCTTTAAACACTTGGCAGATCCCGTGAGCGCCAGGGCTCCCGGTTGAGCGCTTCAAGTTTATCGACAGGTTCTGAATCAGAAATCCCATTTCACAAGAGGCTCTCATTATGGCCACCATTACAGTTTCTGAAAATCATGCAGCGCAGCCCACTACCACCGCGACCAAGTACGTCTATTTCTTCGGAGGCGGAAAGGCTGACGGCAACGGCAAGATGAAGGACGAGTTGGGTGGCAAGGGGGCGGGCTTGGCCGAAATGACCAATGCCGGTCTGCCCGTGCCTCCGGGTTTCACCATTCAAACCGAAGCCTGCCGCGAGTACATGCGCAGTGGCGGGAAGGTGTCCGGGGACATCGATAAGCAGATCGAAACGGCGCTTCGCCGCCTCGAGGAACTGCAGAAACAAAAACTGGGTGCGGGCGAGAATCCGCTCCTGGTGAGTGTGCGTTCGGGAGCGAAGTTCTCCATGCCCGGCATGATGGACACGATCCTCAATCTCGGCCTGAACGATCAAAGTGTCGAGGCGCTGGCCGCACGCAGCAACAATCCGCGTTTTGCCTACGACTCCTACCGCCGGCTTATCCAGATGTTCGGCAATGTCGTACTGGAAATTCCGAAATCCGTTTTCGATGAAATCTTCGATGCCAAGAAGAAACAGAAGAAAGCGAAACTGGACACCGAACTGGATGCCAAGGCTCTCAAGGAAGTCATTCAGGAATACAAGAAGGCCGTCAAAAAACACGCCAAGCGCGACTTCCCACAGAATCCGCATGAGCAGCTCGTGATGGCGCGCGACGCCGTGTTCCGCTCCTGGCAGAATGATCGCGCCAAGCACTACCGCCGCATCAACAATATCGACGACATGCTGGGGACTGCCGTGAATGTGCAGGCCATGGTGTATGGAAACCTGGGCGAAACCAGTGGTACCGGCGTGGGTTTCACTCGCAACCCTGCCACCGGCGAAAAGGAATTTTACGGCGAATTTCTGATGAACGCGCAGGGAGAGGACGTCGTTTCCGGCGTTCGTACTCCGGTGCACATTCTCGAACTGCAGAAGATCATGCCCGATGTCTACAACCAGCTTCGTGAAATCACGACACGTCTGGAAAAACATTACAAGGACATGCAGGACTTCGAATTCACCATCCAGGAGGGCACCCTGTACATGCTGCAAACCCGCAACGGCAAGCGCACCGGCCGCGCCGCTGTGCGGGTTGCGATCGAGATGGTGCAGGAAGGATTGATCACCGAGAATGAGGCGATCTTCCGCGTTGACCCGAATCAACTGTACGATTTCCTGGTACCAACACTCGATGAAAAGAGCTCCAAGGTAGAAGTGTTAGCCACCGGATTGCCAGCCTCTCCGGGCGCGGCCGTTGGGCAAATCGTGTTCACCGCCGACGAAGCAGTCAAGAAAGCCGGCCACGGGGACAAGAAGAATCCCGTGATTCTGGTCCGCGCTGAAACTACTCCCGAAGACATTCACGGCATGGAAGTTGCGGCGGGCATTCTCACTTCCCGCGGCGGCATGACCAGCCACGCTGCCGTGGTTACGCGCGGCATGGGCAAGTGCTGCGTAGCCGGCGCAGGCGACATCGAGGTGAATGAACGTGCCCGCGAGATGCGCGTCAAGGGCCAGGTCTTTCACGAAGGCGATTGGATCTCGCTCGATGGAACCACGGGCCGCGTGATCAAGGGAAAACTGAATACGGTTGCGGCTTCTGCGGAAAATGAGGATTTGAAAACGCTGATGGGCTGGGCCGAGCCGTTCCGCAAGATCGGAGTGCGCGCCAACGCCGACATCCCTCGAGACGCCATCCAGGCGCGCGCGTTTGGGGCCGAGGGCATCGGCCTGTGCCGCACTGAGCACATGTTTTTCGATCAGGATCGCATTCCCCACATGCGCGCCATGATTCTTGCCGACAACGAGAAAGAACGCCGTGCAGCTTTGAAGAGACTGCTGCCCATGCAGCGCTCGGATTTCGCCGGTTTGTTCAAAGCGATGAAAGGGTTGCCGGTGACCATCCGCTTGCTCGATCCGCCTCTGCATGAGTTCTTGCCGAAGCGCGAAAAGCTGATGGTCGACATCGCCACTCTCTCGAGTGCCGATCCCAAGCAGAAAAAGGCGCTGGTCGGTGAGTACCGCGAATACGGCGCGAAGGCCGTTGGCGATCTCAAGAAACTTCTGCCCGCTCTGTTACGACGGGTCGAGGAATTACATGAATTCAACCCCATGCTCGGTCACCGCGGATGCCGCTTGGGAATTACCTACCCCGAGATCACGGAAATGCAGTCACGCGCGATTTTCGAGGCTGCTGTCGCGGTCGAGAAAGAGGGTGTCAAGACCCACGCGGAGGTGATGATTCCCCTGATTTCGACCGTGAAAGAAATGTCGAATCAGGCGGCCATCGTGCGCCGGGTCGCCGAAGAAGTGTTCGAGGAAAAAGGCCGGCACGTTCACTACCTGGTGGGCACGATGATCGAATTGCCACGCGCTGCGCTGGTAGCCGACGAGATCGCGAAAGAGGCCGAGTTCTTTTCCTTCGGCACCAACGATCTGACTCAAACAACGTTTGGCTTCTCGCGCGACGATATAAACAAAGTCCTGCCTACGTACCTGGCGGAAGGAATCTTGAAGCAGGATCCCTTCGCCGTGATCGATCGCGATGGCGTGGGCGAGTTGGTGCGCGTCGGCATTGAACGCGGGCGCAAGACGCGACCTGGCCTGGAGGTCGGCATTTGCGGGGAGCACGGAGGCGAACCTTCTTCCGTAGAGTTTTGCCACCAGGTTGGAATGGACTACGTGGCCTGTTCGCCTTTCCGGGTCCTGACTGCGCGACTCGCAGTTAAAGACTGAGGGCGGAAGAACGAAATAGCCGGATGCTCGGGGGGTGGACGTATCTTTCCGCGTCTCGCACGAGACTACGAATGGCATTCGCCCCGTACGGCATAAGCAATGCTAATGGTGTTATCAACAAAATTAGCTTGACCTAACCGGCCGTCCGGTATTCACTGCCTGCTCATTTTGTTGGCGAATGATACTTCGCAAGACGGTTCGTGCACGCCGCCACATCTAATTTCAAAGCCTGAAGACGAATTGAGGCCCTATGTCCGCTACTCGATCATCAGCTCCTGCATACGATTTGCTCGCGCCCCTTCAGCCGCCCACGCGATACCTTTTCGGGCCGGGGCCGTCCATGGTGCATCCCCGCGTCTATCAGGCACTCTCGAAGCCCATCGTGGGACACCTCGATCCGTTTTTCATCCAGGTCATGCAGGATGTCCAGGAGTTGCTCAAGCGCATCTTCGGCACTAAAGACGCCTCCGTCCTGGTGATCTCGGGCACCGGCAGCGCCGGCATGGAAGCGGCTGTCTCGAACTTCGTAGAGCCTGGATCGAAGTTCGCGGTGTTCGCCAATGGATACTTCTCCGATCGCCTCACCGAAATGGCGAAGCGCCAGGGCGCAAACGTTGTGCGGCTGGAGAAGCCCTGGGGCGAGACCTACGCCGACGCTGAAATTTCCGACTTCATTCGTCGCGAACGCCCGAGTGTTGTCGGCTATGTCCACGCCGAAACATCCACGGGAGCATTGCAGCCGGGCCGCGCCATCTGTGCCGCAGCGCATGAAGTCGGCGCGTTGGTCATTGCCGATTGCGTTACGTCCCTCGGTGGACTTGCTGTGGACTTCGATCAGACCGGCATCGACATTGCTTACAGCTGCACACAGAAAGGGCTGAGCTGTCCGCCGGGCCTGTCGCCGCTGGCGATCTCACCCCGCGCCATGGACTGGCTGCGTGCGAAAACCACTCCATCGCGCAGCTGGTACCTGGACATTAAACTCATTCACGACTACTCCACCGTCTCGCATCGCTATCACCACACCGCTCCCATTTCCATGTTCTACGCGTTGCGGGAAGCGCTGCAGGTAATTGCGGAAGAAGGCGTCGAGAATCGTTGGGACCGTCATCGCCGCTGCCACAGATTCTTCGTTCGTGAAATCGAGGCCATGGGATTGCGTATGCACGTACCCACGGAATTCCGCATTCCTACCCTCAATACTGTCGTTGTCCCTGCGGGCGTGGATGAACCGAAAGTTCGCAAGCGACTTTTGGATGGCCCGGGCATTGAGATTGCCGGCGGTTTTGGACCATTGGCCGGAAAGATTTTCCGCATTGGGGTCATGGGTCCGTTGGCCACCGAAGACAACGTGCAGTTCTTCTTAAAAGAATTCAGAAAAGCCCTGAGTGCGGAAGGGTATTCCATTTAGCGTAACGCATCCCCTACGCAAAAAGACGAGCACGGACTACGCCCGTCGCATCTATCCATCGAACTTAGACGCACGCCGAGGAACCCCGCTTCAATGGCAACCCGATTCACCTTAAAGTCCGTAGCCACACTACTCGACGTATTGCACTTCGCAGAAAGTCACGCTGCCATCGCGGTACCTGAACTGGACATCGTCGTCACGTACGAGTCGTTGCGAGAACAGGTGCTGGCGATGGCGGACGCGCTCGCCTCGGCGGGCGTTTGCCGCGGAGATCGCGTGGCGATCGCATTGCCCAACGGGCTGCCTACAATTGTCGCCTTCCTTGCCGCATCGATCGCAGGAACGGCTGCGCCTTTAAATCCGGCATATCCCTACGAAGAGTTTGTATTTTTCCTCCGCGACACCGACGCAAAAGTTCTGCTCTGTCCGCCTGTAGGAGCCGAGTTCGCCCGCAGCGCGGCCGCCGATCTCAAGATCCCGGTGTTCTCGGTGGGGATGACCGACAAAGGCATTGTGCATCTGCACGATGCTCCTTCGGGGAAAAAGGCGGTCGAGCCCACCCCAGACGATATTGCCCTGATCCTGCACACCAGCGGCAGCACCGGGCGTCCCAAGCGCGTTCCGCTCCGCCATTTCAATTTGGCTGTTTCCGCTGCCAACATCGCGAACACCTACGCGCTTTCCGACGAAGATGTTTCGTTGTGCGTCATGCCGCTGTTTCACATTCACGGGTTGATTGGCTCGGCGATGTCCACTTTGCTCTCTGGCGGAACGCTGGTCGTTCCTACCAAGTTCAACGCACTTTCGTTCTGGCGGACGGTAGCGGAGCATCGCGTAACCTGGTATTCAGGCGTGCCGACCATGCACCAATTGCTGCTGGCTCGTGCCCATAAAAAACCGGCGCAAGCCGCGTCGTTGCGTTTCATTCGCTCCTGCAGCGCACCACTCTCCAGCGAACTCATTCACAAAATCGAGGATCTTTTTGGCGTGCCTTTTGTGGAGGCCTATGGCATGACGGAAGCCGCACATCAGATGACTTCCAATCCTCTGCCGCCGCGCTATCGCAAGGCGGGATCCGTTGGCGTAGGCACGGGCATACGGATCAGTGTCATGGACAAAGAGGGCAACGAACTCGGCACCAATCAGCGCGGCGAAATCGTCATCCAGGGAGCCAGCGTATTTCGCGGATACGAAAACAACCCGGAAGCCAATGCACGCGCGTTAGTGAAAGGATGGTTCCGAACCGGCGACGAAGGATTTCTTGACGAAGATTGTTATCTCCATCTGACCGGCCGGATGAAAGACATCATCATTCGAGGCGGCGAGAACGTTGCGCCCCACGAAGTCGATGAAGTCCTGCTGAAGCATCCGGCCGTGTCGGCGGCTGTCACCTTTGGATTTGCGCATCCTACGTTAGGCGAGGAAGTGGCGGCCGCGGTTGTCCTCCATGAGCCTCATGGTGCGACCGAAGCGGGGTTACTGAAGCACTGCCGCGAATGCCTGGCAGAATACAAATGCCCCAAGAAACTCTACATCGTGACGAGTATCCCAACTACGGCGACAGGAAAGATTCGCCGACGCGCTGTCGCAGCGGCTTTGCTGGATAGCAACGCATGAAATTTCTAATTGCCGGAGCCGGTGCAATCGGTGCGTACATGGGCGCACGCCTCGCCCAAGCCGGCTTCGATGTCACTCTCTTCGCCCGTGGTCCGCACTTAAGAGCGATGCAGGAACATGGTGTGCGAGTGCGGAGCGTCGAGGGAGATTTTCAAACACAACCCAGGATTGTCGGCTCGCTCGACGAGGCAGGGCAGGCTGACGTTGTTTTCCTGGGCGTAAAGGCGCACAGTCTCACCCAACTTGCTCCCCACTTGAAGCCGGTGCTCGGACCCGACACAACCGTCGTCAGCACTCAGAATGGAATTCCGTGGTGGTACTTCCAGGGTTTCGGTGGCCAATGGGATGGACTCCGTCTCGAGCGGATCGATCCGGGCGGCGTGATTTCGGCTTCCATTGAAGCTCGTCGCATCGTCGGATCGATCGTTTATTTTTCAACGGAGATCTACGAGCCGGGAGTCGTTCAGCATATTGAGGGCAACCGCATTTCTCTTGGGGAGCCGGACGGATCGCGCTCGGAACGATGCCGCCGCATCGCGGAAGCTCTGGTGACCGCCGGATTGCGCTGCCCGATCACGACCCACATCCGGCAGGAAATTTGGGTCAAGATTCTGGGGAACGCCTCGTTGAACCCAGTGAGCGCACTGACGCGGGCAACTCTGGCGCAAATGCTGCGCGATCCGGGAGTGGCCGAGGTCATTCGCAAGATCATGCAGGAGGTCGAAGCTGTCTCAAAGAAATTGGGAATGGAGCTATCCGTCTCTGTGGAACAGAGAATGGCGGGTGCGGCAAAAGTGGGGGAGCACAAAACCTCGATGTTGCAAGATCTCGAGGCTGGCAGACCCATGGAACTGGAAGCATTGGTCGGATCAGTGGTGGAGTTAGGGGAGCGGGTGGGTGTTGCTATGGACCACACCCACACGGTATACAGTTGCGCGAGGCTGCTGGCGCAGGCCGCTTCGACAAATTCCAAGACATGAGCCCTCTCAGATCGCGGCTGGCCGAGTGGTTGCGGCCATCGGGTCGAGAAAAAGGCGCCAGCTAAAAAAATTTGGCGCAACCTTGAAAAGGGGCGTACACGGGCGTATAGTGGCTGTGGTCCACTTATCGGACCAGTTGGATATCGAGCGTGACTACGACACTCAATTCTGATTTCGCGGCCGTTCGTCGGAACAAAGTCTACGAAGATGTTGCCCGGCAGATCGAACGGCTGATCCTCAAGAAGCTGCGGCCCGGCGACAAGCTACCTTCCGAGCGCGAACTGGCCGACCTCCTCTCAGTCAGCCGCAGCTCTATCCGAGATGCTATTCGCAGCCTGGAGTTGAGGGGGATGGTAGAACCACGCCAGGGAGCCGGCACCATCGTTTGCGAGATTTCTTCAAACAACGTAGCAAATCCGCTTGCCAATGCTCTCAAGCGCAAGGAAGAACACATCAGCGAGTTGCTCGATTTTCGCAAGATTCTAGAACCTCCGCTGGCTTCCCGCGCCGCGACGCATGCTTCTCCCGATGAGATTGCCGAGATGGAAGAGATCCTGAAGCGACAGGAGGAGAAGCTGCGCGCAGGTGAAAGCGCCATCGCAGAGGACTCCGAATTCCACTACACGATTGCGTTGGCGTCCGGGAACAGCGTTGTGCTGAAAGTTCTGGACATTCTGATGGACCTGCTGCGCGACACGCGGGAGCGCACTCTGCAGGTCGAGGGACGCCCGCAGAAATCACTGGCCGGCCACCGGCGGATTCTCGCCGCCATCAAGCGGCATGACGCCGAAGGTGCACGGTCTTCCATGCGCCGCCATATTGAAGACGTAGAGGAAATGGTTTTGCATAGGATCTGAGTATCTTTTTGAAAATTCCGGAGGACATTATGGGCCGGTTATATGCCATCGAAGTTATTTACCGGGGAATTTTTCAGAAACAGCTGGCTACGCGCATCACGCGTTCGATTGTGCTGGCCGCGCATGAAGAGGGCAAACTCGGGATTTCGTTTGGCCGCTACGGTGACAGTCCCGAGCGCAACGGCATTCCAGCGAAGGGGTTTGCCATTGTCGCGGATGATCAATTAACGCTCGAAGAGGGCATGGCGAAATACGAGCCCAAGGAAGTGGATGTCACCATCGCGGTCGACGACACTTTGTGCAAAGGCGTGGAGTCGTGGGCATGGTATGGGTTGCAACCCGTCAACAAATTGCTGAAACCCGGCGGGACTTTGCTGGTCACCTCACGCGAGCAGCCCGAAACGATCCTACAGATGGCACACCGCAAGGAAACGCCATATAACCTGGCAATCTTGAAAGGTACAGTCAGTTTTTCGGGACTGTGGGTTTACAAGGACGATCACACTGACGTGCGTATCCTTGGCGCGATTGCGAAGATCCTGCCCGGACTGTTCACCTTGAAATCTGTCCAAAAAACCATCGTCGATCAGTGGAACGATTCGGTGAAGGCAGAATCGGCCGCACGCGCTTATGAGCGCATCAGTAGCGTTGCCGTTCGGCCAGACCAGGGAAACCCGGAGACGCCATACAAGTTCAACTTCCCCAAGTGGCATGAAATGGGCGAAGGCATCGCCATTCCGTCCATTCCAGCGGGTAAGGCGATAGAAGATCCCACCACGCATGAGAGTGGCGGATTCCGCCCTGATCGCAATCCTACATTCAAGAAGTACACCACTCGCACGATGCGGCCGGTGGTGAACTTCGATACCTGCATCAAGTGCACGTTGTGCTGGCTGCAGTGTCCGGATTCGTGCTTTGACGTCACCCCCGAGGGTCTGTATGACGCGAACATGCAAGCCTGCTGTGGATGCGGGGTATGCGAGGCCGTGTGCCCGGTCAAAGATTGCGTGACGATGGTGAATGAGACGGCATTCGAAGACAATGCGAGCCAGTGGGAGGCGTGGAGGAAGGACAAGAAGGGCTATGAAGCCTGGCTGGCTGACAAAATCAAATCCCGCCCGGAGCGATCGCATGGGTTCCGCTATCGCGGGCAATACGAGGAGCAAGTTCCCGAGATGCTGGAAGTCGCCCGTAAAGGGTAATTGCTGAACAGGAGACTGGACATGGCAACGGCGACATACGTCGAGGAACAACGCAGTACCGACAAAACAGCACTGATCACCGGCAGCGAGGCCATAGCGGTTGCCTGCAAGCTGGCCGACGTGGATGTGATTACCGCCTACCCGATTCGCCCCTATGACACCGTGATGCAGTACATCTGCAAGCTCGTGGCGAACGGCGAGATGGATTGTGAATACATTGTCGCCGAGGGCGAACACTCTCAGTTTGAAATCGTGAAGCATGCCAGCGCCTGCGGGGCGCGGGTTTTCTGTGGCTCGAGCGGCGTCGGCTGGATGTACGCCATGGAGGCGCTGACGGTTACCCCAGCGCTGCGCATTCCGATGGTGGCCATGGTCGGCAACCGCGCCCTTGACGATCCCGGAGCTTTCGGTGTCGAGCACAACGATGCTCTGACCGTTCGCGATCTTGGCTGGCAACTGGTCTGGGTCGACAGCGCGCAGGAGGCGTTGGATACCGCCCTGATCGCATATCGCGTCTCCGAGGACCGGCGCATCTTTCTGCCTTGTGCGATCAGTTGCGATGGTGCGTTCCTCACCCACTCGCAGGCGCTGGTGAAGGTACCCTCGCAAGAAAAGGTGAATGAGTTCCTGCCGCGCTACAACCGCGCCGACCTGCTGCTTCACCCGGATAATCCGATTACCGTAGCGCCGCAGGGCAATGAAGACTGGGTCATGGAAATCCGGCGTCAGAACTATGCCGCCATGGAGCGTTCATCGCTTGTGTTGAAGGAAGCATATGCAGACTTCGAGCGCATCTTCGGACGTTCCTATGGGAATCCGTTCTTCGAGGAATACGAAACGGAGGACGCGGACATCGTGCTCATGGGAATGGGTACACTTTCGACGCCCGTAAAAGTTGCCATCCGGCAAATGCGCAAGGAAGGAAAGAGAGTTGGTTTTGTCCGCATGCGCTGGTTCCGTCCATTCGCTGCGGCCGAGCTGGCGAAATCACTGGGGCGCTTCAAGGCGGTGGGTGTTATTGATCGCGACTACTCCTTCGGTTCGCCCTACATGAGCGGCGTGCTTACGACGGAAGTCCGCAGCGCGCTGTATTCGGCTCCTGGGTCGAAGCCGCCGGTCCTTGGGTTCATTGCGGGACTCGGTGGCCGCGAGGTCACCGTTCCCGATGTTGAAAAAGTGGCTAACTCGGTATACGAGGCCGCGGATGGAAAGTCGCAACCGCTAACTCAATGGATCGGCTTGCGCGAATAGTCGATTTTAGCTGACGTGTTTCGCCCGTCAGGAAAGGAAAAGAAATTATGGCGACCTACATTCAGATCGATCCGACGCAGAAACTGGATCCTTTCAAATCCGTCAAGAAGCTCCCGTTGGAAGAGTATTTCACTTCAGGTCACCGCACTTGCCAGGGCTGCGAGTCCGCGCTGGTGATGAAGATGATGGCCAAGGCCGCCGGCCCAAGGTCGATCATTCTGGGCAGCACTGGTTGTATGTACGTGGCCAATACGACGTACTACAGTACATCGTGGGTAGTTCCATGGATGCACACGCAACTGGGCAGCAGCGGGTCGGCAGCGCTGGGCACGTCCGCAGCTCTCAAGGTACTCATGCGCAAGGGCAAGATCAAGAACGAGCCGATCAATGTCATTGCGTTCTGTGGTGATGGCGGTGGCGCCGATATGGGCGTCGGGGCAATTTCCGCAACCCTGACGCACGCTGAGTACAACTCGTTGATCTTGATGTACGACAACGAGTCTTACGCCAATACTGACATCCAGCTTTCCGGCAGCACGCCGTGGGGCGCCAATACTACCTTTAGTTCCCCTGGCAAAGTGAAGCGAATCATGCATCGCCGGTGGAAGAAGAACATGGCCGGCATGATGGCGGCGGGTCATCCGGAATGCAAGTATGTTGCGACCATCTGCATGTCGTATGGGCTGCATGGCATGAACTCCATTCGCAAAGCGCTGGCCATCGGTGGTCCGACCTTCATTCACTCGCTCGATCCCTGCCCGAAGGGCTGGGACTATGACCCCTACCTGTCCCACGAGATGGGAGAACTGGCCGTCAATTCGGGCGTGTGGCCGTTGTACGAGGTGGAAAATGGGCTGCTCAGGCTTACCGGTCGAACCGAGCAGATCGCGGCGGGCAAGATTCGGCGCGTGCCGGTGCGGGACTATTTATTGAAGCAAGGGCGTTTCGCGCACTTTACCAACGATGATATCGATTACTTCCAGAGCAAAATCGATGACATGTGGGAGAAGTGGCTGATCCCTGGTGTGATTCCATTTCGCAGAGACGTGGAGGCCGACACGCCGCCATCAAGTTAGAACGACTTGGCGGAATAAAAACACGGCACACTCTGCAGGGCAGAGCTCCGATCGCGGAAGTCACAAACAATTAGAACGTGTCAGCAACGGTCGCCGGAGACTTGTCTCCCGGCAGATCTATAACTACAAGAGCAACGAGGGTCGATCATGAGGTATACGGAACTGACGGTATGGACGCGCGGCATCATCATGGACAAAGAGGGACGCGACATCGTCAATTCGATTTCGGCGTCCGCCCGGCTTGAGGGTAAGTACGCGCAGGCGATGGAGAACTATGTCGACAATCCCGATCGCACCAATGCACCTACACGCAAGTACTGCCGCGTGAGTGACACCGTGCTTGAGAACGAGCTCACCTACGAGAATGAACATCCCAACATCGTGGTGCTCGTGGAAGGGACGATGGTTAAGGGCTGGGATTACATGCGTGGTATGCCTCCGGGCGGAACGCTGGTAATCAACACGCACTATTCGCCCGAATACATGATCCGTTTCGTGCCGGGCGCGGAGCGCCTGGCACAGCTGGTCTGCATCGACGCCGCCCGGCTGGCACATCACAAATGGCTTTATTACCGCCTGGGGGAGCTCGGCCTCGACCGGCTGTCGACCGAAGGCGCCGCCGAGCGTAGCAAATTGATGGCTCCCGATATTGCTGCTCCGCTCATTGCAGCGATCGTCAAGACGACGGGCATCGTGAAGATGCACACGATTCAGCCCATGATCGTCAATAAGAACGCATTCGAAATGGCACTCGAGGAATTGCGCATCATGCCGTTGAATCCAGTGGCTGTGTAGGAAAGGATTTCATGTCGACTAAAGGCACACGTATTCCGGATTGGCTGAAAGTCCCGTTTGCAGGCATCACCCCCGGCCCCTCCCAGGACAAAGGGCAGACCCTGTTTCCGACCGGCAACTGGCGCTCAATCCGGCCCGTCTACCGGGACAAGCTGCCACCGTGCAACAACGCATGCGGAACCAACGAAAAAATTCAGGGCTATCTCGACCTGGTGAAAAGGGGCAAGTATCTGGACGCCTACGCGCTCATCAAGGAGGACATGCCATTTCCTTCGGTGACGGGACGCGTGTGCTACCACCC
>Ga0209577_10002382_pt1 | contig 18110 bp, 19 predicted proteins | sample GraSoiAngelo_109_FD_185874 | JGI IMG/M metagenome (GOLD analysis project Ga0209577, IMG submission 185874) | Grasslands soil microbial communities from the Angelo Coastal Reserve, California, USA - 14_0903_12_20cm (SPAdes) (version 2) | ecosystem: Environmental > Terrestrial > Soil > Grasslands...
GATCGGGTCCGAGCACGAGATCTCCGGCGTGATCGACCTCGTCGACATGAAGGCCTTCCAGTACGACGGTGACGGCCGCGAGAACTGCACCGAGATCCCGATCTCGGACGAGCTGGCTGACCAGGCCCAGGAGTATCGCGAGAAGCTGATGGACGAGGTCTCCGAGTCCTCCGACGAGCTGATGGAGCGGTATCTGGAGGGCGAGGAGATCTCCCACGAGGAGATCGTCTCCGCGCTGAAGGAAGGCACCAACCACGGGAACCTGTTCCCGGTCACCTGCGGCGTCGCGACCCGGAACCTCGGCACCAACCGCCTGCTCGACGCGATCGTCGAGGACCTGCCCTCGCCCGTGAAGCACGGCGGGCTGGAGGTCGGGGACGTGGTGCTGGAGCCGGTCGAGGACAAGGAGCTGTTCGCCTACGTGTTCAAGACGCGGGCCGATCCGTTCGCCGGGCGGATCAATCTGTTCCGGGTCTACCAGGGCGTGATCAAGCAGGACTCTCAGGTGCTCAACACGCGCACCCACACCAAGGAGCGGATCGGACAGCTGGTGGCGTTCGAGGGCAACCACACCGGCCACGCCACGGAGTTCGGGCCCGGCGACATCGGGGCCGTGGCCAAGCTCAAGGAGACCAAGGCCGGCGACTGGCTGGCCGCGCGGGACGAGCCGATCGAGATGCCGAGCATCAGGCTGCCCGCGCCAGTGATGGCGTTCGCGATCGAGCCCAAGAGCAAGGGCGACGAGGACAAGGTCTTCACCGCGCTGAGGCGGCTGCAGGAGGAGGATCCCACGATCGACCTGCACCGGGACGCGCAGACCGCCGAGCAGATCGTCGCCGGGCTCTCGCAGGTCCACGTCGAGGTGATCGTGGAGCGGCTCAAGTCCCGGTTCGGCGCCGAGGTCAACCTCAAGCCGCCGCGCGTTCCCTACCAGGAGACGATCCGGAAGTCCGCGAAGGCGCACGGTCGGCACAAGAAGCAGACCGGCGGCCGCGGCCAGTTCGGCGACGTCCGCATCGAGATCGAGCCGGTCGAGTCCGGAACCGGCCTCGAGTTCGTCAACGCGATCAAGGGCGGGGTGATCCCGACCGGTTTCATTCCTGCGGTCCAGAAGGGCATCGTCGAGGCGATGCACGAAGGAGTCGTGGCGGGCTATCCGGTCAAGGACGTTCGCGTGCGCCTCTACGACGGCTCCTACCACACCGTGGACTCGTCCGAGATGGCGTTCAAGGTCGCGGGATCGCTGGCGATGAAGCAGGCGCTCGAGCAGGCTGCTCCCGTGCTGCTCGAGCCGATCATGGAGGTGGCCGTCAACGCGCCCGAGGACACGGTGGGAGACGTGATCGGGGACCTGAATTCCCGTCGCGGCCGGCCCCTCGGGATGGAACCGGTCGGGGCCGGCATGACCGAGATCAAGGCCGAGGTGCCGATGGCCGAGATGCTCTCCTACGCTCCCGACCTGCGCTCGATCACCGGTGGCCAGGGTGAGTTCACGATGGAGTTCGCCCGGTACGAGGAGGTCCCGGGCCACCTGGCCTCGAAGGTCGTGGAGGAGGCGAAGGCGGAGAAGGAGGCGGTCAAGGCTTAGGGCCCCGAGTCGCAAATCCGACGGCATTCGAGCCGCCCCCGGCGGCGGCTCGCGTCGTCCTCGGAGGCTCGCGCAGCGCTGCTGCGCCACGCCTCCTGCGTCCTCGCGATCCATCCGCCGTTGGCGCCTCTCGGTGCCGCCGGACTCACGACTCAGGACACTAGGGCGAAGGATCTCTCCGGACGGCCCGGCTCCACCCACCAGTTTCCGGTCTCTTCCGCACGAGTGCTTGCGGGTGGCGGGTACGCGTCCGCTAAGCTCGCTTCACGTGACCACGAAGGACATCCGTGCGTCCGCGGCCGACGTGCACACGTCCTGCGATGTGTGCGGTCGGACTCTCTTGCGGGGCGAGCACGCTCACCCGTACCTCGACGGTGGCACCCACCGGACGGTCTGCGAGCTCTGCACCGGTCGGGCGGCCCAGGAAGGATGGGTCCGCGAAGGGAGCGTACCGGCCTACGAAGGGCGCGATCCATCGGCCGATCGTCGCCGCTCGCTGCTCGGCCGGCTGCGCAGGCGGCGGGACGCCGGCTCGCCGGACGCCGAGCTCGCCCTGGGCCAGCTCACGGCGACCGGGCGGTCAGCGGGATGACCGGCCCGCCGGAGCTCGCGGATCCGCGAGCCTCGGCATGTGCGCGCGATCCCGTCGAGCGCCGAGAACAAGGTCAGCTTCGCGATCCAGGCCTTCAACTCGTCCGAGCATCCGCGCACGCTCGCGGGTATCGCGCGATCCCTCGGTCTCCCGATCGTCTCCGTGCGGCCGGTGCCCGACCGGCCCAGCCTGGTCAATGTCGTCGCGGCCTGGGAGCTGTGCTGGTATCGCTACGAGATCGACCTCGCCGAGGGGGACCACGCGGGAGTCCGCGTCGCGGCTCAGGGCGATGAGCTGAGCGAGCTGGACGACGAGCAGCTGAGCCCCAACGCGGTCTGCGACGACCGCGGCTGGCTGGCCCTAGACGCCTGACGTGGACGAAGGTTCGATGGCTCCTCCGGGCGCCGCTCAATAGCATCCGCGGCCGTGATCTACTGCGTGGTCCCTGAGGCGCTCGCGGACGAGCTGTTCGACAAGCTGACCGCCTACTACGCCGACGATCCGCACGTCACCGTGATCGTCGACCGCCGGCGCGCTTCGCGCCGCGATCCGGGGCCCAGCGGCGGCGGCGGCCGGGAGCTTCGGGATCGCCGGCGCGCCCGCGTCCCAGGCGAGCTTCCGCCGCTCGCCGGCGACTGACCGCGCCCGTTGAAGCTCGTGCTGCACGTCGACGGTGGCGCGCGCGGCAATCCGGGGCCTGCCGCGATCGGCGTCGTGGTGTCCGAGCCCGGCGGCCAGGTCGTGGACGAGCTCGCTGAGCCGATCGGCGTGGCGACCAACAACGTGGCGGAGTACCGAGCGGTGCTCCGGGCGCTCGAGCGCGCCCGGGAGCTGCGGGCCTCCGAAGTCGAGATCATCGGGGACTCCGAGCTGGTGGCGCGCCAGCTGACAGGCGTCTACAAGGTCAAGCACCCGGCCCTGAAGCCGCTGTACGAGCAGGCGCTGGCGGCGCTCCGCGGCTTCGACGCCTGGAGCGTCCGCACCGTTCCCCGCGCGCAGAACGCCCGGGCCGACGAGCTCGTGAACGCGGCCTTGGACTGATTCGCCTTGAGAGGGCGCGGGTAACCGGAAGTCGGTGACCAGCGGGGTACAGGAGGTCAGACGGCTGATTTCGCACCGGGGTCCGAATCCGGTCATCAGTCTGTATCTGGACCTCGATCCGGAGCGATTCGCCACCCCTCCCGCGAGGGCCTCTCAGGTCCGGTCGCTGGTGGACACGGCGGCGAAGCAGATCGAGTCTCGGGACCGGCTCGATCACGATCAGCGCCTTGGTCTGCGAGAAGACCTGCAGCGGATCAACTCGCTCCTGAGCTCCCCCGAGGCTCCCTTCAGAGGCGCTCGCGCCCTCGCCGTGTTCAGCTCCGTGGGGGACGGGCTGTTCGAGACCGTCAAGCTGACCAGACCGGTGCAGGCACAGGTCGTGATCGCGCCGGCCCCGTACGTGGCGCCCATGATCACCGCCGTCGAGACGCGGCGATGGCTGGTGGCGCTCGTCAACCGCCGCTCCGCCCGGGTGCTCGCAGGAACTCCGGCAGCGCTCGATGAAGGGGCCCGTCTCGACGACAACGTCCACGGTCGGCACGAGCGCGGCGGCTGGTCGCAGGCCAACTACGAGCGAAGCATCGAGCACGACGTCGAGGCGCACCTGAAGGGCATCGCGGAGATCGTCAACCGCCGCTGGCGCGAGGAGCGCTTCGACCGGATCGCGATCGGCGGCCCGCAGGAAACCGTCCCGCGGTTCGCGGAGCTGCTTTCCGAGGAGGTCCGCGGACACCTGGCTGCGAACCGCGCCGAGGTGGATATCTCGAGCGCCACCGATGCGCAGATCCGCGAGGCGATCGAAAGGCTGGTCATCGAGGACGAGAAGCGGGCCGAGCGCGATGTGCTGGATCGCCTCGAGGCCTCGCTCGGTGCCGGTGGCCGAGCAGTGGGCGGTCCTGCGGCGACGGTCGAGGCTCTGGGCGAGCGACGCGTGGAGACGCTGCTGCTCGAGCCCGGGTTCGACGGTCACGGCAAGCGCTGCCCGGGCTGCGGCCTGCTGCTGCTCGAGGGAGAGGACCGCTGCCCGGCGGACGGCTCCGAGCTCCACGAAGTCGAGCATCTTCGAGAGGCGGTCGTGGAGGCCGCCGTCGCCCAGGACGCCGGCGTGCTGGTGGTCCGCTCGTATCCCGACCTCGGACCCCATCGCGGGATCGCGGCGCTGCTGCGGTTCTGAGCGCTCAGGCCGCGCGGGCGCCGAACATCTCCGGCAGTCGCGCGGCAAGCCCGAAGTCCCCGCGCACCGACGCCCGGCCTGACAGCACCAGGACGACCGGGTCGGCCGTCGCCGTCGCGACTCGCAGGAAGTCGGCCAGCTCCATGGATACGGTCAGCCTCGGGCGCGCCGCCGCTCCGCGGCGGGCCCTGGCGCGCCCCCCGGCGATCTCGATCGTCCAGCGCGCCGGGGGCGCTCCGGTCGCCGGCCGCCTGAGCTCGTACTCGAGCTCGCCCGCGAACCCGTCCGCCGCCTCGGGAACGAACGAACGCGCCATGCCCGCGAACAGGGCGCGCTGGCCGAGCTTCGAGCCGAATCGCCGTTCCAGCCGGTCGTCGCTCCAGGAGGCCACGATCCTCGCGAGCAGGCGCAGCATCGCGGGACGCATCCTCACGCGCCCGATCTTATGCGCTGCCCGGCCCCGGTTTCACCCTCTGTGCGCCGGGTAGGCGAACGGGGGATCCACGAGGCGATGGAGGTATCACGATGAACCTGGGCCTGTTCGTACTGCGGGTGGTAGTGGGCCTGCTGCTGGCGGGCCACGGCGCACAGAAGCTGTTCGGGTGGTTCGGCGGTCAGGGACTGCAGGGGACGGCGGGCTTCTTCGACCAGCTGGGGCTGAAGCCGGGTCGCTTACATGCGCGCGCGGCGGGCGCGCTCGAGCTAGGGGGCGGGCTCCTGCTGGTCCTCGGGCTGCTGACGCCGTTCGCGGCGATGGCGCTGATCGCGGTGATGACGGCGGCGATCATCACGGTCCACGGCAGGAAGGGACCATGGATAAGCGACGGAGGCTATGAGTACAACGCCGTGATCGTGGCGGCCGCGTTCGCGCTGGCGGCAGCGGGCGCCGGGTCGTGGTCGCTGGACCGGGCTCTGTCTCTGTCCGACCGCGGCGTGCTGTGGGGAATCCTGGCGATCCTGGCCGGTGCCATGGGCGGCGTCGCCGCTGCCTTCTACGGCCGCAGCCAAGCCAAGGAGCGCCGTTCCGCGCCCACTCGCCGCCCCACCACGGCCTGAGCCGCCGTGGCGCGGCCGCGGCGCGAGCGGCAGGCCGATCCTTGCCGGAGCCGGTGGCCGGGCCCCGTCCGGCCGGCCACCGGCTAACCTGAGCCCCGTGACCGACCCGCTGATCGAGCTCCGGGCGCGGCTCGACGAGGCCGCCGCCCGGTTGCGGACCGGAGACGTCGATCCCGACACGGCGCTGGCGCTCGTCGAGGAGTGCGCCCGCCTGGCCTCTGAGGCATCCGCGCAGGTGGAGGAGCGGGCGCGCGCGGCGCTGGAGCCGCTTCCCGACCTGCCTGGCCAGCTGCCGCTGCCCGCCGGATAGTGCTTCCGGCCGCGGTGGCGCCCGCGTATCCCGACCACCTCCGCCTCGAGGTCGAGCGATACCTCGAGTCCCTGCGCTTCGGGGCGCAGCCCGCCTCCCAGGGCCTCGAGGACGCGATGCGCTACTCGCTCCTGGCCGGCGGCAAGCGGATCCGGCCGGTGCTCGCGCTGGCCACTTCGGAAGCGATCGGGATGCCCCGTCCCGATCTGTTGCCGCTCGCCGGGGCGATCGAGCTGATTCACACCTATTCGCTGATTCACGACGACCTTCCCGCGATGGACGATGACGACGTTCGCCGGGGCCGCCCCACGTGCCACAAGGCGTTCGGGGAGAGCGTCGCGATCCTGGCAGGAGACGCCTTGTACGCCGAGGGATTTCGCCTCCTGCTCTCCCAGCAGCGGGGGGACCCCGCCGCCCTGCTCAAAGCGGCGCTGAGGCTGGCGGCCGCCACAGGGGTGGACGGGATGGTCGGCGGTCAGTACATCGACGTCTCCGGTACCGCCCCCGAGGGTCGCGAGGGGCTCCGCGAGCTGCACGAGCTCAAGACCGGGCGCCTGATCGCCGCGAGCGTGGAGTGCGTCTTGCTGATCGCCGGTAACCTCGAACCTGACACAATCAACGCCTTCGGCGCCTTCGCGAGCGAGCTGGGCGTTCTCTTCCAGATCGTGGACGACATCCTCGACGTAATCGGTTCTCTGGAGACGCTGGGCAAGCCGCAGGGCAGCGACGAGCGTCTCGGAAAGCGCACCTACGTGACCGAATTCGGACTTGACGGGGCGCGCGAGCTCACCGAGCGATCGCACCGCAGGGCCCGTGCCGCGCTGGCCCAGGCAGCACCGGGCGGAGCCGCCGAGTTGGAGCAGATAACCGACTTCATCGCGACCCGGACCCACTGATGAGCCACCTTCTTGGAAGCATCCAGCAGCCGTCCGATCTCCACCGCCTGAGCGACGAACAGCTGCAGCAGCTCGCGCAGGAGGTACGCGAGCACATCATCGACACGGTGGGGGAGATCGGCGGGCACTTCGGCGCGAACCTGGGAGCGTGCGAGATCGCCGTGGCGCTGCATTCGCTGCTCGACTCGCCCAACGACAAGATCCTCTGGGACGTCGGCCACCAGGCCTATCCCCACAAGATCCTCACCGGCCGCCGCGACGAGCTGCACACGATCCGCAAGTACGGCGGGCTGGCGCCCTTCTGCTCGATCGGGGAGTCCGAGCACGACATCATGGGCGCGGGCCACGCATCGACGGCGATCGGCTACGCGGTCGGGATCAAGGAGGCGATGCGCCGCGGCGAGGGCCCGGACGCGAACGTGGTCGCGGTGGTCGGAGACGGTGCGCTCACCGGCGGCGTCGCGTTCGAGGCGGTGCACCAGGCCGGAGGGCTGGGCACCCCGATAGTCGTGCTGCTCAACGACAATGGGATGTCGATCGCCCCGAACGTCGGCGCGCTGTCCAGATACTTCAATCGCATCCGGCTCAACCCGAAGCTGTGGCACGCGCGCGAGGACGTCGAGGAGGGTCTGACCAAGCTCCCGGTTGGGATCGGGGCGGCGTTCGAGCGCCTCGGACCCCACGTCAAGGAGTCGATCAAGGCGTTCTGGGCGCCCGGGCTGTGGTGGGAGGAGCTGGACTTCGCCTACATCGGGGTGATCGACGGGCACGACGTCCGGGCGCTGCGCGGGGCCCTACGCGACGCCCTCGCCGCCGAGCGTCCGGTGGTGATCCACTGCGCCACAGTCAAGGGCAAGGGCTTCGCTCCGGCCGAGGAGGGCGGGTTGGAGGGGATGGAGAAATGGCACGCCGCCAAGCCCAACTCGATCTCCGGGGGGGCTCCCTCCAAGGCCGCACCGGCGAAGAGCAACGGCGCGCCGCCGCCGCCGGCGTACACCGAGGTGTTCGGCAACGCCCTCGTCCGGGAGTGCCGGCGCGACGAGCGCATCGTCGGCATCACCGCCGCGATGAACTCCGGCACCGGCCTGAACATCCTCCAGCGCGAGCTGCCCGAGCGTTACTTCGACGTCGGCATCGCCGAGCAGCAGGCGATCCTGTTTGCCGCCGGGCTGGCGCTCCAGGGCGTCAAGCCGGTTGCGGCGATCTACTCGACCTTCCTCCAGCGCGCGTACGACCAGATCGTCCACGACGTGTGCCTTCAGAAGCTGAACGTCGTGCTGGCGATGGACCGGGCGGGTCTGGTGGGCGACGACGGCCCCACGCACCACGGCGCATTCGACATCGCATATCTGCGCTGCCTGCCGAACATCGTCCTGATGGCGCCGCGCGACGAGGCGATGCTCGTGCACATGCTCCATACCGCGCTCGCGTACGACGATGGCCCGATCGCGCTCAGGTATCCGCGCGGATCCGGCGTCGGAGTGGAGCTGCCGGCGCAGCCGTCGGTGCTCGAGATCGGCACCGGCGAGATCCTGCGCGAGGGCGACCGCGTCGCGCTCCTGGGTTACGGCACGGGCGCCGGCAAGGCGCTCCAGGCCGCCGACATCCTGGCCGAGCACGGGATCTCGGCCACCGTCGCCGACGCGCGCTTCGCCAAGCCGCTCGACGCCGGGCTGGCCGCGCAGCTGGCGGCCGAGCACGAGCTGCTGGTGACCGTCGAGGAGGGTGTGCTCGCGGGAGGGTTCGGCTCCGCGGTGTGGGAGACGCTCTCGGACGCCGGGCTGGCTCCGCGGATCCTGCGGGTGGGCCTACCGGACCGGTACGTGACCCACGGCGCGCCGAAGCTGCTCCACGAGGAGGTCGGATACACGGGCGAGCGGATCGCCGAGCGCATCGAGGCGGCGGTCGCCGAGCGGGAGTCCGTTCCGCACTGAAACGACCCGCCGGGTGGGCGGGCCGTTCCAGTGGGAGGAGAGAGCTTTGCGCCGCCGGCGGCGGCCGGCGAGCTTCAGGAAGCCGTCGCGTAGCTGGTGAGGAAGCTGAGACTCGCCTGGACGACGACGAGTGCCGCAAGCGCGATCGCGGCGGGCGCCTGACCCGCGAGTGCCAGCGCCAGCGCGCCGGCGGCGCTCGCAAGCACGAGCGCCCCGTCGAGACCGGTGTGCGCGGCGATCGAGTCCTCTCTCGAGGGGATCGCGCCGACCCGGCTGGTCGTCGAGATCACGCCGAGCCCGCTCCCGGTGACGATCGCGCCGAGGACCGCCAGCACGACCAGACCCGCGACCCCGACCGGGAGCACGATCGGCGAGAGCATGATCGCCATGCCGCTCACGGCCTCGACGGCCCCGTGAGCGGAAAGCGATAGGCGACGTGATGCACGCATGGCGGTGATCGTGGTCGATCGCTGAGCGAGACACTGTGAAGTCGATCACGTACCGTTTGCGCGCCGTGAAGCGAGTTCGGATCGACAGCCTCCTGTCACAGCGCGGGCTCTTCCCGTCCCGCTCGAGCGCGGCTGCGTCGGTGATGGCCGGCGACGTCCTGCTCGGGCCCGGTCGCCAGCGCGCACGCAAGCCCGGCGAGATGGTTCCAGAGGACGTCGAGTTGGAGGTGATTGCGGCACCGCGGTTCGTGTCACGCGGCGGGATCAAGCTGGCCAACGCCCTGGATGGGCTCGCGCTGGACGTGCGGAGCCGCCGGGCTCTCGACGTCGGTGCCAGCACGGGCGGGTTCACGGACTGCCTGCTCCAGCGCGGAGCCGCGCACGTGGTCGCGCTCGACGTTGCCTACGGCGAGCTCGACTGGCGGCTGCGATCCGACCGGCGGGTCACGGTGGTCGAGCGAACGAACGCGCGGGCGCTGACGCCCGGCCGGCTGCCCTACGCGCCCGACCTGATCGTGATCGACGTCTCGTTCATCTCCCTGGCGAAGGTGCTGCCCGCGGTGCTGGGGTGTGCCGCCGACCGATTCGACTGCCTCGCGCTCGTCAAACCGCAGTTCGAGGTGGGACGGGGATCGGTCGGCAAGGGCGGCGTCGTGCGCGACGCGGCGCTCCGCCTCCAGACGCTGGTCTCGGTGGGAAAGGTCGCGCACGGGCTCGGCGCTGCGGTGATGGGATACGCGGGGTCGGGTCTGTCCGGTCCCAAGGGCAACCGGGAGACGTTCGCGTGGCTCGCGGAGCCGGAACGAGGTGGCGTCGACGACCTCGAGGCGGCGGCCGGAAAGGCGGAGCTCTGAAACCGGTCAGGACGGCCACCGTCCTCACCCATCGCCGCCCCGAGGAGACTGGGCCGGCGCTGTCTGCGCTGCTGGCGGTCGCGCGCGACGCCGGCGCGGTCCTGCGCCTCGATGCCGAGGAGACACGTAAGCATCGCCTTGAGCCCGCTGCCGAGCTCGAGCTCGGGGCCACGATCCAGCGCGACGTCGACATCTGCTTCGCGATCGGGGGCGACGGCACGATCCTGAGCGGACTTCGCGCCTACGCCGGGAGCGGCGTTCCCGTGTTCGCCGTCAACTTCGGCGAGATCGGCTTTCTCGCGACGGTCGATCGCGAGGAGGCCGAGTCGGGGTTCCGGCGAGCGTTCGCCGGGGACTTCGAGGTGCTCGCCCTGCCAGGGATCGAGGCATCGGGCCAGGACGGGCCCTGGCTCGCCGTGAACGACCTGGCGATGCACCGCCAGCCCGGCAAGCGAGTGGCCAACCTCATGTACTCGGTGGGAGCGGACGAGGTAGGGCGTGTGCACTGCGACGGTCTGGTCGTGGCCACCCCAGCGGGATCCACGGGCTACAACCTGGCCAACGGCGGTCCGGTGATGGCGTGGGGGGTCGAAGGCTTCGTGGTCTCGTTCATCGCGCCGCATTCGCTGAACGCACGCGCCCTGGTCGTCGCGCCGCACGATGTCCTCACGGTCAGCAATCGCTCCACCGAGGAGCCGGTCGATGTCAGCGTCGACGGACGACCGGTGTGCGTACTGCCGGCCGGCGGGCAGCTGGAGGCTCGCTTCAAGCCGGCCCAGAGTCACCTGGCGCAGCTTGCCGGCACCACCTTCTACCGGAGGCTGCGCGACAAGTTCGGCCGGCTGGCCACGGCGCCGTAGCGGGGCCGGCCCGAGGGATTCCGTCATCGGCGCCTGATAACACGTCGCGCCATGCTCCTTGAGCTGCGCGTCGAGAACCTGCTGCTGCTGGACCGGGCCGAGCTGCGGCTCGCGCCCGGGCTGAACGTGGTCACGGGCGAGACCGGCGCAGGCAAGACGCTGCTGGCCCACGCGCTCGACCTGCTCCTCGGCGGGCGTGCCCGCACCGGCATCGTCAGGACCGGCGCCGCCGAGGCATACGTCGAGGGGGTGTTCTCGCTCACCCCGGAGCTCGCCGGCGCCGAGGTGATTCCCGATGGCGCCGAGGAGGTCGTGCTGGCCCGGCGGGTGTGGCCGGACGGGCGGACTCGCGCCTACGTCTGCGGCCGCTCGGCCACGATCGCCGACCTGCGGGCGCTGGGCGCCAGGCTGCTTGCCTTCTACGGGCAGCACGAGCACCGAAAGCTGATGCTGTCGGCCGCTCAGCTCGATGTGCTCGACGGCCACTGCGGGCCCGGGCAGCTCAAGCTGCGCGCCCGCGTGGCCCGGCAGCACCGGCGGGTCGGAGGACTCGAGGTGCGCGCCCGGGAGCTCGAGAAGCTGGCGGGAGCTCGGGAGCGGGAGCTCGACCTCCTGGCGTTCGAGCGCTCCGAGATCGAGGCCGTCGACCCGAGCGAGGAAGAGTGGCGAGCGCTGGCCGAGGAGCGAGGTCGCCTGCGCAACACCGAGACCCTGCGCACCGCGGCGGCGGCCGGAGCCGAGGCCGTCACCCCGGACGGCGAGGGCGGCGCCGCACAGCTGCTCGCCCAGGCGGCGCGCGCGCTTGAGGACGCCGCCGCGATCGACCCGGCGCTGGCGGGGCTCGTCGAGCGGGTGCAGAGCCTTCGATACGACGCCGAGGAGGTGGGTCGCGAGCTGCGCGCCTACGCCCTCGACGTGGAGGGCGCCCCGGGGCGCCTGGAGGAGGTGGAGGAGCGCCTCGCGGCGTTCGAGCGGCTCGAGCGCAAGCACGGGGGCTCGATCGCCGGGGTGCTCGACCACGCCGAGCGGTGCCGGGTTCGGATCGACGAGCTCAAGCACGCGGACGTCGCGCTCGAGGCGGCCGAGCAGGAGCTGGCGGAGGCTCGCGCCGAGCTCGACTCGCTGGCCGCCGAGCTGAGCGCCCGCCGGCGGGGCGCCGCACCGGAGCTTGCCGCGGCAGTGCGATCGCGACTCGCCGAGCTGGCGATGCCCGACGCGGATTTCGACGTGCTGATCTCCGAGCGCCCCGAGGGTTGCGGGCCCCGGGGCGCCGACGCCGTCGAGCTGGTGATCGCGCCCAACGCCGGCGTTCCCGGAGGTCCGCTGAAGGAGGTCGCCTCCGGTGGGGAGCTCTCGCGGGTGATGCTGGCGCTGCTGAGCGTCGCGCACGGCTCTACCTCGACCGGCTCCGAGCACGAGCAGCCGGTGCTCGTGTTCGACGAGATCGACGCCGGCATCGGGGGGCACACCGCGACGGCCGTGGGCGCCCACCTCCAGGAGCTGGCTCGGGGCAGGCAGATCCTCTGCATCACGCACCTTCCACAGGTGGCGGCGGGCGCGTCGATGCATTTCACGATCGCCAAGGACTCCTCCGCGGTGCCGGCGCGGACCTCGGTGAGCGCGCTAGACCGCGATCAGATCGTGGGCGAGCTGGTTCGGATGCTCGGCGCCGGGGAGGGCGACCTCGCCGCCAGCCGGCACGCGCGTCAGCTGCTCAAGCGGGCCGCTTAGCCTGGCCGGTCTTCGGGGTGCTTCGCGACCTCCGCCCGGGATGAGCGGCCGCGAGCCGTTACCTGGACGGCCTTGATTGGTGTGTGACAATGTTCACAGCGCGACTGGGGGCCGGGTAATCGGGGCATACGATTAATTTGGTGAAGCTGATTCGCGAGCGACGCGTTCGTGCCAGCGCCCGACACCTGAGTCGGGCCGTCCGAGCGCTGCCGCTGGAGGCTCGGCGCGCGATGCTCGAGGCGCTCGACGACGACGAGCTGATCATCGGCGCGTACACCGACCGCCGGGGGCGGACGTGTCCGATGCTCGCCGCACACCGCCGCGGTGTACGGATCGACGTGGGGGACTTCCCGCGGGCGTGGGATGCGTTCGGCCGGGCCCGGCGCCCGCGCGCTGCCACCTCGCGGGAGCTCGACATCCTGCGGGCTCTGCTCGAGGAGGCAGTCGCGGGTGAGCCGCATCCCATCGAGCCGAGCACTCCCATCTCCGTCGGTACCTGAGCGTGACTTCGAGCGTCCGGCTTGCTCGTCCCGCGGGCGCCTTGAGCGCATTGCTGTTGCTCGCCGCCTGGCCCCTGGCGCTGTGGCACCAGGTGCTGCGGGACGTGATCGCCTCGTTTCACTGGAGCCTCTCGTACACCGCGGCGGAGCTCGGCCCGTGGCTGCTGCTGCTCGCGGGGATCCTGTTCCTGATCCCGGTCGCGGTGTCGTCGGGCCTGCATCCCGAGAGCCGGCTCTACCCGCGCGGGCGCCGCTCGTACTTCGTCTGGGGGGTGGTGCTCTACTTGCTGGGCACGCTCCTCGCCGCCCAGCTGTTCGAGGTCTGGGGCTACGCCCACTGACCCGGGCGATCGAGACGCTGCCTCGCCCGGGCGCCGTCCGGCGGTCTCGCTACCTTGGGAGTCACGGATAAACTCAAGCCGAAGGATCTTTTGATGGCGGCAGGCGAGACTCGCTTCATCTTCATCACAGGCGGAGTGGTCTCGTCCCTCGGCAAGGGCATCGCCGCGGCGTCGATCGGCCGGCTGCTCGTGGCGCGGGGGCTGGACGTCCAGCTCCAGAAGTTCGATCCGTACATCAACGTCGATCCGGGGACGATGTCCCCGTACCAGCACGGCGAGGTGTTCGTCACCGAGGACGGAGCCGAGACCGATCTGGACCTCGGTCACTACGAGCGGTTCACCGACGCGAACACGAGCCGCGCCTCGAACGTCACCGCGGGCGGCATCTACAACAGCGTGATCAGGCGCGAGCGTCGCGGCGACTACCTCGGGGCGACCGTCCAGGTGGTGCCGCACATCACCGATGAGATCAAGCACCGGATCCGGCTGATGGCCGAATCGTCGGACGTGGACTTCGTGATCACCGAGATCGGGGGCACGGTGGGCGATATCGAGTCGCTGCCGTTCCTCGAGGCGATCCGCCAGTTCCCGGTCGACGTCGGGCGCCGCCGGTGCATGTTCATCCACCTGACGCTCGTGCCGTACATCGGCCATGCCGGCGAGCTGAAAACCAAGCCGACACAGCATTCGGTCAACGAGCTCAGGCGGATCGGAATCGCCCCGGACATGGTCGTGTGCCGCTCGGAGTCCGCGCTCTCCGGCGATATCAGGAAGAAGATTGCGCTGTTTGCCAGCTTGCCCGTCGAGGCCGTGGTCTCGGCGCGCGACGTCCCCGACATCTACCAGGTTCCCCTCGTGTTCCGCGCCGAGGGGGTCGACGACTACATCCTTCGCGAGCATTTCGGGCTCGACGCCCGCACGCCGGATCTGCTCGACTGGGAGGGGATCACCCGCAAGGCCGCGGAGGCGAGCCGATCGGTCCGGATCGCGCTCGTCGGCAAGTATGTCCAGCTGGAGGACGCGTACCTCTCGGTGGTCGAGGCACTCAAGCACGCCGGCGTTCACCACGGCTCGACGGTCGAGATCGACTGGGTGGACTCCGAGGCGGTAGGCGACCCGGCCGTCGCCGCCAAGCTCGAGCAGGCCGGCGGGATCCTGATCCCCGGCGGGTTCGGGGGGCGGGGAATCGAGGGCAAGATCCGCGCCGCCCAGATCGCCCGCGAGCGCGGGATCCCGTACCTCGGAATCTGCCTCGGGATGCAGATCGCCGTGTCCGAGTTCGCCCGTCATGTCGCGGGCATGGAGGGGGCAAACTCGACCGAGTTCGATCCCGAGACGCCATTCCCGGTGATCGACCTGTTGCCTGAGCAGAAGGAGATCGCCGACATGGGCGGCACGATGCGTCTCGGCGCCGACCCCATCAAGCTGCACGACTCCACGAGCATCAGAGCGCTGTATGGAGAGCCCGTCGTGTACGAGCGCCATCGACATCGCTACGAGGTCAACAACCATCTGCGCCGGCGGCTCGAGTCCGCGGGACTGGTGTGCTCGGGCACATCGCCCGACGAGCGGCTGGTGGAAGCGATCGAGCTTTCGCGCGACGCGCATCCCTTCTTCGTGGCGTCTCAATACCACCCCGAGTTCAAGTCGCGGCCCGAGCGGCCGGCTCCGCTGTTCGACGCGTTCGTCGGCGCGGCGCTGGATCGCTCCGCCAGCGCCCAAGCGGCGTCGGAGGAGCCCGCCGCGTCGCCGACAGCCACCTCGTGAGGCGGGCCACGGAGGCGGAGCGCCGGCGCCTCGGGGAGACATTCGAGGCGCTGTGCAGGATCGAGAGCCCGTCCGGTCGTGAGCGGGCATGCGCCGATTGGGTCGCCGCGGAGCTCGGCGGGATGGGACTCGCCGTGGAGGAGGACGACGCCGGCCCCCAGGTCGGGTCGGAGGCGGGGAACCTGTTCGCTCGCCTTCCCGACCGCGGCCCCGAGAGCGTCCTGCTGTGCGCCCATCTGGACACGGTTCCGCTGACGGCGCCGGTTGAGCCCGTCGTCACGGATGGTGGATGGGAGAACGCGAACGAGGGGATCCTCGGCGCGGACAACAAGGCGGCCGTAGCGGTGATGCTGGAGCTCGTCAGGCGACTCACCAGATCGCCCGAGTCCCCGGGCGCCGGCGTCGAGCTCCTGTTCACCGTCTGCGAGGAGGTGTCCCTGCGAGGAGCCAAGGCGTTCGACGCGAGCCGTCTGACCAGCAGGTTCGGTTACGTGTTCGACCATGCCTCCGCGATCGGCGAGATCGTGCTCGCGTCCCCCACCTACTACCGGATCGCGGCCGACGTCCGGGGCCGCGCCGCCCACGCCGGGATCCGCCCCGAGAACGGGCGCAGCGCGGTGCTGGCGGCGGCACGCGGGATAGCCGGGATGAGACTGGGCCGGCTCGACCCTGAGACCACAGCGAACATCGGCACGATCGCCGGCGGGACCAACGCCAACGTCGTGCCCGAGCGCTGCCGGATCGAGGCCGAGGCCCGGAGCATCGACCCGGTGCGCGCCGAGGCCACCGCGACCGAGATGATCGACCACCTCCAGGAGGGGGCCGACGCTTCGGAGTGCGATCTCGACATCACGGTGGAGCGGCTGTTCGAGGGCTATCGGACACGCGCGCGCGAGCCACAGGTGGCGCTGGCGGAGATCGCCCTGCGCGACTGCGGCTACGAGCCGAGCCACATCGTCACCGGGGGCGGCTCTGATGCCAATGCGCTGCAGGTGTCCGGCTTCCCGTGCACGAACCTCGCCAACGGAACCGAACGCAACCACGAGCCGACGGAGCGGGTGAGCGTCGACGCGCTGGAGGGCATGCTCGAGGTCGCGATCTCCCTGGTCGAGCATGCGCCCGTGGTGATCGGGGAAGCAGCCGGGCCATGAGCGAGATCGAGCAGGTCGCAGAAGAGATCCAGTGGGAGGGGAAGATGGTGCGCGCGGGAATCGCGCGGTTCCGCCATCCCGACGGCGAGGAGGTCAGGCGCGAGAAGGTCTGGCACCCCGGGGCGGTGGGGGTGCTCGCCCTGGACGACGAGTACGTGTGGCTGACTCGTCAGCCCCGCGAGGTGATCGAGGCCTCGGCCTCGCTGGAGATCCCGGCGGGCAAGCTGGACGTCGAGGGCGAGTCCCCCGAGCAGACCGGCAAGCGCGAGCTCGCCGAGGAGATCGGCAAGCGCGCCGGCTCCTGGCGCGAGCTGTTCGTGTTCTTCACCAGCCCGGGCTTCAGCGACGAGCGGGTGTGGCTGTACCTCGCCACCGACCTGTCGGACGACTCGGACGCTCAGCCCGACGAGGGCGAGCGGATCGAGATCGTCCCCTGGCCGCTCGAGCGGCTCGACGACGCGATCGCCCAGTGCGAGGACTCGAAGTCGCTGATCGCCCTGCTCTGGCTTGCGGCTAATCCCCGCTGACTTCCGGCAGGACTCCCCCGGCCCGGGGCGAAACTCGCGGTTATGACCACCACCGACGCCTCTCCGGCGGCCACGCGGCTGACCGAGCTGATGTTCGAGTTCCTCGGGTATCTCGAGCTCGAGCGGGGCCTGTCCCGCAACACGCTCGAGGCCTACCGGTCCGACCTCGAGCAGTACGGCGCGTACCTGCGCGGCCACGGGTTCGATCCGCTCGAGATCACCCCGCCGGAGCTCGCGGGGTTCATCACCTCGCTCGCCGCACCGAGCAACGGACGCCGGCCCGTCGCCCCGGCGACTCTGCAACGGAAGATGGCCTGTCTGCGGTCGTTCTACCGGCACCTGCGGCGCGAGCAGCTGATCGGGCACGATCCGGCTTCCGAGCTCAGGGCCCCCCGCACCCGGGGGCGACTGCCCGAGGTGCTGAGCAGGGACGACGTCGGACGGCTGCTTTCCCAGCCGCGGGGGGCCACGCCGACCGCGCTGCGCGATCGTGCGCTGCTCGAGACGATGTACGCCTGCGGGCTCCGGGCGTCGGAGGCGATCGGCCTGGAGCTGTCCGACCTAGACCTCGAGCCGGGCGTCCTGCGGGCTCGGGGGAAGGGCTCCAAGGAACGCCTCGTCCCGATCGGGAGCAAGGCGGTCGAGAGCCTCCGCGCCTACCTCGACCGCGGCCGGCCACGTCTCGTGGGGCTTAGGGACGAGCGTCGCGTGTTCGTCAACCATCGGGGCGGCGGCCTGTCGCGGCAGGGCCTCTACAAGGTCGTCCAGCGACATGCTGAGACCGCCGGGCTGGCCCACCGGATGAGCCCGCACACGCTCCGCCACACGTTTGCCACCCACCTGCTCGCGGGGGGTTGCGACCTCCGCTCCCTCCAGGAGATGCTGGGCCACGCCGACATCGCCACGACCCAGATCTACACGCACCTCTCCACGGATCGCATACGGGACGTGTACTTCGACGCGCACCCGCGTGCGCAGATAGAACGGGGCCCGTAGAGTCCGGCGGCGTGGGAATCACGCACTTCGACGACGCGCCGTCGCGGGAGTTCGAGCTGGGGCACCTCCGCGGCCAGTGGACGTATCTGGGGGAGGCGGCGGGCTCTGCGGGGGTCGGGGTGCGGAGGATCCAGGTCCCGGCGGGATCGTGGTCGACCCCCGCCCACGAGCACGGCCGGGAGGAGGAGATCTTCTACGTGCTCGGCGGCCGGGGCCTCACCTGGCAGAAGGAGCAGACGGCGGACATCGGCACGGGCGACTGCATCGTCTACCGGGCGGGCGCCGGCGCCCACAGCCTGCACGCGCTCGATGACCTCGACGTGCTCGCCTTCGGTCCCAAGCA
>Ga0209577_10002383_pt1 | contig 18110 bp, 20 predicted proteins | sample GraSoiAngelo_109_FD_185874 | JGI IMG/M metagenome (GOLD analysis project Ga0209577, IMG submission 185874) | Grasslands soil microbial communities from the Angelo Coastal Reserve, California, USA - 14_0903_12_20cm (SPAdes) (version 2) | ecosystem: Environmental > Terrestrial > Soil > Grasslands...
AGTTTTGGGTGCAGCGGCATACCAACAATTCCCATTCTGGAGCTCACTACTCCACATCCGCCAAAATCGTCCTTCTGTCATTTCTTGCACTTACAAATTGCTCCTCGCGCAACTTCTTTCTTTTGAAATTCATCAGTCGGACGGGGGTGTATGGGGGTCGTTTCTTTCCACTCGCTACCCGCTGGCCCCTTTCCTCTCCGTTTGACACCGTCGGATTCCTCCGCCTATAGTCCGTTCAGGGATCCCACCCTGCCTTCCGATTGCCCTGACCGGGTCGGGGTGTTCGAGACCGAGGGCCCCACCGATTCGTCAAGGACAGGTTCCGGTTCATGGCCAGGGGAAATTTCGGTGAGCGTCTGAAGCGCGAGCGCGAGATGCGCGAAGTCTCCCTGGACGAACTCACCAAGGCCACGCGCATCAGCGCCCGTTTTGTCGAAGCCCTGGAAAATGAAGATTGGGCCAAGCTGCCCGGCGGCGTCTTCGGCCACGGGTTCGTGCGCACCATCGCGCGCTATCTGGGACTCAATGAAGAAGCACTCCTCGGCGAGTACGACATGGCCCGCGCGGAGCATTCGCACGCGGCACTCCCCAAACCCGAGGAACGCATTCCATCGCCCCCGAAGTGGCTTCCCGTTCTGGGCGTTTTCATCGCCCTTCTCTTGCTCGCCGGACTATTTTACGCCACGCGCTACGGCTGGCGCCGCTACGCCGCTTATCGCGCCACAAAAAAGTCCGCCGCAGCTTCCTTGGACATGCAGCCTCAGTCTCAGTTCGGTTCCACTTCGCCGGGATCGACGCAGCAATCCTCCTCTGCGGCTCTCCCGGACCTCTCCGTCTCCACCTCCGCCGCCACGCGTGTCCGCATCCTCGCCGACGACAAACCTCTTCTCTACGCTGAGCTGCCTGCCGGGGAGACGCGTCACTTTTCGGCCAATCAGCAATTCCAGGTGACCGCCGGGGACTCCTCCGCAGTGTTGCTGGAATTGAACGGCAAGGCCATGCCGCCCCTCGGTGCGCCCGGGGCCTCCGGTACAATGGTATTTAGTCAAAAGGACTTGAGGCCATAATCCGGTGGAAGCTCTCAGCCCTGAGGTTTTGGAAGATCTGCGCCACGGGCGCGCCACGCGCGAACGAAAAATCGCCGTTTGCACCGGCGGTGCGCATCTTGCTCCCGCGGAACGCGCGGAGATTCTCGCGGTTCTGGCGGGCGACGCCGACGAAATCGTCGCAAACCGCGCGCAGGATGCGATTCTCTCGCAGCCTGTCGAATCCTTCGTCGAAGCCCTGAAACGAGAGCAGGCTCTGCCCACGCTCTTCTCTTACGCGGCAAGGAATCTTGCCGACAAGCCCGGCGTCTGCGACGCCATGGTGCAAAACAAAAACTGTCCTGCCGAACATCTCGTTCCTCTCGTTCGCTATCTCTCGACTCTCGGCATCCAGGCGCTGATGGAAGAACTCGAACGCGTCAGCGAATCTCCGGCACTGGCCTCGGCTCTCGAACATTCCACGTCGCTGACCGCCGATCAAAGAAATCAGCTCCACGAGCTTCACGGTCCCGGCAATCCCGTAGACGAAGCCGCCCTCTCGGAAGCCGCTGCCGCGGTTGAACCCGACGTCGCAAGACGGCAGACTCTGATTCAGCGTCTGGCGAAAATGACCGTCGCGCAGCGTGTGCAGTTCGCGATGAAAGGCGGCTCGGAGGCGCGGCGCACGCTCATTCGCGACAACAACAAAGTTGTCCAGCGTGCGGTCCTCCAATCTCCCCGCCTCACCGACCAGGAAGTGGAAGCCTTCGCTGCGATGTCCAGCCTCACCGATGAGATTCTTCGCCTCATCGCCGGCAACCGCAATTTCCGCAAGAACTACACTGTCGTCCGCAACCTCATCAACAATCCCAAGGCGCCTCTTGACGTGACCATGCACATGCTTCCCATGCTCAACGCCGTCGATCTCAAGCGCCTCACCACCAACAAGAACGTTCCCGAAACTCTCCGCACCACTGCCATCAAGCTCCAGCGCACGCGCTCCGAACTCAAGAGATAGGCGGTCATTTCTTTGAATCCACAAATCCATTCGCTCTGGAATCGGGACGTTTTTCGGAGGACTCTTTTGGCGCCGGCAAGAAGCCGTTTCCAAACTCTTTTCTTGGTTTCAGCTCTTAGTGTCTTGTTCGCTGCATCAGCGGCGCTCGTCTCCGTTCCGGCTATGCAAGGAGACGAAAAGCAGTCCCCGGATCCGTGGACCACAGCGCAGTCCCTCCAGCCGGCTGATCTCGCTCATGAACTCGGGGACAAGAACGGAACGCCGCCCACGGTTGTCTATGTCGGGTTTCACACCCTCTTCGCCGGTGGTCATATCCCCGGCGCTACGTTCCACGGCTCCGCTTCCACCGAGCAAGGATTAGCAGAATTGAAAAAGTGGGCGGGCGGTCTCCCACGATCAATGAATCTGGTCATTTACTGCGGGTGCTGCCCGTTCGACAAATGTCCCAACATTCGTCCCGCGTTTACGGCCTTGAGCAACACGGGATTTAAGAAATTGCGCGTCCTTATTCTTCCTACAAGTTTCGCCAACGATTGGGTCGAAAAGGGCTATTCCTTTCAGAAGGGGATATAACCCGGCTCGGCCGCGGCTCATTCGGGTTTGATTAGCACGCATGGGCCGGCTTCGGGTGTTGCAGATGAGACTGGGTCTCCTCTTGGTAAGCGCGCGCGTAAGATACACATCATTCATATGTCTGCGTCGCAAACGCGGCCCCAAAAAGGGCAGCTATCGCGACTGAAATCTTGACGGCTGTTTTCAAGAGTGTTCCTCCCATTCGAACGAAATCGCCCGGTAGCCCTCCGTTCGCCGCAAGACGGTGACACACGGCATCTCACCCATGTTGAATCATCTGTAGAACTTGCGTTACCCCCGCTTCAACACGAAAGTCGTTGCACCCTTCTCGGTACTCGGAGCGCTCCACTCCACCGATTTCTTTCTTACTCGAGCGCCGCGTTGTCCCGTACCGGGATGCAGTCGCGTTTGGGGCGCAAACCCTCGGGATTGTTGTACGATTCTGGCATCTTGAAAGGAGCCTTCATGCAGCGGTTCGCAAGATTCCTCTTTCTGTTGTCTATGTTGTTTCTGACTTTCTCCATTCGGTATCTGCAAACGACGATGGCCGGCAGTCCTCGCGCTGAGGCGAAGGAAGTTGTCCTCAAGGCGGCAGACATCACCCCGAAAATTCTCCCGGAACGAGTTTTCTTTCGCGGGCAGAGTGCGCCGGTCCAGTTCCGCAACAGCGGCGGTGTTCACTTCGCTGACGATTTGTATGTTCTCGCGGGACTCGTCGACAGCTCAGGTTACTCCACGGGAATCAAGGAGAAATACCAGGCCTATCTGCTCAATGAAGTTACGCTGGAAATCGGCGGTCAATCCTTGAAGCCCGGCGCGTACGGCTTCGGTTTCCTCAAAGGCGGACAATTTGTGGTTATGGACCTTGGAGCCAATGATGTTTTGCAGGTGGCCTCGCGGCGCGACGCGGAAATGAAGCGCCCCGTGCCACTGCAAGTGCTGGCCTCTGGCTCCGCGGGCAGCTACCGGCTATACCTTGGCCGCGATTACGTGGAATTCCGGCGCGCCCACTAGTTCAAGCATCCATACTAAAAGAGCTCGGGCCGAATATGAATTCGGCCTGGGCTTTTTTGTGGGAGCGCGCTCGCCGCCGGTGTTGCCGGAACGTTGGTGTTTTTGGCGCAGCCGGCGCCGATGCGATGAACGCAAACGCGAGGATCAAAGATGGCAAAGCCCGTAGACTCATGATTCTTGTTTTCATGAACCACTCCTCTCGTCCCAATTCCGGCTCGGACCGCCGAATTGTGCCTCTACTCTCCGTCTGCCTGCCTATCGCTCATTTTTCCGCATGTATTGCGATCGGCATGCACCGCCATAGAGGTGTCCACGAAACTTCCGAGTACCGTGGGACCTGACGCTTCTGGTCTTTTAGGCCATCTCCACGCCAATGAATAGAATATTTTTGTGTTTCGGTACCGATCAGAGAATACGCCCTTTTTCGCTCCGCACCCTCTCTCGCATCTTCGAGCCCGTTCTCCTCCGGCTTGCCCCTTTGACACTTGCGGTAGAATGCCCGCAACCGAAATCTCCTCCCTGAGCAACGATGATGACGAAATCTAAAATGATTCCGAATCCGAAATCGGCAGCTCGACTCATTCTTCGCGAAGTACCATCCGGCCGTCGCAGCATTCGCGCATGACCGGTGCTGGAGAGAACTTTGCTGGCAGCTTGGAAATCCGGATCGCGAGGATGTTACTCTAAGACTCTGGACCGAGATGATCGAGGAAACGAGAGACGGAACCGCAGGCTGCGGCAAACCATGAAAGATTTCCTCCACCTATTTTCCTTTGCATCCGGAGCGAAGCGCGTCATAGGATAGCGCCCACAGTTCCCCGCATTGCCGACAGGAGAAAATCATTCATGCACATGCATAACTTGAATTGGCTGGCGATCCTGGCAGCCGCGATATCCACGATGGGGGTCGGTTTTTTGTGGTACTCGCCCCTGCTCTTTGCAAAAGCCTGGGTGCGCGAAATGGGCTATGACCCGAACGACAAAGCCCGGATGGACGAAATGAAGAAAAGCGCCGGCCCGGCCTACGCGGGTTCGTTTTTGGCCAGCATTGTGTCGGCCTTCACGCTGGCGCTGATCCTTCACGGGCTTCGCGCGGAGAGCGTACCCTTCGGCTTGATGGTTGGCTTCCATGTGTGGCTCGGATTCGTCGCCACTGTGCAATTAACTGGCGCGCTGTTCGCGAAGCAGAGCATGAAACTGTTAGCGATCAACACTGGATACCAGCTTGTCTGCTACCTCGTCATGGGAGCGATCCTCACTGTTTGGAGCTAAGGAAATACTGGTCAGACAGAATAACGCCCGAAGCGAATCGGGCACGGTCTACCGCTGGGGCGGCAGGTAACCCGTCTGACTTGGCGAGGGCTTCGGCTCCGCAGGCGGGGCCCTTCGCCTTGAACTTTTTTCTCCACCTCCCTTTTTCGCGCTTCCCAGATTTCGCAGGTTCCAAAACATTTCCGCAAGCGCTTGCACTTGGCAGAGAGACCTCATCGATGGCATAGTCCGTACGCTAGCGTTCACGCCCGAAGAAGCCGCTTGCAACAACCCGAACCGGCAGAGAGCATGTCCGGCGTTGACCTTTGCCGACCGCACCCGCCAACGAGAACAGCAGGCTTTCGCGTCCGGCCATCCGGGTGATCGCGCTGCTGGCCCTTGCCGCCCTTATCAATTACATCGATCGCGGCAACCTCTCCATCGCCGCACCTTTGCTGAAAGACGAGCTTGGCCTGTCGGCCTCGCAGCTTGGCATCCTGTTGTCCTCCTTTTTCTGGACCTACTCTCTGTTCCTTCCCGTTTCCGGCTGGCTGGCGGACCGCTTTGACGTCAAATGGGTGATGGCTTTTGGCTTTTTCCTGTGGTCCGGCGCGACGGCCGTCACCGGCGGCTTGCACGCGTTCGCGGCATTGCTTGCCGCGCGCCTTATGCTCGGAATCGGCGAATCGGTCGCGTATCCCTGCTATGCGAGGACCCTGGTGCGGCACGTTCCGGAAGTGGGCCGTGGATTCGCAAACGCGCTCATCGCTGCGGGAGTTGGATGCGGCCCGGCCCTAGGCACATTTTTTGGCGGCACGCTCATGGCGCGATTCGGATGGCGTCCCTTCTTCATGGTCCTTGGCGTCGTCAGCATGGCCTGGCTGATTCCGTGGTTCGCATGGATGCCGCGAGGAAGCACGGTCCTTTCCGGCGTAGAGGAAGGCGGCGCGGGATTTCTCGAACTCCTGAAGCAGCGATCGATGTGGGGAACCTGCGGGGGCCTGTTTGGCGCAAACTACGTGCTGTACTTCGAGATCACCTGGCTGCCATTTTATCTGGTGCGTGAGCGGCACCTTTCGATGGGAACGATGGCGAAAATTGGCGGCGTGGGATACTTGTGCTACTCGGCTGCCGCAGTGGCCTTCGGCTGGATTTCCGACCGGTGGATCGCCGCGGGCGGAACGCCCACGCTGGTTCGCAAAACATTTGCAGGTGTGGGAGCGGGGAGCGCCGGGCTGCTCCTTCTTGGCTGCGCTTTGGCCGGACCGACGGTTTCGGTAATTCTGCTGCTACTCGCGTTCGCAGCCGGCGGTATGTGCGGATCCAATATCTGGGCGATCACGCAAACGCTTGCGGGGCCGAGAATGGCGGGCCGATGGACAGGCTTGCAGAATTTCCTCGGAAATCTTGCGGGAGTCACCGTGCCGGCAATGACCGGATTCGTGATCGATTACACCGGGCGATTCTTCGTGGCTTTCGTGATTATGGCTGTCGTCGCACTGCTGGCTGCTGTTTCTTATATCTTTGTTATCGGCCCGGTGAAGGAGATCGCCTGGGAAGGATGACCCGGGAGCGGCGTCGCGGGAGATGTCGTCTTATCCATTGAGGCGCGCCCTCTGCTTGTCCTAGAATCTTGCTCATGAACGTTGATTGGCTGCGCGAGGTTTGCCTTTCCTTTCCGGGCGCCACGGAACAGATTCAGTGGGGCAGCGACCTGCTATTCAAAGTCGGCGGGAAGATGTTCGCCGCGACACCACTGGAGCCGGCGCCGGTGTGTCTTTCGTTCAAGGCGGCGCCGGAGAGTTTTGCTGAACTCACGGAGCGGCCCAACGTTATTCCTGCTCCTTACCTGGCGCGAGCGCAATGGGTCGCGCTCCAAACCAGGGACGCTTTGCCGGCGGACGAACTCGCGCGCTTGCTGCGCGATTCTTATGACATGGTATTCGCGAGGCTTCCGAAGAAAACACGCGATGTGGTCGCCAGCGCGAAGCCTGCGGCGCGCAAGGCTCGAAGCAAAAAACCAGCGAAAAAGGAACACGGGCGTAGCCGCTGACTTATAGAAAAGATATACTCCGCTGGGTTCCGCGCGTTCGAATGAGAAAGATGTTTTGTCGAGGTAGCTCATGCTCATACGCCTATCGTTGCTCATTGTTTCCATGATGCTTGTCACTTCAGCGGTGCTCCGTGTCGCAAAGCCCGGGCCATCGGCGGGTGGTCTGCTAGTCGTGGCGAATCAGAAGGAGCACACCCTACTGGTGGTCGATCCCGACAATCGCCGCGAACTGGCAAAAATTTCTGTGGGAGTGAACGGCCACGAAGTCATCGTGTCGAAAGACAGCCGCTTCGCCTACGTTCCGATCTATGGAAACTCCGGCGTCGGAAGGCCGGGAACGGACGGCAGCACGATTGACGTCATTGATCTGCAGGAGCGCAAACTCACTGCCACGATAGATCTGGGCAAACCGCTTCGCCCGCACCGCGCCGAATTCGGGCCGGACGGGCTGCTGTACGTCACCGCCGAGCTTGCGAATGCCGTTGACGTCATCGATCCTTCGACGCGCAAGGTCCTCGCGGAAATTCCCACGGGCGAGCCGCAATCGCACATGCTGGTACTTTCAAGCGACGGCCGGCGCGGCTACACCGCCAACGTGGGGGCCGGAAGCGTGAGCGTGCTCGATCTCGCGAAGCGTAGCTTGATTACTACCATTCCCGTCGCAAAAAGCGTGCAGCGCATTTCCATGTCTCCGGAAGGCCACCGCGTCTTCACCCACGACCAGAATGCGCCCCGCGTCGCTGTCATCGACACGGCCACGAACAAGATCACCAACTGGATCGAATTGCCGGACATGGCCTACGCGTCGGAGCCAACCCCTGATGGGCGCTGGCTGCTGGCGGTCAGCATGGTTGCGAACCATCTCTTCGTCATTGATTTGCAAACGCTGAAAGTAGTGCGTTCGCTGGAGATTCCGGAGAGATCGTCGGAAATCCTGATTCGACCGGACGGGGAAATCGCATACGTGAGTGGGACCGGCGGCGGGAAAATCGCGGTGCTCAACCTGCGGTCCTGGAAAATGCAGCCGCCGATCGACCTCACTCCTGGCGTCGATGGTCTCGCCTGGGCCTCGAATTAGCCCGCAGCGTGAGCGCGTCAACATAGAAATCGATAGCATCTTGATAACTCGAATGTTTCCACGCTAAGTTAACTATCAGCCAGCTTCTTGCACGTCATTTTTTCGGAAGGTTTGACTTTATTTTTCTTCAAGATATTCGCCGGGGACGTCGTCTTCGGGCACTTCGTGGGTTATGACTTCAGCCTCGTCTGGCGCCGCCGCATCTTCCACGCCCTTCACCAATTCCGCATCAAAGGCGTTCCCTTCTTCGATCAGTTCTTCCACGCCCTCCGAATCCGCCCCTCCGATTCCCGAAAGCCCTTGAAGATCGCCTGACTGATCCGCGGTGCGCTCTTGGCGCTGGGAACTGCCTTACCCATTCAATCCTAGACTTCCAGTTCCACAAACTCCACCTTATATGGCGTCGTTTCCACGTTCAACCGCGCGAGCGTCACCGGCAGTTGAAATCTGCGCGGTCCAGCGCTTCCGGGATTGACGTACAGCACTCCATTGTGGTCTGCCCTTCCCGGTTTGTGGGAATGACCACTGACCACGATGTGAAATCCAGATGCGGCAGGATCTAGATCCAGGGCATTCACATCGTGCAAGATGTAGATCATGACCGTGCCTGCTTCTGCCACGGCCGTTTCCGGCAGCACTTTCGCCCACGGCTCGGTATCCACATTTCCACGCACCACTACCACCGGCGCGATCTTTCTTAGCTCCTCCAGAATCTCCGGTTTCCCCACATCCCCCGCGTGAATGATCAGCTCCGACCCACGCAGGGCTTCCGCTGCTTGTTTGCGCAGCAGGCCGTGAGTATCCGAAATCAAACCGATCCTTTTCACTCCGTTTGCCATAGGCAGATCGTACCGCGGAACGAATGGAATCGCGTGGCGCCCGGCGTGCCGCCGGCTCGATCCGATGGTGTCTTTAAGAAATGAGTAGCTGGGGATCAGCTGAAAGCGCAGATGGTCTGGGCACAAGGCTGCGGAAAATCACGCTGTGAATCTGGGAAACGACGAGCAGAAATGCCGTGCCCCGGTTTACGCGGAGGCTTTACTGGGAACCATCCGACGGATCGGTTTTGAGCCTGGAATCGGGAACTGCATATGCCAAAAGTTTGTTTCGGGTGAGATGAACTCCACTCCAATATATTGCTTGCCGTCGCGAGCCCGGTGGATCGAGACAACGCGGCACTCCATCGACTGCGTGGTGTGATCATTCATCAGGATCAGCGTTTGTCCCACCAACACGATCTCTTCAAGCTGAAACAACGCCCCGTGCCGGTTCACCGACTGGGAGTGGGTCTGCGCGGAGAACTTCTCGCCAGAGTCTGTCTTTCCGCGGACGGTCAACGGTACCGTCAATGCTACCCGCAGCGTACGGCGACGCTCTTTGCAACGGAAGTGAAGCAGGGACATTTCGCCTTCGACCTCGAATCTGATTTATGAGTCCACGGCGTTTTCGACCAACTTCAATCGACGCATCTACGTCTACCAAGTCGTGTCAGCAGGGTGCTAAAGAGACAAAACGACAGAATAAAAGTGAATAGCACGAACCTTGCCCACACACCCAAATACTGCCTGCTTACTACTTCCAAGACAATGGCGGAACGGTACCACAAAAAGGAGCCCGATAACAGTACCCTCGTACTTCCCCCTTTTTCCTAATTCCCGGCCTCGTAATCATTGTAGTTCCGCTGTCGGATGAACTTTCCTTCGCGGAACTCAGAAAACACCGCAAAAAAGGTCTTCCACGGCCCGGAGGCAATGGCAGGGGTACGACCCGCTGGCCCGCATGGCCGCCTCGAGGACCGCTCCAGGGTGCCGGCCCGTCCTCATCTAGTGTCCCGACCGGTGCGTTCGTTTCAATTTGTGCTGGGCTTGGAGGACTCTTTCCGAGTCGTCTCCTCCGTTGCGTCCCCCAATAGCTTTACGATGAGCAACGGATTCACGCGCGCTCTTTCCACCGTGAGTCCCCAGTGCAGGTGCGGCCCGGTGACGCGTCCCGTCGCCCCGACTTTCCCCAGCACGGCGTCGGCTTCCAAAGTGTCTCCCGTCATCACGTCGATCTCGGAAAGGTGTCCATAGAAGGTGTACATTCCCAAACCGTGATCCAGTACCACAGTATTTCCGGAAAAGAACAATTCCTCTGCCAGCACCACCTTCCCGCGCTGCGCGGCATGCACTGGGGTTCCAGTGGTACCCGGCAAATCCACCCCGCCATGTGGTGTCCCGGGATTCCCATTCAGAATCCGCCGTCTCCCAAAATTCGTGCCCGTTGTCACACCATGCAGTGGTATTCGAAACTTTCCGTCCCACAGGCGCTCCGGCGTCACGCGGTCAAAAATATCGCGCAACTTCTGGCGCTCTTCGTCCGCGCGCTTGATTTGTTCCGAGTTGGGCTCGACGAACTGTTTCCCCACCTGCAATTTCTCCGTCGCGAACCGGCCTTTCCTCACCGTCACTCTCGCCCTGCAGCTAATTTTCTTGTCGCGCGCCGTTTGCCCGGTGACCTTCAACTCGTATTCGCCGGGCGCCTTTTCGAGGTCAACCGCCAGCAAACCTTTTCGCTGGGCTGCACTTCCAGCCTCCCCCCAGAACGGGACACTCCGCCCGCCCCAATCTCCTTGCACTTCCGTCAAGGGCTTCGCGCTCTTTACCTGCACCAGCAGCAAACTTCCCTGGCTTGATTCTGTTGCGCTCAATCGTAATGTTGTTCCCGCGGTGCAAGTGCCCGCCGCTTTCGCCGTCGCTCCAGGTGAAAGCAGTGCGCTAGTTGCCGCCAGACACACCAGGGCGAAGCACATCCACCGCTTCCGGACTACTGTCCCGCCTTCGGATCTCATCGCTCCTGCCGCATCGCCGTCACCCGTGCCTCAACTTTTTCAAATTGCGCTCGCGCCATTTTCGACGCCAGGATGGCCTTTTCTATCGTTAGAAACAGATCGGGGTTGTTCATTTTCTGGCGAAGTTCTGTGAGGAAGGGCCGCACTTTTGCAAAGATGAAGTACAGTTCTCCGCAAAATGACGGCTGAAAGAAGAGCTTTTCACTCACCACCCCATTCAAAACAAATGACACGGCAATTCCCCAGTAGCTACCCACCTGTCTCAGCCAGTTGTTCTCTTTCGACCCCATGGCGGTTGCCACTTTCGCGAAGTCATCCGCACTCTTGGGCCAGAAAGTGATCAGCCACCATTGCCGCGCTTTCCGCAGTTCCGGTTCGCGCCTCAAGTCGTAGAGTTCGAGTATCAACCGCGCATCATCAACAGTCGGTTTTTTCGGCATCGCGCCTCCCCGGAATATCTGTGTGCGATTCTACCCCACAAGGCATCGGCCTCTTATCTCTGGCATTCAAAGTGTTCGGCAACGCGACACTTTCATCCCACGCGCGGACGGCCAAGGGCTGCTCCCTCGGACTGGATTCCGTGCAAACCCTTATTCTGCTATGAGTTCGATTTCAACGTTCGGCGGCATTAGAATTGCCAGACTAAGGTCGGGTAGGTCCGCCCACCCCAGGCCGGGGGAGGTCAAGGAGGTTTCCGTGAAAAAGATCGATCGTATGCGAGAGAAGGTGAGCATCTTGCCGACTTCCGTTTACCTGTCGAAGATGCATGATGCAGGTTGGAGCCTGGTCGCCATGGAATGGGAACGCGAAGTGGAGACTTCCGCCCAGCCTGAAGAGCGGGAAGCTCCCGGCGCCTCTGAGGAAATCCCGTTCGGCCTTCGCATTGCCTCCGATTGCCGCCACCTGGAAGACGATCCGCTGGAAATGCAAACTCTCAAGTTTCTGGCCGAAATGATTGTCCAGGACGTCTCTTTCACTAGCATGGCGGAGGCCCTGAATGTTCGCGAGTATGGTACGCGCGACGGCCACCCATGGACCGCCGCCGGGGTCTTCAAGCTCACTCCTCGGCTGATTGATGTCGCCCCGCGCCTCCTCTCCGGCGCCGAGTGGGAGTCCCGCAAGAAACAGTTGTCCCGCATTACCTGGAACTCTTGAGGACCAAGTCTCCGTAACGGCGATTTTTACGCGGGCGTTTCACTCTTCTGCGGGGACGGTGTGCCGAGTTTCTCTTCCCACCGAATCCGTCCCGTCATCTGCATGACCAGGAACAGCGTGAGGATCGCCCCAATCGTCACCGCCAATCCCGTAAACCCTTCAAAGAAAAACGCGTAGGAAAACAACACCAGGTAGATCAGTTGGGCCAGTCCCGCGTCCACAACTGCGAAGCGCAAATCCACTACCAGTCGCAAATAGCTGACGACCAGCGCAATCGAAGCGATTGACGAAATCAGGAATGCCGCATGAATCGAAACATGATCCGCCAGATACGCCAGCAGCAGATGAAACGCAAAGAATGCGCATGCCAGGAAAAAATAGTTCATCGGGTGCAGATTCTTGCCGCGCAGCGTAGAAAGGATGAATACCAGGAAGAAAAAGAAGAACAGCGACACGGGAGCGAAATAGCTGATTCGCCCCGCCAGCGGACCGGGTTGCAGCCTCTGCGGCATCTTCAACGCGATGTCGAACCCGGACACGAGATTCTGGTAATTCCACTCCAACTTCCAGCCGTTTGTCGTCTGCTGTTTTTCGGTCGGCGAAAGCGAATTGTCTGGGAAATCGAAACCGGAAAAATCCGTTTTCACCACCAAGTGAAAGTCGCGTGCCTGCGAAATTTCTTTGCCCCGGGCATCTTCATTCTCGCGCGCAAAGGTGTATCGCCAGCGGTCGAGCCCTTGCGAGCGATACGCCGCGTGCAGCACCGGCTTCGCACCAGCCGCCAGTCGCGTCCGGGCCACCGCCTGCGATCCGCTGAACGTCACGGCCAGAGGCTTGTCGTCCAGAAGCAGTTGCACGTTGTCGTACACGGCCTGCTGCGCGGGAAACGGCAGTTGAAACACGAAATCTTCCTCCCGCGAAGTGGGATTCTGAAACGCGTAAGCACCGTCGAAATCCACCTTGTAGGTGCTGAACCACAGCAACCCTTTTTGCCGGTAATCGATGTGCAGTGTCGCCGCAACACGGCTCGCGTCAATCTTCACCGGCTCCGATCGAAGATAACTTTCCTTGCGAACAGTCTTTTTGCCTTTCTCATCCACCTTAACGGTTTTCTCTTCTTGCCATTCGCGCGCAATCGAGGGCGGCGCCTGCCCTTGCGGCGCTCCCCACGTCGAAGCCACGCGCCCTGACAGTCCCGACTCGGCGTTATAGGTTCTGTAGAAAATCGTGGATCCCAGAATGGCCCAGGCAACGGCAGTGCATCCGAAAATCACGATAATAGCGGCAATCCGCTTGAACATGGTGGGTTGTGTCTCGACTCTCTCCCGCCGCCCCTTCAACATACCTCGTCAAGTTGGCCATGTCAAGTACTTTTCTTCACAAAGTGCAGTGCCAACCCATACACTTTTGCACTCGGCGCCGCTTGCCCACGCCACCGTCACGCGTCACTTTCATCCCACCTGCCCCACGATCTTGTTCTCCTCTGCTATCCTCGGACCGGTGAACGGTCGCCGGGTCCGTTGCGTCTCATATCCGTTATCCTAAGGAGCCCCATGCAGTCGCTTCGGCTGAATCCCATCCTCAACACGGACTCCTACAAGCTCACCCACTGGTGGCAATATCCCCCGGACACGCGGCACATCTATTCTTACGTCGAATCCCGCGGCGGCATGTTCGACGAGACTATGCTCGCCATGCTACAGTACATCATCAAATCCAATTTTGCCGGACAGGTCTTCACCCCCGACGACGTAGAGGAAGCCCGCCGCGTCGCTCACGCGCATTTCTCCGGCCGTGCGAAAACTTTTAATTACGAGGGCTTCAAATCTCTTTTTGCCAAACACGGCGGGCGCTTGCCTCTCCGCATCCGCGCGGTGAAGGAAGGCACAGTAGTCAAAAGCCACAACGCCCTCATTACCATCGAGAACACCGACCCGGAATTCTATTGGCTCACCAACTGGGCCGAAACCGTTCTCCTGCAAGTCTGGTATCCCATCACCGTCGCCACACTTTCCCGCGCGATCAAACAGGTCATTGGCAAAGCTCTTGTTCGCACCGGCGATCCTGCACTTCTCCCCTTTAAGCTCCACGACTTCGGATTCCGCGGCGTTTCTTCCAAGGAATCCGCCGCCATCGGCGGTGCCGCGCATCTTCTGAATTTTCTGGGTACGGACACGCTTGCCGCCATTCAACTCCTCAATCAGTTCTATTCGGCCAATCTATCGAGCAGCGATCTGACGAACTGCGCCGCCTACAGCATCCCTGCTTCCGAGCATTCCACCATCACCGCGTGGGGCGAAGCGCACGAACTGGACGCCTACGCCAACATCCTCGAAAACTGCCCCGAAGGACTTGTCGCCTGCGTCAGCGATTCCTACGACATCTACAATGCTGTTCGCAATCTATGGGGCGGCGTGCTGCGCGACAAAGTTCTTCAACGTGCCGGCACGCTAGTGATTCGCCCTGATTCCGGCGAAGCTGTTACCGTCCTCGAAGAACTCTTCAAAATTGTCAGCGAGAAATTCGGTTACGAAGTAAACCGCAAAGGCTGGAAAACCACCGTTCCGTGCGTGCGCTTCATCCAGGGCGACGGCGTCAACTTCTACACGATCCAAAACATTACCGCGCAACTCACACGCAAGGGCTGGTCCCAGGACATCTGGAACTACGGCATGGGCGGCGCGCTGCTGCAACAAGTCAACCGCGACACGCTAAAATTCGCGTTAAAATGTTCCGCCATCGACCGCAACGGCAAATGGCACAACGTTTACAAGAATCCAAAAACCGATCCGTCGAAGGCCAGCAGGGGAGGCCGCTTCAACCTCATCCAAAATGGCAAGGATTTCGCCACCGTTGAAGTTGTCGACGGCGCTCCCCTCCCGTCCAACAATGCTCTTGAAACAATTCTCGAAGACGGCAAACTCCTGCGCGATCAAACTCTCGCCGACGTCCGTGCCATCGCTTCTTCCTACGACACCTACAATGACCACACGTGATTTTTTATCGGTGTGTAGTGTGTAGCGGCGGGCCTCGGCCCGCCCCTTTCTCACTCACGCGCCACGCAGCTTGAAGCGCTGAATTTTTCCCGTCGCGGTCTTCGGCAGCTCGCGGCAAAATCGAACTTCACGCGGCACTTTGTACGAAACGAGCCGCGCTTTGACGTGCTCGCAAATTTCCGTCGCCAATTTCTCCGAGCCTTGGAAATTCCCGCGCAAAACGACATGAGCCACGGAATACGACAGTCCCCGCTCGTCGGTCGCGCCGACCACGGCGGCTTCGGCGATGTGGGGGTGACCCAGGAGCGCATTTTCCACCTCCATCGGGGAAACCCACATGCCCGCAATTTTCAACATGTCGTCCGCGCGCCCGCAATAGTGGTAGTTACCGTCGGAATCACAAAAGAATTTGTCGCCGGTCACCACCCATTCCCCGCGTTTCGTGCGCGCCGTCAATTCGGGAATGCGCCAATATTCGGCAAACGCGCTCGCGCCGCGCACCCAGAGATTGCCGATCTCGCTGTCACGCACCGATTCTCCGTTGTCATCTACGATCTTGACTTCGTAACCCGACACGGGACGACCACAGCTCCCCGGCCTGCACTCCCCGGGACGGCTGGAGATGAAAATGTGTAGCATCTCCGTCGAGCCAATTCCGTCGAGGATGTCGATTCCGAATTGCCGCTTCCATGAGTTGAAAATTTCAGCGGGCAAAGTCTCACCGGCCGAAACGCACTGGCGCACCGAAGCGAAATTTACGCGGTGGCCCGGCCGCTCCGCTTCCCGCAAGACCGCGGCAAAAAAAGTCGGCACCGCGAAAAAAACGGTCGGCCGGTGACGCGCCACCATCTCAATCACATGCGCCACGTTAATTCGCTCCGGATTCAACACCGTCCGCGCTCCCGCCGAAAGCGGGAAATACATCCCGTTCCCGAGTCCGTAAGCAAAAAACAATTTGGACACAGAAAAGGTCACGTCGTCAGCGCGCAGGCCGAGAATGGTTTGCGCATAATTCCGGCTGGTGACCAGCATATCCGCATGGCGATGCACCGCCGCTTTTGGCGTGCCGCCGCTTCCCGAGGTGTAAAGCATGAATGCCGGATCGTGAGGCGAAGTGTTCGCTGCGGCAAGCTGGTCGCTGGCCAGCGCGGTGTATGCACTCCACTTTTCGCAAGCCCCACCGTGCAGATCGGTTTTTTCCTCGCCAACGACGACAATCGGTATTCGCGGACGCGCGCCCGAGGCCGGCAAGAATTCCGCGAGCGCATTCGAATGCACGATCGCCGCGCGTGGCTCGCTATTTTCGAGGTAGTGAACGTAGTCGGAAGACTGCGCGAAAGGATTCACGGGCACAGCCACGGCGCCGATTTTTGCGGCGCCAAAAAAGGCGGCCACGAATTCCACCGAATCCGGCAGCACCATCAGAACGCGATCGCCTTGGGAAACGCCCTGCGCACGCAGCGCGTTCCCCGTGCGATTGGCGAGCGCCGTCAGTTCGCCATAGCTTATTTCGTGCGGTTCGCCAACGATGGCGGGGCGCTCAGGGTGCGACGCGGCCGGCGCTTCCAGAAAATGAGCCGCCACATTGAAATATTCAGGCAATTCCCCATGCATAGATTTTCCCGACGACCCTGCACTGTGCCTTCAGTCCACACCGATATCTTCGTTCCAAACTTCAGGATTGCCGGTAATATACTTCGCGAGCATTCGAACGCACTCCTCGGAGTTTATGTCGATGACATCGATTCCGTTTTCGCGTAGCCAATCGATCCCGCCGCGGAAATTTCTGGACTCGCCGACCACTACGGTGGCAATCCCAAACTGGCGGATCAGGCCGCTGCAATACCAGCACGGCGCTAGCGTGGTCACCATGATTTTGTCGCGGTAACTCCGTTGCCGGCCCGCTTTTCGAAAAGCATCCGTTTCACCGTGCGCCGAGGGATCGCCCTCTTGCACTCTGCGGTTGTGGCCACTTCCCAGCAGTTTTCCATTGCGTTCGAATAGCGCGGCACCGATGGGAATTCCTCCTTCGCGGAGCCCGAGGCGCGCTTCTTCCATTGCGGTCTTCAGCATGACGAGATATTTCTCTCGATTCTTCTCCGCGTCGGTGTCCACTTTCCCCCGCTCCTGACTTTCCCGCCTCATCACTTCATTTCGCAGCGCCCGTCATGGGAAACATCCAGCTCAAGAGGAGATGGGTCGGCCAATAAACAAGCGCGACTACACCAACAAAAATCACCGCCAGGTGCACGGGAGCAGGTCCCCAAGAGCGATGAAAAAGAGGATCTTGATACACATAGTTCATATTGAATCCTGAGGGCAAAAACCGCGAGACAACAAAGAGTCCCGCCGCAATCGCTGCCTGCAATGCCAGAGCGCGGCGGTCGTATCCGATCTTCCGCATCGCCCAGAGCAGCGCCAAGGGCAGACCGATGTGAAAGCTGGAAAGCAGCCGCGCCCAAAGCGGTACGCGTGCATCCCACATGTACTCCGTTCCGCCGACCAGAAATCGTCCCGTCGCGAGCCGCCACCCAACGTCGACGGACCAAAAGATCCCCGCCGCCAGCGAGCTGACGGCTTGGCTGGAAATCAACATGGAACTGCCCCACCACAATCCCGCGCATCCAAGAATCACCGCGATATCGCACAAGTGCAGCAGATTGGCCCAACCCCACACGCGTATATAGATTGGCAGCCAGACCGCTGTCCACAGCAGCCCCACCCACCGCAGCACCGGAAATACGTTGGTGCCAGCGGTCATGCGTGTTCTTCGCTAGATGCTTCCATTGCGGCACAGCCTACCACAGGCGGTTGCTCTTGCATGCAACGTGCTCGCACCATTCGAGGCGAGTGAGCGCCGTAACAATTCGGCAGGCAACCCATTGGAGACTACGGCCGCGGGGTCAGGACCGCAGGTGCCAGAATTGCGGCTTGCGCAAAAAGACACCGACCAGCTCATTGAAAAAACGGCATCCCGAAAAATCGATTTAGCAGCTTAACTCCGCATCCCGCCGGTAGTATGTCGGGGGCGTCTCGGGGGTACCGCCCGCGCCTGCGGACGGGCAGGGGGACACTTAGGACCAGGGCTGGTGTTATGAGAAGAAATTCCTTATTTGT
>Ga0209577_10002384_pt1 | contig 18110 bp, 27 predicted proteins | sample GraSoiAngelo_109_FD_185874 | JGI IMG/M metagenome (GOLD analysis project Ga0209577, IMG submission 185874) | Grasslands soil microbial communities from the Angelo Coastal Reserve, California, USA - 14_0903_12_20cm (SPAdes) (version 2) | ecosystem: Environmental > Terrestrial > Soil > Grasslands...
GGATTTCGCGGAGGTGACGCGTTCCGAGCCGGAGAAGTCGCTCACCGAGGGCATCTCGAAGAGCGGCGGGCGGAACTCGCGCGGGCGCAAGACCTCGCGGCACCGCGGCGGGGGTGCCAAGCGCCGGTACCGCAAGGTCGACTTCAAGCGCCGCAAGGACGGCGTGCCCGCCCGCGTCGCCGCGATCGAGTACGACCCCAACCGCAGCGCCTACATCGCGCTGCTCCATTACGCCGACGGCGAGAAGACCTACATCCTCGCCCCGAACCGCCTGCGGGTGGGGGCCACCGTCTCGTCGGGCCCGGGCGCCGACATCCAGCCCGGCAACTGCCTGCCCCTCCGCTCGATCCCGACCGGCACGACGGTTCACAACGTCGAGTTCGTGCCCGGGCGCGGCGGTCAGATCGGCCGCTCGGCGGGGGCGGCGATCCAGCTCGTGGCCAAGGAGGGCGGCCGGGCAACGCTGCGGCTTCCGTCGGGCGAGATGCGAATGGTCCCGCTCGACGCGCGCGCGAGCATCGGCTCGATCGGCAACGCCGACCACCAGAACATCTCGATCGGCAAGGCCGGGCGCAACCGCCACAAGGGGAAGCGGCCGCAGACCCGCGGAACCGCGATGAACCCGGTGGACCATCCGCACGGCGGCGGGGAGGGGTCCACCACGCCGGGGCGCCACCCGGTCACGCCGTGGGGCGTGCCGACGCTCGGTTACCCGACGCGCAAGAAGCGCAAGCCGTCCGACCGCTTCATCGTGCGCCGCCGCCGCCGCGGCAAGGGGAAGCGCTAGAGCCATGTCCCGCTCGTCCAAGAAGGGGCCGTGGGCCGAGGAGCGCCTGCTCCGCCGCATCGAGGTGATGAACACCTCGGGTGACAAGCAGATGATCAAGACCTGGTCGCGCGCGTCCACGATCTTCCCGGAGATGGTTGGCCACACCATCGCCGTCCACGACGGGCGCAAGCACGTGCCGGTCTTCGTCTCCGAGTCGATGGTTGGCCACAAGCTCGGCGAGTTCGCCCCCACTCGGCTGTTCCGTGGCCACGCCGGCGGTGACAAGGCGAGGATGCGGGGCTAGGGATGGCTCGCAAGCCAGCACAGCCGGATCAGGGCAAGCCGGACGAGGCCGCCGTCGAGACCGACGCCGCCGAGGCCAAGCAGGCCGAGGGCGAGGAGCAGGCGACGGAGAAGGCCGAGGCGCCCGAGCCGAAGCGCCCCCGCCGCCGGCGGCGCAAGAAGGCCGATGAGGAGGCCCCGGCTGCCGAGGCAGCCGCCGAGGAGGCCGAGGGGGCTAAGGAGGCCGCCGACGAGGAGGAGGCGGAGGCCGAGGCTGCCGAGGCCGAGGGCGAGCCGGAGCCCGAGAAGGAAGACGCGACGCCCGCGGAGGAGGCCAAGCCGGAGCGCCGCCGCGCGGCCTCGGGGGTCACCGCCGGGCGGAAGCGCGGGGCCGCCGTCCCCGCCCCACGGACCGCCGATGGCGCCATCGCGGTCAGCGCGTGCGCGAAGTACGTGCGGACCGCTCCGCGCAAGGCCCGGCTCGTGATCGAGCACATCCGCGGCAAGCCGGTGAGCCAGGCGCGTGCCATACTCGCAACCACGCCGCGAGCGGCCTCGCGGGACGTCCTTAAGCTCCTGAACTCCGCCGTAGCGAACGCGGAGAACAACCACGAGCTCGCGGCCGACGAGCTGGTGGTGGGGCGAGCGTACGTGGACGAGGGGCCCACGCTCAAGCGTTACCGCCCGCGCGCGCTTGGGCGGGCCACGCGCATTCGCAAGCGGACGAGCCACATGACCATCACGCTGACGACGAACGACAACGATGGAGAGGACAGGTAGCCCCATGGGTCAGAAGGTCCATCCCGAGATCCTGCGCGTGGGCTACATCCACGACTGGAAGTCGACCTGGTTCAACGAGAGGGAGTTCGCGGACTACCTCTTCGAGGACATCCGCATCCGCGAGCACATCGAGAACAAGCTCGCCCACGCCGGCCTGTCCGACATCACGATCCGCAAGGACAAGAACGAGATCGAGGTGAACATCAACACCGCCCGCCCCGGGATCGTGATCGGCAAGTCCGGGACGGAGGTGGACGCGCTCCGGCGCGAGCTCCACCGCATGACCAGGAAGTCCGTGAAGGTCAACATCCTCGAGATCAAGCGACCGGAGCTCGACGCGAAGCTGGTGGCCCAGTCGATCGCCGAGCAGCTCCAGAATCGTGTGGCGTTCCGGCGGGCGATGAAGCGCTCGCTCACCTCGGCGATCAGGTCCGGGGCCAAGGGCGTGAAGGTGCAGGTGTCGGGCCGGCTTGGCGGCGCGGAGATGGCGCGCACCGAGGGCTACTCGGATGGGAGGGTGCCGCTGCACACGCTCCGCGCCGACATCGACTACGGGTTCTTCGAGGCCCGCACCACCTTCGGCCGGATCGGCGTGAAGGTCTGGATCAACAAGGGCGAGATCATGCCCAAGGGCTTCGCGCAGGACCTCACGCAGATGGAGGCCCCTCAGCAGACGAGCTCCGCCGGCGCCGGCCGCGACGGCGGCGGGCGCGGGGGACGGGGTGGCGGCGGCCGCGAGGGCGGCTCCCGGGGCTCGGGCGGGCGCGGCCAGCGGGGCGGAGGCGCCCCGAGACCGGAGGGCCGGTAAGGCATGCTGCAGCCCAAGCGCGTCAAGCACCGCAAGCAGCACCGCGGGAGGCGTGCCGGCCTGGCGAAGGGCGGCACGCGCGTGGAGTTCGGGGAGTACGGGATCAAGGCGCTCGAGGCCGGCTGGGTGACCAACCGCCAGATCGAGGCCGCCCGTATCGCGATGACCCGGAAGATCAAGCGCGGCGGCAAGGTCTGGATCAACGTCTTCCCCGACAAGCCGGTCACGGCCAAGCCGGCCGAGACCCGGATGGGCTCGGGCAAGGGCGCGCCCGAGGGCTGGGTCGCCGTAGTCAAGCCCGGCCGTGTGATGTTCGAGCTCGCCGGCGTGCCGGAGTCGCTCGCCCGGGAGGCGATGCGGCTGGCGGGCCACAAGCTTCCGGTGAAGACCAAGTTCGTGCTCCGCGAGGGGGCCCAGGCGGCGTCATGAAGCCTCAGGAGGTGCACGACATGGCCGACGACCTGCTGGTCGAGTTCGTTGGGAACACGCGCGAGGAGCTCTTCAACCTGCGCTTCCAGCACGCCACCGGCCAGCTCGAGAACACCGCCCGGCTTGGGCAGGCAGGGCGCGACCTGGCGCGCGGCCTGACCATCGCACGCGAGCGCGGCATCGACGTGGACCGCGAGCTGAAGAGGCAGCGCGAGAATGGCTGACCAGCAGACCGTGACGGACGCGGTCGAGGAGCGGCAGGAGCGCCGGCGGCAGGGTGCCGCCCAGCGCAGCCGCTGGCGCAAGAAGCGACGCGAGAAGGACCGCGCGAAGCGGGCGCAGCAGCCCGCCCCCAGCGTCCAACCGCCGCGGGAGCACGGGCCGGGACGGCCGAAGACGCGTCAGGGCGTGGTCGTCTCGGCGAAGCCCGACAAGACGATCACGGTCCGGATCGACCTGACCCGTCGCCACCGCCACTACAAGAAGATCGTGCGCGGGTCGACCACCCTGCACGCCCACGACGAGCGCAACGAGGCGCACGAGGGCGACACCGTGCGCGTGATGGAGAGCCGGCCGCTGAGCCGGACCAAGCGCTGGCGGCTGGTGGAGATCCTGGAGAGGGCGAGGTAGGGACGGCACGCGATGATCCAGCCCGAGACGCGACTCCGGGTCGCCGACAACACCGGCGCGCGCGAGATCCTCTGCATCCGCATCCGCGGCGGCTCCAAGCGCCGCTACGCGGGCGTGGGGGACATCATCGTCGGCACCGTCAAGCAGGCCATCCCGCACGGGTCCGTGCGTAAGGGCGAGGTCGTGAACGCCGTGGTCGTCCGCACCCGGAAGGGGTTCGGCCGCGACGACGGCACCTACATCGCCTTCGACGAGAACGCCGCGGTGCTGATCGACCCCCAGAACAACCCGCGTGGCACCCGCATCTTCGGGCCGGTCGCGCGCGAGCTGCGCGAGCGCAACTTCATGAAGATCGTCTCGCTCGCTCCGGAGGTGCTGTAGGTGCCGGCGCGGGTGCGGAAGGACGACATGGTGAAGGTGATCTCCGGAAAGGACAAGGGGAAGACCGGCCGGGTGCTGCGCGTGGAGCCGAAGCGCGACCGGGTGTTCGTGGAGGGGCTCAACATCCAGAAGCGCCACCAGAAGCCGCGCACGGTCCGCGACGTGCAGCGCGGCGGCGAGGTCGGCGGCGTGATCGAGAAGGAGGGGCCGATCCACCTCTCCAACGTGATGCCGCTCGACCCGAAGAGCGGGGATCCGACGCGGGTCGGCTCGGCGGTTGACGACTCCGGCCGCAAGGTACGCGTGGGCAGGCGCAGCGGGGACAGGTTCGAATGAAGACGGCCTCCTCCGGACGCACGCGCCCACGGATGGCGCTGCAAACCTTCGCTGATGCGGCGTCCTCGGACTCGTCCATGCATTCATGCATGGACATCGCCCTGCGTCCTTGCCCAGCTCGGTTTTCGCGCCCCCGCGGGCACGTCCGCCCGAAGGAGGCCGTCTAGCATGTCCCCTGTCGCCGAGCCCAAGGTCGTGCCGCGCTTCAAGGAGCGCTACGTGAACGAGATCCGGCCCGCGCTGGTGGAGCGGTTCGGGTACGAGACGCCGATGCGGGCGCCGCGCATCCGGAAGATCACCTTGAACATGGGCGTGGGCGACGCCAAGCAGGACACCGCGATGCTCGAGGCCGCCACCGAGCAGCTGGCGGTGATCGCGGGCCAGCGCCCCAACGTCCGCCGCGCGCGCAAGTCGATCGCGAACTTCAAGCTCCGCGAGCAGATGCCCGTGGGGGTGGCGGTGACGCTTCGGGACGCCCGCATGTACGAGTTCTTCGACCGCCTGCTCTCGATCGCGATCCCGCGCATCCGCGACTTCCGCGGGCTCAACCCGCGCTCCTTCGACGGCCGCGGCAACTACTCCATGGGCATCCGTGAGCAGATCATCTTTCCCGAGATCGACTACGACTCGATCGATCAGGTGCGTGGCCTCGACGTGACCATCGCGACGACCGCGAACAGCGACGAGGAGGCGTTCGCGCTGCTCGAGGCGTTCGGGATGCCGTTCAGGCGAGATGGCCGGCCGGGAGCGGAGGACACCGAGGCGGCCGCGGCGGCCGATGAGGAGCGGCGCAAGGAGGCCCGCGCCCGCGCCGAGGCCGAGCAGGCCGCGCTCGAGCAGCTGAAGGCGGAGAACCCGGAGGCGTACGAGCGGCGCGAGAAGCCGGAGGAGGGCGAGGAGGGCGAGGGCGGCGAGGCCGCCGCGGATTCCGCGCCGGAGGAAGGGAGCTAATGGCCAAGACGTCACAGGTCGTGCGCCAGGCGCGGCCGCAGAAGTTCAAGAGCCGGCACTACAACCGCTGCAGGCGCTGCGGCCGGCCGCGCGCCTACTTCCGCAAGTTCGGCCTCTGCCGGATCTGCCTGCGGGAGATGGCGCACAACGGCTACGTGCCCGGGCTCACGAAGTCGAGCTGGTAGGAGCCCCACCCCGATGACGATTACCGACCCGATCGGCGACTTCCTGACGCGGATCCGCAACGGGCTCGCCGCCGACCACGACTCAGTCGCGATCCCGCACTCGCGGTTCAAGGTGGAGCTCGCCCGGATCCTCAAGGAGCAGGGCTACATCGAGACCTACGGCACGGAGCCGGGAGACGTCGGCGAGGTCCTGCGCGTGACGCTGAAGTACACCGAGGACCGCGAGCCCGTCATCACCGGAATGGAGCGCGTGTCGCGCCCGGGGCGGCGCACGTACGTCGGCGCGGGCGAGATACCCAAGGTGCTGGGCGGCATGGGCACCGCGATCGTGTCGACCTCGAAGGGCGTCATGACCGGCCACGACGCGCGCCGCAAGGGGGTCGGCGGCGAGGTCGTGGCCTACGTTTGGTGATCGGGCGGATCACGCGATGAGCAGGATCGGAAAGCAACCCATCCCGGTGCCGGACACGGTCACGGTCTCGATCGAGCCCGAGCTGGTCCGCGTGTCGGGACCCCGCGGCGAGCTCCAGGAGCGGATCTCGCGCGAGCTCACCGTGGAGCAGTCCGACGGCGAGCTGATCGTGAAGCGGCCCACCGACCGGGGCGAGCATCGGGCGCTGCACGGCCTCACCCGCAGCCTGATCGCCAACATGGTCGAGGGCGTGACCGAGGGCTTCGAGAAGCGGCTCGAGATCCAGGGCGTCGGCTACCGGGCCGCGCTGCGCGGCAGGGACATCGAGCTCTCGGTCGGCTTCTCCCACACGGTGACGGTCAAGGCGCCGGAGGGCATCGAGTTCGAGGTCCCGGCGCCCACCCAGATCGTGGTGCGGGGCAGCTCCAAGCAGGTGGTGGGGGAGATCGCCGCACGGATCCGCAAGGTCCGCCCGCCCGAGCCGTACAAGGGCAAGGGCATCCGCTACCGCGACGAGTACGTCGCGCGGAAGGTGGGCAAGCGCGCATGACCGTGCAGACCAAGGAGGCGCGCCGGTTTCGCCGCCGACGCCGCGTGCGGGCCAAGGTTCGCGGCAGCGCGGAGCGGCCACGCCTCTCGGTGTTCCGCTCCAACCGCGGGATACGAGCCCAGCTGATCGACGACGACGCCGGCCACACCCTTGCGGCGGTCGCGTGGACGGAGCCGGAGCTGCGCGGCCTGGCGCCCCTGGAGCAGGCCGGGAAGGCCGGAGAGCTCCTGGCCGCCCGCGCCAAGGATGCGGGCGCCGAGGGATGTGTCTTCGACCGCGGGGGCTATCTCTTCCACGGCCGGGTGAAGGCGCTTGCCGAGGCCGCCCGCGAGGCAGGGCTCCGCTTTTAGATGACTAAGACGGCCGGGGCTCTTCGCTAACCTCGACCGCCGATGCCCCGCGAACCACGTCATCGTCAGCAGGGCGACCTCCAGGAGCGTGTGGTCGAGATCAACCGCGTCGCCAAGGTGGTCAAGGGCGGCCGGCGCTTTTCGTTCACGGCGCTCGTGGTGGTCGGTGACGAGAAGTCGCAGGTCGGAGTCGGCTACGGGAAGGCGAACGAGGTCCCGCTCGCGATCCAGAAGGGCGTGGAACGCGCGCGCCGCAACCTCTTCAAGGTCCCCAAGCACGGGACCACGATCCCGCACCAGGTGACCGGCGTCTTCGGAGCCGGGCGCGTGCTCCTCCGCCCGGCGTCCGAGGGTACGGGCGTGATCGCCGGGGGCGGGGTGCGGGCTGTGCTCGAGCTCGCCGGGATCCACGACGTGCTGTCGAAGTCGCTCGGCAGCCAGAACCCGATCAACCTCGTGAAGGCGACCGTCACCGCGCTGCAGATGCTTCGCAGCCCGCGCGAGGTGGCCGAGCTCCGCGGCCTGACCGTGGCCGAGGTGCTCGGCACGAACGGGCGCGAGGGCGAAGCCGGCGAGCAGCCGCCGCCTGAGGCCGACGCCGGCGAGGCGGCGCCGGAGGGCGGCCCGGTGGCGACGGAGGCCACCTGACGTGGCCGCGAAGAAGCTGCGGATCACGCAGCAGCGGTCCTCGAACGGGGCCAACCCCCGCCAGCGCGACACGCTGCGCTCGCTCGGGCTAGGCCGCATCGGCCGCAGCGTCGAGCGCCCCGATGACCCCACCGTGCGCGGCGCGATCGAGGCCGTCCGGCACCTGGTGAAGGTGGACGGCTGATGGCCGAGGAGATCGGCCTCCACAACCTGAAGCCCGCGCCGGGGTCGCGCCGTCGCCCCAAGCGCGTGGGTCGCGGCGAGGGCTCGGGCGTGGGGAAGACCTCGGGCCGGGGGCAGAAGGGCGCCGGCGCCCGCAGCGGCGACAAGTCGCGGCCGGGGGCCGAGGGCGGCCAGATGCCGATCCACATGCGGCTGCGCAAGCTGCGCGGGCCGCACATGAAGAAGTCGATGCCGTTCGAGAACTTCCGGACGCACACCCAGCCGGTCAACCTGCGGGACCTCGAGGCCCGGTTCGGCGAGGGCGACACCGTGACGCCACAGAGCCTCAGCGCCCGCGGCCTCGCCACCCGCAAGGGCATCCCGGTCAAGATCCTGGGCCAGGGCGAGTTGAGCAAGAAGCTGTCCGTGACCGCGCACGCGTTCTCAAAGTCGGCCCGCGAGAAGATCGAGGCGGCCGGCGGCTCCTGCACCCCGGTGGAGGGCGATGGGGACTAGCGCGCTCGGCACGATCCTGAACTCTGTCCGGGTCCCCGAGATCCGGAAGAAGCTCCTGTTCACGGCCGCGATGCTCGCGCTCTACCGGCTGGGCGCCTACATCCCGGCGCCGGGCATCAACACCCACGCGGTCGACCAGATCTCCAAGCAGTTCGCCGGGTCCAACGTGCTCGGCTTCCTCAACCTCTTCTCCGGCGGCAGCCTGTCCCGGTTCGCGGTCTTCGCGCTCGGGATCATGCCCTACATCACGGCCTCGATCATCCTGCAGCTGCTGCAGGTGGTGGTCCCTTCGCTCGAGAAGCTCCGCAAGGAGGGCGAGGTCGGCCAGCAGAAGATCACCCAGTACACCCGCTACCTGACCGTGGGGCTGGCCTTCTTCCAGTCGATCGGCTACGTCTTCCTGTTCAGGACGTTCGCCCGGGACGCCAGCGTGAGCATCATCAACGGGTTCACGTTCATCCACGTGTTCGTGATCGTCCTGGCGCTCACCGCCGGCACCGTCATGCTGATGTGGTTCGGCGAGCTGATCACCCAGCGCGGGATCGGCAACGGCATCTCCCTGATGATCTTCGCGAGCATCGTGGCCCGCATCCCGCACGGGCTCCAGGCCTGGTGGACCAACCCCGACCAGGTCTTCAAGGTGATGATGCCGATCATCGCGATCGCGGTGATCGGGGCGATCGTCTTCATCCAGGAGGGGCAGCGCCGGATCCCGGTCCAGTACGCGAAGCGGGTGGTGGGCCGGCGGATGGCGGGCGGCGGCTCGACCTACCTGCCGCTCCGCGTGAACATGGCCGGCGTCATCCCGGTGATATTCGCGGCCTCCCTGATGGCGTTCCCGCCGACGATCGGGCAGCTGGTCCAGTCGGGCTGGGCGAAGGACTTCGCCAACTTCCTGAATCCGAACGGCACGGCCTACATAGTCGGCGAGTCGCTGCTGATCATCGTGTTCACCTACTTCTACACCGCGGTCACGTTCAACCCCGTGGAGCAGGCCGACAACCTGAAGAAGTACGGGGGGTTCATCCCGGGGGTGAGACCGGGCCGGCCAACGGCCGAGTTCCTCGATCGCATCCTCGCCCGGCTCACGTTCCCAGGGGCGCTCTACCTGGCCGCGGTCGCGGCGCTGCCGACCGTACTGATCAATCAGACCAGCGCGAACTTCTTCTTCGGCGGGACCTCGATCCTGATCGTGATCGGCGTGGCGCTCGACACGATGAAGCAGCTCGAGGCCCAGCTGATGATGCGCAACTACGAGGGCTTCCTGAAATAGCCCGCGGGCAGGGCCCGCGATAGCCTTCCGCCGCTCGTGGGGCAGCTGAACCTATTCCTGCTCGGGCCACCGGGGGCCGGCAAGGGCACGCAGGCCGCGAAGCTCGTCCAGGACTTCGACGTGCCGTACTACGCGACCGGCGACATCCTGCGCGCGGCCGTCAAGGAGGAGTCGGAGCTCGGCCGCGAGGCGAAGGAGTACATGGACCGCGGCGACCTGGTTCCGGACGAGGTGATCTGCCGCGTGATCATGGAGCGGATCGACTCCCCCGAGGCCGAGGACGGCTTCCTGCTCGACGGCTTCCCCCGGACCATCGGCCAGGCGGAGCAGCTCGAGGCCGGCCTCGATCGGCGGGGGCGGCGGCTCACCGCGGCGCTCCAGATCGAGGTGCCGGACGAGGAGGTGATCCGCCGCCTGTCCGGGCGCCGCATCTGCGTGAAGAACCAGCACCTCTACCACGTCGAGTTCGATCCCCCGAAGCGCGAGGGGGTCTGCGACCAGGACGGCTCGCGCCTGATCCAGCGCGACGACGACAAGCCCGAGGTGGTGAAGAAGCGGCTCGCCGTCTACCACGACCAGTCGAAGCCGCTCGAGGAGCGCTACGAGAAGCAGGGGATCCTGCGGCGCTTCGACGGGACGCGCCCGCCCGCCGAGGTGCACGACCACATCCGGGCCGCGGTCGCGACACTCAGGATGGAGGAGGAGCTGTAGGCGAGGGCGGCTCGAGGACGGCGGTGGTGCTGGTGAACCCGGGTACGCTTCAGCGGTGATCCTCCGCAAGTCTCCCGAGGAGATCGAGAAGATGGCCGACGCCGGGCGCGTGCTGGCGCGCTGCCTCACGATGCTCAGCGGCAAGGCCAGGGTCGGCGTCACCACCGAGGAGCTCGATCTCGCAGCCGAGCGCTTCATCCGCTCTCAGGGCGGTGAGCCGGCGTTCAAGGGCTACCGCGGATTCCCCGGATCGATCTGCGCCTCGCCCAACTCCATGGTGGTGCACGGGATCCCGGGCCCGTACAAGCTCTCGCGCGGCGACATCCTGTCGCTCGACGTGGGCGTGATCCTCGACGGCTGGGTGGCCGACGCCGCCATCACGGTCCCGATCGGGAACGTCACGGCGGTCGCGGGGCGGCTCCTCGCCACCACCCGGGACGCCCTCTTCGACGCGGTCGAGCAGTGCCGCCCCGGCAACCGGTTGGGGGATGTCTCGGCGGCGGTCCAGCGGCGGGTCGAGGCCGATGGGTTCTCGGTGATCCGTGCCCTCGTGGGCCACGGGATCGGGCGGCAGATGCACGAAGATCCGCAAATTCCGAACTTCGGGGAGCCCGGAACCGGGCCCGAGCTGGCTGAGGGCATGGTCCTGGCCGTGGAGCCGATGGTGAACGCCGGGACCCACGGGATACGCGTGGCCGAGGACAACTGGTCGGTCTACAGCCAGGATGGCTCGCTGGCGGCCCATTTCGAGCACACCGTGGCCATCACGGGCGACGGCCCCCGAATCCTCACTCCCTGGCACCTCGACGAGGCCCTCAGGCCCGCTCGGGCCAGGGCGAGCGCGCCGCAGCCGGCCTGATCGCGGCTGCTAATCTTCTCCGGCTGGCGGGCGCATCGCCGACTCCTGGGCCCTGCGCCGGTTCTTACGTATACAAAGGTGGATCGCGGAGCGTGAAGGTCCGAGCGTCGGTGAAGCCGATGTGCGAGAAGTGCAAGATCATCCGCCGCCGCGGCGCGGTGCTCGTGATCTGCCAGAACCCGCGCCACAAGCAGCGTCAGGGGTAGCTTCACTCGAATGGCACGTATCGCAGGCATAAACATCCCGCTCAACAAGCGCGTCGAGGTCGGTTTGACCTACATCTACGGGATCGGGCAGTCCCAGTCGCGCCTCGCTCTGCAGAAGGCCGGCGTGGACCCCGACACCTACGTGAAGGACCTCACCGAGGACGAGGTGCGCAAGCTCCGCGAGGTGATCGACAACGAACTGAGCGTGGAGGGCGACCTGCGCCGCGAGCGCTCCCAGAACGTCAAGCGCCTCCAGGAGATCGGCGCCTACCGCGGGCTCCGCCACCGCCGCGGGCTGCCCGTCAACGGACAGCGGACCAAGACCAACGGCCGGACCCGCAAGGGGCCGCGCCGGATGCAGGTGGCCGGAAGGAAGAAGGTCACCAAGAAGTGAGGTACCGCTAGTGGCGCAGCAGCGTGGCGGCAGGGGCCGCGGGCGCCGGCGCGTGCGGAAGAACATCCCGTTCGGCCAGGCCCACATCAAGACCAGCTTCAACAACACGATCGTCGCCCTCACCGACCGCGAGGGGAACGTGATCGCCTGGGAGTCGGCCGGTGGGGCGGGCTTCAAGGGATCGCGCAAGTCCACGCCGTTCGCTGCCCAGGTCACCGCCGACTCCGCGGCCCGCAAGGGCATGGAGCAGGGCCTCGAGAAGGTCGAGGTCTACGTGAAGGGTCCGGGCTCCGGCCGCGAGACCGCCATCCGCTCGCTGCAGGCCGCCGGGCTCGAGGTCACGTCCATCCGCGACGTCACGCCGCAGGCCCACAACGGCTGCCGTCCTCGCAAGCGGAGGAGGGTCTAGCCCGTGGCGCGCGACAGGGGAGCCCAGTGCAAGCAGTGCCGCCGGGAGGGCGTGAAGCTCTTCCTGAAGGGCGAGCGCTGCCTGACCGACAAGTGCGGCGTGGAGCGGCGCTCCTACCCGCCGGGCGAGCACGGGCGCGGCCGGGCCAAGCAGTCCGAGTACAGGCTTCAGCTGAGGGAGAAGCAGAAGGCGCGCCGCTACTACGGCGTGCTTGAGAAGCAGTTCCGGAGCTACTACGACAAGGCCAGCCGCCAGGCGGGAGTGACCGGTGAGAACCTGCTCCGCCTGCTGGAGTCGCGCTTCGACAACGTGCTGGTGCGGCTCGGGTTCGCGAGCTCGCGGCGCCAGTCGCGCCAGCTGATCCTCCACGGTCACTGGACGATCAACGGGAGGCGCGTGAACGTGCCCTCCTACCAGGTCCGGCCCGATGACGTGATCGCCATCAAGGCCGGATCGACCGCCACGCAAACCATCCGGGACGCCACCGAGCTCACCTCGGCCGTCCCCGCCTGGCTCTTGGCGGACCACGATGGGCTCACCGCGAAGATGCTGCGCCCACCGGCGCGTGACGAGATCGACACACCGGTGCAGGAGCAGCTCATCGTCGAGCTCTACTCGAAGTAACCGCCCGCCGGCGGGAGCCGCAACGGCTCATCCGGCCGGGCACCCGACACGAAGGAAACAATTTGATGCTCGAGTTCCAGATCCCCCAGATTTCGGCCGAGAAGGTCGAGGACAATCGCGGCAACTTCACGATCGAGCCGCTGGACCGCGGCTTCGGCTACACGTTCGGGAACTCGCTCCGGCGCGTCCTCCTGTCGTCGCTGGCCGGCGCCGCCGTCACCAGCGTGCGGATCGAGGGCGTGGCCCACGAGTTCTCGACGATCGCCGGCGTCAAAGAGGACGTCACCGACATGGTGCTCAACCTGAAGGAGATCGTCTGCCGGATGCACTCGGAGGCGTCCGAGATCGAGGTCCCGCTGGTGGCCACCGGCCCCGGCGAGGTGACCGCGGGTGACATCGACCTGCCCTCCGGCGTCGAGCTCCTGAACCCCGACGCCCACATCGCCACGCTCGAGAAGAAGACCAAGCTCGAGATGTACCTGACGATCGGCCGCGGTCGCGGCTACTCGCCGGCCGAGGAGAACAAGACCCCCGACCAGCCAATCGGCGTGATCCCGATCGACTCGATCTTCTCGCCGGTCAAGCGCGTGGCCTACCAGGTGGAGTCGGCGCGCGTGGGGCAGCGGACCGACTACGACAAGCTCACGCTCGACATCGAGACCGACGGCTCGGTGGCGCCGCAGGCGGCGCTGCGCGAGGCGGCCGAGATCCTCATCAAGTCGCTCGCGATCTTCACCGACGCCGACCGGCTCGAGGAGCTGCGCGCCGACGGCGAGGCCTTGGCGGGCGTGGGCGAGCCGGCCGCGGCGGGACCGCGTGCCAGCCGCTCCCCGGACGGGATGGACGACATCCTGATCGAGGAGCTCGAGCTGGGCGTGCGCTCGTACAACTGCCTCAAGCGGGCCGGTGTCCAGACGGTCGGCGACCTGCTCCAGAAGTCGGAGTCCGAGCTGAACGCGATTCCGAACTTCGGCCGCAAGTCGATCGAGGAGGTCATCGAGACGCTCAAGGCGCGCGGCCTGGAGCTGCGCGCCGCCTAGCGGCGGGCTGACGAGCCATGCGCCACCAGCGCGATCGCCGGAAGCTGTCGCGGAGCTCCTCGCACCGCAAGGCGCTCTTCATGAACCTCGCCCGCGAGGTGATCGACCACGAGCGGATCCAGACCACCGAGGCGAAGGCCAAGGCGGTGAAGCCCGAGGTGGAGCGCCTGATCACGCTCGCGCGAAGCGCGGCGACCTGCACGCGCGCCGGCAGGCCCTGTCGGCGCTCGGGGAGGACAAGTTCGTGGTCTACAAGCTGTTCGAGGAGATCGCACCGCGGTATGCCGACCGTGCGGGCGGCTACACCCGCATCCTCAAGCTGGGCCCGCGCCACTCGGACTCGACCGAGATGGTCTATCTCGAGCTCGTCTAGTGGCGAGCGAGGCAGAGCTCGGCGAGCTCAAAGAGCGCGCGCGGACGGGCTGGGACCGCGCCAACTACGCCCTGCTGGCTGAGCGCCTGATGCCGGTGGCCCGCGACCTGGTCGACGCGTGCGCCGTCTCCGCCGGCCAGGACGTGCTCGACGTGGCGGCCGGCAACGGCAACGCGGCCGCGGCCGCGGCCGCCGAGGGCGCGCACGTCGTGGCCTCGGACTTCAGCCCCGGTCAGGTGGAGCGGGGGCGCGAGCGCACCGCGGCGGAGGGATTGGACGTGGAGTGGGTGGTGGCCGACGTGGAGGAGCTGCCCTTCGACGACGCGAGCTTCGACTGCGTGGTCTCCGTCTTCGGCGCGATGTTCGGGCTGCGTCCCGAGCGGGTCGCCGGGGAGCTGTTCCGCGTGCTGCGCCCCGGCGGCACCGCGGGCCTGGCGAGCTGGGGCTCCGGCGGGTTCCAGAACGAGTTCTTCGAGACCCTCCGCAGGTACCGGCCGATCATGCCCGAGGGCGTACCGCCGCCGCTGCTTTGGGGCCAGGAGGACGTCGTCCGCGACCGCCTCGGCGAGCTGGCAGGCTCGATCGAGTTCGAGCGCCCGTCGCTCTGCTGGGAGTTCGCGTCGACCCAGGACATGGCGCTGTTCTTCCGCGACGCGGGTCCGCGCGACATGGAGGAGCTTCCGGAGGAGAAGGTGCGGCAGCTCCTGGCCGAGCTGGCCGAGCTGGCCGAGCGCTACAACCGCGCCGGCGACGGCTCGCTCCGGATAGACGCCGAGTACCTGCGCGTGGTGGCGCGCAAGCGCGGTTAGCCCTGAGCGCGCGACTGCTGCTCGAGTACGACGGTGGCGGGTTTGCGGGCTGGGCGCGGCAGCCCGGCCTCCCCACAGTGCAGGGGGTGCTCGAGGAGGCGCTCGAGCGGGTGCGCGGGGAGCCGACCCGTCTGACCGTCGCAGGCAGGACCGACACCGGCGTTCACGCGCGGGGGCAGGTGGCGAGCCACGCCGGGTCCCCCGCGCCGGCGCGGTCTCTGAACGGGGTGCTGCCGCGCGACGTGCGCGTGGTGGCCAGCGACCCGGTGCCCGAAGGCTTCGACGCGCGCCGCGACGCCCGGACCCGCCTCTACCGCTACCGCGTGCTGGCGCGCGCGGCCGCCAGTCCGTTCGAGCATGGTCGCGCGCTGCACTGGTCAGGTCCGCTCGACCGGGCTCTCCTCGAGCGCTGCGCCGCCCTCGTGGCGGGTAGCCACGACTTCACGGCCTTCACACCCACGCAGACCGACCACGTGCGCTTCGAGCGCGACGTGGTGCGCTCGGAGTGGCTGGAGGGCGGTCCCGACGTGCTCGAGTACTGGATCGAGGCGGACACGTTCATGCGGCACATGGTCCGCATCCTCGTCGGAACGATGCTCGGCGTCTGCGCGGGCCGGATGGACGTGGACGGCTTCGCAGCGCTGCTCACGGGCCGGCCGCGCGAGGAGGCGGGCGACACCGCGCCGCCGCACGGGCTGTGCCTGGAGGCGGTGCGCTACTGACGCCTGAGCGGGTGAGAGGCGCGGCGTTCTCCGCTGCCGACTATTGCCGTTCAGGAGGCAGTGGGGAATGCGCGCCGACCACCCGCGGGGGCCGAGGGCGCCGCACCCCGAGACTATCCTCAACTGAGGGTCGATGAAGGTACTTCTCACCAACGACGATGGCATCCAGGCGCAGGGTCTCAACACCCTGCGGCGGGCACTGCTCGAGGCCCCCGGGGTGGAGCTGTCGGTGATCGCGCCCGACTCGAACCGGAGCGCGACCGCGCGCAGCATCACGACGCATTCGCCGCTGTGGGTGGAGGAGATCGAGTTCGAGGACGGTTCCAGCGGGTTCGCGACCGACGGCACTCCGGTCGACTGCGTGCGCTTCGCGGCGCTAGGGCTGGTGGAGTCGGAGCCCGGGCTGATCGTCTCCGGAATCAACCACGGGACCAACCTGGGCGACGACATCACCTACTCGGGCACGGTCGCCGCGGCGTTCGAGGGCGTCGTGCTGGGCATCCCGGCGATCGCCGTCTCCCAGCAGGCGGTCGGGGGTGAGATGGACTTCAGGGCGGGACGCCGGTACGACTTCACCGACGCGGCCGCGTTCGTCGCCCGACTGGTTGAGGAAATCGAACGCGTGCCGATGCCCGCGGGCACCCTCCTCAACGTGAACGTCCCATGGAAGAAGCCCACCGGCGCCCGGGCCTGCCGCCTCGGGAAGCGCATCTACCACGACCGCCTGGAGCTGACCGAGGAGGAGGGGGGCCGCCAGCGCTACTGGATCTACGGCAAGGACGCAGGCTTCCACGAGGAGGAGGGCACGGACTTCGCCGCGATGAGCGAGTGCGCGATCGCGGTCACCCCGCTCCACTTCGACCTGACCGACACCGCCGGGGTCGAGGCGCTCTCGGAGTTCGACCTCGACCGGCTGCTACGACCCGCCGCACAAGAGGTTGAGTAGCGCGACAGCTGAGAAGCGGGCGGCCAAGCTGCGCCGCCTGATCGAGCACCACAACCACCGCTACTACGTCCTCGACGAGCCCGAGATCTCGGACGCCGAGTACGACGCGCTGCTCGACGAGCTGCGCGACCTCGAGGCCGAGAACCCCGAGCTGCGGACACCCGACTCCCCGACCCAGCGGGTGGGCGGCAAGCCGCTCGACAAGTTCGAGCAGGTGCGCCATCTCCAGCCCATGTACTCGTTGGCCAACGCGCGGAACGAGGAGGAGCTGCGGGCCTGGGACGTGCGCGTCCGCCGCCTGGCTGGCGAGGACGCGGAGCGGATCGAGTACGTGAGCGAGCCCAAGATCGACGGGCTGGCGATCTCGCTGGTCTACGAGGACGGGATCCTCACCCGCGGCGCCACGCGCGGCGACGGCGAGATCGGCGAGCAGGTGACCCAGAACCTGCGGACCATCAAGGCCATCCCGCTACGGATCCCGGACGCGCCGCGGCTGGTGGAGGTGCGCGGCGAGGTGTACCTCCCGCGGTCGGCGTTCGCCCGCCTGAACGAGCAGCGGGCCGAGGCGGGCGAGCCGACGTTCGCCAACCCGCGCAACTCGGCCGCGGGATCGATCCGCCAGCTCGACCCTGCCGTGGCCGCGTCGCGCCCGCTGTCGATGTGGTGCTACGGGATCGGGGCGACGGATGGGATCGAGCATGAGTCGCACGCCGCCGAGCTCGAATGGCTGGAGGGCGCGGGGTTCAAGGTGGCTCCGGACTGGAAGGTGCACGACGACCTCGAGGGGCTTGTTGAGGAGTGCCGTCGCTGGGAGGCGGACCGCGAGGCGCTCGACTACGAGATCGACGGCGTGGTGGTGAAGGTCAACGACCTCGACCTCCAGCGCTCGCTCGGGGTGGTCGGGCGCGAGCCGCGCGGCGCCATCGCCTGGAAGTTCGCGCCGATGACGGCCACCACCACCCTGCGGTCGGTGATGTGGAACGTGGGGCGGACCGGCCACATGATCCCGTTCGCCAACCTCGAGCCCGTGCAGGTGTCGGGCGTGACCGTGAAGCTGGCGACGCTCCACAACGAGGAGGACCTCCGCAAGAAGGACGTGCGCGACGGCGACGAGGTGATCGTGATGCGGGCCGGCGACGTGATCCCGCAGGTGGTGTCGCCGACGCCGGCGGCGCAGCGGCGCAGGCGGCGCTCGCCCAAGCCGGAGCCGCCCCCGAAGTGTCCGGCCTGCGGCACGCCGACGATCAAGCCCGAGGACGGGGTGTGGACCATCTGCCCGAACCGCGCCTCGTGCCCGGGCCAGATATTCCAGGCCGTCAAGCACTTCGTCTCGAAGGGCGCCATGGACATCGACGGGCTCGGTGAGAAGCAGGCCTACCGCTTCCTCCAGGACGGCCTGATCACGGGCGTGGCGGACATCTACGAGCTGAGCGAGGAGAAGCTCGCGGGCCTGGACGGGTTCGGGGAGGTCTCGGCGCGCAACCTCGTGGCGGCGATCGAGGGCTCCAGGGAGGTCCCGTTCTTCCGCGTCCTATACGCGCTCGGCGTGCCCGGC
>Ga0209577_10002385_pt1 | contig 18105 bp, 17 predicted proteins | sample GraSoiAngelo_109_FD_185874 | JGI IMG/M metagenome (GOLD analysis project Ga0209577, IMG submission 185874) | Grasslands soil microbial communities from the Angelo Coastal Reserve, California, USA - 14_0903_12_20cm (SPAdes) (version 2) | ecosystem: Environmental > Terrestrial > Soil > Grasslands...
TGTTCCGCTGTAGACAAGGCCTGCGTGTGGTATCCGAAAGCTGCCCTTTGTCTCCAACGCTCTGCTGTCACCACGTGTCTGCTGCGTCAATGTGGAGTGCCGGCGCGGATGGTCATTGGTACCGTTCCGATGCCATTTCTTGCACACGCATGGGTAGAGGTGGAGGGCAGGGTCGTCAATGATCGGGCTCGGGTCAACGCGTTCTATGTCCACACAGCGGAATACTGATCTTAGAGAGAAACACATGAGGCTGCAGACGGGGATACTAAATCTGGACGGCCGACCGGTAACCACCGCCGATCTGACCAGACTCGTGTGCCCCTACGATGAGAAGTACACCGAAGTGTCTGGTGAAGCTTTGGCCAATAACGTACTCCTCGCGTACTGTGGCAATCGAATCACAGATGAAGAAATGTATGAGACACAACCTGTCAGGGCTTCAGACAGCTTTATCACTTGGGATGGCAGGCTTGACAACCGAGAAGAGATTAGTAGCCTCCTTGGATTGTACCATACCCATGACGTATCGGATCCCGCTCTCGTAGGCCGTCTTTATGAAGCGGTAGGGGACCGTTGTTGGGAGAAGTTAATCGGCGAGTACGCGTTCGTAGTCTGGTCCGAGAACGCTCTCAGACTGTCTATGGGGCGGTCCATCTGTGGGACGCGACAACTCTACTATATCCTCATGAACAAGAAGCTAGTCTGGTCGAACGACCTCAGCCAGCTAGTGCGATCCGGAATTGATCTTACGGTTGACGATGCCTACTTGATCGAGTACCTAACCGGATATCCCAGGTCAAGCAGGAGTCCGTTCAGGCATGTGCACGTTGTCCCTCCGGGCGGACTAGTCCACGTCCAGGTTCGTGCAAACAACATGCTTTCAAGCCGCATGCTCTGGAAGCCCAGCGATATCGAGCCTGATCGAGCCAAATCTGCTTCGCAGTGTGAGGACGAGCTTCGTGGTCTTATCGAGTCAGCAGTGCGTTCGAAATTACGGTCACGATATCCGGTTTTTTGCGAGCTTAGCGGTGGGCTGGACACGTCGACCCTAGTATTGGCAGGCGATCGTGTATTGCGGTCACAGGGTAAGGACTGCAATGCCCTGAGGACTGTGTCTTGCGTCTATGAACGATCTCGGTCCTGCGATGAAGGGTATTTCATTCATCTTATCGACGAGGCGCGTAGGGTTAGAGGCTTTCGTGTATCTGAAGCCGATCAGCATATAGTGATCAACTTAGATGACATTGCGTTTACCGGGATTCCGTCTACCAACAATCTTTTCCGGGGACGCTATCCCTCATTTATGCGCCTTATGGGCCGGTATAACGCCCGAGTGCTTCTTACAGGGTATGGAGGAGATCACCTGTTCTGGTCAGAACCTGACGGCGCCAGCTTGGTTGCGGACGAGCTGAGGTCTGGACACTTGGCCAGTGCCCATCGACTGGCCCGTGTGTGGAGCCAGGCAAGCAGGCTGCCATATCTCCGGTTGCTACTACAAATGGCATTGCCACTCGCATTGGGGGGTAGCCCGGCAAGGATTTTCCTCACGCGACCGACGCCTCCGCGATGGCTTCGTCCTGAGCACATATCAACGTGGCGCCAGGTAACCTGGGCCTCGCGAGAGGAAACCGGGCCAGTTAGGGATCCGAGCCGACGTGTACAGATCCATTACGTGTTGACTATGATTGATCAGGCTGCCGCTGGTCACTTTGAGCAATACCGCGACATCTACGTCAGCCACCCGTATACATATAAGCCGCTCGTCGAGTTTTGTCTCTCCACTCCCGTGTCCTACTTTCTGAATAACGGCGACACAAGATCACTGATGCGCCACGCTATGGGGGGCATCCTACCCCCTAAGATTGCTACACGCCAAAGCAAAGGAATCCTCGATGAAACGGTCGCCCGCGCAATCGATGGCGCATGGGATCAGGTGAAGGACACCGAGAAATGGCTTCTTTGCGAACGTGGATATGCCAATTCTGCGGAGCTTCTAGTCTCTTTGCGGCGCGCGAGGAATGGGCTGCTCGCTCCAGGCGAGTATCTAGCCCGGGCTATAACCCTCGAACTCTGGCTTAGATCCCTTGATGCTTTGTCGGTGGAATATGGCACGCCCGTTACGACTTATGCGGGAGCCGAAAGATCGTCGACGACAAGAACACCGGTGGCGTAAGGGGCCATCCACTTCGAAGGGAGGGCCCAGGTCGGAGAACACAAACTGCAGGAAAGGAGGAAGGTCATGAACCACGAAGAGCCAACTCTGGAAGTAGTCGGTTCAGCAACTGAGCTGATCCAAACTAAGACTGGCGGCTCAGGCGATGGCGGGAATCTAGGCCATAGCCTGAGTATGATGCTGAGTGCTCTCGAAGAAGAGTAACTCCAACCATGGGGGTCGGGCTCCAAGTTCCGACTCCCGTTTGATTTACCCATGCGGTGGGACTACTCTGTGAAATCTTGGCCGATCAGTGCCTCACGAATGTGGCTCCGGAACCATTTCTCCGCGGTGGTTTAGCTGTTGCGATGAGAATAGAATATTGTCTGACGCGACGACGAGAATCTCGACTTGAGGTTCTAGCTCACTGGCAGACGCTCGCACTTCCAACTATGGACCTCCCGCCGTCGCCTGTCGAAACATTTCTGGCGCGTTTTACAAGATGTATCGCGCATCGTCATCGGTGCCGCGCTCAGGTACTTCGCTGGATAAATCCCGAAGATTTCTCGGGGGGGGAAACACTTCCTATTCTCCTTTGTCATGTACGGGACGGCGGCGCTATAGCCAACGGTGTGTGGATCACCGAAAATGACATAAGCCAAGCCAGTGACGCTGGTCAATGTTCGACAGGACGCGCGTCGCTCTTGCAATGCGCACTTCAGAGCCTACCGACCCAGCCATGGACTATCCCAGAATGGATTGATCAAGCGACCACCTGGATTGTGGCGCAACTGCCGAGATGCGCTACTGCCAACAACGTCTCCATCACACAAGTCAGGGTTTCCCCCTCTAGTTCAGTGCTCAGAGTTCGTGCAGCAAGTAAATATTACTATTTCAAGGCAGTACGACGTGCCTACGGATATGAGCCTGGACTGATCACATGGTTGGCTAAGGTCGCGCCTTCATCGGTAGCTCCAGTAGTCGCAGCTGATCGGGCCCGGAGTTGGTACCTCTCCGAGAGGGTGCCCGGACAAAACTTTAGTGGTATTGTTGCGGTAGACGCGTGGAAGTGTGCAATGAAGCAACTAGCGTGCCTGCAAAAAGGAGCATCGGAATTCCATACAGAGCTCGCGCAACTTGGTGTTCCGGACTTTCGCACCAGCGTATTAGAACAAAGGGCAACCGAACTCCTTCGCCAAGCAATAGAAGTGCTATGTGAGTCACATCGGTGCGCTATTAGAAAAAGAATAGGGGCAATCCTGCTGCGGGTTTCAACCCTGGCCAAACGGCTGGCAAGCTATGGCATTACGGATAGCATCGTTCACTCCGACCTCAACGAATCCAATATACTGGGTAGCGACTCGCATGCTGTATTTATCGATTGGACCTATGCTACTAGTGGCCACCCATTCCTGGCTTTGTTATACACCTTGTATCCGACAAAGAGTCCGTCCCACAAGTTACATCGATACTATACCGCACTCCTTGACTCCTATTTACGTGCTTGGGAGCCTGATTACCCTCGACAAGCCTTACGGGAATGCTGTGAGGTGGCAGGAGAGCTGGCCTATTATTATGGGCGCCTGATCAACGTCTGGATCTCGCTCGAGAGACGATCCGAAATGCCTGGCGAGGTTGGTGAGCTGCAAAGGCTCATTGAACACATGAGCCGGCGGGCACAGGAGGCATCTTGAGATATCCATCAAGCCAGGAAATATACCGCGTCATAAAATCGCGCTGCCATTCTTGCGGCCAATCTTGGGGCATGTGCGTGCTGTCCGGATACTCAACATATACAGCGGTCTTTCCGAGCCGCCTCAGAGCGGAAAACATTTGCCTTGAATTCTCCTTCGGAATACCGTCATTGCTGCCGTGGAATAACAAGACGGGTGTAGCAATCCTGTCTGCAGAAAACACAGGTGAATTTTCAATGTAGGCATTTCGATATTGCCAGGGGGAACCTGGCATGTGCCCCTGCGAATGCTCAGCCCAACCTACCCAAGGCGACTGCCCATTGTCGTCAACGATGTTGTACTGGTCGAATAAATTGGTGATTGATGCTATTGCGACGGCTGCCCGGAACCGCGCCGAGTCTGTTAACAGCGACAAGGCGCTGTAACCGCCATAGCTTTCTCCCATGATTCCAATTCGGTCGGGATGGGCAACACCGAGATTGACAACTGCCTCGATGGCAGGCATCACCGATTTTAGCAGTGACGAGCGAGGGTTCGGCCCGTCTATTGGTACATCTGGGAACAATACGGCGTAACCTCGCGTTGCCAAGATCTGTTTGTTCAACACACCGTCGTCATGATCGATGGCGAAGCTATTAGCGCTGCGCGAAGGACGACTCCCGCCGTAAACGCTTACAACGAGCGGATACGAACAACCTTGCGCGTAACCAGCAGGGAGAAGCAATGCGCCGTAGAGTTCCTGGCCGTCAATACTACGCCAGGAGATGCGACGGGCCCGACCAAACGTGTATTTATCAAGGGAAGGATTACTAGTTGTCAACTTCCTGGGGTTAGAGTAATTCTCGGTTGCAATCCAAAGATCCGACGGGCTGTCGGACGAATTGCGGAGGTAAACAAATTTCGAACCGTCAGCTGAGAAGTCCATTTGTAGTTCTGGATATGGTGGAAGCGAAATGTCTTCTGCAGAAAGCACGATATCAGGATCTCCATGCAACAGCTGATGAACTTCAAGTCGCGATGTTGTCTCGTCGCGCTCAAAGACAAGGATACTAGACAGATCTCGAGACCAGATCTGGCGCTTGACGTGTGAGCACAGAAAATCCACAAATACTCGGTCCGGCTGAGGCCGCAGTATGACTCCTGCGCCTGTTTCCGGGCGGTATACGTAAACGCCCTGTTCGTCCAAAACCATCAGTTCTTTACCGTCGCTAGTCCACAGAGGACTACGAAAGGGGCCGGTGTTCGTTGGCCTTACGCTTTTGCTCAGCTGCAGTATGGCCTGGGGATGATCTGGATCTAGCAGGAAGCAGTCGACGACGGAAGTAACGCCATTTCGACTTGGCTCCTCCGTAATGTAGGCGATCTCGCGCCCGTCAGGAGACCAACTGAGAGTCGTTCCTGTGTGGACCAGCGGTATGTCAGCCAGCACCTTGCGCAGACTGCGGTCGCGAAGATCCGCGAGCCATATGGTGAATATTCTATAGTCGGCGTCGTCCTCTAATGTTCCGCTGAGTTCCGTAAATATGACCTTTTCAGCAGTTGGAGACGCCCACCATCCGACGATTCGTTTAGTGTCGGTCAGGTTCGTGACCTTACCATCCGCTATGTCCACCTTGGCGAGAATACCGCGAAACACATCGAAGTACTGGGTAGTAACCAAGCCAACCTTCGCTGCCCATTGCGGCCAAACATGGAGCGGCTCTCCGGCATAAAATACTCGTGGGTTCTCTCGCGTCGGCTCCGACGGTTTTGTGAGTTCAGAGCTAGGATCGAGGATTTTCACGATTATGGAGCGTCCATCAGCGGTCCACGCCGGGGCTTCGGTGAGGGAAGCAGCATGCGTTTGAACCTTGCCAAATGCGTACGCTCGGCGCGTCGATGGGTCCCATATCCATACTTGGGCGTAGCCTGAGGCATCAGAGTAAAATGCCAACGAAGCTCCTGACGGTGACCATGCGGGAGACCAACTGCTGCCAGCAGGATCGCCCACCAGTATCTGCTCACGCGTGACGCAGTTAACTACCCACAGCTGTGCGCCGCTCGCTCGCCAAATGACACCCCGCCGTGTAAAGGGCGTGAGCCCATCGACATGGTCACCGGCGCGGGGAGATTGCTGCAGAGTATAGGCGACCCACCGACCATCAGGCGAGATCGCGATTGGGGCCTGAAGCGGAAACGTGCGCATCGATACTACATCGTCAACTGACAGTGGGAGAGGTGTCTTTCCACTTGCTGACAGACAACATGCGCCTACGATTACGCATATGACCTTGAGAGCTCTGTTGCGCATTACTCTAGAGCTCCAGTTTGAGTGAGAGTTGGAGAGAACGGGGCCCTCCGACTTGGTAAAGCGGGCTAAATCCAGATCCGAAGCTGCCTGTGGTTGTCCCAGTCCCGAACATGGATTGCGACGTTCCAAAAGAGCTTGAAGGGATCAAGTGACTTGTGAAGCGGCCCAGGCTGCCAGAAGGCGACGCAAAGTTCGGATGATTCCATACGTTGAACGCTTCAGCGATGAATTCAATACCGCACCTCTCCGTTACGCGGAAGCGACGGCGGACACTAAAGTCTTGCTGGACTACCGAGAAACCCCGGAAGGCATTTCTTCCAAGGTCCCCTTGACGGAGGTCGCTCGGTACGACTACAGCTCCCGGGTTAAGTTCTCTTCCGCCGGGTGCGATCGGGTCGTTTATGTAAAGAGGTGTTCCGACTACACGATCCGGGCGATAGCTCAATGTGCCGAACCCTGCGTTGCGGCGCACCGTTACGTCTACAGGTGAAGCCGTTCGCGCAAGAAACAGCGTCGACACACTCCAACCCGACAAGAAGCTTCTTGCCAATCCTCTACTCGCTAAGAGCGGAACGTCATAATTAAGCGCAAGGGAACCGGTGTGCCGTATGTCGAAGTCTGACGGTCCGTAGTCGATTGATGGGCTCACCTGGGCGGATGGAACGCTATTGTTGGTATTCGTCGAACCGTTATCGAGGGAATGGGCCCAACTGTAGGAAGCAAGAATTTGCAATCCGTGGCTCTGCCGTCGCATGAACTGAGCTTGAAATGCGTCGTAGTTCGACTCAGCCAGGTTATTGATAAACAATAGGCCTCCTGAGAATACTGCAGGCACCACTGACCCACGGATGCTGTCCAGTCGCAACAACCGCCGGCCAGCTGCGCCCACATAGCCTAGCGTCAGTGATTGATTAGTTCTGAGCGATTGATCAACTGATAGATTCCACTCATACGTATATGGCAACTTCAGAGTGTACGGAAAAGCGACGACCTGTGTGATGTAAGGGCCGCTGGGTTGGAAGACCGGAGGCGTTGCGTCGGATGACGAAAATGGAAACGTCGAGGAAGGGAAACTAACTGCAGTGAAGGGCGAGTACGAGAACGCATAACCAACGGGGCCATTCCCCAAATCGTAGAAAATGCCAAATCCCGACTTTAGCGTCGTCTGCCATTGTTCGGAGTTATCGATTGCATAGGACAAGCCCAGACGGGGAGCGAAATTGCTGGCCGGCGCGTGGTAAAACGGGGCATTTGAAGGAGCAATTGAAGCTTTGGACAGAGCACCCAAATTCGCTGCGACGGCCGGCGCAAGCCCGTTCTGTCCTTCACCGCTGGGGGTAGGATTAAATTCCCACCTCAAACCATATGTAAGAAGCAGTCGCGCTCTGACCCGCCAAGTGTCCTGGCCGAACACAGAATAGTTGTCATAAGTCGAGCGAACGGGCCCAGCGAAAGCGAGTACCTCCCCAAAACCAGACGATAAGTCACCGGCTTGTGCCGACGGAATATCTGGAAAGTCTGGGCTCTGATAGTAGGTGTTGTTGGTAGTCGTCGGCGTGAGGCGCCGAAAATCCACGCCTACTTTGAGTGAATGCGCTCCCTGCTGCACGGAAATGCTGTCAATGATGTTAAGTTGACGTTGATGGTTCCGAGCTTGTAGACCAGAGGAGAACACCGTGGATACCCCACTATCGATATAAAGTTGAAACTCGCTGGTTGACAGTGGTTGTGTGCTTGGAATCACGGATGAGAGGGGGACTGGCTGTGCCCCCCCAAAAGCATCAGGCACGTATTTAGCAGATGACGAAGCCCACGATAAGTTGAAGCGGAACTCGTTAGCCAGTGAAATACTACGCAGATAGTTAGCTCCAAGCGTCAGCGTCTGAAGGCCGAAATCAACAAGCTGCACGGTTGACAGTCCATTGCCGCCACCGCCGCGGACTCCGAAATTAGAGGGAGCATTGTTGTACCTTCCAAACAGCATCAGGTTGGTTGCGACCTTCTGGTCAATTCGAACGCTTGTGGCATCGAGTCGCGAAGGGTTGGAGTAGGCATAGTTCGCGGGTGCGAGCCCGTTACCTTCATCACTTCCAGTAGGGGCAGGAAATGCGTTCAAGAATGGTTGCATTGCCGGTATTGCAGATTGCCGCGCAGCTAGCGTAGGGACGTCGGTTAGCGTGGTTGTGGGCTGGCGGAGACGGAGCCCTTCATATGAGAAGAAGAAGAAGGTTGCGTCCCGTATGATGGGACCACCGATCACACCGCCAAAGTCATTTTGGCGCAGCTGAGCTCGCGGCAGACCATTTCTCTTAGCGAACCAATCGTTCGCGTCGAACATGTCGTTGCGCACATAGTCGAAGGCGGTTCCGTGCAACTGATTGGTACCGGAGCGGGTGACAATGGAAACTTGCGCCCCGGGAGAGCGGCCAAATTCGGGTGCGTATGTGGATGTCTGAATGCGGAATTCCTGAAGTGCATTAACGGAAACTAGACTGTTCGTTCCTCCTGAAGCGGTTAACGCTGGAAGCGCCCCAGCCATGCTTTGGCCCGGCGAAGTAGCCGCTGCGATTCCTACGTTTGCACTCGCCCCGTCTACCTGAACATAATTGGCTGCCGTGCGCTGGCCGTTCACGCTAAATTGTCCTTGCTCCGCATAGCTTGTATTAGCTACGACTGTACCGGGGGTCAACTGGAAGAGCGTTTGAAATGATCGTCCGTTCAAGGGGATGTCTTGAACTAGTTTCTGCCCGACCGTAGTGCCCACAGCGCCCGAGAGATCCGGCGATGAACTCGCTTCCACGGTGAGCGATTCCGAGATTGACCCAACCTGAAGCCGGAAATTCTGCTCCAGATTAGCCTGCGTGTTGATCCCGAGCCCAGTAACATTCACAGTCTTGAAGCCTTGAGCATCCACCTGCATTAGGTATCGGCCCGGTCGCACATTCGGAAACGCGTAAAGGCCCGAAATGTTCGTGACAGTCGTGTTGGTAGTTCCGCGATCGATATCTACCAATTTCACTCTGGCGCCGGCGACACTCAATCCGGAAGGGTCTATGACTCGTCCAGAGACCGTTGCTGTCTCAAACTGGGCGGCTGCCTGTGTACTGAGAATTGAAAGGAGCAATACGATAAAACAGAAACAGACACGTCCGGAAAAGCGCAGTTCAGGCCTACGCATTCGTCAGTCCCCCCTCATGGACGTATGCAGACCAACCTCTTGTTCTTCCTCAAATCCTCTTATTCAATTTTCGGATAGGAACAACACGGTAAGGAGAAGATGACGATGGGTTAGGTTCGGAGTTGATCAGGTCTCTGCCTGGCAGCAGTCGGCCTCAAGGATGATTCGCCTTGTTCCCCAAGTACGCGAACAGGATCCTCTTCCCATTCGGCTCCTTGACGCTGTTCTTCGTAGCCTCGACAGTAACAAAAACGGAGTTGATTTGAGCTAGCACGCTAGGATCATCAAATGTTAGAACCCAACGTCCCTCATTAACGTCGTCGTCATGGAAAATTCCCAGATTTTTTACAGATTGATCGGTCCCCAGCTGCTCACCCCACACGTAAAACGAGATCTTTGTGTCCAGCTTACGCGGGTCGGCCAGATCGTATGCGTAAAAGATGAGTGACTTGCCCTCCGTGTAGAAGATGCGTCCAAAAGGTCGTTGGCTCTTGCCGTTACCATCTCTGTCGTAGACATCGATTATGTGAAGATTGCGTGCAACTACTAGATCACGCACTTGGCTTCCTGCCGTCGTGAGCTGTTGTTGCTGTTTAGCCGCTGCCGTTTGTTCAGCAACCTTCCGCCGGAGATCCCGGAGCTCATTCTCCTGTACAAGTGCAGCAATGTGATCCGCGTTCCGCTCTGAATTTGATTTTTCCAGATCGTTTTCAAGTTGGCGGATCCGAGGCTCTTGCTCACTTCGAGAGTTGCGCAGATCCGCATTCTCGTTTTCCAGATCTCCCAACAGCGACCTCAGATATCCTTTATCTCGATTTGCGGACTCAAGAGCGTCGCGCTCGGTTTTAAGGGACGCCGTTACAATACGCAATTCAGCCTGTGCGGTAGCCAACTTTTTCGGCAATCCAGTATCAGATGGCCGAAAGGCTTGCACGGGGTTTGCCGAAGGAGATGAAGCAGACACATCGCCACTTTGACGGGTTGGCAACACTGCGCCACGGCCTTGCAGACTCCAAATGTGCGACCCTCGGACAAAGAGGGCGGCTAGAAGAAGTGCAACGGTTGTTACGCTAGCCACTCTTATCAAGGGGCGTCTACGAGTAGTCACCGGTTTTGTTGCGAGGACTTCTCCTCTTATCGTGATGCCTAGAGTGCGCGCCCGAGCAATGAACCTTTCTGTCATCCCCGCTGGCGCACCGCATGGTGCGCGTGCACCTGCCATTTCCCCGAGAGCTTGGGCGCTCAGTTGGCCAAAGTCAGCCGCCAGACATCGACAGCTCGGGCAACTGACCAGGTGCGCGCTAAGGTCCGCTAGATCGCTCTCTGATAACTGACCGCTCGCCACTAGGGCGCACAACTCTTCATAGCGTTCGTGGGTGTGCAACGAGGACTCCATTAGGTTTTACAGTGCCAGCAGCCTTTGAGTACTCCGAAGTCTGTCCATTTCCCAAGACCGCACCGCGTAACCTAGCCAGTCCGCGGTACAAGTTATTCTCGACAACTTTTGGAGATTCGCCAGTTTTTTTGGCGATTTCTTCCACCGTTAGGCCTTCAAAATAAGTCAGCTCGATCGTTCGACGTTGCCGAGGTTGAACAACAGCGAGTACCTGCTCCACGAGTCGCTTTGTTTCGTGGGCTGAAAACCGCAAAGCACGCCCAGCCCCGCGGAACAGTTCCTGCGGCATCCTCTCGTCCAGCTCCTCGAACGTGTAAAATCGGTTTGCCTGTAAGTGTTGCCTCCTATTGATAGTCCGGTGGTAAACGAATTGAAGGAACCATGTCTTAAAGGAGCCGCGTTCCGCATTGAACTGTCCGACTGCGCGAAAAAGGTCAAAGAAAACTTGCTGAACTGTTTCTTCCGCCTCGCCCCCGTCTCTCAAGATCGCTCGGGCGATGCGAAAAGCGAGTGCAGAGTGTCGTTCAAATAGCACGGCAAGTGCGTCATGACACCCATCGCGAAGCGCAAGCATCAACTCCTCGTCGTCGAGCACTCGAAGCTGAGACGGGCAACACTCTGACCAGTTCCGCGCAACTCCGGGAGGCGCAAGGGAAATCATTTTCCGCACCCTTGCGTGCTCCACAGCCAAGCGCAACACCAACCACATTGCCTGAGGGCACTGCTTCTAGATCCCATGGCTACCACCGCCTGTGGCCAACTATAATAATGGCCACAAATCCTAGCACAGTAGGCAGCGCCTCACAAGAACCGTGTCGCTCTCTTCGCCCTCTTTCCTCCTCGGCGTATCTATATGACTCTACTAGACAAGTTTAACCTGATGCTGGCGGCCTTCTTGCCCTAGCTCAAAACGCGTAGTGGAGTCGAGCAAACCAGCAGAATGTGGCCATTATTCTGCTATGGCCACAACATCGTTGGGGCCTAAGACGATTTCCATCTCGTACAGATGGGGGCCGCAGCATGTTTCAGCTCACGGCCAAATCTAGATGAAAGAGTGTTTTTCCGGTTACCCAGCCTATCAAATCCACTCGCGATAGCGGATACTTTTGCATGTGATAACCCGATACATGTGGCTTAGATATAACTATCCAGCGCCCGTCGCGGAAAGCGACCCCAACCTCCAATTGCCCATCGGGAAGATATACGAACCAGATTTTCTTATCGATAGAACTCTCGTCTTGCAGCGCCGTTTTATTGGTGTCAATCGGGACAAGCGAATGCGCGTACCTGATCAGAGGACTGAGTGATCTGTCCGGAACCAGGCCGAAGAGGCTCGCAGTGGTCCGGCCAAAGTGTTTCACGAGCGGTGCTGGCCAGGGATCGAAGAGATCCGTCCAATGTTGGAAAATCGCTGGACGGCTGATGTCTACACCACTCTTGATTGTCAAACTGTAATCGAAGGCTTGGTCGTGCCCTTGGACGTGAACAATGACCGGTTTTAGGATTGAGTCTGCATCGATTTCTGACGTGGGTCCATCGCAACCTCGATTGAACTCGTCCAACGGCACATGAAAGATCATTGCCAGTATGCGCCTGTGTTCAGGGCGGGGATTTCGAGTTCCATTCAGCCATGCAGACACTGCCTGGTGTCCGAATGCGGTTTTCGGCTCACCTAGGCTTTCCGCGAAAACCCTGCTCCTCCGCGCAATCTCCCGCACTCTGAGCCCGACGCGCCTTTGGAGTTCGCGGAGGTAGCGTGCTTGCGTTTGACGCTCACCCCGAATCGGTGACATGTTGTTTGCCATCAAGGCCTCCAAATGCATGAGGCGTATTCCGGCAATGGAGGAAAGACATCGCGTTTCGCCGCGCCGGTTGATGTAGACGTCGCTGCCCGCCTCCCTTGCATAATTCCGAGTGTCCTTTTCGACCTGAGGCTTGGTAAGCCGCAGGTCTTCTGTCAGGTGCTCAATCTGACTTCCTCCACTCGTCATAGTGACTTTTCCGTCCCCACCAACATGGCCGGTGCCCCTACCTGACAAGCGCATAACTTTTGGCGTCTCCGGGCCAGACAGGAGGCAATGTCAAGATGGCCTATCTCGACGACAACCGGACTTCGCCTCCTCTCTTCGGAACGTTGTCTCTGTTGTTTCTTTCAAGCACCATATCCCCGCTCGCTTAAGGGCTTTCTGATCTTTGAGACCAGCCCTCGGGATTAAACGGCTTCTGTATGAGACTGGTATGAGCTTCCGAGAGAGGCCCACCGTCGGAGTGGAGAACATTGATCTCCTCCCCGATAAACTTTGCCCTTTTTTCGAAGTGATGCTCACATCGGGCTCATCCTCGAAGCGGATGAACGGAGCAGCGCATTGCTAGGTTTGCCCGTAGGGTGAATCCTGCCGCTTGCTTGGAACCGCACCGCCTTCCAGCGAATGCGCAAGCCACGTCCCCTATCAGCAAAGGGTGCAACGGTGTTAGCTGTGACCCTATCCAGCGCATCCCGGTGCGGAAAATCCTCCGACGACGAACACTATCGGCAACTTATCACCATTTCGCGGTGACAAAGCAAATTTTTCTTTGCTGTCGAAATTTTGACAAAAGCAGGTTTACTGATTTTAGTTCTTGCGTCCGCGGCGCCCTGTAAGCTGTTGATTAGCCGTGAGTAGATTCGCTGCGATCCTGCCGTGCCCTGTTTTCCCGAGAACGGGCAGTGCATCTCGCGGATTCTCGCCCTGCACGGATTTGTACACATCGCATCACCTACCGGGGGCAGAGGTGTGGATGCCGGCAATCCTGTGCAATGCGGCACCACGGCTGCTAGGGGTGGAACGCCCCACGTTCGGGGCCAGCATAACGGCAGGGTCGATCACGTCAACAAGCCCGTCAACAAGAATCTGCACAAGAATCTGCAGTTTGTTCCGAAAAAAATGCAGCAACTAAAGAAAAGTACCGAAATACGCGACCAGACAGTCGTGTTGGCGAGTACCACCGAGCCCAGTCGCACGCGGGAGTCACGAATGCGCGACCAGCCCTGCCTCTCACGGCGTAAGGCTACACAGGTCACATTCGGCCCGAGCATCGATTCTCGAAATGCCACGGAAGGAGCGCGCCAACTCACGTCCACGGAAGACTCCTGCTCTAGCTCTAGCCGAAGCGGTGTGGCCTCTATCGGTCACAAAGTCTCCTCCGCTGCAAATCTCAAGCCCTGCAGGCCAATACCGCACTCACGATGACAAGAACAGCTGGCGTCCGAAAGTGTCCCTCCGTCCCGCGTGAAGGTCCACGCCCGGGCGCTCTCCTCCCGACAGCGGTTTACCAACATCAGAAGGTAAATCCAAAAAATGGCTGACGTATGTCCCATCTGCAGCGCAGGAAAGCCCTGTTCTTCTGAATAGCAGTAACGAGAGGCGGTGAGAAGGAATTCTCACGAGCTCATTCGGACTTGCTGGCCAAGCTGAGAGAGCATTTCACTCTGTTGTTGTTGCTAGTCCCACTCTTTAAGTCTTTACGCCAGCCCAAGCGGAACAAGATAGGACTCAGCACACAGTCGGCCCCGGTATTTTTCATCGATTCCCAATAGCGCAAAAAGGGCGTTTCTTGCGTACGCTGCGACGGTTGTGACCGAATTCGGCGTTGCCGGGTAGGTAACCCAATGCGCCACGTGCTCGGGATGGGGAATCTCGAAGAAGCGCGAATAAGCTTCGCTAGCGATCGCGACGTGGCTTTGATCGTCGTTGTAGACCATCGTTCGCAAGATGTGGCAACTCAAATCCAGCGTTGCGACGCCAAACGACTTCGCCAGCTGATCTAGTCGGCACTTGCGTTGGATACAAAAGCTCTCAGTGTAAGCGTCAGCAGTGATCAGCATTGCTCGGTGAAGATGCGCGAGGACGGGCGTCTGCCTGCCGCGCCCAACGTATCGAAGCGCAAGTTGATACTCGCGCAATGCGTTTATGATCCGAGCCCTTTGCGGGTGTCCGTACACGGCATCCAACAGTTCCCCTGTTGCTTCGGGGTCCAAAATGCGATTGGCGTCGTACTGAGGATCCAACTTCACAATTCCACCAGGTTCAGCGGTTGTGTCTTCCTCCAGGAGCTCTGAAAATCTCACCTCACCAACTGCCGCGTTCGCAGACAAGCTGAGGATTGGCAGAAACGCTCTTGCTGAATCCGCATGTGTTTCCACAGCCGAATGTTCGTCCTTTGCTGGTCCGCAAATATCGATTCTGAGCGTTGGTCGGCCTGCGTGCTCTTCATCCTGGGTGCTGTAGCAGTGGGATAAGGATCCGTACGGACCGGGGACATCGGACATCTTGAGAAAGCAACGATCCCCGAATACTGCCGTTGAGATCGCAGCATACCTGACACGATACTGCCGTAATCCGCCGCCATTCCCAGGCACATCTCTTAAGGTAGGTCGCGGCGGCAGTTGTATTCTCGAAGGCACGTTCCTCAAAAGCAGCCACACCGCCACCGCGGGAACAATTGCGCCGAAAGCCCCGACCCCCGACAACAGGGCCACCTCATATGGACTGTAAGTGAACACGGCCATGGTCTCCCTCAAGACTCGCCGGAACGCTTGGTTCATGGAGCTTGTCGCGGGTCGCCGGTTCACCAATAGAGCCTGGCACTTTGACACGCAGCGGATCGTTCAGAACCAAACCCAATTGTGCAGAGGCATAGTCTGCGATCCTCAACAGATAGCGCACCTTCTCCACTTCATACGCGGAGTGGGACTCTGAGCCCGAGAGTTGCGCCAGGAGCCAGCGCATTTCTACTCTGAGTAGTTCCTCCACGGCCGCTTCCAGGTCCGTCAGCGCTCTCTGCCGGGTCAGTCGCTGTTGCGTTCTCACAAAGTAGGCAGCCAAGCCTTGGGTAATGAGAACTAGCGCTGCCAAAAGCGCCGTAAAACGCCACCGATCCGTGAGGTGTGGCCCAACCACAAAATAAGCCAAAAGTATGAGGACAAGCCCTTGGACAACCAAGACCAACTCGATGTGCCGGACAAAAAACAGAGATACTTTCCTACTCATTGGCTCCCCCTCTCACGCGATCTTCGTGCACGTGCCCACATTTGCCGCGAGTCGTACTTGGCCGTCCACTCGGCCGTTTCGCCTCAGTGCTAGTGTTCAGGAGACGCCGCCAAATTCGATGGAAGACCCGGTTCGATTTCTCTCTTTACCTTTCTGTGAGACTTCGCTAGCTATAGCTAGCTAAGAATCTCGCCAAGGCCTCGTGGGCAACAGTCTCACGCATTCTGAGGTGCAACCACTTTCCCATGATTTGCCGGATTTGTGGATTTGAATGACAGCGTTACCCGCGAAGCTCCACACTGCAAGCGTAGACTTGCTCCTGGCCCTCGGTAAATGGCCCCACCGTGCCACTCTAGCCATGCCAGCGAGCTATTCGATCGACTGATATCCGCTCATATGCGCTTTATAGACTCGATTCCGCTACAAACCCGTAGCCCTAGCCCAAAGAACGTTGTAAGGACCGGCTCCGGCAGCTGATGATAAGAAATCGCCCCTTGAACCCTTGAAAACCTGCTACACTCACGGCGTTTCAGCCGTCCCCGCCCATCCCCCTATAGCTCTACGGTTGAGAAAGAAACTAGGGATCGAGTGCAAGGAGATCGGCTCAATGAAACCACACGCCTCCTCACCCTCCAACATCCGCTATCCAGCTTGGCAAAATGAATATCAGGCCGCTCTTCTTGAACTTGACCCGAAGACATTGCTGGAGCGCATACACACGGCAGAAGCGGCGATTTTCAGGTGTCTTCAAGAGTTGGTACAAAGCTCCGACAACCCTGAAACTGAAGCCGAACGGCTGGCCATCCAGGACGCGCTCAGTGCCCTACGGGTTTTGAAGCGGGATAAATTGGGCTTTCCGGACTGGGAAACGGAAAACAAGTAGTCAAGCCGCAATTTTGTCGAGCAAAACTCGGGCTTTGGCGACTAGCGCAGACATGGATTCAGACTTTGCGACTAGTGCGGAAATACCTGCGGAATGGGCTTCCGTCTGCGAGAACACATAGCTGTATCCGCTAAATATAATAATTGGCACCGTAGGCATCAACCTTCTCAGGACACGGGCGGCCTCTATGCCGTTCATCACGGGCATCGACAGGTCTAGCACGATCAAATCCGGGGACAACTCCTGAGCCTTTTCAATCGCCTCTCGCCCGTTCGCTGCCTCTCCGCATACGTCGAAATCATCTTCCGACGTGAATAGTTGCCAGAGCGCCCGGCGGATAATCGGGTTGTCGTCCACTAGCAAAACTGATCTGATCATGGGGTAGACGTCACAGCCATGGTCGACTTAGACGATGCCGCGGTATGCAATGCAAGGCAGGTTCGCAGGCCGTTAGAAAGGGGCAATAAGCCACCGGTGGGCTTTTATGCTCAGGTCCGACTTCAACCGTCCTGTTGCGGCTACTCACTTTTCAGGAAAAGCGACTCACGCTCAATCGGGTAAACCATGTAGGGTATCGGCCTATGTAGAGTATGGAATGGAACACTCTGCCGGGAGCGGTTGGGGTCGGGTTGTAGGTATCAGCCGGGGCGTCTGGCATTTGCGCCAGACGAAGTTTTTGACCTGCCGGAATTGTGAAAACCCCGTAGGGTTACGCCCCTGCCTCTCCGCACCAGGCGAAATTACCCTCTTCTAATCAGCTGGCCGAACAATATTCGGCCAGCAGCTCGGTAAGACTCTCAGGATCGCGCGGAGTTGTGAAGCAGATCGTTGACGAGCTGAAATCGTCTCATGTGCAAGTACGATGGATCGCCGACGAACTGCTGGCAGTCTTAAAGCCGTGGAGGCAAATTACCGAGTTCTCCGGACTGGGGTATTGGATTTTCGCCTCAACAGTCAAGCTCGGTAGACGACCGTTGAGCTACACGTTCGTCTGGAGAACCTTGGACGAGGCGGCGAAAACGGCTGGGATCGGCCACATTAGTTCCCATACCTTCCACGCATCGCACATGGCTGGACTCGGTGGGCACTCCTGTAGGTGTGCAGCAGAGGCTCATGCGGCACGCCGACATCCGTACCACCATGAACATCTACGGTGATGCCGTAACTGATGACATGCGGGAAACCAGTCAGAAGATGGCGAGAAAGCTCTCGGAGGTCCGTAACAAATCCGTGAACGGATTTGCGAATCGCTAAGTGCTTTTGATTGTGGGGTGGGAGATGGGAAGCGAACCTACTTCACAGCCTCTTCAGTCCTGGTCACCCGCCCACCCTGCCGCCGAACCTCATCCACCGTGGCGCGGCCTTTTTCTTGGTCCAGGTGTCTGATCGCGTCCTCCACCACGTTCACTTTGTACCCGCGTGACATCAACCCTCGTGCCGCCCGTTCCACGCAAATTTCCGTCACGACGCCATAAAGGAAAA
>Ga0209577_10002386_pt1 | contig 18102 bp, 17 predicted proteins | sample GraSoiAngelo_109_FD_185874 | JGI IMG/M metagenome (GOLD analysis project Ga0209577, IMG submission 185874) | Grasslands soil microbial communities from the Angelo Coastal Reserve, California, USA - 14_0903_12_20cm (SPAdes) (version 2) | ecosystem: Environmental > Terrestrial > Soil > Grasslands...
TCTGGTCGACCATCGCCCGATACCGATCCTTGGCGGTGATCCGCTGCCGCTCGAAGAGCGAGAACGGATGAGTGCCGGCCGAGCCGACCCGCAGACCCTTCTCGCGCGCCACGTCGGTGACGTAGCGGCGGATGCGAATCAGCTGCTGCTGCACCCCCGCGGGTGTGTGGCACACCGGCGTCGCGACCTCGAGCACGGACTGCATCAGCTCGGAGTTGATCCGCGGCTCGAGCTCGTGCCCCGCGACCGCGGCGAGCACGGTGTCGATGTGCTGGACGAGGTCGAACGTCTCGGCGTCGAGGAGCATGTACTCCTCCTCGACCCCGAGCGTGTACGAGTCGCTCGTGCCGAAGGCGTGATCGAGCACGCTGCCGCCGGGCGGGAAGCGCGAGCCCTTGCCGGTGATCGACGGCGGGATCAGCGAGTCGCTCATGCAGGGACCATATGCCCGTCGTTTGCAGGAAGAAAGCGTCGGCCGAGCACGACGAGCGGAATCCCGATCACGACCGACGACACGATCTTGCCCACGAGCTGCCCGTTGAAGAAGTCGAGCCCGGAGGAGCCGAACGCGAGCACGAGGAAGACGACGCTGTCGATCGGCGCGCTCGCCCCCGCCGAGACGAGGACGCGCAACCCGTCGTGGACGCGCCCGCGGAGGGGCGCCCCCACGAGGTTGTCCACGGTCTCCGAGACGAGGAAGGCCGCGAGGCTGGCGCCGACGATGCGCCACGTCGAGCCGACTGCGCTGTCGAACTCCTGCCCGGGAAACGCGGGATGCGAGTGGACGACGAGCGCGATGTAACCCGCGAAGAGCGCCGAGCCGGCGAAGCCGAGCCCGATCAGAAGCTGCGCGTTGAGCGCGCCGTCGCGGCGGGTCACTCCGGTGTGGTGGGCGAGCTGGACGAGGGCCAGCGCGACGCCGATCGAATAGACGCCGCCCGGCGCCTCGAGATGCGTGAAGGGGAGGCGGACGATCTTGTTCGCGCCGATCTGCGCGGAGAGCACGATGGCGACATAAAGACCTGCGAGGACCGACAGTCTCATTCCGGGAGCAGCGCGTCCGCCTCGATCTCGACCTTCCACGCGGGATCGAGCAGCCCGCTGATCACGAGCATCGACGTCGCAGGCAGAACCGAGCCGAATACCTCGCCGTGCGCGCGCCCTACCGCCTCCCAGTCCGCCGGGTCGAGGATGTACGTCCGCGTACGTACGACGTGCTCCGGCCCGGCGCCGAGCTCGTGCAGCGCGGCGACGACGATCGCCAGGCAGCGCTTCGCCTGCTCGTACGGGTCATCCGAATCGATGCCGACGGGCGCGGTCCCGCTCACGTAGACGTGGCGCCCGTCGCGCACGGCGCGCGAATAGCCGACCGTTTCGGCGAAGGCGGAGATTGCCGGGACGGCGGCACGGGCCACGTTCCTAGTATCCCGCGACGTGGAGGCATTGCGTCTGATCGACGGCTGGGACGCGGGAAAGGCTGCAGCCGGAGTTGCGCGTGCGGACGGCGTCGTCGCGAAGCACGGGGCGGTCGATGTCGAGCTGCGCTGGGCGTCCGTCACGAAGCTCTTCACGGGCGTCGCTCTTCTCGTCGCGCTCGAGGAGGGGACCGTCGACCTCGACGAGCCGGCAGGCCCGCCCGGCGCGACGCTACGCCACCTGCTCGCCCACGCATCCGGCCTGCCGGTCGACGGCTCCGAGCCGATCGCCGAACCGGGTCGGCGAAGGATCTACTCGAATACGGGGATCGAGCTCGCGGCGAAGCTGCTCGAGGAGCGCGCCGAGATGCGGTTCGCCGACTATTTTCTCGGCGCGGTCGTCCGCCCGCTCGGCCTGGTCGGCAGCCTCGCCGGCTCGCCTGCGCACGGCTACCGCGGGCCGCTCGACGATCTCCTCGCGCTCGGTCGGGAGCTTCTCGAACCGACGCTCGTGGCGGCCGAGACGCTCGCGGAAGCGGTGACGGTCCAGTTTCCCGGCCTCACGGGCGTGCTCCCGGGCCTCGGCCGGATGGAGCCGAACGACTGGGGGCTGACGTTCGAGCTGCGCGACGCGAAATCGCCGCACTGGACCGGCCTACACAACTCTGAACGTACCTTCGGCCACTTCGGCGCGAGCGGAACCTTCCTTTGGGTCGATCCGGTTGCAGGTCTCGCCTGCGGCGTCCTCACGGATCAGCCGTTCGGGGAATGGGCCAGGGAGGCGTGGCCGGCGCTCAGCGATGCCGTCCTGAGGAGTTAGGTCCGACCGTCCGCCAAGTTGAGCCGAACGGCCCATAGCGATCGCCCGGATTCGGGTCGATCATGCGCAGCAATGAGTGAGCGCGGGATGCATCGCATCGAGGACGACATCGCCGAGACGTGGCTCGAGGACTGGGCAGGCGCCGGTCTGGGAGAGCTCGAGGCGTATCTCGCCAAGCACGCGGACTTTCTGCGGTTCGTCGAGGGGCGCGAAGCGCCCCAGCCGGCGGAGTAGCTCGCAGAGATCCTAGGGCGCGGCGGGCGCGGCGCTTGGCTGCAACCGGCGAAGATCGCCGCCCTTTCGGCGGCCGGGCCGGGCCCTCGCTTAGCTCTCGAACCCGAGCTGGCGCTCGAGCATGCCCTTCGGCATCGCGCCCACCGCCGAGGCCTTCGGCGCGCCGCCCTCGAAGAGCATCATATTCGGGATCGACTGGATCCCGTAGCGCATCGCCAGATCCTGGTTCTCGTCGATGTTCACCTTCACGAGCTTGACGTTGTGCTCGTCCGCGATCCGTTCGAGCACGGGCGCGACCGCGTGACACGGTCCGCACCATTCGGCCCAGAAGTCGACGAGCACGGGCTCGTCCGCCTGCAGGACCTCGCTCTCGAAGGTGGTGTCGGTGACCTCTGTTGCCATCGTTTCCTTTCGGTGTCGCAGTAGAGGAAGCGCTTGTACCCACGCTGCCGGTAGTCAGAACGCCTGAGCCTAGACTTGGCTTCCCGATGGGGGAACCAATCTTCCAGTCTCTGCCGGACAAACCCGATCATCCCGAGCTCGAGCGGGCGATGCTCGGGCGCTGGGACGAGGACGGCACGTTCGCCAAGCTCCGGGAGCTGAACCGCGGCGGCCCGACCTTCTCGTTCATGGACGGGCCGATCACGGCGAACGGACCCGCCGGCGTCCACCACGGGCTCGGGCGCACCCTGAAAGACGTCTTCCAGCGCTACAAGGCTGCTCGGGGTCACGACCTCCGCTACCAGAACGGCTTCGACTCGCAGGGCCTGCACGTCGAGGTGCAGGTCGAGAAGGCACTCGGCTTCAACTCGAAGCGGGAGATCGAGGAGTACGGGCTCGACCGCTTCGCCCGCGAATGCCGCGACTTCGTTGCGAAGTTCGCCGGCATCCAGACCGCGCAGTCGAAGCGGCTCGGGATGTGGATGGACTGGGGCAACGACTACTTCACCTTCTCGGACACGAACATCGAGTACATCTGGCGCTTCCTCAAGGAGGTGCAGGCGCGAGGCTGGCTGTACAAGAGCCACCGTTCGACGCAGTGGTGTCCCCGTTGCGGCACGTCACTCTCGAAGCACGAGCAGGCCGGGGAGGAGAACTACGAGGAGCTCGAGCATCCCTCGCTCTTCGTCCGCTTTCCGTTGCGCGGGCGGGACGGCGAGTCGCTCGTGATCTGGACGACCACCCCGTGGACGCTGCCTGCCAACGTTGCGGCGGCCGTGAAGCCCGACGCCGAGTACGGGCGCAACGACGTGGGCGAGTGGGTCGCGGTCGAGCGCTATCCGGAGGAGCACTTCGAGGAGCGCGTTCGCGGCTCCGAGCTCGTCGGGCTCGAGTACGAGGGGCCGTTCGACGACTTCGCGGCGCAGAAGGACGTCGTCCACCGCGTCATCCCGTGGGACGAGGTCTCGCTCGGCGAGGGCACCGGCATTGTCCACATCGCGCCGGGCTGTGGCGCCGAGGACTTCGAGCTCTCCCGCGTCCACGACCTCCCGGTGCTGGCGCCGATCGACGAGTCCGGCGTGATGCTGCCCGGCTACGGCGAGCTCGAGGGGAAGAGGACGGCCGAGGTCGTCGATCCGGTGATCGAGTCGCTCCGGGAGCGTGGGCTTCTCGTCGAGGCGACGTCGATCGTCCACCGCTATCCCGTCTGCTGGCGTTGCCGGACGCCGCTCGTCTTCCGCGTCGTCGACGACTGGTTCATCTCCGCCGAGGAGATCCGGCAGCCGATGCTCGACGGCAACGCGACGGCCGAGTGGACTCCGCCCCAGTACAGGAAGCGGATGGACGACTGGCTGCGCAACATGGGCGACTGGAACATCTCCCGCCGCCGCTACTTCGGCTTGCCGCTTCCGTTCTACGAGTGCGAGTGCGGACACGTGAACGTGATCGGCTCGCGGGCGGAGCTCGAGGAGCGCGCGGTCTCGGGCCTCGAGCAGCTCGAGGAGCTGCACCGCCCCTGGATCGACGCGGTCCGGATCCGCTGCGAGAGCTGCACCGCCGAGGTCGAGAGGATCGAGGAGGTCGGCGACGCCTGGCTCGACGCCGGCATCGTCCACTTCTCGACGCTCGGCTGGCAGAACCCCGAATGGATCCCGCACGGCTACGCGACGGGAGCTTCGAAAGGCCTCTCCGGCGCCGACCTTCCCGACAACGCTTTCTGGGAGAAGTGGTTCCCCGCCGACTGGGTCTCGGAAGGGCGAGCCCAGATCCGGCTCTGGTTCTACTCCCAGTGCTTCATGGCGATCACGCTCGCCGGCCGACAGCCGTACGGCCGGGTGCTGACGTACGAGAACGTGGTCGACGAGACCGGCCGCGAGATGCACAAGTCGTGGGGCAACGCGATCGATCTCGACGATGCGCTCGAGCGAATGGGCGCCGACACGATGCGCTGGTTGTACTGCTCGCAGAACCCGGCGCAGGAGCTCCGCTTCGGCTACGGGATGGCGGAGGAGGTCAAGCGGCGCTTCCTCACCTTCTGGAACTCCGTCAAGTTCCTCGTCGACTACGGAAACATCGCCGGTTTCCGTCCGGCGTGGCAGAGCCTCCAGCCGGAGGCGGCCGAGCCGCTCGACCGCTGGCTCGTCGAGCGGACGAACGCCTTCGTCCTCGCCGCGGAATCCAACTACGAGGCGTACGAGACCGTCGCCGTCATGCGCGAGTTCGAGGCGTACGTCGACGACCTCTCGAACTGGTACATCCGCCGCTCGCGGCGCCGTTTCTGGGCCGACGACGAGGCTGCGCTGCGCACGCTTTGGTATGCGCTCGTCCAGTCGCTACGGGCGCTCGCGCCCATCCTTCCCTTCGTCACCGACCATCTCTGGCGGACGCTCGTCCTCGACGGGCCGGAATCGGTGCACCTCGCGGGCTGGCCCGAGGTCGCCGCGCCGGACCGCACCCTCCTCAACGAGATCGCCGAGGTGCGGCGTGTGGTGGAGCTCGGCAGGCAGGCGCGCTCGAGCTCGGGAATCAAGCTGCGTCAGCCGCTGCGCCGGCTCGTCGTCGAAGGGGCGGCCCTCGACGGGCACCGCGATGAGGTCGCGGACGAGCTGCGCGTGAAGGACGTCGAGCTCGGCCCCGTCGAGGCGGTCGAGCTGCGCGTGAAGCCGAATCTGCCGGTGCTCGGCCCGAAGATCGGCAAAGAGCTCGGCGCCGTGCGGCAAGCGCTCTCCGCGGGCGAGTTCGAGGAGCTCCCGGACGGACGCTTCCGCGCGGCCGGACATGAGCTCGGGCCTGATGAGGTTCTCGTCGAGCGGGGCGGGCGAGAGGGCTGGGCCGTCGCATCCGCCGACGGCGTGACGGTCGCACTCGATCTCCGTCTCGACGACGAGCTCGTGCTCGAGGGCGAGGCGTACGAGCTCATCCACCGCGTCAACACGCTGCGCAAGGAGCGGGGCTTCGAGCTGACGGACCGCATCGTGCTCACGGTGCCGGAAGCGCGGCGTGAGCTTCTCGAGAAACACGGCGACTGGATCAAGCGCGAGATTCTGGCCGTCGAGATGACGGTCGGTGACGAGCTGAAGCTCGAGAAGAGCTAGGCCGCTTCGCGCTCGGCCCGCCGCAGCTCGACGGGCAGCTTGAAGTTCACGTCCTCGTGCACGGGTTTCTGCTCGCACACCTCCGCGCCGCGGGCGACGAACCAGGCGCAGACCTCCGCGACGAGCCGTTCCGGCGCGGAAGCACCGGAGGTGAGGCCGACGGTCTCGCAGCCGTCGAGCCAGCGCTCGTCGATGTCGTGGATGTCGTCGACGAGATGGGCCGGAGTGTCGTCGGCGCGGGCGACGTCGACGAGCCGCTGCGAGTTCGACGAGTTCGGCGAGCCGACGACGAGCAGGAGGTCGACCTCGCTCACGAGCTCCTTAACGGCCCACTGCCGGTTCGAGGTCGCGTAACAGATGTCCTCGCGCGCCGGCCCCTCGATGTGAGGGAAGCGGCGACGGAGCACCGAGACGATCACGTTCGTCTCGTCGACCGAGAGCGTCGTCTGTGTCACGTATGCAAGCGGCCGGCCCTGCGGGAGCGAAACGCGCTCCGCGTCCTCCATGGACTGGACGAGGACGATCGCCTCCGGCGCCTCGCCGAGCGTCCCCTCGACCTCCTCGTGACCCTCGTGCCCGATGAGGACGACGGCGTAGCCGGCCTCGGCGTAGCGGCGCGCCTGCGCATGCACCTTGGTGACGAGCGGGCAGGTCGCGTCGATCGTCGTCAGCGCGCGGTCCTGCGCCTCGCGGCGCACGGCCGGGGCGATGCCGTGGGCGGAGAACACGACCGTCGACCCTTCGGGCACGTCCGCCAGCGAATCGACGAAGACGGCGCCACGCCCGCGGAGATCGTCGACGACGTGCGAGTTGTGCACGATCTGCTTTCGGACGTAGACCGGTCTCCCGTAGAGCGCGAGCGCGCGCTCGACCGTCTCGACCGCCCGTTCGACTCCCGCGCAATAGCCTCGCGGAGAGGCGAGGAGAAGGCGTTTCACCACTGCCGGGCCACCATAGCCGGGAAGCATCAGGACGGCGTTGGAGGAACCGCGCGAGGCGATCTTTCCCGCTTGCAAAGATGGGCCGGACGGCCCATTGTCCGCCTCGCAAACGCGTTCTAGCCTCCCTCCCACTGGGCGATGCGAACCGCGGCGTCTTCGGACGACTCGCGGGGAGCAATGGGGAGAGCCCGCCGCACCGACCCCCCGAGCGGCGGGCTTTTCCATGTCTGGAGTCGGATTTCGCGTGCCGGAGGCGGCCCGGCTTCGTACAATCTGGAGCGCCCCAGTGAGGACCCCGGACAAGCTCCCCACCGTCCGCGCGCTCGGCCGCGCCGCGGCCGCAGTGCTGCTCCTGCGTGCGATTCTCCGTCGCGGGAGCGCGCGTGACGATCAGCGCGCCTCCGCGACACAGGAGCTCCAGAGCGTCAGCCGCCTCGCTGACGAGATGTCGCGGAGCGTGGACGTCGAAGGCGTCGCGCGGACGCTGCTGGACGAGCTCGCGCAGCTCTTCGGGGTCGGCTTTGTCGCGCTCACGTTTGTTTCGGACGACGGGCACGAAGCAGCCGGCTACCTCGCGCGCTCTGCCGGCGAGGACGTCGACTGGTGGCGCGACGTCCGGATCGACCTCGAACGCGAGCCCTCGGGGATCGCGAGCGCCGTCTTCGAGGCGTCGGCCTTCGCCGTCTACGACGCGGAGGGCTCCGGCCTGCTCAGCTCCCGACTCGCCACCGCCGTCGGAGCGAAGAGCGCAGCGTTCGTCCCGCTGCTCGTCCAGGAGCGGGTCATCGCCGTGATTTCCGTGGCCACACTCGACGAGCCGCGGGTCTTCACGAGCGAGGACTTGGCGGTGATGCAGACGCTCGCCACGGAGGCGGCCTCTGCGCTCCAGCGACTGCGGGCCGGCGTCGCGCTCGAAGAGGCGTTGAGGCGGAACGAGGAGCAGCTCGCGCAGCAGACCGCTCTCCTGCGCGCCGCGCACGTCCTGAGCAGCGAGCTGGACCTGGCGGTCGTCCTGCAGCGGCTCGCCGACCAGCTCGCGGAGCTGCTCGACGCGGACGCCGCGGATTGCTACCTGCTCGACCGCGAGCGTGGCCATTTCCGCTGCGTCGCCGTGCACGGGTTCGCGCGCTCTCTGGTGGGCTTCGAGTTTCCGGCCGGTCACGGCTTGGCGGGAGCAGCCGCGCGCGAGGGCAGGGCCCTGATCGACAGCTCCTACGGCGAGATCGCGGCGCCGGTTCCGCACCCTGCGTACGACGGTTTCACGGACGTGATCACCGCTCCGATGTTCTGGAGCGACGAGGTGCTCGGTGTCCTCGGTGTCGGTCGGCGCGAGGGACGCCGGTTCGAGGAGCGCGACGCGAACATTCTCGAGGCATTCGCCGGTCTCGCGGCGCTGGCGCTGCGCAATGCCGAGATGTTCACGCAGCGCGCGCGTCAGGCCCGGATCCAGCGCGGCTTCTACCGGATCGCGTCGGTCCTCGGGCAATCCCTCTCACGCGCGGCGACGGTCGAGGCGATCGCGCAGGCCGCGGCGGAGGCGCTCGGCGGCAGCGCGGCGGCGGTGCTGGTGCCGTCGAGCGGAAGGCTCGAGGCGGTCGGGACGTATGAGCTCCCGGAGGATCTCGGACACATCTTCGAGGGGCGCGCGGCCGAGCAGCAGGGTCCGCTCTTCCGCGCGGCAGCCGACGGGCGCATCCTCGTGTCGTCGGCGATCTCGGACGACGAGCGGCTGCTGCCCGAGCTGCGCGCGGCCTCCGCTGCGCACGGCTACCCGTCGCTGATCTCCGTTCCGGTGGACTCTCCCCGCGAGACAGGTCGCGGGCTCGTGCTCATCTTCTTCGCGGAGGAGCGCTCGTTCAGCGACGACGACTTGGAGCTTGCCCGGCACCTCGCCGACGCGACCCGCGGCGCGCTCGAGCGGAGCGAGCTGTTCGAGGCCGAGCGTGGCGCGCGTGCCCTCGCGCAGCAGCTCACCCGCACCGGCCGGCTCCTCACGAGCGAGCTCGACCCCGCGGCGGTGCTCGACGAGGTCGTTCAGCAGGCGCCGGCGCTCGTCAACGCCGATGCCGGGGCCTTCCGGTTGCTCGACGGCGAGGAGCTGGTCGTGACGGCCGCGGCCGGCTCGGGGGCGGAATCCGCGCTCGGGTCTCGCAGCCCGGCAGGCGGCTGGCTGTCCGGCGACGTCGTGCAGTCGGGCGCGCCGGTCGCGCTTGCGCAGGCCGGCGAGGACGATCGTCTGCGCGGTCTCGATCCGATGCTCCAGTCCGGGCATGCAGCGTTCCTCGGCGTCCCGGTGGGCGGGGCGGAGGGAACGACGCTGGGCGTGCTTGCTGTTTACGCGTCCGTCGCTCGCGAGTGGCGCGAGGAGGAGATCGAGGCGCTGCTAGCGGTCGCCGCCAGCACCTCGGCCGCGCTCGCGAACGCCGAGCTCTACCAGCGGGTCGCGCTCGAGCGTGAGCGGTCGGTGGCGATCCTCGCGAACATCGCCGACGGGATCGTCGCCGTCGATCGCGATGGCAAGGTCGTCCTCTGGAACAGCGCGGCGGAGGGCATCACCGGCATTCCCGCCTCGGTCGCGCTCGATCGCGCACCCGTCGACGTGCTGCAGCGGAGCCTCGAAGCGCCTGACGGCGGCGTGCGCGGGGACAGGCTCGTCCCGATCACGCGCGGCCGCGAGGAGGTGTGGCTGTCCGTGACCGAGGCGGTGATGCGCGACCCGCTGGGCGCCGTCGCCGGTCGCATCTTCGCCTTCCGCGACATCTCGGGCGACAGGCTCGTCGAGCAGGTCAAATCCGACTTCGTGAGCACCGTCTCGCACGAGCTCCGCACGCCGCTCACCTCGATCTACGGCTTCGCTGAAACCCTCCTCCGCCAGGACGTCATGTTCGGGGAGGATGAGCGGCAGACGTTCCTCCGCTACATCGCCTCCGAGTCGCAGCGGCTGACGTCGATCGTCGACACGCTCTTGAGCGTCGCCCGGCTCGACACCGGCGACCTTCAGGTCAACCTCTCCGAGACGGACGTGCGCGACGTGGTGGGCCAGGTGCTCGAGACGGTCCCCGCGGCCGACGTCAACGGGCACCAGTTCGTCGTCGAGCTTCCAGACGAGCCCCTCGCCGCGAAGGCCGATCCGGAGAAGCTGCGCCAGGTCTGCTCGATCCTCGTCGACAACGCTCTCCGCTACTCGCCCGACGGGGGGACTGTGACGGTCGGCGCCGCCCGGCGCCAGGACACCGTCGAGGTCAGCGTCGAGGACGAAGGCATCGGCATCCCTCAGGCAGACCAGGAGCAGATCTTCCGCAAGTTCTACCGCGGTGCCGATGCCGAGCTGCGGGCGGGCGCCGGCGGGACCGGCCTCGGCCTCTTCATCGCGCGAGGTCTCGTGACCGCGATGGGCGGCCGGATCTGGGTCTCGTCCGAGGAGGGAGGGGGTTCCCGCTTCTCTTTCGAGCTGCCGGCGGCGGTTGCGGCTCAAGCCGAAAGGGCTGAAGGACGAGAATGAGAGAAGAAGTGGACGGGAATAGCCGGCCGATGCCAGATGGGGGTGTGACAAGAGTCCTCGTGATCGACGACGAGGCGCCGATCCGCCTGCTCTGCCGCGTGAACCTCGAGGCCGAAGGGATCGAGGTGCTCGAGGCAGCGGACGGGACGAGCGGGCTCAATCTCGCGCGGGAGGAGCACCCCGACGTCGTGCTCCTCGACGTGATGATGCCCGGTCTCGACGGCTGGCGCGTCGCGGAGGAGTTGCTCGAGCACGAGGGAACGCGCGCGATCCCGATCATCTTCCTCACTGCGCGGGCGGAGTTCCGCGACCGCGCGCGAGGGCTCGACATCGGCGGCATCGACTACGTGACGAAGCCCTTCAACCCGCTCGAGCTCGCTCCGCTCGTGCGCGACCTGCTCGACCGGATCGACCGGGGCGAGAGAGACGAGCTCCGCGGCGAGAAGCTCGCCGAGCTGCGCACGCTGATCGAATCCGAATAGCGCAGAACCCGCCCTACACTGCGAGGCTGCGGGACGTAGCTCAGCCTGGTTAGAGCGCTGCCTTTGGGAGGCAGAGGCCGAAGGTTCGAATCCTTCCGTCCCGACTTTCGCCGCAACCGGAGTGTCGCCGGCCTCGTTCAGAGGGCATGCGGACAACCGAGCAGCGGCCCATGCCCGACGAGGCGCCGCTCGAGGAGCGGGCCGCCGGCCGCGAGCCCATGCCGCAGCCGGAACGAGAAGAGCCAAGGCTCGTCGATCCCGGGCTACGCGACCTCTCCTTCCGGGACTGGCGGGCGATCCTCGTCCGCGCCGTCAAGGAGTTCCTCGAGGACAACGGGACGATGCTCGCGTCGGCCCTCGCGTATTCGACGTTCTTTGCGATCCCGTCGGTGCTGCTCGTCGTGGTAGGTGTCTTTACGCTCATCGCCGGCCCGGCGACGATCACTGCGCTGATGGGGCACTTCTCCCATGTCATGCCGGCCCAGGCGACGAACCTGCTCGGGGGGAGCCTGCACCGCCTCGACCAGCACCCGTCGACCGGGCTCGCGATGACCATCGTGGGCGCAGTTCTCGCGGTCTGGGCGACGACCGGCGCGATGACGTCCTACATGACCGCCCTCAACCTCGCGTACGAGCGCAAGGACGGACGCTCGTTCGTTGTCAAGCGCCTGATTGCTGTCGAGCTGGTCGCGGTAATCGGCTTCGCGTTCCTGCTCGTGGCAGTCCTCCTCATTTTCGGACCGGCGGTCGAGCACTTCGTCGCCGCGCATGCCGGCCCTGTCTCGGGCGCGGTCGGGTGGATCTGGTGGATCGCGGAGTGGCCGATCCTCGTCACGGGGCTCCTGGCCGCGTTCGCCACGCTCCTCTACCTCGGGCCGGATGTCGCGCACCCGAGCTGGCGTTTCATCACCCCGGGCTCGATCTTCGCCGCCATCGTCTGGCTGGCGGCCTCGGGCGCCTTCGCCGTGTACACCGCGATGTTCGGCTCCTACAACAAGACGTGGGGGTCGCTCGCAGCGGTGATCATCATGCTCACGTGGCTGTGGCTCGCCGCGATCGCGCTACTGCTCGGGGCCGAGATCAACGCCGAGGCCGAGCGGAGCCGGGAGCTGCGCCAAGGGCAGCCGGCCGAGCGAGAGCTGCTGGCGCCGACACGTTCGAGCTCGCGCTGAACGCTCCGCTCGCCTGCTCGTCGGCGAGGAAGCGCAACAGGTAGGCGGCGAACGCTCCGAAGAAGACGAGAGCCTCCTCGGCCGCCATCGTCACGCCTGCGATCTGCTGGTCGGCCAGCGGGCCCGGCCCCCAGGTTCTCGGCGCGTGGACGTAGAAGGGATAGATCGCGCGCGGGATCAGGGCGAGCAGCAGGCCGAGCGGAGACGCGAGCACGAACGCGGCGAAGAGATAGGCGGCCTTCGCGCCGGCCGATCCCTTCCCGTGCACGACCGGCCACCAGACGCAGATTCCGGCGGCGAGATACGTGAAGTGCTCGAGGTGGAGAACCGAATGCGGATGGCGCAGCGCCGTGTCGTAGATCCACGGCAGGTGCCACGCGTAGTAGAGGGCGAGCCAGAGCGGCAGCGCGACGAACGGCCGGAAGAGTGGGAAGCCGGAGGCGCGCTCGGCCAAGCGCGGCGGGATCGCGAGCAGGAGCAGCGCCGGAGCCCACTCGGCGAGGACGACGTTCTGCAGCAGGTGCGCCCAGAGGAACGTGTGGTTCGCGAGCGGCTCGAGCGCGGTGACGAACGCGGCAAAGACGAGGCCGACGCCGAGCGCTCCGGCGACGAGGCGCGGCCGCGAAACGGCGCCGCTACGCATTGAGACCGCTAGCCCGACCGCCAGTGCCGGCGCAAGCCCGATCGCCTCCGCCGAGGGATGCATCCCGCTACCGTACCCAGCGCTTCGCGGGTGTAGCTCAATGGTAGAGCCCTAGCCTTCCAAGCTAGTTACGCGGGTTCGATCCCCGCCACCCGCTCCTCCTCCTTTGGGCTATCTCTTGACCTGGCAGAACCGAGCCGCGAACGTCCCGCGGTAGCCGTAGATCTTGCCGTCGCCGTAGACCCGCGTGGGGAGCGTGAACCGGCCCCGCCAGACCCCTCGCGGATACGAGTTCACGCTTTCGAAGGTGAGCTTTGCCCCGTGCTTCAGGCCGGCGACGTGCGTGGGCGTGCTTCGATCCCGGTAGACGGTGAGAAAGGCGACCTGCGGCTGCGCCATCGGCCGAGTGATATGGACGCGCGGCCCGCTGGCGACATGGATCTGGATCAGGTGGCCCGGGAGCTGGACTGCATGCAGCAAGTTCCGGCACGTCACGTTCCTCCGCCGGATGAGATAGAGGGTCAGCGTGTTCCACCTGCGGCTCCAGACGATGGCCGCCGACCGCGTGAGGTACGGGTGCCCGGCGACCACGCCTCCGCCCGACGTGACCGTGAGGCTCACACCGAGCCGCTCCCGCGGGAACACACTGTCGATCCGAGCAGCCGCCGGCGCTGCCGCCGCCAACGTCAGAACGAGGAGGGCCGGAACGAGTCGCCTCATACGAAGGGTGACGGCAGCCTCGCGGCGGGGAGCACATGCGCTCCCCGCCGCGTAGATCGAGTGCTCAGCAGGCCTGGGCAACAACGATCCCTGTGCCGGCGTGGCCCGGATTGGGCGCGTAGCCGGGGTTCGTCTGGACGACGACGATGTGCAGCGTGGTGCCGCTGATCTGTGCGCCGCTCTTCGCGACCGAGTCGGTCGAGATCACGCCCATGTACGCGGGCAGCGGTCCCGCAGGCGGCGGGGCACTGTTACCCGGATCGGTCGTCCAGGTGCCTCTGCACGCCGGCGTGGCAGGGCTCTTTGCATAGCCCTTGAACGCGGCGGGGGCGGCGCCGCCGGTGATGACGTTCAGGCTCGCCCACTGGGCTCCCCAGAACGTCGCCGTGTTGCCGACGCCGCTCGAGCCGTCGCCGACGACGAACGCCCCGCTTCCGGGAGCGAATGCGAAGACGAGCACCGTGCACGGTTTCGTCGTGTCGGCGCTGCTCCCTCCGACGTCGTCGACGTGGACGGTCACGTCGAAGTAGCCGGTCGAGGCATAGGTGTGGGATCCGGCGACGGTGTAGTCGCCGCCGCTCCCGCTTACCGTCCCACTCGACGTGGAGCTGTCTCCCCAGTCGATCGTCGCCGTGAAGTCACTGAGCGGGGCGGAGGGGTTGCCGTCGTGGAGGTCGGCGACCATCCCGTTGAACGCCTGCAGCGAGACGGCAGGCGTAGCACAGGTAAGAGCCAGCGGCGCATCGACGACGGGCACCGAGAACGACAGCGTGGTGGAGAGCCCGGTCGGATCGGTGACGACGACCGTTCCCGTGTGCGGGCCTTCCTCGGCGAACGTGTGCTGCGGGCTCTGCCCCGTGGCGGAGCCGCCGTCATCGAACGACCAGTCGAACGTCAGTCCGCTCGTACCGCACGGGCTTAGGCTGCCGCCCGGCCCGGTTCCGGTGACGCTCAGCTGAACCGCGTTCCCCTCGGTTCCCGTCGGGATCGTGTCCATCGCGACCGTGGGCGGAGTGAGGTTCGGCAACAGGGTGCCCAGGTCGACGTTCTGGGCAGGTGCGCTGAGCGTAATCGTGTTGAAGGTAACCGGTGGCAGGCTGAACAGGTTCGGCAAGGAGAACGGCCCGACGGTGAAGAGGTGGATGTCGGGCAACGGTGGGATGTCTCGGACGTACGCATCCCCCTGGACGCTGACGCCGAAGCCCTCGGAAACGGAGCCGTTGACGTGGCTCGACTCGTCTCCCATCGCGTAGTTCACCGGCGTGCCGGCGGGAACGGTGCACGAGAGCGGCGCTGTCTCATCCCGTGCCTGCGGCGTCGACGTGAAGGTGAGGTCGGTCGGCGGCAGCACGTCGCCACCGCCCGCGGCCAGCGTGCGGTGGGAAGTGACACCGTCGCCGCTGAGGCTCGCCGACGTCGTGATGTTCGCGTCGAAACTCACCTGAAGGTAGGCGACGCCGATGTCGATCGGCGTAAAGGAGAAGAGGGTGATGTTCTTCGCGTCGGAGCACGTGTCGGTGAGCAGGGGCAGCCCGCAGTTCGCGATCACGTCGCCCTCGGTGTGGTTGTACGTGAGGTCGAAGCCGAACACGTCGAGCTCGCCGCTCAGCGTGTAGTCGACCCCGAGCGACTGCGAGTCACGCGTGAAGGTATTCGTCAGGTCGAGGGTGCTCCCCTGGCGGAGGTTCGTGTCGGTGAAGGTCAGGTCGTTGTGCGTTCCGGCGTTGCCGGTCGTCTTCATGTCGAGAGCGATCCCGCCGTGGATGTCGGTGTCGATGTTGAGCGGATCGCCGACGACGATGTGACAGCACGAGAACGGCTCGCTGAAGATGTTCGTCGTCGAGTTCCCGCTGAGCGGGAAGTTGAGCGTCTTCGTAACGGTCGCCCCGAACGCCGTTCCGGACGACAACATGACTGCGGCGACGGCCACGCAGATCGCGACCGCGATTCGTGCTCCAAACATGCGCCCACCCCTTTTGGTCGACCTTGGACGCCGCAGTTCGGTTGTGAGCGGACCGTAGAGCGCAGCCCGCCTGGCCGTCAATCCTTCATTCGAGGGAAAGAAGACGTCCGGTCGGCTACTGAGGCGGGCCGCTCGTCGGCGTGATGGTGCCCGTCTGAGCCACGCCGTTCGTGTCGGTCCAGCCGATCGAGACCGCCGTTCCGGGAGTGATCGTGAGGAGGGCCTGGCGCATGTCGACCATGGACGAGATCGGTCCGTCGTTCAGGGAGGTGATGACGTCGCCGGCGACGAGTCCCGCGTCGTCGGCTGCCAGGTTCGGCAGGATTTGCTGGATCTGCGTGCCGCCGGAGACGTCCTTGAGGACGACGCCGAGAAAGGCCGTGGGCCCGACGTGGATCGCCGCGCTCGACTTGCCCTTCATGATCGTTCGCGCGTAGAGCAGCGCCTGTCTGATCGGGATCGCGAAGCCGCGAGCAGTGCCTACGGTCGTTCCGGCCGTCACCATCCCGATCGCACGATTGTGCGCGTCCTCGAGCGGGCCGCCCGAGTCGCCGGGCTCGACCGCCGTGTTCGTCGCGATCACGTTGCGGAGCGTCTCGGAGTCCCCCGTGATGTCCCGCGCGACGATCTTGCGATGGAGGGCGACCACCCGGCCACGTGCCGCCTTCGGCATGCCACCCCGCCCCTGCGCATTTCCGCGGGCGACGACCTGCTGCCCGACGTGTAGCCGGAGATAGCCACCGAGCCTGATCGTCTGCAGGTGCGAGGCGTTCGCCAGTTGCAGGACGGCGACGTCGTGCGAGACCGAGTAGCCGACGACGGTGGCGTTGTACGAGCGGTGGGTCGTGACGTCCACGACCTTGAACTTCGTCGCGCCGCGAATCACGTGGTTGTTCGTGAGGACCTCGCCCGTGCGCGAGATGAGCATCCCCGTGCCCGCGGCTGCTGCGCCGTCCTCGTAGCCGAGAGTCGTGTAGATGTCGACGATGCCCACGTTCGGGCTCGCCGTGCGGACCGCCCGTGTGATGTGCCCGGCCGCGCCGGCCGGAGAGGCGGCTACGGCCGGCACGAGCGTCGCCACCAGGACGGCGAGCGTGAGGCGTCGCGTCAGGCCGGGCACGGGAGCATCAGAGCAAGCATCGATGAGTGGGGTCTAAGCGATCTGCAAGCACGGTGTAAGCGTCGTTCGCGGGATTCATCGGCAGGCCTTCAACCACTGTGAGAGGACGAAGTACCGTCCCCAAAGTGCCAGAAAACGGAACGCAGCCGGAAGAGACGCCGAAGGAGCGGGCCAACCGCGAGCTGATCGAGCTGCTGAACGAGCTTCGGGTCGTCCTCCCCGGTGTCACCGTTCTGCTCGCCTTCCTGCTGGCGGTCCCGTTCGCCAAGGGCTGGTCGCGCGTCACGGAGTTCCAGCGCGACGTCTTCGTGGTCGCGTTCCTGGCGACGGCTGTTTCTGTCGCTCTCCTCACGGCGCCGAGCTCATACCACCGCCTGCGCTTCCGTCATGGGAACAAGGAGCACATGGTCCGGGTGGGCAACCGATTTTCGATCGCGGGGATCGCAGCCTCGGCCGTGTCGCTCGAAGCCGTCGTCCTGCTCGTGATGGACTACGTGCTCTCGCTGGAAGCCGCGATCGCGGCCGCCGCCTCGCTGTTCGCGGTCGTCGCGCTGCTCTGGTACGGGCTACCGCTCGTCGCAGCGATCAGAGATCGACGCGCTCGATGACGACGTCCTCGCTCGGACGGTCGCCGGCGCTCGTCTCCACGTTCGAAATCGTGTCCGCCACATCCATGCCGCTCGTGACGCGCCCGAAGACGGTGTGCTTGCCGTCGAGCCACGGGCACGCATCGGCGGTCACGATGAAGAACTGGCTGCCGTTCGTGTTCGGGCCGGCGTTCGCCATCGCGAGCGCGCCGCGCGCCACCGGGTGGTCGTTGACCTCGTCTTCGAACGTGTAGTCGGGGCCGCCCATGCCGGTGCCGGTCGGGTCACCGCCCTGGATCATGAAGTCGGGGATGACGCGGTGGAAGATGACACCGTTGTAGAAGCCGTCCCCGGCGAGCTTGCGGAAGTTCTCCACGGTCTTCGGCGCATCGCCGTCATGGAACTCGACCTCGATGGGGCCGTGGTTCGTGTGAAGGGTCGCTGCGCTCATTGCGGCGGAACGCTATCTGCGATCGGCTCGAGCGCGGCCGCCGTAGGTTCGAGCGATCCGTCCCCGAGGCCCGCGACGACCTGTCGGACGAGCGCGTGGGCGGCATCGACGTCGTCGGCCGAGAGGACGGTCGTCACCCCGGCGAGGTGCTCGCCGCGGCGCTCGTCCCAGAGCTCGAGCACGACCGTGTCGAGCGCGCGCCGCGCGATGTAGGAGTCCTCGGCGATCCCGACGCGTACTGAGACGATGCGTCCGTCCGGCAGCGTAACCTGCCGGTCGATCGATTCTCCGCGAAGGGACACGCGTCGCATTCTGCCGGACTGAGCCCGCTCGAAACCCACACGACACTAGGACCCGCGGCGGCGGAATATGCGCCGGACGGCCCATGGTGCAGCGCGCCCGCGTCGCCGAAAGGGTTCGTATGAGCCGCGTAAGAGCACTCGGGCTTGTCGTCGCGTTGGCCGGCCTCGTAGCGGTGGGGCTTCTCGCCTCCTCTGCGCTGGCCACCAGCCGTTC
>Ga0209577_10002388_pt1 | contig 18083 bp, 9 predicted proteins | sample GraSoiAngelo_109_FD_185874 | JGI IMG/M metagenome (GOLD analysis project Ga0209577, IMG submission 185874) | Grasslands soil microbial communities from the Angelo Coastal Reserve, California, USA - 14_0903_12_20cm (SPAdes) (version 2) | ecosystem: Environmental > Terrestrial > Soil > Grasslands ...
TGACAGACCGCGCGCTAGCGTGTGATAAGATGCGCTCCAGACTTTCTGCCATCTTATCGCCCCGACGCTTCGGCCCCTGTCACCGCCTGTATGAGCAGAAAAATCCGCGTGATGGTTGTGGACGACGACGCCGTGCTGCGCAGGCTCCTGTCGGAGCAGATCGCGCGCATGGGCTTCGACACCGCCGCGGCGGCCTCCGGCGAGGAGGCGCTCGACTCGCTCTCGAAGAACGACTTCGACGTGGTGCTCTTGGACATTCGCATGCCGGGCCTCACCGGCCTCGACACCCTCCGCGAGGTACGCAAGCTCGAAGACGCGCCCGAAGTCATCATGCTCACCGCCGACACCTCGCTCGGCACGGGGCTGGAGGCGATGCGGCTCGGCGCTTACGACTACCTGACGAAGCCCGCCACGCTCGACGAGATCGAAACGGTCGTCCGCAAGGCCGACGAGAAGCGCCGCCTCGTCCGGCAGAACGCCTCCCTGCGTGACGCCGTGCGCCCGCCCTCGGAGGACGCGCAGCCGTCGCCCGTCTTCAGGAGTAAGGCGATGGGAGACCTGATGGCGCTCGCCGAGTCTGCGGCGCGCGCCGACTCGACCGTCGTCATCACCGGCGAGTCGGGCGTGGGCAAGGACGTGCTCGCGCGCTTCATCCACGCGAGAAGCGCGCGCTCGGACTCGCCGATGATCGCGGTCAACTGCGCGGCCCTGCCCGAACCACTCTTCGAGTCGGAATTCTTCGGGCACGAGCGCGGCGCGTTCACCGGCGCGACCGCGACGAAGCGCGGCCTGATCGAGGCCGCCGACGGCTCGACGCTCTTCCTCGACGAGGTCGGCGAGATGCCCCAGCAGACGCAGGTCAAACTCCTCCGCTTCCTCGAAGAGGGGCGCTTCCGCCGCGTCGGCTCGACGCGCGACCGCGAGTCGGACGTGCGCGTCATCGCCGCCACCAACCGCAACCTCGCCGACGACGTGAGCGCCGGGCGCTTCCGCGCAGACCTCTTCTACCGCCTCAACGTCATCTCGCTCCACGTCCCGCCCCTGCGACGCCGGCGCGAAGACACGCCCGCGCTCGTCGAACACTTCCTCTCGATCTTCCGCGAGCGCTTCAACCGCCCCGCGCTCGACCTCTCCGACGAAGCGCGCCAGCGCCTCTACGCCCACGACTGGCCCGGCAACGTCCGCGAACTGCGCAACGCGCTTGAACGCGCCGCCGCGCTCGCCGCCGCCGACCAGATAGAAGCCGACCAAATTCTCCCGGCAGCCGCCAAACAATCCGAGGAAGGGAAGGCCGCCACGACCGGCGGCGCGCCCGTCACGCTCGACGAGCTTGAGCGGCGGCACATCCTCCGCGTCCTCGAAGACGCGGGCGGCAACCGCGAGCGCGCCGCCGCTATCCTCGGCATCTCCTCGCGCACGCTCTACCGCAAGCTGCGCGACTACGAGACGGGCAGCGGCGGGCAGGACGCGCCTTGAGCGCGTGCGCTTGCGCGGCGGGCCGTCAGCGGCCATCGAACATCGCACGGTCGGTCAGCGTATCCTTTACGGAAACTGTTGACGGGGGCGACTTATGTTCTGTCCGAAATGTGGAGCTAACCAAAGCGACGAGCTGAGATTCTGCAAGACCTGCGGCGCGAACCTGTACGCCGTGCGCCAGGTAGTTGACACGCGCGAGGCGGACGAGAAGTTCGACTGGAGCAAGACCTGGGTCGCCGAGATGTTCCTCTCCGAAGCCGAGCGTAAGAGGCGCGCCGCAGAGCTTGAGATACAGCGCGGCATCACGCCGGAGGTGAAGCGCTACAACGAGATCAAGGGCGGCGTCATCACGGCCTGCGTCGGCCTGGCATTGATGATCTTCCTCTACGTCTTCATGGACGGCATCATCCGCGGCGGCAACGTCCCGCCGGATGCGGCGGAGATCATCAGCCGCATCTGGGTCGCCGGGGTGATCCCTCTCTTCGTCGGCATCGGGCTGCTCATCAACGGCGTGTTCGTGAGCAAGAGGCAGGCCGAGATCGCCCGGCGCGCATGGCAGTCGGGGCCGGACGCCCTCGCGAAAGGCGCGGACGCCCACGCCCTCCGCTCCGCCGACACGTCCGAGTTCATCCCCTCCGACTTCAGCGTCACCGAAGGGACGACGAAACACCTGAGCACCCCCGCCCCGAAGCCTTCAGACACGACCAACAACTGAAGCGGCCATTAACCCGTCCGGCTCCGGCTGTCAGCGGGCAGCCGCGCCAACGTCCGCAAAGCTGTCCGGGTTAACGCGCTGATTGACGATGAACCGGACTTGCCGGAAGAACTGCCGAGCCAGACGAAAGGTGAGGTGATTAGGCGCAAACCCACGCCGCGCAGCCGAAAGCATTAGCCCGAACGCCATTTCCTCAAACACAAACGCCATTCCCATTCACGGAAACACCATTCCCATGCCTCGGAATGCCATTCTCATTGATGGAAACGACGTTCCCACGTGGCAAAACATTATTCCCACGGCTCGGAACACCATTCCCACACGCTAGAACATCATTCCCTCGCATGGGAATCATGTTCCCGCCCGACGCAATGACATTCCGACCGGCGGAAATAATCTTCCCCTGTCAGAAAACTTTCTTCCCGCGCGCGGAAACTCCATCCTCCCGGTCAGCCATGACCCGCCCACGCCCGGCAACGCCAATCCCTTACCCGTCAATCCCGCACTCACTTCAGGAAGACTCGCCCTCCACCCTCGCCAGACTCCGCCGCGCCTTCTCCGCATCAGGCGAGCCGAGTCTCTCAAAGATACTCAGCGACTCACGAAACAGTCGCGCCGCCGCCACCTTATCGCCCTCGTCCTCCGCGAGCCTGCCCAACTGGCCTAGGGTGAGAGCGACGCCGTTCTGGTTGCCGAGCCTCTTCTCGATCTCAAGGCTCTCGTCGAAGAGGCGGCGCGCCTCTTCTAGTTCGCCTTGATTCTGTGCGAGCATCGCCAAGTTGTGCAGTGTGCTGGCGACGCCGCTTTGATTGTCGAGCCTCTTCTCGATCTCTAGGCTCTCGTAGTAGAGGCGGCGCGCTTCTTCCATCTCTCCACGGTCTTGCGCTATGCCTCCCAGATTGTGAAACGCAATTGCTTCGCGTGCGCCGTCATTTAAATTGCGTGAGATAGTTAAATACTCTCCGTATGCCTGCTTGGCCTCAGTCCATTCGCCAAGCACATCATGCGCCAGACCTATTTCGTTTAGAATACTTGCCCTTGCTTCTTGCTCGCGTGTGCCATTGCCTAGTTCACGATAATCGTCCAATAGTCCTTTGAGCATAACAAGCCGTTCGCGCTTGGCCTGCTCGGAAAGGCTTTCAGTTATGTACTGTGCTTCGCCGCGAAGCGCCTCTAGCGATTGCTCAGCCGCTTCGCGTTCGGGCGCGAACTCGTAGAGGCCGCTGCGCCAGGCCCAGAAGTCGGGGGCTTTGCGGGCGAGGGCGGTGAGCGCGTATTCGGGCAGCCAGAGGAGGAGCGGGTGCGGCACTTGCCGGCGGAAGAGTTCGCGGTTGAGGTTGAGCGAGGAGAGAAGCGGCGGGTAAGCCTCCCTCGAAGGGATGGAGTGCTCAAGGCCATAGACGAAGATTGCGAGCTTGTGTTCACTCGCCGTCGCGTGCGCTTCGCCCGGCGTCGCGCTTCCGTTATCCGATGTTGCGTCGTCGGCGTGCACGGCGCGCTCTTGCGCGAGGCGTTCGCGCAGGACGGGCAGGAGGTCTGTGACGGGTTCGGTCAACTCGATTTCGAGGACGCGGACTTTGAGCGGTTCGAGGAGGTCTTTGCAGAGGGCGGCGAGCCTGTGGCGCTGCGCGGGCGCGTTGCTCTTGGCGAAGCCGAGCCAGAAGCCCTCGGCATAGTCGAGCGAGCGCGCGAGGCGGCGGACGATTACGTCGTCCGGTTCGGCGGTCGTCTCAGGATTCGACGGCAGGTCTTGAACGCTCATTCAACGCTTCCCGAAAGCTCTTGAGTTTCTGCACCGCCGGGTGCACGTCGTGCCAAGGCTCTTTCTCCGTGTCCGACCCGGCCTCGTCCGGCTCGTCGGCGTATTCCAGCACGCTCTGGCTGAAGAGCATCTTCTGGTGGTCGTCGTCCTTCTTGATCTTGTTCGTTTGGTGGACGGCGACCAGCTTTTCAAAATAGTCCTCCGGGATCATGCGTGCGAACGCGGAGACGAGTTGTCCTTCGGCGCGGCGTGCGGCGGCCAGCGTGATGGGCCTCGGCTGGTTCTCGTCCTCGACGTACTCGATGCTGTTGCGCACGAGCGTCATCAGGTCGCGCGGGTGTCCGCCGCACGCCTGGCAGAAATACTCGACCGCCTCCGGCTCGCACAGCACGCCCACATCTATGCGCCTGCCGATGATGTCGCGCAGCCGCTGCACTCCCGCGGGCGACGGGCCACCGCCACTCACCTGCGGCTCATGAGATTTAATCATCGGCAACACCTGTGCGCGGTCGAAGATGCCGCCCAGGTCTCTCGCGCTCAGCCCGTACATCATCGAGATCGGCACGGTGTAAATCGTGTGGCAGCGGAGCGCGCAGAGCTGGTCGCCATGTTCGATGAAGAGCGCGTCGTGCGAGGTGCGCCCGTCGCCGAGGTCTTTGCGTGTGACGCGGTCGAGGTTGTCCACGATCACGGTCACAGCCTTCTTGCCCGCCCTCTGCACTTCAACGTCGGCGCGGTTGAGGAGGTCGTTAAGCCCGCCGATTAGTTGCGGAATCTTGCTGTCAAGCCTCTGGCGAATCTGCTTCTTAATCTCGTCGCCGGTCTTGATTTGTTCCGTGAGCCTCGTCAGCACACGCCCGATGAGCGGGATGCCTTTCGGCAGAGGGAGGCCGATCTCCGCCTGGCTCGTCAACTCCTGCTCGACCCTCTTCCACTCGCTCTGTTCGTACACGACTTCGGCGAACCACGTCTCGACGGTCTTGAGCGCGTCGCCGAGGTTGATCTCGTCATTGCTGGTCTGGGCGATGACGCGGCGGGCGACGGAGAGCAGCAGGTCTGTGTAGGTCAGGTCGTTGGCGTCGAGGTCTTCGTCCGCCGCGAAATAGACGACGTAGAACTTGTCGCCCTCCAGCCTCTCCTTCAAGCGCAGCAGTTCGGTTGACTTGCCGCAGCCGCGATGACCGGTGAAAAGCTGGTGCGTCGGCTTGTCTGAGAAAGAGATGATCCTGAACATCTTGCGCACCGTGTCCTCGTCGCCGCGCACGTCCGTGCAGTCAACGTAGCGCGGATCGCCGGGCGACAGAGGCTCGGTCGGGTTGGCGGCGTTGTAGGCGTCGCGCAAAGTTTTCGCGGGCGGCATGGGCGTGCGTCCTCGGCTTAGAGGCTCTGGGATGCCTGTAGCTCGGAAGGCATTCTAACATCTCGACGCCGAATCTCAGGAAGTATTGAAGACCGGGATATCCCGGCGCGGCGGCTGACAAAACGACAGCCCTTCGGACATTTTGTCAGCAGCGGGTGTCAGCCGGAGCTTCTGTCGCGTATGCCCGACGCCGCGCCGCCGTCCTCCTAAGTCCCTGTATCTCACAACTTGCCTTTCCCTGACTGGCCAGCGCGCGCGCGCGGTACGGGCTTTGATAAAGAGTCCGGTGCCGGGGGAGTATGCCCGGCACTAGTCCGAGAAGTTTCAACGAGCAAAGGAATCAAACGGATGGCGCGCGTGATGATTTGCGACGACGACCGTATGACGGCGGAGGGGCTGGTGGCCGCTCTGCGCGCCGCGGGCCACGAGGCCGAGGCCTGCCGCCACACGATGGACGTTCTGCGCGCGGCTGCCGAAGGGTGCTTCGACCTGATCGCCGTCAGCCTCGACATGGCCGGCTTCGGTCGCAGCGGCGCGGTCGAAGCCCTGACCGAGATCGCCCCGCTCACCTCGCTCATAGCCATCCACGACCGACCGTCCGAGATCATGCGTGCGCACGCGCACGCACGGCTCGCGGCAGTGCTCCCGCGCCCCGTCCGCGTCAAGGACTTCATGTACGCCGTCGCCTGCGCCTTGAAAGAGCCGGCGATGGCCGACCCCGCCTGAGGGAGATTCCGAAAGCCCTCTTTACCCGCAAGCGCACGGCACCACGCGCCCGACGCCGAGAGGCCTCGCGCCCACCAGACCGGAATGAATACTTGGAGGAGAAGATCAATGAAGAGACCGAATAAAAAACTGGGCATCGCCCCCGTCGTCGCGCTGTGCGTCGTCGTCGCGGGCGGCGTCGCGGCCTTCGCGCAGCGGCAGCTCGCGCCCGCCGGACGCCCCGAAGTCAAAGTCCAACTGAGCGGCTCGGTCGAGCGCGAGGGCCAGAGCCTTTCGCTCGACAAGGTCGAGAACGTCAAGCCGGGCGAAGTCCTGGACTGGCAGATCGTCTCGTCGAACGACGGCGGCGCGCCTGCGCGCGACTACAAGACCGTCGGCCACATACCCCAGGGCACAGTCCTCGTCGCGGGCAGCGCCGCGGGCGAGCAGGGTTCGACCGTCACCTACTCGATTGACGGCGGCAAGACGTTCTCGACGCAGCCGATCATCGAGGAGAAGCAGGCGGACGGCTCCGTGAAGCGTGTGCCCGCCCCCGTCTCGATGTACACAGAGGTGCGCTACGAGTGGTCGGACGCGCTCGCCGCCGGCGGCAAGCTCTCCGCCTCTTACAGGGTGCGCGTCAAGTAAGGCAGACCGCCGCGCGGTCTCGCAACAGCCGACAGAAGTTCCCGCACGGAACGGCCTACCCGGACGAGACCGCCGACAAGTCCCACCGACCACTTTGAGGAACCGAAAAGATGAACACGAGAACCAAATCCCCTATGCTCCTTCGCGCGACGCTCGCGCTCGCGGCCCTGTGCCTGTGGGCCGCGCCCGCGCTCGCGCAGACCGCCGGAGGCACGCAGATTCAGAACCGCGCCTCGGCCACCTACTCCGACGGGACGAGCAGCTACTCGGTCGTCTCCAACACCGTGACCGTCACGGTCGCAAACGTCTCCGGCCTCGCCATCACCCCCGACGTGGGCAGCGTCCCGAACGTCGTGGCCGGGCAGTCGAACGTGGACTTCACGTTCACCGTCACCAACACCGGCAACTACGCCACACAGGTGCGCTTCCTCGCCTCCGGTGCGAGCGTGCAGCTCTCCGGCCCGGCCACCGTGCAGAAGGCCGTCATTGACGTGAACAACAACGGCATTGACGCGGGCGACACCGACATCCTGGCGAACGCGTCGGACGTGCTCTCCTCCTCGATAGCCCACAACGCGACGCTCACCGTCATCGTGCGCGTCAACGTCAACGCCGGCGCGTCGGCAGGCTCGACCATCAACGTCAAGCTCGGCGACGCCGCGACTGGCGGGCCGACCTTCGACAACCAGACGGCCAACAACTCCGCCAACGAGGTGCGTACTTCCGTGCCGTCGGGCACGACCGCGCCGGTCAACGGCGAGTCGGAGGCCCGCGGCGACGCCTCCACGACCGTGGACAACGACGCGCAGCTCCGCCTGAACCTGAACGCGCCCGCCGGCCCCGTCGCCCTCGGCTCAAACATCACCTACACGTGGAGCCTCGACAACACGGGCGCGCGCTCGATCTCCTCGCAGACGCTGACGAACGCGCCCGCCGGCTCGAACACCGGCGTCTTCGTCATCGTGCCCGTGCCCGCGCGCACCACATTCGTCTCGGTCACGCCGCCCGCGGGCGTCACCGTCCTCTACTCGACCTCGCCGCTTTCGAGCAACCCCGTCACGGCGGCCACCTGGACGACCACCGCGCCCTCGCCCCTGAGCAACACCGTGCGCGTCGCCTTCAACGTCGGCGCGTCGCTCGCCAGCGGCGCTTCGGCGACGAACATGCAGTTCGTCGTCTCCGTCAACACGGGCATTAACGCGACGAACCCGATCTACGAGATCGGCGACGCCTTCGGCAAGAACACCGTCGCAGCGAGCCTGACCGACCAGTCGGGCGACCTCGTGGTCAACAAGGGCGACGGCAACGCCGACTTCAACGAGCCGCGCTCCGGCGTTGACCCGTTGAGTGCCACGCAGGGCTTCCAGCTCCCGACGACGCTCACCCAGGCCGGAAACGTTCTCATCGGCCCGTCGGGCGCGCCCGCCGCGGTCGGCCCGACTGACAACAACGACGACTACACCAACAAGTCGGTCGCGCCCGCGGCCATCGCCGGCCTCTCGCACCTCGACACTCTCGGGGCGGCGGCCAGCGTGGACTTCACCAACACGGTGCAGAACACGGGCAACGCTGACGACACGTTCACGCTCACCGCGCCCACGGTGCCCGCCGGGTTCACCGTCGCCATCAGCACCAACGGCGGGACGAGCTTCACGACCGTTTCGGGCGGCGGCAGCACGACGCTGGCGGTCGCCTTCGGCAGCTCGGCCAACATCATCGTGCGCGTTACCGCGCCCGCCGGTAGCGCCGTGTTGCAGTCGGGCGGATTCAGCACCGCGATCCGCGCCACTTCCGGGATCAGCAACACCCAGAAGAACGACACGCTCGACAACCTCTACACCGGCTTCCTGAAGCTCGTGAAGAGCTTTACCGTCATCAACGGGACGACCTTTGGCGCGGCCACCGACCCCGTCCCCGGCGCGGACATCGAGTACACGGTCACCTACTCGAACGTCTCGACGGGCGGCGGCGGCGCGGGCTGCGTCAACCTCGTCGCGTCGAGCATCGTCATCAGCGAGGACGGCACGGCAGTCCCCAACAACTGGGCGGCTACAACGACGCAGATAACCAGCCCAGCCCCGTCCGACTCCAACGGCGGCACGATCACCGACGGCACAACCAACGGCGCGGTCACCGCCGCGACCACCTGGCTGAAGGACGCCGCCGGCACGCTCAACCCCGGCGTCTCGAAGGCGTTCGTCTTCCGGCGTCGGATCAACTAAAACCAGATGTCAGATGCTAGATGCTAGATGTCAGCAAAAGGCAGTTACTAGCATCTAGCATCTGACATCCAGCATCCGCCTTTCGATCTTCTCCATGACTAACGCCCGCCCCCGCAGTCTCGTCTGCGCGCTCGCGCTCACGCTCCTCGCCGCCTTCACGGCGAGCGGGCGCGGCGCGGTCGCCGACGGGACTGCGGAGGCGGGCGTTACGATTTCCAACCGCGCCGAGGCGTTCTACACGGGCGCGGACGGCGCGGGCTACACGACCGTCTCCCCGACGGTCTCCGTCATTGTGCTCACGGTCGCCGCCGTCACCGTGACGCCCGACGAGACCGACCCCTCGGCCACGGTCGCACCCAACGAGCGCGTCGTGCGACCCTTCCGCATCTGCAACACCGGCAACACGCCCGACTTCTACACCATCACCTCGGCGGACGTTTCTGCCCCCGCCGCGCTCGTCTCGCTCTACTTCGACACGGACGCGAGCGGAACCGTCACCGACTCAGACCGCGCGATCACGCTCGGCTCGACGATGAGTCCGCGCCTCGCGCGCGGCCAGTGCGTCGCCGTCCTCGCCGTCGTTGACACGAGCGGCGGACAGCAGGGCCAGCAGCTCTCCATCCGCATCAACGCGCGCTCGAGCGTCGCCGATGCCGTCAACGCAGGCGCGCAGGACGCCGGCACCGTCGTCAACGCCTACGGCAAGGGCGCGCGCCTCTCCTCGCCCGACAACCCGGCGCTCCCGCCCGTCAAGCTCGTCGAAGGCAAAGAGCGCGTCACCACCGCGCCGGGCCAGACGCTCAACTACACCGTCTCCTTCCGCAACAGCGGCGACATCCCCGCCCGCAAGGTCGTCATGCGCGACGACCTGCCCGACGGCCTCGACTACGTCGCGGGCACTTTGCGTCTGAACAACCGCCCGCTCACCGACGCCGACGACGCGGACGAGGGCCTGGTCGTCGCGCGCCGCGTCGAGATTCATCTCGCGCAGGTCGCCGTCGGCGAGACGGTCGAGGTCGCCTTCCAGGCGCGCGCCGCGGCCTCGGTCGCGCACGGCACGGGCGTCGTCAACAGCGCCGCCGTCGCCGCCGACAACGCGCCCGCCGCTTCGAGCACCAACGCCACCGCGGTCGTCAACCCCTTCGGCGTCGTTTACGAGGGCCGCAGCGCGGGCGCGCCCGTCGCGGGCGCGCGCGTCTCGCTGCTCGCCGACTCGAACAGTGGCTCCGGCGTCGCGCTCGACGCCAACACCGGCTCCGACCCGAACAACCAGAACGCGAACCCCTTCGCCGCGGACGCGCAGGGGCGCTGGAGCTTCGCGCTCGCGCCCGCGCAACTCGGCTCGCCGCAGACGCCCGTGCGCTACTTCCTCAACGTCACCGCGGCGGGCTTCCGCGCCCGCCTCATCGAGACGACCATCACGCCAACGTCCGACGGCACGGGCCTCTTCACGCTCGACGTGCGCTCGCTCGACGGCCAGCCCGTCGCCAAGGACGGAAGCTTTGAAGTCACCGACGGCGCGGTCGAGATTCAGAGGCTCGCCGCCTACGCCCTCAACATCCCCGTCTTCGAGAACGCGGCGCTGGAGATCACGAAGTCGGCGGATCGTCCTTCAGCCGAGGTCGGCGACACCATCACTTACCGCGTCGAGGTTCATAACGCGACCGCCGTCGCCGCCGACGACGTGACGGTCAGCGACCAGTTGCCGCCTTCCTTCCATTACGCCGAAGGGACGGCGCTCCTTCTGTCGCCGCCCGACCCGGCGCGCAGCCTCAACCCCGAAGTCTCTGCCGACGGCTCGCTCGTCTTCCGCCTGGGCCGCGTCCTCGCGGGCGCTCGCGCCGTCGTCACGTACCGCGTGCGCGTCGGCGCGAACGCTGTTGAGGGCGACCAGTTCAACTCCGCTTCCGCTGCGGGCACGCTCGCCACCGGCGAGCGCGTGACGACCCCCCCGGCGCGCGCGAGCGTGCGCGTCCGCAGCGGCCTCTTCTCGTCGCAGCAGGTGATCGTCGGTCGCGTTTACGTTGACGCGAACCTTAACGGCCAGTTCGACAGCGACGAGCGCGGCCTGCCCGGCGTGCGCCTCTACCTCAACAACGGCCAGTCGGTCATCACCGACTCCGAGGGCCTCTACAACTTCCCCGTCGTCAACGAGGGCACGCAGATCGTCTCGCTCGACCCCGTGACTCTCCCGTCCGGCTACTCGCTCGTTGACACCGGTCGCCGCGACGAGAAGAGCTGGACGCGTCTGCTGCGCACACCCCTCGGCGGCGGCGCACTCCTGCGCCAGAACTTCGCGCTGCGCTCGCCCGACGGCGAGACGGGCGCGGGCGTCAACAATTCCGGTTTGAAGAACGGCTACGCTTCGGAAGCGAGCGCGAAGGCCGGGCCGGCGCGCGGCCCGCTCAGCGGCTCGCTCTTCGTCGGCGCTGACGCGACGAAGAATGATTTGGCAGCGCACGGCGCAGACGGCGCGGGCGGCGGCGCTCGGACGAACGGCGAGGGCGCGACGAAGAGCGAGGGCGCGACGAAGAATAAGACGCCGCTCGCCTCCGGCACTTACGAGATGGCGACCGACGAGACGCTGGAGCCGGTCGCGCCCGGCGACGTGCGCGTCCTCTCGCCGCAGCCGGACGAGACGGTCGCGGGCGCGGCGCTCGAAATCTCGGCGCGCACGAACGCCGCTTGGACGGTCTCGGTCGAAGTCGCGGGTCAGCGCGTGCCCGACTCGAAGATCGGCGAGAAGAGAGTTGACCACAAGAACGACCTCGCCACCTTCAACTTCGTAGGTCTCAACGTCGTCCCCGGCCCGAACCGCATCCGCGTCACGGCGGTCGGCCCCGACGGCGCTGTGGGCAAGTCGGTCGAAGTCACGGCCTACGGTCGCGGCCCGGCGAAGCGCCTTGAGATCGTGACTGACAAGGCCGAACTCTCAGCGGGCGGGCGCGACTCGACAACCGTGCGCGTGCGCGCCTTCGACCAGTGGAACCATCCGGCGGCGGACGGCTCGGTCGCCCTCGCGGTCTCTTCCGGCCACCTGCTGCGTGTTGACGACGGCTCGAAGGACGGGGGTCAGCAGGGCAGGGCCGACGACGGCAGCCGGGACAAAGCCGTCGGCAGGGGCAAGGCCGCGGACAGGGGCGACGACAAGGGACTTGAGAATCCTGAAGAGAAGAACGCGCCCGCGAGCCAGCAGATCGTGCCGCTCGTCGGCGGCGAAGGGCGCGCGTTGCTCGTCGCGGACAACGCGCCGGGAGCGTCCGAGATTCACGCGATGACCGGCGCGGTCGAGGTCAAACGTGAAATCCGCGTCACGCCCGAAGTCCGCCCGTCCATCCTCGTCGGCCTCGCCGAAGTCACCTTCGGCAGCGGCCAACCCGCGCTCTCCGGCGCGGAGTCGGGCGCGGCTGTCAGGAGCCGCCTCGCCTTCTTCTACCGCGGGCAGTTCCTCGGCTCGAACCTCCTGACGCTCGCCTACGACAGTAACCGCCCCATCAACCGCACCGCGGGCCGCGACCGCCTCTTCCAGTTCGACCCGCTGGATCGCGCCTACCCGCTCTTCGGCGACTCCTCGACGCGCTACGAGGATGCGCAAAGTAACTCGAAACTCTACGTCCGCGTTGACCACAAGCGCTCTTACTTCCTCTTCGGCGACATGGAGACGGAGAACCGCAACGCGGGCCTCGCCTCTTACACGCGCAAGCTCACCGGCGTCAAGCTCCACCTCGAGGACTCGAAGGGCGACTACGTCTCGGTGACGGGCGCACGCCCCGACACCGCTTTCGCGCGCGACACGTTTCCGGGCGACGCGCTCGGATTCGCGCACCTCTCGCACGCAGAAATCCTGCCCGGCTCGGAGACCGTAGTCATCGAAGTGCGCGACCGACGCAACCCCGAAGCGATAATCTCGCGCGAGGCCCTCATCCGCTCGGTTGACTACAACCTCGACGCCTCGACCGGCGAGATGTTCTTCCTGCGGCCCATCTCCGCGTTCGACTTCTCGTTCAACCTCGTGCAGGTCGTCGTCACCTACGAGTACCAGGCCGACGGCATGTCGCAGGCGGTTTACACGGCGCGCGCCTACAAAAATTTCGAGGGCCTCGGCCTGAAAGTAGGCCTCTCGCTCGTTGACCAGCAGCAGGGCGAGTTCGGCGCGTTCGTCCTCGGCGGCCTCGACGCGGAGAAGAAGCTGCCGCGCGGCGGGCGCGTGCGGCTTGAGTGGGCCACCTCGCGCGGTCGCGTCTCTTCGGGCGGCAACCTCTCCGGCGCAGGGATAGACGACCGCCACGACGGCAACGCCTACCGCGTCGAACTCGAACAGCCGCTCCCCTACCGCGAGACGATGCTGCGCGCCACTTACGCGCGCGCCGACGAGGGCTTCCTCAATCCGTTCGGCGCGACCGTCACGCCCGGCTCGCAGCGCGCCGACGCTTCGGTCGAGATGAAGGTGACGAAGTCGGCGCGCGCCAAGTTCTCCTTCATGGACGAGCGCAACCACACGGCGAACGTGGACAATAGCCGCGAGACGGCCTCGCTCCTCTGGACTGAGAGCTTCGGCGACCGCCTGCGCGCCACCTTCGGCTACGACTTTCGCAGCTTCAAGGACGACCTGTCGGGCCGCCAGACCGACTCGAACCTCGTCACGGTCGGGGCGGAGTACAAGGCGACCGCCAAGCTGAGCCTCTCCGCCAAGCGCGAGCAGAACCTGACTGATGCTGACCCGACCTACCCGAACCAGACCACCCTCGCGGCGACGTATCAATGGAACCAGTTCACGAAACTCTTCTTCACCGAGCGCCTGGCCTCCGCGCCCATCGTGCCCATCAGCGACACCGCCGCCACGGGCTTCGCCGCCACCACCACGCGCAACGAGACGGCGGTCGGCGTCGAGACGAAGCTCGGTCGCTTCGCCGACCTGAACTCGCGCTACCAGATCGAGAACGGCGTCAACGGCACGGACAGCTTCGCCGTCATCGGCCTGTCGAACCGCCTGCCGATCAACAAAGAACTCTCGCTCGACCTCGGCTACGAGCGCGGCTTCCACCTCGCCGGAAACGGCGCAAGCTTCAACGCCGCCCACCTCGGCTTCTCCTGGCAGCCGATTGAAAATTTCCGCACGACCGCCCGCTACGAGATGCGCGACCGCGACGGCATGGGAACGGTGCTGACGCTCGGAGCCGCCGGGCGACTCTTCGACAACGTGACCTCGCTCGGTCGCTTCCAGCTCTCGCGCACGAACTTCCAGGGGCGCGACAGCTCCGCCCTGAGCGCGACCGCCGCGCTCGCGTGGCGACCGCTCCACACCGACGCGGTCGGCCTCCTCTTCAGTTATACTCGCCGCGACATCTCGCAGCGGGGCGCGGGCACGGAGGGTGCGACGCGCGACCGCTCCGACACGCTCTCTGCGGACGGCTACTACCAGGCGACGCGCAACCTCGAACTCTACGGTCGCTTCGCGCTCAAGTTCGGCGACACGGCGTCGCCCGGTCTCGCGCGCGTCTCGACCCTGACTTACCTGATGCAGGGGCGCGGCGTCTATCGCTTCGGCAAGTACATAGACTTCGCGGGCGAGGGGCGCTGGCTCGCGCAGCCCGCGACCGCGACCGCCCGCGCCTCCTTCGGCACGGAACTGGGCTTCTGGGTGCTCTCGGACTTGCGGCTCGGCGGCGGCTACAACTGGACGGGCGTGACCGAGCCGGGCGCTTCGCCGCTCCTGGCCGCGCGCCGCGGTTTCTACTTCACCATCTCGTCGAAGCTCTCGAACCTCTTCAACCTCTTCGGCACGCCGCGCCAGAACGCGCAAAGCCAGGGCAGCGGCGCTCAGGACGGCGACACGAGCGCCGGGCGACCGAAGCACGAGGACGAATAAGCCTTGAGATTCGCCGCCGCAAAAAAAGTCTTGAGACTCGACGCCGCGCGCTTCCCCGCGGGGAAGCGCGCGGCGTGCGAGATTTCCGGCGCCCCCGCGCGCCGCCGCGTCACGCGCCTCCGCGCGCGCGCCCTGATGCTCGCGGCCTTCCTCCTCGTCTTCGGCGCGCGCACGGCCTTCGCCGCGCTGAGCGTCACGCCCTCCACCTTCAACGTCGTCGGGCTGGACAGCAATAACGTGAACTCGGGGCCGGACACGTTCCTCGTCGGCGCGCTCGTGTGCAACACGGGCGGGACGACCGTCAGCAACATCACGGGGACGTTCGTCTGGGACACCTCGAACGCCTTCATCAACCTCACGGGCCTCAACCCCGTCGCCACCGACCCGCTCGCGCCCGGCCAGTGCACGAACCTCTTCTTCAACGTCACCGTCAGGCGCTCGAACTCCGCCTACAACCAGACGCGGCGCTACCACATCAACGTCACCGCCACGGGCGAGCCGACCTACTCGACGCCGACGCCGCGCGAGGTTTACGTCGAGAAACTCGTCTCGCAGAACCGCAACTCGACGCAGAGCATCACGGGGCCGGGCAGCGTCGTCGTCGGCCAGACCTACACCTACACCGTCAACGCCAGCACCGCCACCGGCGGCTACGAGCAGTTGGAGAGCTTCCTCAATTTCCCCGACACGATGTTCGAAGTCCTCTCGATCAGCACGACCTACACCTCGCCGGCGGGCGCGACCAACAACAAAATCTACGCCGACGCCTGCGGCTGGGACAACAACCCCTTAAGCGCCAGCTACCGCTCTTGCATCGGCCCGGCGAACTATGCGGGCAGCAAGGCGGGCGGCACGATTGTGACCACCTACACCGTGCACGTCATCGGGAGCGGCACGGCGACGATGAACTCGCTCGTCTACGACTTCTCCGGCAGCAGCTACCACTACGGCAGTGACTACGGCTCGAACTCGCTGACAGTCACCGCGCGGACGCCGCCGAACGTCCCGCTAGTCAAGTCGGTCTCGCCGTCGGGCACGCAGCCGCCCGGCATAGACCTCACCTACACGATCAACTTCAGCAACACCGGCAACCTGGCCGCACAGCAGTTCGTCATCACCGACCCTATCCCCGCCAACACGGACTTTAAGGTCGGCTCGGTGACGACCGCGCTCGGCGGACTCTCCGGCGTGACCGTCCAATACTCGAACGACGGCGGCCTGACCTACGCCTACACTCCGGCGTCGGGCAGCGGCGGCGCGCCCGCCGGCTACGACCGCAACGTCACGCACGTCCGCTGGACGTTCACCGGCACGCTCGTCTCCGGCGGCTCCGGCAACGTCACCTTCGCCGTCCGCATACGCTGAAGAACGGGGCCGGAGGCTAAAAGTCAGGTGGGTAAATTGACCCCACCACCTCGCCAAAGCTCTCGAACCTTGGCAAAGAGGACGAGCAATTGAGAGGCACAACGACCGACGGCACGATGAAGGGCACGGCGTGTGTTGAGCGCCCGGCGTCCCGCCCCGGCCTGTGCCGCCGTGTCACACGTCCGCCCGTGCGTGCCCTCCGCGCGGTACTCCTGCTCGCGTCTGTGCTCTGGCTGGCGTCATCCCCGGCGCAGGCTCAGACGTGCGTTGCCAATCCGGGCAAGGACGGCCCCGGCGGCACGCTCGGCGGCGTCGTCAACACGTACTACCCCGGCTCGGCCACGGCCAACGCGGGCGCGACCTCCATCTCGCTCGCCGCGTCGAGCGCGGGCGGGGCCGCGACGCCCATCGCCACGGGCGACCTCCTGCTCGTCATACAGATGCAGGACGCCGGGATCAACACGTCGAACAGCAGCGCCTACGGCGCGAACAACGGGACGGGGAGCGGCTCGACCGGCCTCAACAACACCGGGCACTACGAGTACGTCGCCGCCACCAACTCCGTCAGCCTCGCCGGCGGGACGGTGACGGTACGCGGAACGGGCGCGGGAGGCGGCCTCCTGAACACCTACACCAACGCGGCTGCGAGCGGCGCGCAGGGGCAGCGCCGCTTTCAGGTCGTGCGCGTGCCGCAGTATTCGAGCGCGACGCTCGGCTCAAGTCTGACCGCCGCGACGTGGGACGGAACCTCCGGCGGCGTCCTCGTCTTCGACGTGGCGGGCGTGCTCAGCCTCGGCGGCGCGAGCGTCAGCGTAAGCGGGCTGGGCTTCCGCGGCGGCGGCGGTCGCGCGGTCGCGGGCGGAAGCAAGGGCAGCAACACCGACTACGTCAACCTCGCCACCCGAAACTTTCACGGCATGAAGGGCGAGGGCATCGCGGGCACGCCCCGCTACGTCTACGACCCGGCGAGCGGCACTGTCCTCGACACCGGCGTCGAAGGCTATCCGGGCGGCAGCAGCGCGCGCGGCGCGCCCGGCAACGCCGGCGGCGGCGGCACGGACGGCGACACCCCCGTCAACGACGAGAACTCCGGCGGCGGCGGCGGCGGCAACGGCGGCGACGGCGGGAACGGCGGCAACACCTGGAGTTCCGACCTCGCCGTCGGCGGCATCGGCGGCGACACCGTGGCGAGCGCGGCCAACCTTCTGGTGTTGGGCGGCGGCGGCGGCGCTGGCTCGCGCAACAACTCCGCGACCGTCGCCAGCAGCGGCGGCGCGGGCGGCGGCATCGTGATGATCCGCGCGGCGAGCGTCTCCGGCACTGGCACGATCAGCGCCAACGGTGCCGACGCCTACAACCTCACGGACAACGACGGCGCGGGCGGCGGCGGCGCGGGCGGCAGCGTCCTCGTCAGCGTCTCCGCGGGCAGCCTCGGCGGTCTCGCCGTCAACGCGCGCGGCGGTCGCGGCGGCAACGCTTGGAGCACGCAGACGGCGGGCACACCGTTCCCCGGCAACCGTCACGGGCCGGGCGGCGGCGGCGGCGGCGGCTTCATCGTTACCACCGGCGGCGCGAGCCTCGATGTCAGCGGCGGCGCGAACGGCACCACCACCACCACCGCCGACGCTTACGGCGCGACGCCGGGCGCGAACGGCCAAGCCCTGACGATCACAGTCACACAAGTCCCCGGCGTCAGCTCCGGCGCGCAGTGCGTCCCCGTCCTGACCGTGACCAAGACGACCAGCACGCCCACCGTCAACAACGGGGCTTCGGGGACGACCGCCACCTACACCATCGTCGTCTCGGACGCCGCCAGCCGCAACGCCGCCACGAGCCTCGCCGTCTCCGACACGCTCCCCACGAGCTTCACCTACGCCTCGACTAGCACGGTCACCTTCACGGGCGGCGCGACGCGCCCCTCGACGACCAACCCCGCGGTCGGCGACGCCGTGCCGACCTGG
>Ga0209577_10002390_pt1 | contig 18070 bp, 15 predicted proteins | sample GraSoiAngelo_109_FD_185874 | JGI IMG/M metagenome (GOLD analysis project Ga0209577, IMG submission 185874) | Grasslands soil microbial communities from the Angelo Coastal Reserve, California, USA - 14_0903_12_20cm (SPAdes) (version 2) | ecosystem: Environmental > Terrestrial > Soil > Grasslands...
CAGGGAGCCCAGTGACGTTCACGGCGACCGGGACGGCGGGGGCGGCGGCGACGATCGCGCCGAACGCCGGGGGGACCTCGGCGCCAGCGGGGACGGCGGTGAGCCCACCACCGTCGGTGATCGTGACGGACGCGAACGGGAATCCGGTGGCGCAGGTGGCGGTGACGTTTTCGGTGACGCCGGGGAACGGGACGATCACAGGCGCCAGTCAGACCACCAATGCGAGTGGCGTGGCGACGGTGGGGAGCTGGACCCTGAGCCCCACGGCGGGGGAGAACACCTTGACGGCGACGTCGGGGTCGCTCTCCGGGAGCCCGGTCACGTTCACGGCGACGGGGACGGCGGGGGCGGCCGCGACGATTGTGGCCAACAGTGCGACGAGCCAGTCGGCTACCGCGGGGACGGCGGTCAGTACGCCACCATCGGTGATCGTGAAGGACGCGAACGGGAATCCGGTGACCGGCGTGGCGGTGACGTTCAGCCCAGCGGCAGGGAGCGGGACGGTGACGCCGACGACTCCCGTGAGTACGGGGTCGGACGGGATCGCCGCCCTGACCTCGTGGACGCTGAGCCCGACGGCGGGATCGAACACGCTGACCGCGGCGTCGGGGTCGCTCTCCGGGAGCCCGGTGACGTTCACGGCGACGGGGACGGCCGGGGCAGCGGCGACGATCGCGCCGAACGGCGGGGGGACGTCGGCTCCAGCGGGGACGGCGGTGAGCCCACCGCCGTCGGTGATCGTGAAGGACGCGAACGGGAACCCGGTGGAGGGGGTGGCAGTGACGTTCACCCCGGCGGCGGGAAGTGGGACGGTCACGCCGACGACGCCGGTGAGCACCGGGTCGGATGGGATCGCGGCCCTGACCTCGTGGACGCTGAGCCCGACCGCTGGGACGAACACGCTGACGGCGACATCGGGGACGTTGTCGGGAAGCCCGGTGACCTTCACAGCGACGGGGACGGCCGGCGCGGCGACGAAGCTCGCGCTCACGACGGCCCCGTCGAATAGCGCGCAGAGCGGGGTGGCGTTCACCCAGCAGCCGGTGGTCCAGCTCCAGGACGTCAATGGCAACGCGGTGAGCGAGACTGGGACGGGGGTGACGGCTGTGGTTGCCACGGGGCCGGCCGGGGCCACGCTGGCCAATGCCACGGCGACGACGGGGGGAACCGGGGCGGCGTCGTTCAGCGGCCTGGCGATCAGCGGTCCAGTCGGGAGTTACACGCTGCGGTTCGAGAGTGGCACCCTCACCGCGGCGACTTCGGAGACGATCGCCCTGAGCGCGGCCGCCACGACCACCACGATCATCACGCACACACCGGACCCCTCGACTGTGGGCCAAGCGATCAGGGTGACCTTCAGCGTGACTTCGAATACCGGCACGCCCACGGGTAACGTCACCGTGACCGACGGAACGGACAGCTGCGTCGGCACAGTGGCGGCGGGGACCTGCGACCTGACGCTGACCACGGCGGGGGCGCGGACGCTCACCGCGACGTACGCAGGCGACGCCAACTTCGCCAGCAGCACGTCGGCGGGCGTAGGTCACACCGTGACCCAGGCCGCCACCACGACGACCATTACCGGCGTGACCCCGGAGCCGTCGCTCGTGGGGCAGGCCGTGACGGTCGCGTTTAGCGTGACCTCGAGCGGCGGGGTGCCCACGGGCGACGTGACGGTGAGCGACGGAACGCTGAGTTGCACGGGCACCGTCGCGGCGGGAAGTTGCAGCGTGACTCCGCTCACGCCCGGGCCCGAGACCTTCGTTGCGACCTATGCCGGAGATGCGAACTTCCTCGGGAGCACGTCGGCTCCCGTGACGCATACCGTGAACCTTGCTCCAGGGCCGACCTCGAGTCGATGAGACAACGCCGCGACGCCGTGAGATCGCATCTCGCCTGGATCGGCTTGCTCGTAGGGAGCTGGAGCGCCGCCGCGGCTCAGGGGGCCGCGCAGGCGGTCGGCCGTCCGTTCGCCGAGGGCATCCGCGCCTACCAGAATCTCGACTTCGATCAGGCGGCGGCGCTGCTGCGGCGCGACCTCGCCCGCGCTGCCGGTGCCACCGCGTCCCCGAACGAGCGCGCCCAGGGCCTCGTGTATCTTGGCGCGGCCGACTTGTTCCGGGGCCGGCGCGACTCGGCGGTCGCCGTGTTCCGGCGCCTCGTGCAGCTCGACCCGCGCTATCGGCCGGACCGCCTGGTGTTCCCACCCGAGGTGACCAGTGTGTTCGACAACGTGCGCGTGGAGACGCGCGCGGTGGTGCTCGTGGCGCCGCCCGACACGGAAATCTCGGCCGGGACGGGGGCCTTCACTTTCTGGGTCGTGGCGAGCGCGTTCCAGACCGTGGAGGTCACGCTGCGCTATCAGGACGGCGCGCCGTTCCGGGCATTGTACGCCGGACCCATGGGAGACAGCCTGCGGGTGCAATGGGACGGGCTCGACGCGGCGGGCCAAATGCCTCCGGTCAACCGCGTGCTGCTACGCGTCGCGTCGCGGGCGCCGACCGGCGAGCTCGCGGGCATCGTGCAGCTGCCCCTCGACCTGCGCGTCGTGCATGTCGATACCTTGCCCTGGCCCAAGCCCCCGGCCGATTCGCTGTTGTTGCCGGAGCGCTCCGGGAGTCGCCCGGCGTTGCGCGCGCTGCTGGGCGGCGTGCTGCTCGCGACCACGGTCGCTGCCCTGCCCTCGGTCGTGGGCAGCGATCACCCGAGCGGGTCGCGCCTGGTCGTGGCGGGAACCGTGGGTCTCGCCGGCGCGCTGGGGTACGTGCTGCACCGCCCCGGCCGGCCGCTCACGGCGAACATCGAGGCGAATCGGGCCGTACGCGCCCGGTGGCAGCAGGGCGTGGCGGCCTTGAAAGCCGAGAACGTGCGGCGGCGTGACGACGTCCACCTTGCCGTCCACGCTGGTGAGCCGACCGCCATCAAGCCGAGCGCCCGATGAGAGTCTCATTCCTGGCGGCGATGCTCGTGGCCCTGGCCGCCGGCACGACGCTGGCCGGCGCGCAGGGGCTCGTCCCCGCGGGGGGACTCTCCATCGTGAGCGCCCGGGTACGGGGCACCGACCAGTTGACGGGCACCGTGCTGGGCGGGCAGGGCGCCGTGGCGCTCGGCCGGCTCGAGCTCGCGCTGAGCTACGTGCAGGGGAAGATCGGTCCTGAAGGGGCGGGCGCGACGGGTCAGGACCTGGTGGAAGGCGTGGCGCTGCTGGGTGTGCGGCCCGCGCCGTGGCTCCGGCTCGCGGTGGGTCCGCACGCCCGCTCGTACACGCTCACCGGCGGAACGCAGCTGCGCTGGGTGTTCTGGGAGCTGCGCGCGCGCGCCTCGGGCGCGTTCGTCGGCTCGGCGGGGCGCGGCTACGTGGAGCTGTGGCGCGCCCTGTCCGCCAGCGTGAACGCGCCGGAGTCGTTCGACCACGCCCAGGGGGGCGAGGCCGGCATGGTCGTGCATCTGGCGCGCGCGCCGCTCGAGCTGCGGCTGGGATACCGCATCGATCACGCGGTGCTGGGCGGCGGCACGCGCCTCGAAACCGTCGACGGGGTGGTGATCGGCGTCGGGCTGTCGAGCCGCTAGAGCAGTCCTCCCCGCCTCAGTTTTCCCAGCTGGTCGTAGTGCGCCTCGTGCATCGCCAGGACTTCGGCGGGCGACACCGTCGCCACGCCCGACTTTCCCACCTCGACGCCGGCGGCGTAATTGGCGACCTGCGCCGCCTCTCGCACCGATGCTCCGGCGGCCAGTGCGGTCCCGACCCAGGCCGTCACGGTGTCGCCCGCGCCCGACACGTCGAACACCTCGCGCGCCATCGTCGGGATGCGGCCGATCTGCTTGTCTTTGGTGACGAGCACCATGCCCTCGGCGCCGAGCGTGAGGAGCAGGTTGTCGACGCCCAGCTGATCGAGCGAGGTGGGCAGCGCGTCGGGGTGGGCCAGGTCGAGCGTGGCGCCCATCGCCTGCTCGAGCTCGCGTCGGTTGGGCTTGAACAGCGTCGCCCCGCGGTAGGCAAAGAAGTGCTTGAACTTGGGATCCACGACGACCGGGATGCCGCGCTTGCGGGCCAGGGTCATCGAGCGCTCGATCACCGCCGGCGTCAGCGTGCCTTTGTTGTAGTCCTCGATGAGAATCGCGTCCGCGTCCGCCATGACCGCGTCGAGCTGGCCGAGCAGCTGATTCTCGGTGCGCGGGAGGATCGGGTCCTCGATCTCCTCGTCGATGCGCACGACCTGCTGGCCGCGCGCCGTGACGCGTGTCTTGGACGTGGTGGGCCGCGCCGCCGCCACCACGATGTGACGGTCGGCGAGGCGGTGCTGCGCCAGCTCCGCCCGGAACGAGTCCCCGCGGTCGTCGTCTCCGATCACCGCCACGAGCAGGCACTCCGCGCCGATCGCGGCGACGTTGGCGGCGACGTTGGCGGCGCCGCCGAGGGCGTGGCGCCGCGTGTGCACGCTGACCACGGGCACCGGCGCCTCGGGGGAGATCCGCTCCGCCTCACCCGCGAGATAGATGTCCAGCATCGCATCGCCCACCACCACGATGCGCCGCGCTTTCATCTGCGTGAACAGGCGCTCGAGATGGTCGCGCGTGAGGCGGGCGTCGGTGGCGGACGTGGTCACGGCAATGCCCCTTCGGTCCGGAGTCGGTAACTCAGTCGCACGCTTCCGAGGAACCGTGTGCGTGTGTCGCCGCTCACATGCTCGAAATTGGTGATGCGGTGCACGCCCGCATCGAAGCTCAGTCCTACGCGTCCGGACGGCGCATAGGCGCCCGTCACGGCGAAACGCACCGTCCGCTCCACGACCCCTTGAAAGATCGTCGGGGTGGTGGGGTACGCCGACACGACGGGATGCGGCAGGCGCGGGTCACCTTCCCCCTGACGGAGATACGTGACCTCCGGCGTGAGCAGCAGCCCCGCGCGGGGCAGGAGGCCGAGCGTCCCGGTCAGCTGGTCGTAGTCGTCGAAGTTCCTGCCCGTGCCGAGCGCGTGATACAGCGGCACCTGCAGGCTGTCTTCGTTGCGGTAGGTGAGGTTCGTGACGCGCGTGTAGTAGATGCGCCAGGCTGCGGCGCGGATGCCGCCCCGTGCCCCCGCGGTGAGCGCGTAGCTCACCGGCTTCTGGTCGGTCGCGCCGCCGCGGTCGACCTGGATGTCGTCGAGCATCAGCTGACCGAAAATGCTCACCGGGGCGCGGTGCTCGAAGTCGAGCCCGACGAACGAATTCACGTTCCCGCCGTTGTTCCACTGCTCCAGGATGCCGGCGGTGAGCGCGTTCAGGTACCACGGCTCGAACGAGCGGTCGCGGCCCGCCAGGACGGAGCCTTCCCACAGCGCGACGCTCCACCGGCCGGGGGCGACGACCAGGCGGTGCTGCATCATGAAGCGATGCACCACGCTGCCGAGCGAGTCGCGATCGTCCAGCTGGGTCGCGATGGCCGCGACGTGCAGGCGGGCGCTCCCGACCGACACCGCGACGTGGTCGAGCCCATAGGGGTTGGCGGAGAGGAGCAGGCCCTGGATGCCGGCGGGACCCCAGTTGCGGTCCAGCCTTCCGAAGAAGACCTCACCGAACCGCCATTGGGCGGCGACGTACGCTTCGGCGGTCCGGCCGGCGATCGCGCGGTCTTTCTTGCCGAACCAGTCCGGATCGTACTTGAGGCGTGTATCGAGCTGCAGGTGCGTCGTGGCGACGACGTGGCCCGCCGCCAGCTCGAACGCCAGGTCGGCGTGACCGGTGCCATGGCCGGAGCCGGCCTGGCGCGGGCCCGTCGAGTCGATCGCGGCGAGCGGGTCGCGGCGCGCGTAATTCGCCACGGCCGCGCCCACGCCTCCCGTCGCCCGGACATGAGGCTGGCGCTGCTCGCTCGCGAGCGCCGCCCGCAGCCGGTGCAAGGTCGCGGCTGCGGCGAGGCTCAGACGCGCGGTATCCGCCGCCTCGAGCGCGTGCACCACGTCGGCCCGGCGCAGCGGACGGGTGAGGGGTGAGGGATCCGCGATGGCGCGCGTGGCAATGAGATGCTCGACATACGGCATCGTCCAATCGTCGAGCGGCAGGTACGCGGAGGCCTCCTGGCACTGGAGCATGGCCCCGCCCGTCAGGGCGGGGATCATCAACAGGCACGTCGTGCCAACCACCGCCAGCCGGAGGGGAGCGCGCATCGAGCGCGCAATTTGGGGCTGAGGGAGAGGGAGGGCAACCGCATTGCGGAGCGGAGACAGGGGGGTGAGGTTTCGCGCCCATGTCTCCCCTCCTGGTGCTCATCGTGGCGGTCCTCGCCACGACGTACGCCGGCCCGATCGTGCGCTTCGCCGCGGCGCCGGCGTTGGCGATCGCGTTCTGGAGGTTGGCGCTGGTGCTGCCGGTGGCCGGCGGATTGGCGGCGTGGGAGCGGCGCGGGGAGCGGGACGCGGCACCCACCGATGGGCCAGACGGTAGCGCTCGTCCCTCCCCGCTCCCGTTGATGGTCCTGGCCGGCCTGCTGTTGTCCCTCCACTTCTGGTCCTGGATCGCTTCGCTCCGCTACACCGCCGTCGCCAGCTCCGTCGTCCTCGTTTCGCTCAAGTCGGTGTTCGCCTGGGCGATCGCGGCGCTGTGGCTGCACGAGCACCCCACGCGCGCGGAAGCGTGGGGCATCGCACTCGCGGTCAGCGGCGCGAGTCTCATCGGTGTGGGCGACGCCCGGTTCTCGGTCGGCGCCCTGGGCGGCGATGGTCTCGCGCTGCTCGGCGCGGCAACCGGAGCGGGCTACTACGTGATCGGCCGGCGCGTGCGCCAGACAGTCGGGATCTGGCGCTACGCCACCGGCGTCTACGCCGTCGCGGCCGCGGTGCTCGCGCTGCTCGCCCTCGCCGCCGCCGTCCCGCTGGTGGGATTCGCCGGCCGCGACTGGGCCGTGTTCGGCGCCATGGCGGGGGGGCCCATGCTGATCGGGCACACGGGAATGAACTACGCGCTGCGGCACTTCCGTGCGACGACCGTCAACGTGGCGGCGCTGGGCGAGCCGGTGGGGGCGAGCGTGATCGCGTGGCTGGTACCCGCGATTCACGAGGTGCCGTCGGTAACGACGGTCGTCGGGGGCGTGCTCGTGCTCGTGGGGATTGGCCTGGCGCTGGGGCCGAGACAATGAACTCGGACGACCCTTCACTGCTGCTCCGCGTTCCGCGTTCCGACTTCCGCGTTAGGAGCGGTGGGGGACGGGGACGGGAGCATAACGATGCGCGTTGAACAGCTGCGGGGAGGGATGGTGGAAGCCGTTCACGACGTCCACGCGGCGGTGGTGGACGCGGCCGGGCGCCTGGTCGCGCGCACCGGCGACGCCGACCTCGTCACCTTCTGGCGCTCGGCGGCGAAGCCGTTCCAGGCGCTGCCGCTGGTAGAAGACGGGGCGGCCGATCGGTTCAGCTTCACGAGCGAGGAGCTGGCGCTGGTGTGCGCGTCGCACTCGAGCGAGCCGGGCCAGGTGGCGCGCGTGCGCGAGCTGCTCGGGAAGATCGGCTGCAGCGAGCGCGATCTGGTGTGCGGGCCCCATCCTCCGCTCTCAGAGCGCGTCGCGCAAGACTACGCGACTCGCGGCTTGCGGCTTACGGCGGTGTACTCGAATTGCTCGGGGAAGCACGCCGGCATGCTGGCGCTCGCCCGCCACCACGGGTGGCCCACGCAGTTCTACACCCGTCCCGAGCATCCCGTGCAGCAGCGCTGCCTGCGGGAAGTCGCCCGCTGGACGGACGTCGCGGCGGCCGACATTCGCACGGCGACCGATGGCTGCGGGGTAGTGTGCTTCGGGATCCCGCTGCGAGCCATGGCGCTCGCGTACGCGAGATTGGCCAACGCGGAAGTGGGAACGCGGAACGCGGAACAGTCCGTGGAGGGTCCTTACACGAAAGAAGCCGACGTGCGGTTCCGCGTTCCACCTTCCGCGTTCCGCGTTGTCGAAGCCATGCTCCGCCACCCCGAGCTCCTCGCCGGCGACGGCCGTCCTTGTACCGAGATGATGCGCGCCCACCCTGGCCGCGTGATCGTCAAGGTCGGTGCCGAGGGCGTCTACTGCGCGGTGCTGCCGCGGGACGGATTGGGCGTGGCCATCAAGGTCGCCGACGGCCATGCCGTGGCATCGGCGCTCGCGATGGCCGCCGTGTTGGAGCAGCTGGGGCTCCGGCCGCGACCGGTGTCGCTCGCCGCCCGGCCCATGGTGAACACGCGCGGCGAGACCGTGGGCGAGCTGCGCGTAAATGGGGGGCTCGAGCAACAAAAGGATGGAGGACCCCGCACGGGGGAGGAGTAATATGAGCGAGCCCCTCGATGCGGCGACCGCGGCGCTGGTGCGGTTGGCCGCCGCCGTCGCCGAAGGCCACCTGCCCGAGCTCCACGAGCGCTTCGTCGCTGCCCGGCAGGCGGGTGTGCCGCCCTTGTGGATCGACGAGCTGCTGCTGCAGAGCATGCTCGTGGTCGGCTACCCGTTGGCGCTGGTGGCCTTCGGCGTGTGGCGCGACGTGGCGGGACCCGCCGCAGAGGAACAGGGTCGGCCCGCGGCGGAGCCGTTGGCGCACGAGGACTGGCAGGCGTGGGCGGATCGGGGCGCGGCGGTGTGCCGCGACGTGTACGGGCGCGCCTACCACAAGCTGCTCGTCAACCTGCGGGCGCTGCACCCCGCGCTCGAGGACCTGGTGCTGGTGGACGCGTACGGGAAGGTGATCGGTCGACCGGGGCTCGACCTGAAGCGGCGGGAGCTTGCGACCGTGGCGGCGATCGCCGTGCTGGGTACCGCCCAGCAGCTGCACGCGCACCTGCGCGGGGCGCTCAACACCGGGGCTTCGCCCGAGGAGGTGGAAGCGGTGCTGGAGCTGGTGGCGCCGGATCTGGACCCGGAGTACCTCCGAAGAGCGCACGAGCAGTGGGCGGATGTGAGGAGACGGAAACGGTGAACGCGGAAGTCGGAACGCGGAACGCGGAACAGAAGGGCAAGTCCCTGCCGGTGCGTGACCTGAAAGAACGAACCAAGGCTTTTGCGCTCGCTATTGTCCGTTTGGTTGACGACCTCGCCTGGAGCCGGGCCACTGACGTGATCGGACGCCAGTTGCTCCGGGCCGCAACCTCGGTCGCCGGGAACTGCCGGTCGGCCCGGCGGGCACGCTCACGGAAAGAGTTCTTGGCCAAGATGGGAATTGTCGAGGAAGAGGCAGACGAGAGCGCGTTCTGGCTGGAGCTGCTGTCGGAGACCGGGCTCGTGAACTCGACGAAGATTGCGGAGCTGCGTGACGAGGCGAGCCAACTCGTAGCCATTACGATCGCGTCCATTCGCACTGCGCGAGAAGGCGGCCGGCCTGTTCCGCGTTCCGCATTCCGCGTTCCGCGTTAATGTTTATCGACCGCGCCGTAGTCCACGTCGTAGGGGGGGCAGGAGGGGCGGGTGCATCCTCCTTTCGCCGCGAGAAGTTCGTCCCCAAAGGCGGGCCCGACGGCGGCGATGGCGGCTCCGGCGGCAGCGTGTACGTGCGGGCCGATTCCAACCTCGCGACGCTGCTCGACTACCGCTATCGCACGCACTGGCGCGCCGAGCGCGGCCAGCACGGCAAGGGGAAGAACATGACCGGGAAGTCGGGCGCGGATCTCTATCTCCCGGTCCCGGCCGGCACCGAAATTCGCGACGCCGCGGGCGGCACCCGCCTCGGGGAGGTCGTGGGCGCGGGCGACACCCTGCTCGTCGCGCGGGGCGGGCGGGGCGGCCGCGGCAATGCCCGCTTCGCCACGCCCACGCACCAGAGCCCGCGCGAGTGGGAGCCGGGCGAGTACGGCGACGAGCGCGAGCTTGAGCTCGTTCTCAAACTGATCGCCGACGTGGGCCTCCTGGGTGAACCCAACGCGGGCAAGAGCACGCTGCTCTCCGTGGTCTCCGCCGCCCGGCCGAAAATCGCCGACTATCCGTTCACGACGCTCGAGCCGCAGCTCGGCGTGGTCGGCCTGTCCGACAGCCGATCCTTCGTCGTGGCCGACATCCCGGGGATCATCGCGGGCGCCCACGTCGGCAAGGGCCTGGGCCTCAAGTTCCTGCAGCACGTGGAGCGCACCCGCCTGGTCGCGGTGCTGGTGCCTGTGGACAGCCCCGATCCCCAGGCGAGCTACGAGCTGCTGTTGCGGGAAGCGGCGTCGTACTCGCCGGACCTGGCTGCGAAGCCGCATGTCGTGGTGCTGACCAAGCTCGATCTCTCGCCTCCCGCGTCCCGGATCCCGGCGATCCGTACGCAGGGCAGCGCCCCGGTCGTCGGCATTTCAGCCGTCACCGGTCAAGGGATACCGAAGCTGTTGGAGACTCTATGGCAGGCGCTCTCCGCGGCGGTCGCGACGAAGTAGCGGCCTATCTGGCGCTCGCGCAGGTGCCCGGGATCGGCGCCGCGCGTCTCCGCACGCTGGTGGCCGCCTTCGAGGGCGCCGGCGCCGCCGTGCACGCTCCCGCCGGCGCCATCGCCGCACTGCCCGGCTTCAGCCGCGCCGCGGCAGGCGCGATCCGCGCGGTTTCCCCGGGCACGGGGCACGAGATCCTGAACCAGCTCGATCGGCTCGGCGCGGCGGTGCTCCTTCCCGACGACCCCGGGTTCCCGCCGCTCCTGTCCGAAATCCCCGAGCCGCCCGCACTCCTCTACGTCTGGGGCGACGTCGCGTGGCTCACGCGTCCGGCGGTCGGCATCGTGGGCAGCCGGGACCACACTCCCTACGGAGCCGACGCCGCCCGTTTGCTCGCCGCGGGCGTGGCGCGGGCAGGGGTCGTGGTCGCGAGCGGAATGGCGCGGGGCATCGACGCCATCGCCCACGCCGCCGCGCTCGACACGGGAGGGCCGTCGGTAGGAGTACTGGGCAACGGCTTCGGCGTGATTTATCCCGCGGCGAACCGCACGCTGTACGAGCGCATGGTCGCGTCGGGCTGCCTCGTCTCGGAGCTGCCGCCCGGAGAGCGGCCGCACGCCGGCGCCTTCCCGCGGCGCAATCGCTTGATCTCGGGGTTGGCGGGGGTGACCGTCGTGGTCGAAGCCGCCCCGGGCTCGGGCGCGTTGATCACGAGCGACTGCGCGCTCGATCAGGGTCGCGTCGTGCTCGCCGTCCCCGGTCCCATCACGAGCCCCACGTCGCTCGGCTGCAACCGGCTCATCCAGCAGGGCGCGAAGCCCGCGCTCGCGGTGGCGGATATCCTGGAAGAGCTGGGGTTGCCCGCCGCGGCTGACCCCGGGCCGCCGGCCCGGGGTGCCACGCTGCAGCGCAGTCGGCCGCCCGATCTCAACGGCCTGCAGCGCTCGTTATGGGACGCGCTCGTCGCGGAGCCCAGACACGTGGACGTGCTGGTCGCCGCGGCCGGCGGGGAGACGGGCGCGGTGCTGACCGCGCTCACGGAGCTCGAGATGCGGGGTCTGGTGCGGCAGCAGCCGGGGATGGTGTTCGGGCTGGCCTGAACGCGGAAGGCGAAACGCGGAGCGCGGAACAGAGACGTGAGCGTCGCTGCGGCGAGCGACCTTCCATTACCGTTCCGCGTTCCGACTTCCGCGTTCCGCGCTATTGTTCGTTCCATGCGCCACCTCTATCTCCACGTCCCCTTCTGCCGGCGCCGCTGCACGTACTGCGACTTTTCCATCGCGGTCCGCAAGCGCATCCCGGCGCGGGAGTACGTCGATGCCGTGCTGCAGGAGGTGAACATTCCTGGGGTGACAGACCCCGGGCGCGAGCCCGGGGATTCTGGGAGCGAGGTTTTGGAGACGATCTATCTGGGGGGCGGCACACCGTCGCTGCTGCCGCCCGATGCCCTGGCGACGCTTCTCACGTCTCTGCGTGACGCCTTTCACTTGACGTCGTTGCGTGACGCCGTCGAAGTAACGCTCGAGGCCAATCCAGAAGACGTGACACGCGACACTGCGACAGCGTGGCGCCGCGCCGGAATCAATCGCGTATCGCTGGGGGCTCAGTCGTTCGACGACCAGGCCTTGCAGTGGATGCACCGCTCCCACGACGCGGCGCGGATTGCCGCCGCCGTGGCGACGCTCCGCCTCGCGGGGATCGACAACATCTCGCTCGACCTGATCTTCGCCCTGCCCGCCGGGCTCGCGCGCGATTGGGGGCGCGACCTGGAGCAGGCGCTGGCCCTGCGTCCCGCCCACCTCTCCCTCTACGGTCTCACCGTGGAAGAGCGCACGCCGCTCGCCCGCTGGATCTCTCGCGGGGCCACGTCCCCGCCGGACGACGAGCGTTACGCCGCGGAGTACTTGCTTGCGCACTCGCGGCTGGCGGCTTGCGGGTACCATTTCTACGAGGTCTCGAACGCTGCGCTCGATGGTTGCCGCTCGCGTCACAACTCGGCCTACTGGTCGGGACGTTCCTATTCGGGCCTCGGCCCCGCGGCGCACTCGTTCGACGGGGCGGCGCGACGTTGGAATCTGTCGGCGTGGGAGTCGTACCGTCGCGCCGTCGCGGCAGGGCGATCTCCCGTCGCTTCCCAGGAAATCCTGTCGAATGAGCAACGGGAACTCGAGCGGGTATACCTCGCATTGCGCACCGACGCCGGGCTGGATGTTGCCGCCCTCTATCGCCCTCTACCGTCCTCTACCGTCCGGTGGCTCGAGCGGGGCTGGGCCGAAGTCCGCAACCAACGCCTGGTCTGCACGCCCGAGGGCTGGCTCCGGCTCGACGCCTTGGTGCGTGACTTGACCGGCTGTGGCACAACGGGCTAAATTGTTAGCAGGTAATAGCTTGGCTGATATGACAGCGTCCCTGAACGAGCGCGAGCGGCAGGTCCTCGAAGCCGTCATCGAGACCTACGTCGAAACTGCCGAACCGGCGGGGAGTCGCACGGTCTCGAAGCGGTTCGGGCTCTCGCTGTCGCCTGCCTCCATCCGCAATACCATGAGCGACCTGGAGGAGAAGGGGTACCTGTACCACCCCCACACCTCCGCAGGGCGCATCCCCACCGACCTCGCCTACCGCGTGTACGTGAATTCGCTGATGCGGCTGCCGCCGGTCTCGGCGTCGGAGTCGCACCAGATCCGCGAGGGGTTGGGCGACCACAATGCCATGGACCAGATCCTCGAGCGCGCGGCGCAGGTGTTGGGGGTGCTGACCAAGGAACTGGGCGTCGCCGTCGGCCCTAGGCTCGATGCCGCGGTGCTCGAGCGGGTCGAGCTGTTGCAGGCGTCGTCGGAGCGGCTGCTGTTGGTGCTCACCCTCAAGAGCGGCATGGTGCGCTCGATCTTCGTCGAAGTGCCCGCGCGGTTGGCGCCGGAAGCGGTGGCGCAGGTCGGAGCGGTCCTGAACGAACGGCTCGCTGGGCTCACGTTGCGCGAGATCCGCGGCACGCTCCCCGAGCGGCTGCGCGATGCCACGCCGGACCCCGACTCGAGCGAGCTGCTCAACATCTTCATCCAGGAGGCCGACGAGCTCTTCGACATGCCGACCGCCGGAAACGCGGGCGTCGGAGTCGTGCTGGGGAGCGCGCAGCTGCTGGCCGGCCAGCCGGAGTTCGCCACCAAGGAACGGTTGCAAGGGCTCATGGAGGTCACGGAGCGACGCGACCTGTTGCGCGAAGCACTCGCCCAGCGGCTCGGCCAGGGGCTCACGATCACGATCGGCACCGAGCACCAGGACCCGAAGCTCGCCCCCTTCACGCTGGTCACGGCTTCGTACCGGCTGGGCGCGCTCGCCGGCGTCATCGGCGTCATGGGTCCGACGCGCATGCCCTACGACAAGATCGTCGCCCTCGTGGATCACACCAGTCGTCTGGTCGGGGAGCTGCTCGAGTGACGCACGACTACTACGCCCTGCTCGGGGTCACGCGCGACGCGGACGAAGCCGAGATCAAGAAGGCCTACCGCCGCCTCGCGATGCAGCATCACCCCGACCGCGTGGGCTCGGATCAGAAGGAGGCGGCGGAAGCGAAGTTCAAGGAGATCACCGAGGCGTACGAAGTGCTGCGCGATCCCGAGAAGCGCGCCACCTATGACCGCTACGGCGCGGCCGGGCTGCGGCGCGGGGCCGGGGGGAGCGACTTCGGGTTCGCGCACTTCGACCTCGCCGAGGCGCTGAATGTGTTCATGCGGGACTTCGGCGGCCTGGGCAGCTTCGACGCCCTGTTTGGAGGGGGCGGCGGGCGCGGCCGCCAGGAGCAGCACCGCGGTCAGGACCTCAAGGTGACGCTCAAGCTCGATCTCGCCGAGGTGGCGAGCGGCACCACCAAGAAGATCAAGGTGCGGACCTACGAGCGGTGCGCGGAATGCGGCGGCAGCGGCGCCGCGCGGGGGTCGCGCTCTACGAGCTGCGGCACGTGCGGGGGATCGGGCGAGGTGCGCCGCGCCGCGCGCTCCATGTTCGGGCAGTTCGTCTCCGTGTCGCCCTGTCCCACCTGCGCCGGTGAGGGGAGCGTGATCGCCCAGCCGTGCCCCAAGTGCCAGGGAGAGGGGCGGGTCCGCGCCGAGAAAACCGTGGAGATCAACGTCCCCGCGGGCGTCGCGGATCATCACTATCTCACGATGCGCGGGGCCGGCGCGCCGGGGCCGCGCAATGGTCCGCCGGGCGACCTGATCGCCGTGCTCGACATCGCCGAGGACGCGCGCTTCGAGCGTCAAGGCGACGATCTGATCTACGACCTGCCGCTGTCCTTCACGCAGGCCGCGTTGGGGGCGGAGCTCGATGTACCGACCCCGTACGGGGCGGCGGCGCTGAAGCTGCAACCCGGCACGCAGACCGGCGCCGTGTACCGGCTGCGCGGCAAGGGATTGCCCCGGGTGGGCGAGGGCGGCCGCGGCGATCTCCACGTGCGCGTGCACGTGTGGACACCCACCAAGCTGACGGCGGAGCAGCGGGCGCTGCTCGAGCAGCTCGCCAAGGTCGAGGGCTCGCCGTCAGCCGACGAGCACACCGGGAAAAAGTTCTGGGAGCAGCTGCGTCAGGCGTTCGGACGCTAACTGACGCCGGGCGCGAGCCCGGGGTAAAGAGGGACCATGCCCGGAGCCTGTGTGTTCTGCAAGATCGCGGCTGGGGAAATCCCGGCGACGATGGTGAAGCGGGGCGACGGGATGCTCGCGTTCCGGGATTTGAATCCGCAGGCACCGACGCACGTTCTCGTGATCCCCACCGACCACCTCGCGTCGCTCAACGACGCGAAGGATCCGAGACTGCTGGGCGGTCTGCTCGCGTTCGCGCGCGAGGTGGCGCGCGCCGAGGGGATCGCGGAGCGCGGGTATCGCGTGGTGGTCAACACCAATCCCGACGGCGGCCAAACCGTGTTCCATCTGCACCTGCACCTGCTGGGAGGTCGGCCGATGAAGTGGCCGCCCGGCTGAGGGTTGCACGGGCCGACGGGCAGGGCTAAGTTTTTGGGACTATCACAGTTAGCGAGAGGGTATGCCGGAAGTCATCATTCATGATAGCGAGCGCCGCAAGCGCAAACCGAGCGCGGCGCGCCGCAAGGGCCACCGCCTGCGAGCCGCGTAACGTGATGAGCCTGCCCGAGCGGCTGCGTGCCGCGATGAACGAGGCCCGGAAACACCGCGATCAACCGCGTACCCTTCTCCTCTCCACGATCCTCGCAGACCTCAAGAACCGCGAATTCGAGCTGCAGCACCCGCCCTCGGACGACGAGGCGGCGGAAGTCCTGCGGCGCGCCATGAAGCGCCGCCGCGAGGCCGCCGAGCAGTACGCCGCCGCCGGCCGGCCCGATCGGGCCGACGCCGAGCTCGGTGAAGTGAAGGTGCTCGAGGAATTCCTGCCGGCCGCGGTCGACCCGGAAGAGATCCGCCGCGCCGTCCGGGACGCCATCGCCGGCGGGGCCCGCGACGTGGGCAAGGTCATGGGACAGGTCATGCCCAAGTTCAAGGGCCGGGCGGACGGCAAGGTCGTGAACCAGATCGTGCGCGAAGAGCTGTCGGCGGCATGACCGCCCCCGGCGGGGTCGCGCCCTCCGTGCTGGAGACACTGGAATTCCCGGCCGCGCTGGAGCGCGTGGCGGCGCATGCCGCCGGGCCGCTGGGCGCGGCGCGCGTCCGGAGCCGGACGCCGGTGACCGACACCGCAGCGATCGGCGCCGCGCTCGCGCAAGTCGCGGAGCTCGCGGCGCTGCTGCTCCGCGACGACACCCTCCGCGCCGAGCCGGTCCCCGACATCGGGCCCGCGCTCGAGCTGCTCGCCGTGCCCGGCAGTGCGCTCGACGGCCCGGCGCTGGCCGGGCTGGGCCGGGCGCTGGTGGCGGCGCGCATCGTCGCGGCCGATTTGGGAAGGCTGGCCGAGCACGCACCGCGCACCGCCGCGCTGCGCAGCGCCGTGCCTCCGAAGGCGCTCGAGACGCGGCTCGCCCAGTCGCTCGATCCCGACGGGCAGGTGCTCGACGGCGCGTCGCACGGCGTCGCGCGCGCCCGCCGCGCCGTGCGGGAGGCTCGCCAGCGGCTCGTGCAGCGGCTCGAGAGCATCCTCGGGCAGCTCGATGCGTCCGAGCGCGCCCCTGACGCGGCCGCTACCGTGCGGGGCGGTCGCTACGTGATTCCGGTGCGCGGCACCGCGTGGGCCAAGGTCGGCGGCATCGTGCACGACGAGTCGGCCACCGGTTCCACCTTGTTCGTCGAGCCGCCGGAGGCGATAGGGCTGGGGAATGCGCTGCGCGAGCACGAGGCGGAGGAGCAGCGGGAGGTGCTGCAGGTGCTGCGCGACCTCACCCAGCTACTTCGCCCGGTACGCGCGACGATCGCGGCCGCGTGGGAGATGTGCGTCGCGTTTGACGATCTCTGCGCCCGCGCCCGCTACGCCGTGCTCGTCAACGGCTTCGCCCCGGCCATCGGCACCGGACCGCTCGAGATCCACGACGGCCGGCATCCGCTGCTCATCTCTCCCTTCGTTCCCCCTCTCCACGAAGTGGAGAGGGGGTCAGGGGGTGAGGACGCCGGCGTGGAGAGGGGGTCAGGGGGTGACGTCGTGCCCTTCGACCTGGTGCTCGCGCCCGACGAATTCACGGTCCTCATTTCCGGCCCGAACACCGGTGGCAAGACGGTGCTCATCAAGGCGGTGGGGTTGCTGTGCCTGATGGCGCAGAGCGGCATCGTCCCGCCCATCGGGCCGCAGTCGACGCTCCCGGTGTTCGACGGGGTGTTCGCGGACATCGGCGATCGCCAGTCCATCGCCGCCAGTCTTTCCACGTTCTCGGCTCACGTCGCCGTGCTGCGCGACATGCTCGAGCGTGCCGGCGCGGGCTCCCTCGTGCTGCTCGACGAGATCGGGAGCGGGACCGATCCAGCGGAAGGAGGGGCGCTCGCCGCCGCCGTTCTCAAAACGCTCGCGCGCCGGCGCGCGGTCACGCTGGCGACGACGCACCTCGGCGTCTTGAAGCAGCTCGCCGCCGAGACGGTCGGGATCGTGAACGCCTCGCTCCAGTTCGACGCCGCCACGCTCACGCCGACGTTCCGGCTGCTCAAGGGCGTCCCGGGGCGCTCCTACGGGCTCGCCATCGCCCGACGCCTGGGCATCGCGGGCGAGGTCCTGGACATCGCGGAGCGCGCCATGCCCGACCGTGAACGCACCCTCGACGCGCTGCTCGCGACCGTGGAAGCTCGGGCGCGAGAGCTCGAGGCCCGGGAGCGCGAGCTCGCGGCACGCGAGCACCGTCTAGAGGAAGACGCGACACGGGTCGATGGCCGCGCCGAGGAGGTTGTCGCACGCGAGCGCGAGGTCAAGACCCGCGGGCAGACACTGGAGCGCGCCGCGCGGGAGCAGGCGCGCGGGTACCTGCTCGAGGCGCGCCGCAAGGTCGAGGAAGCGCTCGGTCGCGCTCGCGCGGCGGTGGACGAAGCGACCGCGAAAGAGGCGCGCCGGCTGCTCGAGCAAGCCATCGACGAGACGGCCGGGGAAACGGCCGGGGAGAAGGCCAGGGAAGGGTGGGTGTCGCTGGAGCAGTTGCGGAGTCTCAAGCAGCCGTCGCCGACCGACGCTCCCCGACGTGCGCCGAGCCCGGCGCGGCCGCCGGCCGGAGCGGGGCACCCGACGGCGACGGCCGCGACCGAGATCTCGCTCCGTGGGCTGCGCGCCGATGAAGCCGAAGCCCGGCTCGTCAAGGCGCTCGACGAGGC
>Ga0209577_10002393_pt1 | contig 18057 bp, 14 predicted proteins | sample GraSoiAngelo_109_FD_185874 | JGI IMG/M metagenome (GOLD analysis project Ga0209577, IMG submission 185874) | Grasslands soil microbial communities from the Angelo Coastal Reserve, California, USA - 14_0903_12_20cm (SPAdes) (version 2) | ecosystem: Environmental > Terrestrial > Soil > Grasslands...
CGATTTTTCTCTTCTGGATATTGGGAGAGTGGAATCGGCGGCGCCGCGAACGCCGAGCGTTACGGTATCGGCTGCGTTGCGTCATGTGCGCGCTCGAATTTGAAGATCAGACGGACGCTTTGCTTCCGCGGTGTCCGCGCTGCGGAAGTCTAAACGAACGATTTAAAATGGAGCGAATTTAAAAATGGGAATGTGGATCGGCCGCAATCGCAAAGCCCGCGTGACCTACGGCTTCGATGAAATCGCGCTCGTGCCTGGTCGCGTGACGATCAATCCGAACGAGGTCGACATTACCTGCCGCTGGCCGCGCAAAGAAGCGGACCCGCTCGTGTTAAAAATTCCAATTCTCGCCAGCGCGATGGACGGAGTGGTCGACGTCCGCTTCGCCATCGCCATGAGCAAATTGGGCGGACTAGCAGTGCTCAATCTGGAAGGCGTGCAAACGCGCTACAAGAATCCCCAGGAGGTTCTGCAAAAAATTGTCGAGGCGGACAAATCTGAAATCACGGCGCTGCTGCAAAAAATTTATCAGGAGCCGGTGCAGAAAGATTTGATTGCGGCACGGATTCGCCAAATCAAAGACGGCGGCGCGCTGGCCGCGGTCAGCTCCATTCCGCAGCGCGCGGCCGAATTCGGCAAGATTGCAGAAGGGGCAGGGGCCGATGTTTTTGTTGTCCAAAGCACGGTTTCCACCGTCCGGCATATTTCATCGGAATATAAATCGCTTGACCTGGAAAAATTTTGCCGTGAGATGCGCATTCCCGTAATCGTCGGCAACACCGTCGGCTATGATGTCACTTTCGAGATCATGGAGTGCGGGCCGGCCGCGGTCTTGATCGGCGTCGGGCCGGGAGCGGCCTGCACCTCTCGCGGGGTGCTCGGGCTGGGCGTCCCGCAAGTTACGGCAACAGTCGATTGCGCGGCAGCGCGCGACGCTTATTTCAAAAAAACCTCGCGCCATGTGCCGATCATCACCGACGGCGGCATGAGCAAGGGCGGTGATGTTTGCAAAGCGCTCGCTTGCGGCGCGGATGCTGTAATGGTCGGCAGCGCGTTTGCCAAAGCGCAGGAAGCGCCCGGCTGCGGCTACCACTGGGGAATGGCTACGCCGCATGCGAACCTTCCGCGCGGGACGCGCATCAAGGTCGGCACGACTGGCTCGTTAAAACAAATTCTCTTCGGCCCGGCTGAAGTGGACGATGGCAGCCAAAATCTGGTTGGTGCAATCACGACCTGCATGGGAAACGTGGGTGCGCGCACGATAGCAGAGTTGCAGCAAACGGAAATCATCATTGCGCCATCGATTAAGACCGAAGGGAAACTTTTTCAAACGGTCCAGAGCGTCGGAATGGGCAGCGGGTGAAGAAAGTGACAAGTGATGACGAATAACCGATAAGCGTCCAAGAGCAAATTGCCCTTCCACCTCTCACCTTTCACTTTTTGTCTTTCACTTCTCACTCATCACTCGTCACTTCCCTAAATGAATACGGATCGAAGAGTCGTCATCACCGGTCTGGGCGCGATCACACCGGTCGGAAACAACGTGGAGACATTCTGGTCGAATCTTAAAAAGGGCGTCAGCGGCATTCGCAAAATCGAGGCTTTCGACACGACCGACTACGATTGCCAGATCGGCGGTGAAGTGCGCGACTTCGACCCGAAACCATTTTTCCGCAACCCGAAAGATATACGGCGAACCGATCGTTTTGCGCAACTCGCGCTGGCCGCGGCAAAGATGGCGCTGGAGAACAGTGGAATCGATCTTGAAAAGCTCAATCGAGATCGCTTTGGCGTGATTGTCAGCAGTGGCATCGGCGGACTAAAAACGTTGGAGGATCAATACACGGTCCTGGTAACCAAGGGGCCATCCCGAAACTCCCCTTTCACGATTCCGATGTTGATCAGCAATATGGCCAGCGGTCTCATCTCAATGGAGTACGGGCTGCATGGTCCAAACATGTGCATCGTCACCGCCTGCGCGACCTCGAACAACGCCATCGGCGAATCGTGGCGGATGATTAAGTTCGGCGACGCCGATATTTTTCTCGCTGGAGGCTCCGAGGCTTCGATTGTCGCGATTGGTCTTGCGGGATTCTCCGCCATGAGAGCGCTGAGCACGCGCAACGACGAGCCCGAGCGCGCTTCGCGACCGTTCGACCGCGATCGCGATGGCTTTGTTATGAGCGAAGGCGCCGGTGTTGTTGTCGTGGAAGAGCTGGAACACGCGAAAGCGCGCGGCGCGAAAATTTATTGCGAACTCGCGGGCTACGGACTTACTGCAGACGCCTACCACATGACTGCTCCGCCACCGAACGGCGAAGGCGCCGCGCGCGCCATGCAACTCGCGCTCGAACATGCCCGCATTTCCGCAGACCAAGTTGATTACATCAACGCCCACGCCACCTCTACGGACATCGGCGATCTTTGCGAGACTCGAGCGATCAAGAAGGTCTTCGGCAATCACGCCCGCAAAGTTTCGATCAGCTCCACCAAATCGATGACTGGCCATTTGTTAGGCGGCGCTGGCGGTGTAGAGATGGCGGCCTGCGCGCTTGCCATCCGCGATTCCGTAATTCCGCCTACGATCAATCTGGAGAATCCGAGCGAGGAATGCGACCTCGATTACACGCCAAACGTGGCGCGGGAAAAGAAAGTGCGTGTCGTGTTAAACAACTCGTTCGGCTTCGGCGGCCACAACGCCACTCTCGTCGCGACGCAATTTGCCGGCTGAACCGGCGCGCCCAGTTCGACTTCGCTCAGTGCAGATCTCCGATCGCGGCGGGCATTAGACTCAATGCAGCGAGTAAGCTTCCACCAGTGCGACGCCCGTTGTCCCACCGGAGCCGCGCACGATCGCGGTGTAATCCCCCGGTTGTAATCTCGCCTGGATAGCGGCATTATCGTTTGACGCAATGAGCGTCCCGCTAATGTCGTGCAACTCCAACGTTGGATCGACAAGTGCATTCGCCGCGCCAGCCGAGTTGATGTTCGACGGCGTGAGGATCATCTTTTCGCTCAAATTCCGGCCGGTGCGCGCGTCGTCGTTGTGCCAGGTCAACACATTGGCCGTCGCGAAAACTGACAAAATAAAAAACAGCAGCGCGCTGGCTATTTGCCGAACGCGAGAAAATCCCAGGCGAAACATTTCGCGATCTTTCATGATTCGATCGCGAATTTCAACTCGCGGAAAACCTTCGGAGCCAATCGCAATCGCCCTGGCGTCCGATTGCCGATCTTAGCTATCGGCAAAGATGGGCGCGGCGGAAATATCCGAAGCGTCGAAGGTGAAACCGTGGCCGGCGTGCCGAAGCGATTTTAGAATCGCGGCCACGCTTTGCGCCGCCGCGACAGAATAATATCGCACCAAACCAACGTTCGTATCCGCTCCGAAGACGGTAATCATGATCGTGTCGTCATCGACCGAATTCATGAACATGTGGCTGCCATTGCCTTGATGGTAGAGAGCGTTGAATTCGATCTCGCCGATCCGCCGAGCCAGTTCGCACGTCGCGGCAAAGGAACCGGCGGCGAGCGCGGCGAAGATGGTGACATCCATCACGCTCATATCGCCAAACTGCGAGATGACGTTGCCGCCGCGATCGATCACGACCGTCAAGTCCGCCTCCGCTTTTTTCAAAAAATCCCCAAGCACGCCGTCGAGCATCGCGACGTCTTTAACGGTTAAGACCGGAATCGAATTCATACGGGAGCACTCCGCTTCTCCGGCGTGCGCGTCGGCGGCTCGACCGGGATCGCAACCGGCGGAGGCGTGGCTTGCGTTACCTCGCTTTGCTTGCTGAATTTGTGGAGCAGGATTTGTGAGACGGCGTTGAGCGTCGCGAAAACATTCTGTCCCGTGCTCGAGATGACCTCGAAGCTCTGGAGACGCTTCTTCCGGTTGTTTAAGACGTATTCCATGTAATTGAGCGGCGCGACGTTCGGCAAATCGCGCTTGTTGTACTCGAGCACGCAAGGAACATCGTCGATCGCGACATTTTGTCGGACGAGATTGTCCACGAGGTTTTTGAAACTTTCGACGTTCTCCTCCATTTTTTCCCACTGGGAATCGGCAACAAAGACGAGTCCATCGCAGCTGCGCAGAACTAGCTGGCGAGTAGCGTTATAAATTACCTGGCCGGGAACGGTGTAGAGCTGAAACTTCGTCACGAAACCTTTGATGACAACGGCGTTGAGCGGCAGAAAATCGAAAAAAAGTGTGCGATCAGCCGCGGTGGCGAGCGAGACAAGATCGCCGCGGTTCTGCGGATTAACCCGCTGATGGATGTAGGCTAGGTTCGTAGTTTTGCCGCAGAGGGCCGGGCCGTAATAGACAATCTTAAATTGAATCTCGCGGCTCGCGTAATTAATGATCGACATGAGAAGAAGGCTCTGATTGTGAGTAGGTGCGCGAAAGTTCCTGCGTAATCCTCGCGAGCTCGGCGTGGGTCTCGGAGGTGAGTTCGCCTCCGGCATGCAACGCCGTCAGGCAGATGTTGCCACGCATGAAAAATGTGAGCGGCCACTGCGCGCAATGCAGCGTCATCCCAGTGAAAAGGCCGAGCTTGGCGTCACGCATGTGATTGTCGATCTTTTGTAGCAATGATGGTGCCATCGCGCATAAGCCGTCGGCGGCGAGTTCCGCGGGAAGACTCCCGGCCAAAGTCAAGCCATCATCGGCGAAGGCAATGGTGCAGGCTGCCACGCCGGGAAGAGCACAGGCGCGGGCGAGCACGCTTTTGGCGTCGAGTTTTTCCTCCTTCGCCGAGACTGCGCCGGACAGCTCTTTCCGCTCCATCTCGATCTTTTTTGGGACTTGTGCTTGCTCCGCCGGCTTCTTCTCGGAAACGTTCGGAACGGGTTCGGCGCGGGTGGGGAAACGTTCCGCCTCTTCGCCCGCCTTGATCGAGATCGCCGCCTGAGATGGTTTTGCGACTGCGGCTTCCCCGGCGCCCGGAAGTGCACTGGCGCGCGCGACCACGCTTTTGGCATCGCGTTTTTCCTCTTTCGCTGAGGCCAAGGCCGGCACGTCTTCGCGCGCCGGTTCGGCCTTTTCTTGGATTTGTGGTTGCTCCGCCGGTTTCTCGTAAACCTTCAGAGCAAGCCCGGCACCGGTGTGCAAACGTTTCGCGTCTTCGTCCGCTTTGATCGAAAACGCCGTCTCAAACGTTTCTGCGATTACGGTTTCTTCCTGGTCGTCGCGTAACCGCAGGGCCGTCGCGGGCAGATTCTTGAGAATTTCCTGCAACGGCAATGAGATCGGCGTTTCCCCTGGATCGACATTGAGAAGCTGGCGATAAATCTCGGGCATTGCCTTCTGAAGAAGCGTCGGTGAAACCACAACCCGTCCACTGGCGAGCTGGGGCTCAATCAAAGACAATGGCAATTCCACACGAATATTTTCCGGAACGACCAATGGACTTCCATTCAACTGGAATGCTGGCAGCTCTTGCAGGAGCCGATTGAGCGCCAAGGCGATTTTGGTTTCGCCTCTTTTCGGAGAAGAGGATGCTGCGGCAACCCCGCGCGCCGTTCCAACTGGCGATCCTCGCTGAAATTTCGGACGCAGATCCTCGCACGGTGCCGTTACCTTTGGGAAGGTAAAAGGAGTTCCCACGGCTCCAGGCGGTTCTGGCAAGCTAGTTGGAACGGGCGGCCCGCTTGAGGCTGGAACTCTCTCAGAGGCGGGCGCACCCGTTCCGTTCGGTGGAAGATGAACTGAAATTTTTCTTGGCTCGGCTGGCGCGGGGGCTTTTGGTCGCGGCCCTTCCTGCTTCGTCGAGATTGGATCACGCAAAGAAATGCGGGGACGGAGTAACGGCGGCGATCGCCGCTTGATTGTCTCGCTCGCGATCGGTTCCGGTGCGGCAGCGGCAATTGTTTCCGCAATCGCCGGTTCCACACGCAGGGGCGGAAGCGATGAGGCTTGCAACGGCTCCATGGTTGTTCCAAAACGCTCCGAATCCTCCACCGTGACTTTCAAGAAGGGTGTGTCGACTTGGGGAACCGTATTGTCGTGCATTTGATCGAGCCGCACCCGCAGACCCCTGAATTGCTCGAGCACTTTTTCGTATGGCAATGGGACGCAAGCCGACTCCGTAGGGGCGAGCCGGTGCAAAAAGATTTCCGGCGCTTCTTTATAGATGCTCGCCACCGACACACTCGGCTTGCCCTCCCCCATCCCCTTTTCGATCTCCGATGCGTTTAACACAATGCGGCGAGACAGATCGAGGGTCTCTAGCGACTTGACGTAACCAGCTGGCATCTGTTCAAGAATGTCGGCAAGCTCGAGCGAGATCGTGCGCTCCACTTTCGGCTTCAGGCCAAGCGCCCCGGCCAGCGGCAAGTGGCGCGACCGCGTAGCAGGGGGCGGGGCACCCGTTCCCACTGGTCGCAGCGCAGGCGCCGAGGCGGCTTTTGACGCCGGCGCCGTAGCGGTCGCGGCTTGAAAAGGATCGGGCGGCGTCAAGGTGCGGATTGTGTTCGGCAAAACCGTTTTGCTCAAACGCTCGCTGCTCGGTTTTTCCATGGGAGCTGGCTGCGGCTGCGCAGGCGTATTATCAGCGGCCGCGGGAAAGAGCCGCGCTTTCGCCTTGTTGAGAAGATCGACAAAGGGAATTGTCATGCGCCTAGTGGTCTTCTGCCGTCACGCGCCAGACTTCTTCCAGCGTTGTCATGCCTTCGAGCGCTTTTTCCACGCCCACCATGCGCAAGGTTTTCATCCCTTCGCTCATGGCTTGGTTCTTGATGACCGTGGCCGAGGCGCGCTTGATGATTAAACGGCGAATCGCCTCGCTTACTGGCAACGCTTCGATGAGCGCCACGCGCCCGAGATAACCGCGCCCCTTGCACCGATTGCAGCCCGCGCCGTGATAGAACACAGCTTCCTTGCTTTCCTTGAGGCCGAGCTTTTCTAAAATCTCCGGCTCGGGAACAAACTCATCCCGGCAATTGGCGCAGACTCGCCGCACGAGGCGTTGCGCGCAGGTCATGAGAATGGAGCTTGAAATCAAAAACGGTTCGATCCCCATGTCGTCAAGGCGGGTGATCGCGCCGGCGGCATCATTCGTGTGTAGCGTGCTCAAGACCTGGTGTCCGGTAAGCGCCGCTTTCACCGCGATATCGGCTGTTTCGTTGTCGCGAATTTCACCGACCATCACGATGTCCGGGTCTTGGCGTAGGATCGAACGCAGCGCCGAGGCAAAATCGAGCCCGATGTCGGTGCGCACCGCCACTTGATTGATGCCGGACAGCTCGTATTCGATCGGGTCCTCGACCGTCACGATGTTGTATTGCGGGTTGTTCAGCTCCTGCAACACCGAGTAAAGCGTCGTCGTTTTGCCCGAGCCGGTTGGCCCGGTCACCAGAATCATCCCATGCGGCGCGTCGATCGCTTTGCGAAATTTTTCCAGCGTCCCTTCTTCCAGACCCATCTGGTCGATACCGCCGGTGAGCGCCGATTTATCGAGAAGACGCATGACGATTTTCTCCCCGTGCGTCGTGGGCAGAAACGAGATGCGCAGGTCGATCTCTTTACCTGCAACTTTGATGCGAAAACGGCCATCTTGCGGCACCCGCCGCTCGGCGATGTTGAGAGCGGCAAGAATCTTGATGCGTGAAGTGATGGCCAGCTGCAGCGCCTTAGGCGGTGACTCGGCCGCGACCAATTCGCCGTCAATGCGATAACGCAGCTTGAGTGTGTTTTGAAACGGCTCGATGTGAATGTCCGACGCCTTTTCTTTGAGCGCCTGCACCAGAATGAGATTGACGATTTTGATGACCGGTGCGTCCTCGCTGTCCGCGGCCAGCCGATCGAGATCGATCTCCTCGTGCTTCGCGGCCTGCACTTCTAACTCGCCCGTTTGCACCGCTTCCTCGGCCACCTTCTTGAGCACCTGGCTCATCTTGGCGCTGGAGTCATGGACCCCGCTCAGTGCATCATTCACTGCTCGTTCGGTCGCGATCATCGGTACAATTTCGAGCTGCACCCGGCGCTTCAGATCGTCCACCGCGAGCACGTTCGTTGGATCGGCCATCGCCACGAAAAGTTTCCCGTTCAAGCGCGCGATCGGCACCAGCTTGTTCGTCTTGGCCATATCGCGCGGCACCAGCGCCATCACTTCTTCCGGCACGTGTAATTTCGCCAGATTGATGGGCGGCGTGTTGAGACAGCGCCCCGTGCTGAAGGCCATGTCCTGCTCGGTGACGAACTGTTTGTCCGTCAAGATCTTCAACAAGCGCCCGCCTTCGGTTTTCTGAATGCTGACCGCTTCCTCGAGCTGGTTCGGCAGCAGGAGACCGTCTTCGATCAGGACCTCAGCGATGCGTTCTGCGAAAGATTTGCTTGTCATGTCGGTGAACGCTTAATCCCCCGTCTCCAGCCGGTAGATGGACTGCAAGCTTTTTACGATGGCTGATGGCCGCGACAGGTACCACGAGACCGTGTAATCCACTTTTTGCTGCACGGTGTCGCGTCCGCCAGCGTCGAAAGGATTGCAGCACGCCACCATCATCGTGCGGCTGACCAGATCGAACGGCACAAACAAACGCCCCAGCGTCAGGTAATCCGGCAGCATCGGCCCGATCTGCCGATCCACCTCATAATACTCGAGCGGCACATAGGCGAATTTAGTCCGATCGATCAACGCCGAGAGCACCGCATCCAGCCGGCCCGGGTCCTCCTTGCAAAGGGAATCCACCAGCGAAGCCGCCAGCGCCTGCCCGCTTAAATCTTTGTTGAGTTGTTTGACCATTTCCAGCGCGGCGGTCACTTCCTCTTCGCCGAAAAGCTGCTGCACGATCAAAAATTTCGCGAGATGGTCATCTCCCCGGTCCAGCAGGTTCGCGTGTTTGGGCCGCGCGCTGCGGCCCGAATGGATATTGATCAATGAACCGTCTCCGGTGGTCTTGGCGATCGCCACGCCTGAAGCTTGCAGCCGCGTCTCGATTTCGCCCACCATCGCGAGGACGTCCGGCGCGTTCGGTTCCCTCACCAAAATCGCCTCACACTCCTGCAACGCATTCGAGTACGAGCCGACATTGAAATACACTTCCGCCAGCTTGCGCGAAGTGCGCAACGAGTCCTCGTGCCTCCCAATCTTTTGGTAGGCCTCCTTCAGAATCTCCAGCGATTGATAGTCGGTAGGCTGAGTTTGAGTGATAGCCTCAAACATCTCGATCGTCTGGACGATCTGGCTATGTTCTTCTTCCGACAGCTTGTGTTCCAGCACGGGGCACTGTAAAAGCTAGAAACATGCCCCTGGCAGCCGCCCCGCCCCTATTCCCTCTCAAAAATTGCCAATTTTCTCAGGCTCGAGGGAAAAGAAACCGCGGATTACACCGATTCGACGCGGATTCTAATCAGGAACGGAATGGCGTTTACAAGTCGAGTTTGAGTAATGCCGCCAACTGTTTGCCGAGAGCGCGGAATTCATCGCTCGTCAGAGCGCCGAGCTTTGTTTCCAACCGGTTTAACGATACAGGCCTTAGCCACATTTCTCTTCCATCGCATACCAGCATACGAAAGTGTTCGTCAGCCCGACGATCACAATCGCGAAGCAAACCGGCCTCTTCTTCCAAGTCGAAGATAGCGGCGGCGAGACGGCGTCTTTCTTCATGCGAGAGCTTGGGAAGTTCAGCAAAAATTTCGGACGCGCTTATGAGCCATCAAGCTGGTCGCAGTAAGGTAAATTTCAACTCGCGAATGCAGCCCGCCTGCGGCGAGCGACGTAGATGGTTCAAGCCGAGAGGCCGCGAGCGAGAGCGAACGAGTCAACCCTGACATCTGAATTTTCGCCTTTTCGAATTTTTAATTCTTAATTTATGATTCTCCGGTGTTTTCCCGCCGCTGCATTTCCGCATTCCGCTCTCCACTTCCCCGTTCGCGGTCTTCTACTTTCTACTTTACACTTTGCAATTGCCGCGTGAACACGCGCAACGCGTTCACGCTTGTGGAGCTCCTCGTCGTTATCAGCATGGTCGCGATCTTGATGGTGCTCGTTGCACCGGCTTTCACGAACAGGAAAAGTGCGGACGACATTACGAATGCGGCCTATGCAGTCAAAGACGTCTGCGAGCAGGCCCGAAGCTACGCGAAGGCAAATCACACATACACATGGGTCGGATTTTACGAAGAAAACGCATCTGCGCTTTCACCGACCAACGCGACTCCTGCCTATCCGGGAAAAGGACGAGTAGTTATGGCAACTGTTTTTTCAAATGATGGGACGAAGATTTTAGAAGATGCAGACCCGAGCCCGGTACTGCCACCGAGCCGGATTACGCAACTAGGAAGATTAATCAAGATCGAGGGCGTCCATATTACTGATATTGGCGCGCCTGCTGGCGGAAACTCTGACGTTCTCGATGGACGACCTAGCCTGCCTTACACGCAGGGGGCGCCATTCGATCACTTCAACCGAATCAGCAGCGATAGTGCCGACGCGACCCAGTTTGCGTTCGCAGCTCAGAACTACACATTCTATAAGACAATTCGATTCAATCCCCGTGAAGAAGCGAACATAAACAGCACATATGCGCTAAAACGTGCCGCAGAAATTGGAATAAAATCGACTCACGGAGATGTTGTCGATGCAAATAGTAGAAACATAGTCGCTATTCAGTTTGGCGGCATCGGAGGCAATTTTAAGATTTATAGAAAGTGAAGCTCTTCTCACATGCCAAGGGTTCGTTTTCACTAGTCGAGCTAACACTTGCTCTTTGTGTCGCTTCGTTTTGCCTCATTGCCATCTTCGGACTGCTCCCGGTCGGGATCCGGACAAGTCAAGACGCCATCTCAGAAACCGCGTCCGCGAGCATACTCTCGGCTGTGATCGCGGACCTGCGTGCGACACCCGAAACCACTACTACCTCACCACAATTTGGCCTCAACTTTGGTTCCCCAACGACATTGTATTTCGATAGCAATGGCAGATCTGCGACAATGACAGCCTCTCGTTATCGTCTCACGATCAGTTTTCCCGCAAATCCAACCGGTATGTACGCGGCCACATTTGCCCATCTGAAAGTAAGTTGGCCGGCACCCGTGGATCCTGCGACAACTCCACCCGCAGGCTTGGTGGAAGCCTTTGCCGCCTTTGACCGCCACTAATCACATTCATCTTGTGCGACAATCGGATCGAGCTTTTACGCTGGCCGAAATGCTGGTCGCGGTCGCTATCCTGACGCTTCTAATTCTTCTGTTTGCACGGTTTCTCAACAGCGCGTCTACCATCACCACTTTGGGCACCAAACGGATCGATGCAGATTCAAGCGCGAGACCACTGCTTGACCGAATGGGCGTCGATTTCTCTCAGATGGTAAAAAGAAGTGATGTCAGCTATTTTGTAAAAACGCAGGCAAACGCCCAGGTAGGCAACGATCAGATTGCCTTTTACAGCGCGGTAACTGGATACTATCCCTCACCAAGCAAGCAGAGTCCTGTTTCACTAGTTGCTTACAGGGTTAACTCCGACTCCACTTCACCCTCTTACAACAAGGTAGAGCGAATGGGAAAAGGCCTGATATGGAGCGGCGCTTCTCCGACCTATATTCCAATCCTTTTCCTTGCGCCCGCTGGCGCCCCCACGACCACGATCGACAACATCTGGCCTGCGGCTACAAACAGTTCCACTAGTGATTCAGATTATGAACTGGTAGGACCGCACGTTTTTCGGTTTGAGTATTATTATCTCCTAACCATGGGTGCGTTGTCTCCGGGGCCTTGGCCTTCTACCAACACAGTCGCCATTAAGGATGTGGCGGCGATTGTGGTGGCAATCGCAGCCATCGACCCCAAGAGCAAAGTCCTTGTCACGAATTCGCAGATTGCCACGATTGCGGGAAGTTTGTCCGATTACACGGCGTCGATGGGCCCCGGACAGTTATTGGCGGGATGGCAGAGCGCTCTTGATGGTATCACTGGAATCCCTCGCCAGGTAATTTCGAATATTCGTCTCTACGAGCGTTATTTTTATCTCTCTCCAACTCAGTAATGAAGTTCCGATTCTATTCTTCGCTTAAGCAGCCACAAAACAAAGGCGCTGCTCTGGTGCTCGTTCTGGCTTGTGTTGTGCTACTCAGCGGGTTAGTCGTTGCTTATCTATCCCGGACCAGCACGGATCGTCGGCTCGCCAAATCCAGTTTTGAAGACACCAGCGCCGATCTTCTAGCGCGAAGCGCACTGGATATTGTCGTGGGCGACTTCAAACAGGAGATCGTCGATGGATCAACGTCGGCCAGCCCTCCTTATACTCCAACAAGCAATGCCAACGTCGTACCTATGCGAAGCGGCAATCCAGGCACCGTGCCAAACTTGATCCGCCGTAGCGTCCGATCAGATGGCCTCGTCGCCCCGGCGGTTCCCAGCCGCGCGTCGGCGCTTAACTCTTCAACGGATGTTTCCGTCAATGGCCGTTCGGTCAGCTTAGATCGCTGGAACACCCACTACCTGATCCCCAAAAGTGATACGTCTAACGACGATCCGGCGCCTATTACCAGCTTCATTGCACCAGACTGGGTGATTGTGAGCAGGGGCGGACCATCAGTCCAGACCGGTATCGGTATTGGTTCAAGCGCATTGAATAACGCAGCAAACGGAAATTCAAATTACGTGATTGGCCGTTATGCCTATGCTGTTTACGATGAGGGAGGCTTGTTAGATATCAACGTTGCGGGGTTTCCTTCGCCAACTCCAGCGCCCGTAACCTACGTGGGCAGGAAAGGTGTTATCGCTTTTGCAGATCTCACCGCTTTACCGACAACCGGTTCTAATTTTGTAAGCAACACTGTTATAAACAGGATAATCGGCTGGCGAAATTATGCCACCGTTCAACCGACTGGTACTTTCCCCAGCTTTACATTCACTGCGGCCGCGACTTCGAACTTTGTAAATTACTTTTTGGACACAAGTCGCGATTTCAGAACCGTCGCGACCAATCTTTCATCCAATCGGACGGATCAAGGTTTCATCACCCGGGCTGAGCTAATAAAACTTCGAAGCGACACGGGAGCCGGTGCGGCAACTATGCTGCAATATTTGGGCACATTCTCGCGAGAATCCAATCACTCCACTTGGGGTAATTCCGGAACTGAGTTGGCTGGCAGATTTCCACTCAGTCGCTTCGATTTGTTCGCAATCACGCCTCCCAACGATGCTGCGGCTATCCAACAATATTTCGGGTTGAACTATGTACCGGCATCTGGGCCCGCTGCTGAGCATTGGCGATATTGCGGTACATCCGGCAATACGCTGCTATCAGCAATTCCTTCGGTAAGCGGAAACAGCCAAAGTCCAGACCTATTTCCCTTACTCAAGTACGCATTACCAACTGGGACGTCGATAAGTGAGATTCTTTCAATCGGAGCTTCTTTGATCGATCAGCGTGACCAAAATGACGACACAACTTGGATCGAATTCGGAGATCCCGCGGTCCCTCAGAAAGCGTTCGGCGTGGATAAAAATGCATCCACAGAACCGGGGGCACCTCCTCCGCCCTCGACCGTATTAGTTCTAAATCGCGACTTCAGAAATGTTGGGGAGTTAGGTTACGCATACAAAAATGGCTCTACAAGCCTTGATTTCCGCACAGCAGGCAGCTCTGACGCGCCATTGCTTGATCTTTTCACTTACAATACGGCCACTCCGCGCTCTGGGATCGTCAACTTGAATACGCAAAACATTTACGTGCTCGCTGCGATTCTCATGGGAGCAATTACAACCGATTCATCGTCCGCAACTGTTCCAAGGACCGCCGCGACGCCAGCAGCGACAAGTATCATAAACGCAACGACGAGCCTGCCCGCAATTGGACGTCAGGATGTTGCACGTCTCGCGAGCGCCGTCACCCACTCCACTTTTACACCAAACGAAGAAACGAAGGAAACGACCGCCCGTGCGCTCGCTGAAGTAGGTCAAACTAGAACCTGGGGTTTGATAATCGACGTAATCGCGCAAACTGGGCGATATCCTCCAAACGCCGCAAGTCTGGCCAACTTCGTAGTCGAAGGCGAGAAACGGTACTGGCTACACGTCGCGATCGATCGTTTTACAGGGCAAATCATCGATCAACAACTCGAGCCTGTTTACGACTAACAGCGCCGCGCTTAGTGCGGGCTGGGCTGTTTTCGGTTCGGCGCGTCCAAAACCGGATGATGATTTGGGTCCCACATCCAGAACCAGATGGAGTGGGTGTCGCTCTCACAAGGGTCCCTAGTTGTGGACGAGGAAATTGGAGTCACCTGCGTCGCGCTGGGTTTAAACGTTTCCGGTAAGAGTAGATGGTAACCGGCCGCGGAACGGTTTTTCCCAGCCGAGATAGATCAGCGCAGCGATCACAAGATTTCACACCAACAGGTGTCTGAATATTTCTTCTCAGCGAGAATCTCAGAATGCGAGGACAGACCCGAGAACTTACCGCGGATTACACGGATCGCGCCGAAGGTTTTGCATGCGGCACGGCCGCCGCTACCGTTCCTGATTTCGTGGTTTCCTGATTAAGAGCTGACCCCGGATTACACCAATCACGTGGCTGAGATGAACAGATTCTGAGCACTGCCAGTTCTGATTACTAAGAAAGAAGTTCATTTCGCCGAGTCGGCGAAATCAGCACGCGAGTCGCGTGCGCTCCCAGAATCAGAGCGCGCCGCCGGTTTTCAGCAGCTTGATGGCGTCGCGCAATTCGGCAGCGCGTTCGTACATTTCCTTGGTGATCGCGCTTTCCATTTCGCGCTGCATGATCTCCAGTCTCGAGAGCGGACGTTTGGCGCGCACTTCCTCGAGCCATTCGTCGAGAAAGTTAATCTCGGAACTTTTCGACGCGAGCTCGGGAAAATTTGAGCGCTGAAAAAAATCCGCGATCGCGTCGCGTCCGCGTTGAATCTCGCTCATCGCTTCCGCGAATTTTCCCTGGCCGAGCAAAATGGACGCCCTGGCGCGCGTATTCATCATCAGCACGTAAGGCCGGAATTGTTGCAAGCCCCAGGCAAGCTCTTCCCGATTGGTGTGTGCGAGAACGAAGTCGAAAAGATCGAGGTTGCGCTGGGTATCGCGCACGACACCGGCGAAATCGTTGATCTGAAACAAACTGAGATAACGGTGATAATATTGAATACCTTCCTGCTGGAGCTCGGTGCATTGCTCTGGCGACAGCTCGTAGTCTTCCGCCTGTTCGTCCGCGCGCACGGCGCGGCTCTGATGATAAGCGAGCAGCGACTCGCAATTGTGCGGCCGCTGTCCGTCGGGCCGGCCGGTCATTTCCATTTGCAGCACGCCGAGATCGATCCGCAATTGCAATTTCTCCCGACCATCGAGCCCGATGATCTTGCGCACCTTTATCGTGCCGTTCTCGTGCGGCCAATCCTTCAGGATCGTGTTCAAATCCAAACTCATCGCAAATCAAGCATCGAACATTTGCCCTTCCTTTGTCAATGGGCGGTACCCTTCCTTGAATCACGGATTACACGGATTCGCGCCGATCGTGCGGAGCGGCGAACAGCCAGGCTAGAGAACGGATTTCAGCTCCCCTATGGTGATACGTGCTTGTCCGCGAATGCTTTGCAGTGTTTAGGGCGCAAGTGAGGATGGTTTGGAACAGGTACGCGCAGACCAGCTTTCGAAAGTCCGATGTGCGACCCTTCTGGCAGCTCTGAAGAAATCCCAAGCGCTTCAGCGCGCGAACAACTTCGCGACCTGAAAGGTCACGCGGAAGTTTCAAACAGTATGCAAACCTGGATCGTTCTCGAAGTGGAGAGCGACTTCACAGGGGGCAGGGGGAGCAGCGGACTGCTTCCTGAATCGCGGAGTAAAGTTCTGGCAATGTCTCGGCCTGCGTCCTAATGCCGCCGTTCAACTCTGGAAGGGTTGATGGTTGATGGTTGATGGTTGATGGTCGCGCGTGGAGCAGGCGATCGAGTCGTTCATCCGCTTCCTCGCGGTCGAGCGCGGGCTGTCGGAAAATTATCAACTCTCCACCCAACGATCTTTGACAGAGTTCGCAAACTGGTGCGTCTCGAAGAAAAGGATCGACAATCTCCGCGGCGTCACGTTGCCGCTGATCAGCGAATATCTAGGCGACCGGAAACGCGCGGGGCTGTCCGCGTCCTCGATCAAATTAATCGTGGTCGCGCTGAAGATTTTCTTTCGCTTCCTCGCGGGGAAACGCGCGATCGACCGCAATCCGGCTGAAGCACTCACGCTGCCGCGAATCGAGCGTTATCTACCGGAAACGCTGAACGAATTGCAGGTTGAGCAGTTGATCGAAAACATTGACACGAACGTTTCTCTCGGATTGCGCGACCGGGCAATAGTCGAGCTACTTTACGCAAGCGGGTTGCGCATTTCCGAGCTGGCGAACGCGCGGCTCGAGAATTTTAATTTCGAAGAACGAATCCTGCGCGTACTCGGCAAAGGAAACAAGACGCGCCTCGTGCCGGTCGGCCGGAAAGCGTGCGAAGCACTCGCCGCTTACTTGTCGGTGGAGCGGTCCAAGCTAGTAAAACGCCGTAGCGGCAGCGAAATTTTTCTTTCCGAGCGCGGCACGAAATTAACAACTGCGCGCATCTGGCAGATCGTGAAAAAGATTTCTCGCCACTCCGGATTGGAAAAGAATATTTATCCGCATTTGCTCCGGCACAGCTTTGCCACGCATCTGCTCGGCAACGGCGCCGACCTGCGCATCATCCAGGAAATGCTCGGCCACGCCGATATTTCGACCACGCAGGTTTACACGCATGTCGATGAACAGCGATTAAAAGCCGTCCATCGGCAATTTCATCCGCGGGCGTAAGCGGAGGTTGATGGCTGATGGAAGGCGGCGCGAGTTCCGATTTTTCACTAATTGATCCCGCGTTCAGCATCGAGTATCCAGCATCAAGCACTTATGAAACGAATTTTCCTTTTACTGATTACCGGCGCTCTCGCGGCGCTTGCGATTTGGTACGGCGTGCGCATTTCGGAAAAGACGTCGCACGCAGCCGTGAGCGCGCTTCTCCCCAGCGAAACGATTTTCGTCGCGCACGTGCCGGACTTTAACCAAACGCGTGACCAGTGGCATCACTCGGACATTTACCAGATCTATCGCGAACCCACGGTCCAGGATTTTTTGCGCAAGCCGCTGTCCAGGCTCCCGAAAAGAGATGCGACTGCGCAGACGCTACAGGAGATCGAGCAGCTCGATCCCAAAGATGCCTTCGTCGCGCTCACTTCCATCGACAATAACAATCCGAGATTTGCGGGCGGTTTTCGGTTTCGAGGAAGTCAGGATGCAGCGGAGGCGATCGTGGGCAAATGGCGAGCGAAGTTGCTCGAAAAAAATCCGACGGCGAAGCGCGAAAAGCTCGCTTACCAACAGCATCAGATCGAGACGATCGCCGCCGCTGCCTTCACATTGGCGACGGCTTACGACGGGCATTGGTTTTTCGCCTCGAGCGATGTCACGGGACTAAAAGCTCTGCTCGATCGCGCCGATCGGCGCAGTAAAGATCGGCAAGGTACGCTGGATGGGGGCGAGTCATATCGCGCAGCGGCGGCGCACATGCCGTCGAGTTACGCGGCGTTTTTTTATCTGCAACCAAAGATTTTTGCCGACAAACTCGCATCGCTCCGCGCGGCCATCGGACAGCCGGTCACGCCCGATCAACACACCCTGGTTGAGAAGGTGAGAGCGATTTGTGGGACGGCCCGGTTCGAGAACGGAAAAATCCACGATGTCATCTTCGTCGGAATGCCGAAGCTGGAACAAGATGCGACGCTCGACCGATCCTCCCTGACGCTGGCGACAAAGGACACGTTTTTCTACCTCGCGATGCTGCTCAACCTCGGGCAAAAGATCGACACGATCAATCAGACGGCCGGCATTGGCGGCAGAGTGCAGCAACTTTTTCAGACTCTCTCCGCCAGCGGGATTACGGCGGATGATTGGAAGGCCGCGTTCGGACTGGAATTGGGATCTTTCGCCGACTGGCCAGCAAATGCGCGCTGGCCATGGTTAATCCTGGCGCTCCCGATGAAAGACGCCGCTAAAGCCAACCAGATTGTCGAGGCCTTCACCAAAGCGGACGAAG
>Ga0209577_10002394_pt1 | contig 18055 bp, 17 predicted proteins | sample GraSoiAngelo_109_FD_185874 | JGI IMG/M metagenome (GOLD analysis project Ga0209577, IMG submission 185874) | Grasslands soil microbial communities from the Angelo Coastal Reserve, California, USA - 14_0903_12_20cm (SPAdes) (version 2) | ecosystem: Environmental > Terrestrial > Soil > Grasslands...
AAAGCCATCCCCATCCCGCCGCTCACGCAAAGGGTTGCCACCCCCCGCTTCGACTTGCGCTTCAGCATTTCGTGAAGCAGTGTAACCGTAATGCGGGTACCGGTGCAGCCAATCGGATGTCCCAGTGCGATTGCCCCCCCGTTTACGTTAAGCTTGTCGCGATCCATGTGGAGTTCTCTATCGCAGGCGAGGACTTGTGCCGCGAACGCCTCGTTGAGTTCGATGAGATCGAAGTCCGTGAGTTTGAGATTGTGTCTTTTCTCCATTTTTCGCAGGGCAGGAACGGGACCAATACCCATCACGAGCGGATCTACACCGGCCGAAGTAACGGCTAAAATGTGGGCCAGCGGTTTGAGATTATTGTTCTTCACAAACTCTGCGCTGGCGACGATCACGGCTGCGGCACCGTCCGTAATGCCTGAAGAATTACCCGCCGTGATAGTCCCGGTCTCGGAAAATACCGGCGGAAGCTTGGCCAGTTTCTCCACACTAGCGCCGTCGAATGGATGTTCATCACGACCAAAAATGTGCGTGCCCTTCTTGCTTTCAAGCATTACGGGAACGAGTTCCGCTTCGAAGCGACCGCTCGCGAGAGCACGAGCAGTGCGGGTCTGAGAGCACAAAGCGAACTGGTCCTGTTCATCGCGAGTGATCTTGTATTGCTCCGCCAACACCTCGGCGGTTTCCCCCATCACCATTTTGGCCAGCGGGCAGAAAAACCCATCACGGTACATGCCGTCCACTAGTTCCTGATTGCCGAGGCGATAACCCCACCGCGCCCCGTCGAGGTAGTAGGGCAGCCGAGACATAGACTCCGCGCCGCCGGCCAGCACGCAATCCAGATTGCCAGTCGCAATTTCCTGGTAAGCCAGGGCGATTGACTTCATCCCTGAGGCGCACGCCTTGTTCACGGTGTATGCGGGAACTTCCCGGGGAATGCCACTGCGGACGGAAATCTGGCGCGCGGGATTCGGGCCGCCGCCAGCTTGGCGAGCGTTGCCAAAAATGGTTTCTTCGATCTGGGGCGGTTGCACTCCGGCACGCTCCATCGCGGCTTTGGCAGCGACCACACCCATATCAGCGGCAGTCATGGAGCCCAGCGAGCCTCCGAACTTGCCGATGGGTGTGCGCACCGCAGAGAGGATGTAGACGTCCTGCAAAGTCGCCTCCGAAACTCTTCAGTCTAGCATTTGATGAGAGAACATCGATCATTGGCTCATGATGACAACTGCCTGTTTCAGGACGCCTGCTGGCTTCGCATTGCGGAGGCGTCAGGCAGTAAACTGATCAGCAATGAATTTTATCTACGGCATTAACGCTGTCGCTGAAGCTTTGAAAGCACGCGGGCGAGCATTCCAATGGGTCGGCGTGGCCAAGGAGCGGCATGACTTGCGGCTACAGCGAGTTGTGGATGAATGCCGCAAGGTTGGTATTGCGGTGCGTTTTCTGCCACGGCCGGAATTAGATCGCATGGCGGGAAACGGAGCGCACCAGGGCGTGGTGGCGGTCACGTCTGCGAAACAATACAACGACCTTGAAGATGTCATTGAGGCAAAGCGGGGGCAACATTCACTGATCGTGGTGCTCGACGGAGTAGAAGATCCGCACAATCTTGGAGCGGTTCTTCGGACTGCCGATGCCGCAGGAGCGGATGGAGTCGTCATTCCTGAGCGCCGCGCTGCAGGAGTCACGTCGATCGTCGCCAAATCTTCTGCGGGAGCCAGCGAACACCTGCCGATCGCGAGAGTAACGAACATTGCGCGTACCGTCGAGGAATTGAAGGCGAAGAACCTCTGGATCGTGGGACTGGATGAGCGCGGCTCACAGACCTATGACACTCTCGACTACAACATGGATTGTGCCGTCGTCCTGGGCGCCGAAGGCAAGGGCATACACGATCTGGTGCGGAGAAAGTGCGACTTCCTGGTTTCAATTCCAATGTTGGGCAAAGTGGCGTCGTTAAACGTATCGGTGGCAGCGGGAGTCATGCTCTATGAGATAGTGCGGCAGAGACGTAAGGCGGGCGCGCAGGTTTGAGGATGAAGTTTCTTTACGTTTTCTGGGCTTTCTGTGTTTGTGCCGTTAGTTGTTGCGGTCTCGATCGTGAAGCGTTCACCTTCACCCAGTACGACCTGAATGTGCGAATCGAGCCGGAGCAGCAGCGGCTGGCCGTCCGAGGGAATGTCATTCTGCGGAACGATTCCACTTCGCCGCAGAAGCATGCGGTCCTGCAGATTTCTTCAACTCTTTCGTGGCGGTCCATACAGTCACAGGAGAAGGCGCTTCAGTTTGTGGCACAACCTTACGCGTCAGACATAGACCACACGGGAGAACTTTCGGAAGCGATCGTCACGTTGCCCGCGGAGATCCCACCAAAGGGTACTTTAGCGTTAGAGATTGCCTACGAAGGCACCATTCCTTTAGACACTACACGTCTGACGCGTATTGGCACGCCCAAAGAAGTCGCCAGCCACACCGATTGGGACCAGATCAACCAATCATTTACCGCGGTGCGCGGCGTGGGGTACGTGGCGTGGTACCCGTTGGCGATGGAGTCGGCGAATTTATCGGAAGGAAACAGCGTGTTTGAGGCTATCGGAAGATGGAAGGCGCGCGAGCGTGAATCGGACATGCAGCTTGAAATTAATTACTCGCCTGCAAACGTCGAAGGTTCACCCATCCTGCTATGTAATGGGAAGTCCCCGACGAGGGGCAAAAAAGAAAACCCGAACGAATTTCTCGTCACCAAGTGTTCATTCGAACCGATAGGAGCGACAGTCCCCGCCTTTGCAGCTTCCAACTACAATACTTTTGCGGGACCCGCACTTCGGGTCTATCACCTTCCTCAGCACGCATCTGAAGCAGAGAGTTATTCCAAGATGGCGGAGACTGTGGTGCCTCTGGTGACGGATTGGTTCGGCGCACCGCGGGAAAAAGCGGAGGTCATGGAATTGCCCGATGCCGGCGAGGCACCTTTCGAAAGCGGCCGTCTGCTGCTGACGCCACTTCGCGACGATGATCCGAAATTCGTGCAAATGACGCTGGCCCACGAATTGACGCACGCGGCATTCCTCTCACCCCGACCATGGATTTACGAAGGATTGGCGCATTTCGCGCAGGCGCTTTATCGAGAGCGGCAAGATGGCCGGCAAGCAGCGCTGGATTATATGGGCCTGCACCGCGCGGCGCTGTTGCAGGCCGAGACGCCTTCGGCGCCCACTACGGTTTCTTCTTCATCGTCATCCAAAGCTGCTTCGCCCGACCCGCATAGCCTTCAACCTCTGGTTACTACGTTCGAAGAAGTGTTTTACCGAAGCAAGGCTGTGTATGTCTGGTGGATGTTGCGCGACATGATCGGGGACGACGCATTGAAAAAAGCATTGGCCGCATACCAGCCTGAGCACGATCGTGAGCCTACTTACATGCAGCACCTGATAGAAGCTCATGCAAAGCGCGATGTGGGATGGTTCTTCGATGACTGGATATACCGCGATCGCGGACTGCCGGACTTCCGCGTGCTATCGGTGTATCCCAGCAAGACATCGCAGGCCGGCTATCTCGTCACCATTACGGTGGAGAATCTCGGCGGCGCGGGAACGGAGGTACCGGTCACCTTACACATCGAGGGCGGTGAAGTCACCAAGCGCGTTGTGGTTCATGGCCACGCAACTGGCGTGATCCGAATCACGGTCCCTTCGACACCTCAGGAAGTGGTGGTGAATGATGGCAGCGTGCCAGAGATTGATATGACAAACAATACATTTAAGATCACCGGATTGAGTAAGTAGCATCCGCGCATGGAGGGTGAGAATTCTTGACCTACATTCAATTTCTCGGCGCCGCCGGCACGGTCACAGGTTCGAAACACTTGATCAACACGCGGGTAGATGGCAGCGGAAAGAATGGCCTTCAGGTTCTTATTGATTGTGGGTTGTTTCAGGGTCACAAAGAATGGCGCGAGCGCAACTGGCAGAACGCGCCGGTACCGGCGCCCGAGATTGACGCAGTCGTCCTGACCCACGCGCATTTGGACCATAGCGGCTGGATTCCCCGGCTGGTGAAAGGAGGTTTCCGCGGACCGATCTACGCTACCCAGGCCACGATTGATCTGTGTTCGATTCTCCTTCCGGATTCTGGGCACCTCCAGGAAGAAGATGCGGGTTTTTACAACAAAAAGAAGGCATCAAAACATTCCCCTGCGCTACCCCTGTACACCTTAGAGGAAGCGCAAGACTCGCTGAAATATTTTCACCCGGTGCCGTATCACCAGACTACGCGACTCAGCCCGGAGCTTGCCTTCCGTTTCGTGCGAGCAGCACACATTCTGGGATCATGCATGGCAGAGATCGAGCTCACCACCGACAGCGGCACGCGGCGCTTGCTTTTTACGGGGGACATTGGGCGCCTGCGCAATGAGACCGTAGCTCCGGGCAAGGTAGTTCACTCGGGACCGGTGGAAGGGGAAACTGCGGATCTGCTGGTCATGGAGTCGACCTACGGGAACCGGGTACACCCGACAAATGATCCGCGACCGCAACTAGCGGCCTTGATCCGGCAGACGGTGGAGCGAGGCGGCAGCGTGATCGTACCCGCTTTTGCGGTGGAACGCACGCAAAAGTTCCTTTTTCTCCTCAAGCAGCTGATGCTAACGGGACAGCTTCCAACTGTTCCCGTGTACTGCGACAGTCCGATGGCGATCAAGGCGGTGGAAGTTTTCTTGAAGCACACCGAGGAGTACAGCGAAGAAACACGCCAGCTTATTGAAACGTGCGGATTTCCCCTGCAGTGGCGGGAATTCACTTTTGCTTCGACGGCAGAAGAGTCGAAGAAGATCAATGCGACGCACTATCCGTCTATTATCATTTCGTCGAGTGGGATGGTAACTGGCGGACGCATCCTGCATCATCTGGCACAGCGGCTGCCGGATCCAAGAAACCTGGTGATCTTCATCGGATTCCAGGCGCCTGGCACGCGTGGTTTTACCATTCAAAGCGGAGCACGTGAAGTGAAGATCTTTGGCGAGATGGTCCCCATTCGCGCGCAGGTAGCCTCACTCGAGCAGTTCAGCGATCATGCCGACACACCGGAACTCCTGCAGTGGTTGCATACTTTTCCCAGAAGTCCGGAGGTCAGCTATCTGGTGCACGGCGAACCAGCGGCATCGTCACAGTTACGGGACGCCATGATCAAAGAGTTGGGCTGGAAAGTTCAGGTGGCTGCAGAAGGTGGAAGTCGAGTGAGAGTCTGTCGTCGGGGCACCCCACCACGCGTTTCCACAGCTTTCTTTGTAAGGAGTGGCCATGACAGAAGCGGAGTTGAAAAAACATTTGGATGCCGCAGAGATCAGTCCGAGGAAGATTGCGGCGGCAGTCTCCGGATTATCCGACAAGGCGCTGCGCTACAAGCCGGCTCCGAACAGGTGGTCCATTCTTGAGATACTCGGCCATTTGGCGGACATAGAAATTGTTTACGGATACCGCATGCGACAAATTTTGGCTGATAAAAAACCTGTCATTGCGCCGATTGATCAAGACGACTGGGCCCGGAATCTCGGTTACATGGAAGCTGCTCCTGCCGAACTGGTCGCGGTTTACGGATTGAACCGCCATAACAACCTGCGGCTCTTGCGGCGACTCAGGCCAGGCGATTTGGACAAATCTGCTTTTCATCCGGAGCGCAACAGGAATGTGACGCTGGCTGAACTGGTCGAAATGATGGCCGGGCATGGCACGAATCACCTGGAACAAATTGAGAGATTGACGAAAGAGGCGTCGTAAGTCCTAATGCCGAGCATTGGTGAAGCGCACGAGTGCGTCCAATTTCTTTCCTGCAGCACCCGAGTCAATCGAGTCCGCCGCGAGCGGCAGCGCATCGCCCAGATGCTCCGCCTTTCCGGCCGCCACCAGGGCGGCGGCGGAGTTGAGCAGAACGACATCGCGCCTGGGCGATTTTTTGCCGGCGAGAACCTCGCGGACGATTGCGGCATTCTCAACTGCGTCGCCACCAGAGATCTCTTCGACCGAGGCGCGCTCCATTCCAAACTCCTCTGGGGTTACTTCATAACTGCGAACCTGGCCATCACGCACTTCGCCGATGCGGGTAGGGCCGGTGATGGTAATTTCGTCCAGACCGTCAGCCCCGTGCACGACCAGTGCCCGGCGCGCGCCGAGCATGCTCAGCGCCTCTGCTAATTTCTCTACCAGATCGGCCGAGTAAACTCCGACCACCTGCGCGGACGCGCGCGCCGGATTAGTCAACGGGCCAAGCAAATTGAAAACAGTGCGCAGCCGTAGTTCGCGGCGGGCCGTCTGCACGTGCTTCATCGCCGAGTGCATTGCCGGAGCAAATAGGAAGGCAATGCCAACTTCCTCCAAACAGGTAGCCAGTTGGGCGGGTGGCAGCGTGATGTTTACACCCAGCGCCTCCATTACATCCGCCGAGCCACATTTTGAAGTGACACTGCGATTGCCATGCTTGGCAACGCGGACACCCGCCCCTGCCACCACCAAAGCCGTAGCGGTTGAAATGTTGAACGTACCGCTGGCGTCTCCGCCGGTGCCGCAAGTGTCAACCAGTGCATCGCGCCCGGTGCCGCTTACGTCAAGGGTGGAATTGCGCGAAAGTTCGAGGGGAACGGCAGCGGCACGGATGGCCTCGGCGAAGCCCACGATCTCTTCCACGGTCTCGCCCTTCATGTGTAGTGCGACGAGCAGGGCTGCGATTTGAGCGTCCGTGCATTTTCCAGACAGTATTTCAGACATGACGCTGCGCGCCTCTTCCCGCGACAGCGACTGGCGTTGATTGGCAATACAGTGGAGAACGTCAGTGATCATGCGCCGTACAGATTAGCATCGTTTTGCGGCAGGGACGTGGCGCAATGGAAGCGCAGGTTTGCCCAATATCAGTCCCTTCTATAAAATCAAAGGTTTGCTGCCTGCAATTGAAGCTGCAAGCTGAGCCCTGCCCAATTTATTGGTAGTTAGAATCGTTATGAAAATTCACGAATACCAGGCCAAAGGAATCCTGAAGAAATATGGTGTGGCAGTACCGCGCGGCGAGATGGCCACGACCCGCGAGGAAGCAGAGCGCACTGCCGGGAATTTGTTCAGTGCGGGCGCGAGTGGAGTGGTAGTCAAAGCTCAGATCCATGCGGGCGGACGCGGCAAGGGCGGAGGAGTGAAAATCGCCAAATCAGTGGAGGAAGCAGTTGAACTCGCTGGGAAAATGCTGGGTATGCGGCTGGTGACACATCAGACGGGACCCGAAGGCCGCATCGTGCAACGTTTGCTCATCGAAGAGACTTTGCCCATTGAAAAAGAGCTATACATTGGAATCCTTGTCGACCGCGAAGAAGGCAAGCCAGTCTTCATGGCGTCGGCCGCAGGCGGTATGGAAATCGAGCAAGTTGCCGCACAGAATCCGCAGGCCATATTGAAGGAATACATCGATCCCGGCATGGGACTGGAGCCCTTTCAGGCGCGCAAGCTGGCGTTTCAACTTGGGCTCAAGCCGCAACAGGTCAACCAGGCCGTGCAATTCATGACAGGGCTCTACAAGGCATTCGAGGATACGGACGCTTCGCTTCTGGAGATTAATCCTTTCATCACTACCACGGATGGGCGGCTGTTCGCGCTCGATGCCAAGATCAATTTCGATGACAATGCGTTGTTTCGGCATCCAGACATTCGCGAACTGCGCGACGTTGACGAGGAAGATCCGCTCGAAGTCGAAGCCTCTAAATACAACCTCAATTACATCAAGCTCGACGGGAACGTTGGCTGCATGGTCAACGGCGCGGGGTTGGCGATGGCGACCATGGACATCGTCAAATACGCTGGTGGCATGCCGGCAAACTTTCTTGACGTGGGTGGCGGCGCCAATGCTGAGCAGGTGACGCATGCTTTTGAAATCCTGCTCAGTGATAAAAGCGTAAAGGCCGTCCTGATTAATATTTTTGGTGGCATTCTGCGAGTAGACACGCTGGCTACTGGCGTGGTCGAAGCCGCGCGAAAGACCAACATTCAGTTACCCATCGTGCTTCGTCTCGAAGGTACCAATGTGGAGGAAGGCCGCGAGATACTCAAACAATCGGGGCTGAACTTCATTGTGGCTGAAACCATGAAGGATGCAGCTGAGCAGGTCGTGGCTGCGGCGAACGCCGCGTAGGGCATCGAAGAGGGCGTCATTAAGTTATGGCAATTTTGGTCGATAAACGAACGCGAGTAATTGTGCAAGGCCTGACCGGGCGCGAGGGCACCTTTCACGCCAAAGCTTGCGCCGAGTATGGCACCAGGATCGTCGGTGGGGTGACCCCGGGCAAGGGTGGCACCACACACGAGGGTTGGCCGATTTTCAATACCGTGCAGGAGGCGGTGGATAAGACCGACGCCGACGCTTCGGTTATTTTTGTCCCGCCACCATTCGCTGCCGACGCCATCATGGAAGCGGCCGACGCGGAGGTGGAGTTGATTGTCTGCATCACGGAAGGAATTCCGACTCTCGACATGGTTCGGGCCTGGGAGTTCCTGCAGAATCGCCGCTCGCGCCTGATTGGCCCGAATTGTCCGGGCATTATTTCACCGAGCAAGTGCAAAATCGGCATCATGCCGGGCCGTATCCACAAAGAAGGGCCAGTCGGGATTGTGTCGCGCTCCGGGACGTTGACCTACGAAGCTGTGTATCAACTCACCACCCGCGGCATTGGTCAGTCCACCGCGATCGGAATAGGTGGGGACCCGATCATTGGAACCAATTTTGTGGATGCGCTTGAGTTGTTCAATAGAGATCCACAGACTGAAGCGGTAGTAATGATCGGCGAAATTGGCGGCAACGCGGAGGAAAGCGCGGCCGAGTATGTGAAGAATCACATGCGAAAGCCGGTGGTCGGCTTCATTGCCGGACAAACCGCCCCTCCGGGACGCCGCATGGGACACGCCGGAGCGATCATTTCGGGCGGCAAGGGCACAGCGGTTGAGAAGATCAAAGTCATGCAGGCTGCCGGTATTAAGATCGCCACTTCGCCGGCGGCGATTGGCGAAACGCTGCTTTCGGTGTTGCCTGCGGTTGCCAAGGCCTAGCGCCAGAGTACGTCAGAGTCTGCGGCAAGATAAACACTAAAGCGGAGATCAAACAACTTCATACATGAAAACCCTGCAACGCACCCTCACCATCGTCAAACCCGATGCAGTTCGTAAGAATGCGATCGGAGATATTATTGAACAGTTTGAGAAAAACAATTTCCGAATTCTCTGCCTGAAGATGCTGGAGATTTCCAAGCACCAGGCAGAGCAGTTTTACGCGGTACACGCGGCCAAGCCTTTTTACAATTCGCTGACGGACTTTATGTCCAGCGGCCCTATCGTCGCGCTGGCTTTAGAAAAAGAAAATGCAATTGCTGACCTGCGAAAGCTGATGGGCGCGACGAACCCTGCCAATGCCGAGGAAGGAACCATCCGCAAGAAATGGGGTGCTAGCATCGAGCACAATGCGATTCACGGATCTGACGCCGAGGATACCGCCGGTTTCGAGTTGAGCTTTTTTTTCGCAGGATACGAGCTGGCAAAATAAAGTTGGACAGGTTTCAAGCTGAGTAGCCAGGAGCGAACTACCATGCCGATGGTTCAAATCACAATGCTCGAAGGCCGCAGCGCCGAGCAGAAACGAAAAATGGCGCAGCGCATCACCGATGTTTTGGTTGAAGAAGCAGCCGCACGTCGCGAAGTAATTGTGGTGGCTTTTCACGAAGTGTCGAAGGAAAGTTACGCCTCAGGCGGCGTCCTGATGGTTGATAAGGGAAAATAGCTTCCCTATTTACGGCTTCGAAGCCTCGTCGAGAGGGACAAACACATGGCCGTCCACTCTGTCGGCGATTTTGGTCAGGGCCTTGCGAGCATATTGAAGAAAGTGCGGGGCGGCACGATGGGCCTCAAGCGCAGCATCGTCCTTGTACTGCTCGTATATGAAGAAGCGGCGCGGTTCGGTCTTGTGGCGATGCACTTGGTACAGGAGGCATCCAGACTCTTTGCGAGATTCCTCTGTCAGCTTACCGAAAATTTCCGAGACTTCGGCTTCATGTCCTTGCTTCGCCATCCACGTTACCGCCAAAACAACCATCTTCCGCTCCGTTTCTTTCTACTGAACTCGAGCCTTCGCCTGTCTGCCCTTTCCAGCCGCACCGTTTAGCCAAATGAGGAATTCATCCACGAAAATGGTCTGTTCCCGTCCTGGCCCCGTGGAAACCATACCGATCCTTGCTCCACTCTCGCGCTCAACGAATGCGAGGTATTCACGCGCTGGCTTGGGCAACTTGTCCATACTGGTGATTCCTAACGTAGAAGTGCGCCAGCCCGGCCAGTTCTTGTAAATGCATTCAATCTTGCGGTAACCACTGTCCTGTGCGGGTATAGTCCCCATCCTTTTGCCGTCAATCTTGTACCCAACACAGACGGGGATTTCAGGAAGTTCATCCAGCACATCCAGCTTCGTGACCACGAGCCATGAGATGCCGTTAATCATGCCTGCGTAGCGGAGAAGTGGCAAATCGAGCCAGCCGCAGCGACGCGGGCGGCCAGTGACAGCGCCATATTCGTTTCCGCGGGCGCGCAACAAGTCACCATTTGGACCCTCAACTTCACTTGGAAACGGCCCGCCACCCACTCGCGTGCAATACGCCTTGGTCACGCCAATCACCAAGTCAATCGCCGTGGGCGCCACGCCGGTCCCTGTAACCGCACCGCCCGAAGTAGCGCTTGAGGAAGTCACGAAGGGATAGGTGCCATGGTCGATATCGAGCATAGTACCTTGAGCGCCTTCGAAAACAATGGATTCGCCATTCACCAGTGCCTGGTTGAGCAGGACTGCAGTATCACAGACGAACGGCGAAATCTTTTCGGCAGCATCGGCATACTCGTGGTACATCTTGTCGGCATCGAGCGGCTCCGAGTTGAACAACGCGTGCGCGATCATATTTTTCTCGCGGCAGGCGTTCTCGATGTGAGTCTTGAGCAACTTCAGGTCGAGCAGGTCAGCGACGCGCAGCCCGCGACGACCCATCTTATCTTCATACGCTGGTCCAATTCCGCGCGAGGTTGTTCCAATCTTGACCCGCCCAGGCGCGTTTTCCGCGGCCAATTCGATCATGCGGTGGTAAGGCAGGATGACATGGGCACGGTTGCTCACAGAAATCGTGCCGTCCACTTTGACGCCGGCATCGCGCAGGGCAGCAACCTCCTTGAGGAAAGCCATGGGATCAAGCACTACCCCGTTTCCGATGACGCTTCGGCAGCCAGAGCGCAGCACTCCGCACGGAACCAATTGCAGAATGAACTTTTTGTTGTTGATGATGACGGTGTGCCCCGCATTGTGTCCGCCGGCATAGCGCGCCACTATGGAGAAATTTTCGGAGAGGACGTCAACTATTTTGCCCTTGCCTTCATCGCCCCATTGCGCACCTACGATGATCGCCGTCTTGCCCTTTTTCAAATTCCACCCCATGGGAGTAAGTCGCGCAGCCGCCCCGGCCGCATTGCGGGGTCGCACACACTTGTCGCACCCACGTGGGAAGTGCTAGCGCTGAATTCTTGGAATGTAGGGCGAGCAGGTGTGTACTGAACATGATACATTGCCGTGCTCGGGATGGGCAATTGGAACTTCCTCCTGGAGAATCCAATCACACCGTATCCGCAATTACCCGTTGACGCAAAAGCGAGAAAGGAGGACGGAGCGGCTGTCGCGCCATTCGGCCACCTGACGACTAACTGCCAGCAACGGTAGACTGTTTTAATGCCTGAGCTTCCGGAAGTCGAAACCATTGCGCGAGGGCTGGCAAGTCGAGTCACGGGCGACCTTATTGAGTCTGTCTGGCTGGGCTCAAAGCCAGAACCTCTGAAGTCTCCAGCGGCGGCTATCGTGGACACTCTGGAGGGCAAGCGGATCGCGGGTGTACGACGAGTAGGGAAGCATATTGTTGTTGATCTGGCAACAGATCGACGGCGCTCAAGGCCCTCTCGATCGTCCCGCAAGAGACATAGCGCATTTGTCGATCAGGGTCGTTCCACACAGACAGAGTCTCAGTGGATCGTGCACCTCGGGATGACGGGGCAGTTCGTCGTCTGTTCCGCCGCGGCGGAGATCGCCAAGCATACTCATGCTATTGTGAAACTGGCGTCGGGCAGGGAATTGCGTTTCGTCGATCCACGCCGGTTTGGACGTTTGAGCGTATCAGCGGGCCGCGAGTTCGCCGCAGCGGGTTCTGAGCCGTTGGAAGTTGTACTCGAGCGTTTCCTCGATCTTTTCCGCGGACGCAAGACTCCAATCAAAAGTGCTTTGCTGAACCAGAGGCTCCTGAGCGGGGTCGGTAACATTTACGCGGATGAGTCGCTGTTTCGCGCTGGCATTCGGCCGCGACGGCGAGTGGCGTCACTCTCGCGTGACCAATTGCGTCGTTTATATCGATCTGTCCAACAAGTGCTGAACGAGGCGATTTCACTGGGTGGCTCGTCTATCTCCGACTACGTGGGTGCGGACGGTGCCGAGGGCTTTTTTCAGCTGCAACATCGGGTGTATGGCCGTGAAGGCGAACCCTGCCTCGTATGCCGGACTCCGGTCAAGCGCGTAGTCATCGCTGGGCGAAGCAGCCACTACTGCCCTAAATGCCAGAAATGAAGTGTCACTGGCCATTTGCCCTCGCTCCGCTTGAATCGGACGCAGCAGATTGGTAATCGAAAATCCCGAATGATACTCTGATTCGCGAACATGCCTAACTTTTCAATCGGTGTTGATCTCGGGGGGACCAACCTTCGCATCGCGGCGGTTGAGGAACAGGGTTCCTTGTTGGAAAAGATCAGCTTGGGCACACGAGTGACGCTTGGCCGCGACCACGTCATCAATGATATGTGCGATGCCGTCCAGCACTTGACTGCAAAGTATAAGGACTTGGCCACATTAGAGGGCATCGGCATTGGTGTGCCGGGGATCATTGACATGCGGACCGGAATGATTCGCGAATCTCCGAATTTGCCTGGATGGGCTGATTCTCCGGTGCGGTCGGAGATTGAAAAACGATTGGGCACGCGGGTCATCCTGGATAACGATGCGAATGTCGCAGCCTTTGGCGAGAAGTGGTTGGGAGCGGCACGCAACTTTGATGACGTAGCCATGTTGACTCTGGGTACCGGCGTTGGTGGGGGAATCGTGCTCGACGGGCGCATTTGGCACGGCATGGTTGGAATGGCCGGCGAATTCGGACATATTACGGTAGAGCCCGAAGGTCAGCTCTGCGGATGTGGCAACCGCGGTTGCCTGGAGCAATACGCCTCTGCGACCGCTGTCGTACGAATGGCGCACGAAGCAATTGCCAATGGCGAGGCTGTCGAGTTGGCGGCTGCGGCGAGTAATAATCCTGAATTCAGCGCTAAGGCCGTGTACAACCTTGCCATTCAAGGGGACGAATCCGCACGCCGAATTTTCCGCCACGTCGGACGGTCTCTGGGAATCGTTCTCGCTGCTCTGGTGAACTCGCTGAACCTGCCCATTTACGTGATAGGAGGCGGCGTTTCGAGCGCGTGGGATGCATTCTCCCCCAGCATCTTTGAAGAACTGCGGCAGCGATCAATGGTGTACGCGGCCACCGCGCCCTCTGATCCGCTGAGTGACGCAACCGGCGCGTCGGCAAAAGTCGATCCGGGCGCGGGAAGAAAGACAATCATTACTCGGGCTTTGTTAGGGAGCGATGCGGGATTATATGGCGCGGCGCGATTGCCCATGGTTGCTAGATAATATCCAACCCCGGATATAGATAAAATTTAGCCTCACGCCATGAAAGATTGACCAAAACAATCCGATAAAGTGGATTACCTGACCGGCGTGCCGTCCATCACTTTCTTGAAAGCCTTCAGAAAAATCTGATTTTGGTCCGGCGTCCCGACTGTGACACGAATCGCTGTCGGTGCGCCCCACGCCCCCAGCGGCCTGATAATTACTCCTTCCACCTGTAGGGCCGAGGCGATCGCACCTGCGTCCCTGCCGAGCTCGCAATAAAGAAAATTTCCCCAGGTTGTAGATACGTGATATCCCATCGAGAAAATGGCATTGCTCAGCAGCGCCGACTGCTCCGCATTGTTTTCCAATGCTTGTTGAATGTGGCCTGCGTCTTCAAGGGCGGCCGACGCTGCTGCCTGCGCCATTACCGACACCGAGAACGTGGTCCGCATACGCCTGAAATATCCCATCAGTTCGGCTGGACCCAACCCGTACCCTACCCGCACTCCCGCCAAGCCATGTGCTTTCGAGAAGGTACGCAAGACCACTACATTGCGGCCTTGGCGGACATATTCGAGTGCGCGCGAATATTCCACGCCGCGAGCCACAGCAAAGTATTGTGCAAAGTCGTAATAAGCCTCGTCCAATACAACGATGACATGATCTGGGATACGAGTCAGGAAACGGTCGAGAGCGTCCGGACCCACAATTGTGCCCGTTGGATTATTTGGATTGGCCACGAAAATAATTCGCGTGTTCTGATCGATCGCGTCGGCAATGGCGTCAAGATCGAAGCCATCGTGGCGCATCGGCACCTCGATTAAACGCCCCCCGGCGGCCTTAGTGGCGATGGAATATACGATGAAGGAACGTTCGCTGCTGACTGCATTGCGACCTGGCGAAAGTAAAGTGCGCGCAATGATGCCAAGAAGTGACGTAGAACCCGCCGTGACCAGGACGCTCTCAATCGCCAGCAGGTGACGCTCCGCAATTTTCCGGCGTAACTCAGCAACGTTATTGTCGGGGTAAAAGTTAGATTCCTCCGCCACGGCCTGCATAGCTTCGATGGCCAGCGGAGATGGGCCAAAGGGGTTTTCATTGGAGGCCATTCTGATGCAGTTCAGAGCGCCATCCCGTTCCGCGTAGCGCTTAGGTTTGCCGGGGGTGCCTCTTCCCAAAGTTCGCACATGTTCCGTAACCAGATCGTAGAATCGGCTCATGTTCGATGCCTATGATGACAGGCTGCGATGGCTTCGTACTAGGGGGCAACCCGTCTGCGACAGGGATTTTAGTTTGGCGATTTCTTGCAGCGTGAGCAGACGAAATTTTCCAGGTTCGACGTCCAGTTCCAAGGGACCATAACGCACACGCCTGATCTTCTCTACGTGATGCCCAATCTCTTCGAACATGCGCCGGATTTGTCGGTTGCGGCCCTCAATCAATGTAATTTCATACCACGGATTCGGCGCGTCGCGCACCAGACGGATTCTCGCGGGCGAGGTCTTGACTCGTTTCTGATCCGTACCGATCGAAAGTCCCGCCCGCAGGCGCACAAGTTTCTCCTCCGCCGGTTTGCCGCTCACTTTGACGACGTAGGTCTTGGCGACGTGCGATGCTGCCTTCATTAGCCGATGAGCCAGGTCTCCGTCATTGGTAAGTAATAGCAAGCCTTCGCTAGCGTAATCCAGGCGGCCGACCGGGTACACTCTGCTGCCCACACCGCGTACCAAATCCATGACCGTGGGCCGTCGCTCGGGGTCGCTCATCGTCGTCACGAAGCCCTTGGGCTTGTTCAATAAAAGATAGACAGGGCGCTGGGAACCATGTAGAAGCTTGCCATCCACTCGGATGTGATCATGCTCCGGGTCGGCTTTTGAACCGAGCTCGGTCACCACGTTTCCGTTAACTACCACACGACCCGCGGTGATGAGTTCTTCAGCCTTGCGACGAGAAGCGACTCCGGCAGCGGCAATTATTTTTTGGAGGCGTTCCGCAGGCATTAGCGGCTACTCCTGCGAGCGGCTGGTGGACGTTTCAGCCTGGTGCACAGATTCATTCTCACGGTCGCCCCGGCTGGCATCGTCTTCTCGTTCGCCGTGTTGCGGTTCCACGGCCCCGTTGTCCGGTACACCGGTTGCATCAGAAGGGCCCTCAAGGGCGGCAGGCAGGTCTGCTTCAAAGGATTGCGCCACTAGGTTCTCAAATTCTTCCATGCTGGGTAGTTCGCCAACGTCCTTCAAACCGAAACGAAGCAAGAATTCCTTACTGGTTTTGTAGAGGATGGGGCGCCCAATGACTGCTTTTCGTCCGGCGGTCGTAATCAGCTTGCGATCCAGCAGGGTGGCAATCACGCCACTGGAATCGACCCCGCGAATTTCGCTGATTTCAGGGACCGTGACCGGCTGCTTGTAAGCGATTACCGCCAGAGTTTCAAGCGCCGGAAGTGAAAGTCGGATTGGCGGTTTCAAGCTCTTGGCAAATGCCCGCACCACGTCATGGTGCTCAGGCTTCGTAGACATGCGGTATCCGCCGGCGATCTGGCGGATCTCAACCCCGTGATCGGGAGAGCTGTAGTCGGCTATCAACCCTTCGATAGCATCACGAACCTGGAGCTTGATCCCAGCATCATCGGCGGGGGCAGTCTCGTTCGCAACAGAATCGTTCACCAACTGGACCATGTGATCCAAAGTAATCGGCGTTTCCGCTGCATAGATGATGGCTTCAAGTTTGGCTTTAAGACTCATGTGAGGATTGTCATTTCAATTATTGCGCCGCTCTACGCGTCCGGCCGTAACCTGACCACTTTCTGTCGCGCTACCGCCAATCGTCCCGCACCGCGGCCTGCTCTGCCATAATAGCCTCGAATCCGGTGTGCTTGCGTAGGAGGACTTCGCCGAACAAGCGATCCTGCCGCAGTTGAATCGCTTGCAGCCTAACCATTTCGAGTAGCGCGAGGAACATGCACACCAGTGTCTGCCGCGAGTTAACATTGCGCAGCAATTGCTTCAGCCGAACCGGACGGTCTTCCAACATAAGCCGCCGCCGCAAATAGTCGATCATCTGGCCGACCGTCACTCCTTCCTCATCTATCTGGAGAATCGGACGCGACCGCGCTCGATCCAGGATCTGTTGGAATGTCTTGACCAGATCAATTACATCGGCTGCCATCTCAGGGTCGGTGCCCTCCGCATCCATGAACTCCTTGATGGCCGGGTTAGACCAAACCGCGTTCTCAATCTGTTGCTTCTGAAAGAGCATTTGAGCGGCGGATTTGAATTTCTCATGTTCCAGCAGGCGGTTCACTAGTTCGTTCCGCGGATCCTCTTCGCTCTCCGCTGACGCAAACGGATCGCGTGGCAGAAGCATCTTCGATTTGATATGGATGAGCACGGCGGCCATGTAGATAAAATCCGCAGCCACGTTCACATCCAGCTCCTGCAACTTTTCCACATAGGCCAGGTACTGCGCGGTGATCTCGGCGATGGGGATATCGTAAATATCGATATCCTGTTTGCGGATCAGATCGAGCAGCAGATCGAGTGGACCTTCATACACCGCGCCGACGCTGACCGCGAACGGTGACTCACCCTGGTCATGCCCGGCTTTTTCGATGCCCGGCGGATTTACGGGTGAAGAAACCGGTCTCGCGGCGGGATCGGGCCTTCTCGAAACAATCTTCAAAGGTTCAGGCATTTTTCCTAGTGCGTTCGAACGGTTTATTTAGCGAGCGCGTCGGGGCGCTCGTACTGCAATGAGATGCCCATGGCCTCACGCACTTCATCCATGGTGTTGCCGGCCACTTTCCGTGCCCGGGATGAACCTGCTTCAAGAATATCCCATGCCAGCCGCGGATTCTCCTCGTATTTTCTCCGGCGTTCCTGCATAGGCGTGAGGATGTTCACTAAGGCGTCTGCCGCCCAGCTTTTGCACTCGATACAGCCGATTCCAGCCGAGCGGCAACCCTCATCAACCTTGGCGATAGTTGAGCGGTCGCTAAAAATCTTGTGCAGATCGCCCACCGGGCACACATCCGGATTACCTGGATCGGTGCGGCGCACCCGTGCTGGGTCGGTGACCATGGTCTTGAGTTTCTGCCGAACCACTGGCTCCGGATCGGTCAGTAGAATCGTGTTTCCATAGGATTTCGACATCTTGCGGCCATCGGTGCCCGGCAGCTTTGCGGCAGGTGTCAGCAGCGGCTGTGGCTCAGGAAAAACACAGTAAAGACGGTTGGCCTCCTCAGGGTTGATGCCAAAAGCTTCGTGACCGCGGTTCCGGCGGGGATAAAACATGTTAA
>Ga0209577_10002397_pt1 | contig 18040 bp, 12 predicted proteins | sample GraSoiAngelo_109_FD_185874 | JGI IMG/M metagenome (GOLD analysis project Ga0209577, IMG submission 185874) | Grasslands soil microbial communities from the Angelo Coastal Reserve, California, USA - 14_0903_12_20cm (SPAdes) (version 2) | ecosystem: Environmental > Terrestrial > Soil > Grasslands...
CCTGATGTGCGTGCGAAATCAGAACAGCTTCCACATCGCGATCGGCAATTGCCTTGAAAAGCGGCAGCGCATCGTCGCCGGTATTCTTCGGATGCATTCCGCAATCCAGCACGAGCCGGTGCCGCCCAATCTCAAGGTAGTACGCATTCGCGCCAATCTCGGTATGCCGTGTGAGGTTAATGAATTTCACTGACGATTTAGGGTTGAAGCGTTAACCGGTTGAAGGGTTAAAACGTCCAAGCGGGGCACATGCAAGAACAAAGCTGCGTTCAGTGCCGTAGGACTTTGCAACTGTTCCCCACCACCAAGTGAGCGGCGTCTGTCTTTCCGCTTCAACTGTTTAACCGTTCAATGTTTCTTTGAAAATCCGAAGCCAATTGCCGCGCAGAATCTTTTCTATGTCAGCGTCGCTGAATCCGCGCTCGACCAATTTGCGTGTGAGATTGCGCGCATGCGAATGGTTCGTCAGCTCAGGAATGAAATGCGGCGTTGCGAATTTTGCGGTGAGCTGTTTTTGCCTCGACTCCGGCCACTGGCTGTAGATGAACTCGAAGAAATCGAATCCGATCCCAATACTCTCCATGCCGATCAACTTCGCGATGTGCTCGATGTGATCGACGTAACGATCGAGGGTGCTTTCTTCTTTTCGCGGGCTAACGAGGATGGAGTTGACGCCGATGACGCCGCGCCGTTCACCGATTTTTTTGATCTGTTCGTCGCTGATGTTGCGCTCTATATCGTAATACCGGCGTACGTTCGTGTGGGACACAATGGGCGGCTTTGTTGCGATGGTGAGAACCTCGTCAAACCCGGCTGGATTGATGTGTGCGAGATCAATCATTATTCCGAGCGCCTCGCATTCGCGCACTACATCCCGACCAAACGCAGTGAGCCCCTCTGGGGACGAGCCGCTGGCCGCGAAAATTCCGCCGTGTCCCGCTGCGTTGGTTCGTGCGTGAGTAAGCCCAATTGAGCGCACGCCCAATTCGTAAAAGACGCGCAGCTGATTTAAGTCATCGCCCAACGGTTCGATGCCTTCCATCGTGATGAGAAATGCGATTCGACCACGTTTGCGGACCTCCTGAATTTCGCGAAAACTTTTGCAAACCGCGAAGCGCTCCGATGCTGCTGTTTCGGCAGACAGCCGAGCAACCTCATCGAGCGCCACGCGCAGAGAATTGTGCGGCAAATACCGGTCCTCAATGTAAATTGCCGCGCCTACAACACAGATGTTCCCCGTTTCGAAGTCGGGCAAGAATTCCGATTCCAGGACCTTTTTGCGTTCCCGTTTTTCGTACAAATCCATCGGCAAATCGAAATGCATGTCGACAACTCCGCCCGCATGCAGCCGGTCGATTCGTTCTTCAGTCGATGTTTCTGTATCGAAGCGCATTCGAAAGAAGGAAACTGCGGCCTACGCGGATGTCACGAACGGAATTCCTGCAGAGCGCACGCGCCTCGGTTGCTTGCGACCGATCCGTGCTGACGGTTGCGAAGCTTTGTATCCGTGAGCCGCTGCTCCAGAGAGGGCCGTATTGGTTGTGTAGCTACCCGCCCCTGGCGCGCCACCCTCGGTCTTCTGCAAAATTTCTTCACTTTTTCGGCCTTCAGGCCCAAAAAATTTCGCTGTATACCCGCCCGCTGAAACCGTAGTGTCGCTTTCATCAACGGTTCCAGAGAAGTCTGTCACTGAGCATCAGTTTCCGTAGCGCTCTGTGGCGTCGCGGTGTTAGAAATAACGCCGAAGGCTGCGATATTCATCACGATCATCACGAGCGCGAACAGATATAGTCCCATCAAAAGCCCAATCGCGGCGTGCATCGCCACAATACAAACCAGCCAAATGAGTCTCGTTTTTTTCATCCAAATGAAAACTGGGTAACTCACTTCGAGCAAACAGATCGCGATACCAAGGACAGGCAGAGCGTATTTGAACCGGACGAGAATATCTGGCGGAACAACCGTAAAAGGCGGCCGGATTAGCGCGCGCCAAAGATTGGAGCCGTCCCACCAACCGTTGCCAAGGCATTTTGCCAGCCCGCCGATAAAATAAACAAAGCACAGTTGCACCTGTATGACGCGACGCCAAAAACCCAGTGCCCGTGGATTTTTGGGTTTTGTCTTTGCTACCCAATGGTCAAAGGAGTAATGATCGGGCAGGGGAGATAACAACAAGTAGAACAGTGCCGTCGTCATGAAACTATCGGCACCGTAGGCCAGCAGCCCTCCGCTTTCAGCGGCACAGAGGTGAACGAACCAGGCGACAATCGCGGCCGGGCGACAGAACAGACCCAGCAGCAAGAGGCAACCGGCGGAAAGTAAGCAGATCCAGGCAATGGAAAGCACCGCTTCCTCGCTGATGTTGAAATTGCGACCGATAGCGACAAGCCAGCCCAACGTCGGGATCAGCGGGCTATCGAAAGAGGTAATAGCTTCACCAACTTCCCGACCGACAAGACCTTTGCCACTGCTGGCGAACAGATAATGCCAATCACTTCTTAAGAACAGCGCATAAACGATAACCTGCATCCCCAAACCGATCCGCAACACCGCGAGCCACGTGTCAGTTTCAGGTGGAAAAAGAAAACAGCAGAAGCTTTGCCACCATTTTTGTGCCAGACTTACGCCGGCGTTAATTTGCGAACCGGGCAATTTGAGCACGGATTATACGGATAAGAGAATCACTGAACTCGGAGAAAGAATCACGGACAATAAACAACGATTCCGCTACTGCTTTTGCTCATCCCGCAGGCTGAAATCGAAGCTGAACATCGGCTGAAATGTTTCTGTTTTGCCTTGCTCAAACTCGGTAATACCAGGCGCATGAACTGAATCCAACGTTGCGCGAAGTTTTTTCACGTCCGGGTACTTACGCCAGACGGAGAACGCCAGCATTTTGACGAGCGCCTCTCGAACCGAATCGTAACGTTCCTCTGGCAACCTGTCTAACAAACTCTCCAAACGCAGGGCGGCGGCTTTGCTGCGCATACGCGGTGACTCGTATTCTATACGTCCATCGTCGTAAAACAGTTCGAACGTGAGCCGATGCTGGCTTGGAACGTTGGGTGCAAAAAAGCTGTACCCGGCTTGGATGCCAGCAGCATGCAGATAGGTTGCGATACCTCTCCGAAGCGGATTCGATGCACGGGCCTCTTTGCCCAGACACCAGGTCGCGACTAATTCAGCCCTACGCGCGTACTCATCAAAAGCTGAGGATAAAATCGTGGACCCCTGCGCTATCAACCAGAATACTCCCGCAAAACAAACCGCGGTCAGTAAAAAGAAGTGTATTCCAAACCACGCTGCGTGAATTTGCTTCCAATACATTACTGAACGCTGTGATCGGGGAAAACGATGGCTGTGCCAGACGGTAGCGAGAGTTGGTCGCCAGTTCGGTGCACAATAGCGCCGGTCCCGGGTCCCGGGACTAGCACGCTCTTAGTGGCTAAGCAGCAGGCTTAGAGTGTCGCTGCGACTGATTTCAAATTCTCAGTCATCAGCTTGTTGTCACCGGTTGGGAGGACCATCTCGACAAACCAAGAGCCGCGGCTTGCACGATTGTCAGCGTAGTTGCCTGTTGGCAGGACCATCTCACAAAACCAAGAGCCACGGTTTGTGTGGTTGTCGGCGTAGAGGGCTGTGCTCTTATCCGTTCGAATGTTTTTCAAGGTCAGCCGGGTTTGATTTTGAGCGGTTGGGTGCGTTGCGACGGTGCTGAGACCGATAGTGGCCACAGTAACCAGCGTTGCGGCGAACAAGCGTACGATTAGGGTAGGGTTGGTAATATGCATAACTCCGCGAGTACCGGCACTTTGAGCAACTGTCAAGCACAAAATCCCGTCCTTAAGTAAAATTACTCACACCACGCCTTGGGGTTATTCATACACTTACCGGCAATTCAGCCTTACCGCTTAGGAGAGGAATATTGCGGTTCCGACTTTTCTCCCGCCTTTGAGCTGGCTGCTGCCGAAGCGTGTCCCGGCAAGTCAGATCTTACTTTGGTGCGAGCGAATCGACGATCGCCTGAAAGCGCGGATCGCTTCGTAATGGATCCCAAAGTGGATGAAGACGCAGATATCCGTAGCTGATGTGACTGCCGGGCAGGTACGTTGTCTCAGCCAAGCGCTGGATCGCGCGATCTTTATCACCAGCCCACGCGTAAATCACAGCAAGATATCGCACCAGCGTTGCGCCTTCGATGGCGTTTTTGCTAAGCGGCGTCAATTCGATTGCACGTTCGCCTTCGCGAATCGCATCATCTTTATTCCCGAGTACGGCATCAACCACACCAAGTGCGCAAAGCGCAGCCGCATAGTTCGGTTGACTGTGTACTTCTTCAGTGAGCTCCTTTCGCGCAGTATCAAAGGCCGCGCGAGCTGTCGACTGATCACCACGCACCAAAGCAGCAAGACCCTTACACCAGCCGTCAGGGAATGGAATGCTTTCATCAAAACATCCGCCGGTACCTATGTTCGATAATGCGTGCTGAGCCCCAACGGAGTCGCGTTCGCGCAATACGATCAACAGCCATGTACTAGTAAAACCAAGGCTGGCGTTCGGGTCGTCTGCCATGATTGCGTCAATTGTCGTTTCGAAAGCTCTAACATCTGCCCCCCGCTCCAGATCGACCAACGCGCGTCGTGCTCGGGTGGGGACGTCCTTTGGAGCTATTGCCAGCACGCGATCAAGAGTCTCAGCCATTTCTTGATAGCGGCCCAACGCTTCGTAGGTAAGCGTAATTTGTTCAAGCACGGAAAAATCCCGTGGATTCAGCTCCAATGCCTGGGTGATTTCCTCGAGAGCCTTCTCCCAGCGACCTTGGCGCCGGTCAATGTACCCGGCTAAAAGTGGAATCCGTGATTCGTTAGGCAATGTCAGGTGAGCAAGCACCAACTCCTGTCTGGCTCGGTCATAATCCCGGTACGCGTAATAATAATGCTGAGCGAGAGCCAAATGGGTTTCTCCCGATTCAGGGCGTAGCCGCTGAACGGACTGAATTGCTGTTTCAGCCAATTTCAAACGCGCATTACTATGGTCCAAACCCCCGAAGTACATTCGATCATGCGCTCCCGCTAACTGGCAGTAGGCGTCAAAGAACGAGGGGTCGCGCGCCACAACCTGATCGAGTAGTTGGACAGCTTCCAACAGATCTTCATTTTGTCGTGTGCTCAATGAGATGTCATAGAGCAGGTCTTTGGCTCGCAAGTACGACTTATACGCAGCGAGATCCGCGGTTGGTCCTTCCTGGAGCGCAGTCTTCTCGGTGGGTGAAACGCTGACTCCCAGTCTGTCTGCGATTTCTTGCGCGATCTCACCTTGCAGCGCAAACACGTCGCTTGCGTTTCGATCGTATTGCTCCCCCCAGACGCGCGAATCGTTCCGCGTATCCATCAACTGGACACTAAGATGAATTCTGCCGGCATCCCGTGTCACGCTTCCGGCGAGCACATAGGCAGCGTTTAAAGCACGCCCGATTTCCTGCGTGTTCTGCGCGCCGCGGTATTTGGCGACACTGTTGTGGTTGATTACCTTCAGATTCGCAAGCTTCGCCAGTTTGCTCAGAACACCATCGTAGACGCCCTCGGCGAAAAATGTGCCGTCGTTGTCTGGGCCGATGCTTTCAAATGGCAAAACCGCTATCCCACTTGCCGCCGGCGGGCTCACTGGTTGGGCCTTCGAAATCATCACGCCCACTACGGTTGCCATCGCCACCAAAAGCGCAGCCATTTGTGCGACGAGCGGATTGCGCCGCACCCAACGCCAGAGATGCACAGGGGGCGAAACAGGACGCGCGACGATCGAACGTCCGAGCAGCCAGTGTTCGAGGTCATCCGCCAGTTCACCAGCTGAGCGATAACGGGCGAGTGGGTCGCGTTCCAAGCATTTCGCGCAGATTGTTTCCAAGTCGCGATCCAGTGCCGGCGCCAGAGTGCGCAGTTTGGGCGCGGGCTTTTCAGCCGCCTGCTGAATAGTTTTCAGCGCGTGCTCACCTGTGAATGGCGGCCGGCCAGTTAAGAGATCAAACAGAACCGCTCCCAAACCGTATACATCAGCCGCGGCGGTAAGTTTTGTGTCTGACCCGCTTACCTGTTCGGGCGCGATGTACCCCGGCGTTCCGAAGATGCTAGGCGTACGTGTCAACCGGCCGGTTGGCTCCAGCCATTTGGCCAACCCGAAGTCGCCGACCATCGGTTCGCCGCGGGCGTCCAACAAAATGTTCGCCGGCTTGAGATCACGATGGAGAATTCCCTGCTCATGCGCGTATTGCACGGCACGCGCAACTTTGGCCATTAGCGTAACAGCACGACGTGGATCGCTGCGCAATATTGGGGCCGCTTCCAGCAAACTGCCGCCCCCCGCAAACTTCATGCTGAAGAACGGCAACCCGTCGTGGCTTTCGCTTACTTCATAAATTGGCAGAATATTGGGATGATCCAGGTTCGCCGCGGCCTGAGCTTCGCGGCGAAAGCGCATTAGCGTTTCCTGGGAATCAGCGTGGTAAGATAAAACGCGCTTGATCGCGACGATCCGACGCGAGTGCCGTTGTCGGGCCCGATAAATGACGCCCATCCCACCCCGTCCAATTTCTTCCAGAATCTGATAATTCCCGAGGAACCAATCCGCGTCGTGACCATGAATGTCGCGCAGCAAGTCGTCCAGCGTCGACTCGACCGGCGGATGCTCACCGTTACCAGCAATGCCTGCGGAAAGAAGGCACTTCAAACAAAGGCCGCGGCCCACGCGCGACACAGACCCACATTTGGCGCAGATGCCCGATTCAGTCTGAAGATGGAGAGAAACAGAACCGCTAGGCGAACTCATGAAAGAGCCCTAAGAATAGATCGAGGTTTGATCGTTGCCAATTTTAATTTTCATAGATTCCCTGAAAAGTTATTTACAACGCAGCCCGCCTCGGGAATCATGCAGCGGCGAACAAAAAAATACGCACCGCAATGGATTCGCAACAAGAGGGGCGGGAGTTTTCGCCCCGTAGACCAACCTAATCCGCTTTTGGCTCGGAACCTATTCCGCAGCGCTTAATGCCGCGCAGAGATAACGCAATTCGTCATCGACCTCGTTGGGCCCACCCACAGTTTCAGCAACTTCTTCGCGAAGCAGAGCGCGATAACGTTCACGCAAGCGGTGCACCAGATTTTTCACTGCCGTTTCCTGAAGGCCAAGGATCTTCGCAAAATTTGCATACGATATCTCTTCCCGATCGGCACTAAGGTAACTGCTAAGGACATCAAAAACGCGTCGTCGGCCGTGTTTTTCACACTCGTCACCCAATCGCCGCAGCGCGCGCTCGACCACTGTCGCAGCCCAGCGTACATCGAAAATTCTTTCCGGCGACCAATTGCCAGATTCCTGCTCGGTAATGGACAAGTGGGATGGCGCCTCCGTCATCCAGTCGTCCCAGGAAACAAAGCGTAAGTCGCCGCCGCGTTTGCGCGCCTGACGCTTATCGCCTTGATCGTACAAAAAACGTTGCAGGGCCTTGAGCAGAAGCGACCGGAATCTCCCCTTGTTCCGATCGGCGGACTGCATGAGGCGACCTTTGATGACCTTGCCAAAAAATTCTTGAGTCAAATCCTGTGCGTCAGGAACGGAGTGGCCCTTCCGGCAGATGAAGGCGAAAACGGGTCGCCAGTAAATTTTGCAAAGTTCGGCAAGGGCAGCGTGCGCTTTCTGTTCATCCGTTGCAGAGTCCGAACACGACACAACGATGCTCCAACGTGTTGTCATGAACCGAGCATGGGAGTCGCTAAAGGGGGTATTCGGTCTCACCGCGCGGATAATCTCATTTGTGCCGTAGTCACGCAAGCTTCTTGATAAGGCTTTCCGAGCGTGGATGTTCGCCGGGTTCCGGCGATAAGCCTTACATTATCAGCGAGGCGCGCAGCCAGTGGAAGATGTCATTGAGGTGGGCATGGCCATCGCGATTAGGAAAAAATTCCGAGGGCAGAGCCTCATTTTTTTTGAAACTTCGGCCTCTGAAATCCGAAGTATATGGTGTTAGCGGGCAGCCGTCACATTTCAATGAGTTGGATCACCGTCATCTGGTTGATGAATGCCGGAGCGTTTTTGATGCTCGCGGCCTTCGCTGTACGCTTGGCGCGCGTATGGGAAACTAGAGAGAAGAGATTCAACCTCGCTGCAAAGTCCGCTAACCTCGAAATGTGGGAGTGGGATTTGGAAAGAGATGAAATCTGCGTCCCGCTTACAGGCCGTGCTCAGTTGGGTTTGCCTGCTTTTGGAAGGATCACATTCCAACACCTGATGCCACGCTGGCACCCAGAAGATCGCGAAAGAGTTCGACAAGCAATGAATGAGGCGATCCAAAACGTCAAAGATTGCCATGTAGAGTTTCGTGTTGTTGCCCCAAACGGCAGCGTGCGATGGGTTCACGCGCATGGGCACGTGCACCTTGATGACCGCGGAAAAGCCCAGCGGCTTACGGCAATTAGCCTCGATATTACGGACCGAAAAGAGGCCGAGATCCGGGCCCGCGAGCAGCGCGCCGAACTTCAAAGAGTCACGCAGCAGAGGACCGCGTTTATGGAGCGAGAAATCGCGGAGCGCGCGCTCGTCGAACGTGAGGTGATCGAGAGTTGTGCCCGCGAACAGCGGCGCATCGCATATGACTTGCACGACGGAATAGGGCAACAACTCGTGACGATCGCTATAAGCGCAAAACTGCTTGAGGAACAGTTGGGGCCATGTCAGCCTGACGAAGCCGACCAAGCTTCCGCAATAGTAAAGCTCGCCAACGAAGCGGCCAGGCAAGTACGGCTCACCGCGCGGAGCGCCGAAGGCGGTGACACAGTGGACGACTTGGAAACGGCGTTGGAATGCCTAGCCGTGAATACCAGTCACAGTTGCGATGTAAAAAGCGTGGTTACATCTGACGCCGAGCCGCTACCGATTAGCCCGCCAGTAGCAGCTCAACTTTATCGAATCGCGCAGGAGGCAGTGCGTAATGCCATAGAGCATGGTGCTGCTCGGCATGTTTTGATCCAGCTCACATTCGGCAATGGTGACATGGTGTTAACGGTGCAAGACGACGGGGCGGGGTTTAACACCAAGACCAATGGCCACGGGATGGGACTTCGAATCATGCGCTACCGCGCGCAATGCATCGGCGGCTCGTGCGAAGTGCGCCCCGGCCCCAATAAGGGGACGATTATTTCTTGCCGTGTACCTCTACAAGCGGAGCCTTCTCTGTCTACAATATCATGAATGCAATAACACAAACCGAAAGAAAATCCCACGTAGTAGTAGTCGACGACCACCCGGTGCTATGCGATGGGCTAAAACAGTTAATCGACAGACAACCGGACCTCACCTGTGTCGGCGTTGCGGACAACACGTCAGATGCCAAACGCCTGGTACAAGAATGCAAGCCTGATCTAATGATTCTCGATTTGCGCTTGAAGGGCGGCGACGCGCTGGACTTCATCAAAACATTGCGGGTCGAATTTCCTGAAGTAAAGGTGCTCGTCCTATCGCAATACGATGAGTTGATTTTCGCCGAACGCACGCTGCGCGCCGGGGCCTCCGGCTACATAATGAAGGAAAACGTCACGGACGAGGTGCTGCGGGCGGTGCGCAAAGTGCTGGCAGGCGAATTGTACTTCAGCGAAAGAGTCGCCGCAGCCGTAGTGCAGCGAACTTTGCGCGACAAACCGGTTGCCTCGCGTATCGGCGTCGAGCGCCTGTCCGATCGCGAGATGCAAGTGTTTCAACTTTTAGGCGCTGCTTACACTCCGCGGGAGATTGCCGAGCAATTTCATCTTAGCCGCAAAACCGTCGAGACCCACTGCGAAAAAATTAAGCATAAGCTGACTCTACAAACGGCAGCTGAACTCAAGCGATTCGCCCGACAATGGGCTGCCAAAAACCTGGTGCCTTCTGAACCATGGGTGGCCTCTCCGTCAGGCAATTCAAAGGCGACCGCGGCAGGCTAGTCGTCCTCAATTCGTACTCGCCTTAACGGCGAAAGCTAATAATAGCGCATCAAAACCGAGGGCTCCTCGCACGTAGCCTGCTCTTGAGGAACTTCGCGCACTCATTCTCGCTGGCCATGATAAGCTGCGACATTTTCGGCTAACGAACAAAGCACGATTTGCCTAGCAGAAGCACTGGTTGTTAATGCCTGAATTAATTCCCTAGGGATAATTGGCCCCCGGCTTTACGTAAAATCCAGGCGGTCAATCAGCACCGTTGCCTTAGAAACTTGCCCGCGAGCTTCTCGTATATAATCGCGAAATGGAAGAATCATTTCAAATCTAACATCTCCCCGAGCGATCGTGATCGCGGTTGCTCGAACCCATCAACATAAACCCGTCTTGGACCAGCCTTGGGAAGGCTCCCCAGACAAGAATCGAAAGAAAAATTAAATGAAAGCAAATAAGAGATGTATATGGATCGCCTTTATCGCTGTCCTGGCATTTTGTAGTAATCTTCGTGCCGATCCGCCGCTTCCCGGCGCGATCTTTACCACCGACAGCACCTGCACCGAAGTGAACCAAAATATCTTTGACAATAAGGAAGATGTTTATGTCGATGGCGGCCCGGCGCATCCCGGTGCTGCCGGCCTTCCGGATGGCAGTTACTGCGTGCAAGTCACCGACCCGAGCGGGGCGACCGTTCTGGGCAAGAGCGACCCAGGTGCAGTCACCGTCGTCGACGGTGAATTCGTTCAATGCTATCAGCTCACCTCAATCCTAAAGACAGGTTCCAGTGGCTTCACTGTTCCCGGGTACGATGACACGCCGAATCCGGGTGGAGAATACAAAGTCTGGGTCAGCACTGATTGCGACTTCATAAATAACAGCACCAAGACCGATAATTTCCAGGTCAACAATACAAACCCCACGCCCACGCCAACGCCTAGTGCGACTCCCACGGCAACCCCTTCGCCTACTCCCTGTCCTAAGGGCGAAGTATGCGTCACTACGTTTTACGACGCGAACGTCAACGGAATTCAGGACAATGGAGAACAGGAGATTACCGGCTGGGAGTTCCGTGTGTTTGGACATAATAACTTGCACCTGTGGAAACAAACCCCGCGGTGCGCCTATGTCCGTGCTGGGGACTACGCCGTAATTGAACGCCACCCGAACGAGCTAAACTGGATCCATAATACTGCCACCGAAGTGGAATTCGATGTGGATACCGGTTACACGGAGAACGTCACCTTCGGCAATGTTTGTGTGGGTGCAGGCGGCGGTTTCACACTCGCCTACTGGAGCAACAGAAATGGCCAGCAACTCGAAACACGCAATGATTTCGCGGCGCTCACTGCCCTGAATTTAGTAACTGGGCAAGGTACTGCGCAGGATTTCACAGGCACGCTCACTCAGAGCAAGACGCTTCTGAATCAGTTTCTGCTCGGCGCGAATACGACCAACATGGCGAACATGCTGTCGGCAGAGTTGGCGACGATGAAACTCAATGTGCTTCACGGTTTCGTGAACGGAAGCGCGCTGGTCTATGCACCAGGGTTATCAACCTGCGGAACGGTCACTGGATTGAGCAGCCTTGGCTTCATCAGCATCAATGACCTGATGACGGCTGCGAATCAATCGCTGCTCGATCATCCCTTGACGCAGGCAGGCAGTCCGGATCGGGCGTGCCAGGAGACGCTAAAGAACGCATTGAACGACGCGAACAACAACAAGAGCTTCGTACAGTCGTCGCCTTGCCCGTTCAGCTTCGGTGATTAAAGGAGCATAGCCAGGATTCGAGCTAAATAGAAGTACCGAAAGGCTCCGCGGGCAACCGCGGAGCCTTTTTTGTTGCAGCGCTGGTCACGGTGGTGTCTACACGGCGGCTGAACTCAAGCGATTTGCTCGACTTGCTCACGGAAAATCTGAGGCCCGGCGAACTTTGGGAGACCTCTCGATCACAGAATTCACAGAGATAGCCCCGCAGGGTGGTTGTCCCCAAGCCTTATGCCCTAACAGCGAAAGCTGACCTAATCCATCGGTAGGGAGCACTTTTCTGCACGCGCGTGGGCTTACAAAGAACGGCGCGCACTCATTCGATTCGGCCAGGTGAACTGTTGACGCATCTGCCTAACCAAAAAAGCACAGTTGGCGTAAACAGGAGCATCGGTGTTAATGACTGGCGCAATTCCTTAAGGACAGTTTCCACCGCCCTAGGTGAAATCCAGGCGCACAATCAGGACGGTAGTTTGACAACTTCGCTCCTCAATTTCCGTAGAGGATGGCGAGATGGAAACGCATTCCAAATCAAAGCTAGTCGCTGTTAGCCGATGAGTTGGATCACCGTCTTCTGGTCGATAAATTTGGGTGCGTGTTTGACGCTTGCGGCGTTCTATTGCGCAGTCTGGTGCAAACAGCGCCAGACTTGGGCGCATTTGTTGTTTTCCTGTAGCGCGGTCGCGGCGGCGGCAATCTCTGCATTCGAGCTGGGGATGATGAATGCCCAGACAGTCGAGCAATACCAGACTTTGGTGCGCTGGGTACACGTACCCACGTGGGTGCTCACAGTGTCGTTCGTGGCTTTCGTGCGACTCTATCTCCGTGCCGGACGACGATGGCTGGCGTGGAGCATCTACGGCCTGCGGACGCTTGTACTTGCCCTCAATTTCATCTTTCCGGTAAGTATCAATTTCCGGGCGATTACAGACATCCGCCACTTCTCGTGTGCCGGTGAGATGGTCTCAGTGCCCGTGGGGATCCCGAATCCTTGGGGCTTACTTAGTCAGGTTAGTCTGCTCTTGCTGCTTATCTTTTCCGTGGATGCTACGATTAGCGTGTGGCGCCGTGGTGATCGACGACGCGCTTTGCTCGTAGGCGGTAGCATGATTTTCGGCGCGATCCTGGCGTGGCACGTCCCGCTGGTAATCTGGGGCGTCATCGAAGTCCCCTTTTTCCTCGGCTTTACATATACGGCCGTCGTGGCGGCGATGGGCTATGAGCTGAGTAGCGACATGGCTAGAGGAGCGCGCCTCGCGCATGAATTGGAACTAAGCGATAAGAGGCTGAGCTTAGCCGCCGACTCAGCGGATCTCGGGCTATGGGAGTGGGATTTGAGCAAAGATGAGATCTGGGTGAGCCCAACGCGCCGCGCTCAGCTAGGGTTTCCTGTTTCTGGAAAAATCACGTTCGAGGACCTCATTTCCCGATGGCATCCGGATGATCGCGATAAAGTCCGACAGGCACTCCGGGATGCAATCAAGAACGGCAAAGATTACGACGCAGAGTTTCGGAGGGTCCTTTCGGACGGGAGTGTGGGCTGGGTCGCGGCGCGTGGGCGTGTGCAGGTAAACAAACAGGGCAATCCGATACGTCTTCTGGGAGTCAGCATGGACATTACGGGTCGAAAGCTGGCAGCGCTGGAGGCGGCCCGCCAGCGCCATGACCTGGCGCACCTCGCGCGTGTGAGCGCATTGGGGGAACTTTCCAGCTCGCTTGCGCACGAGCTAACGCACCCGATCACTGCGATTCTCAGTAACGCTCAGGCTGCTCAGCGATTCCTGGATGCTGACGAGGTCGATCTTAATGAGGTTCGCGAGATCCTCAATGACATTGTAACCGAAGACCAACGCGCTGGCGAAGTAATCCACCGCCTTCGCGGGTTACTAAAAAAGGGAGAACCGCAAACGCACTGCGATGATGTCGATCTAAACGAAGTGATTGGAGACGTCCTGAAACTAATGCGCAGTGATCTCATCAATCAAAACGTAACTGTGGATACCAACCTTGCCCAGAATTTGCCCACAGTCGCCGGCGACCGGGTCCAGCTTCAACAGGTATTGCTTAACCTCATGCTGAATGCCTGCGAAGCGTTGAGCAATCACAATTCTTCGGAGCGCCAACTGCTCATCGCTTCTAAATCGGAGAACGGCGAAGTGCGGGTATCCGTTGCGGATCGGGGCGGCGGCATTCCGGAAGGAAAACGAGAACAAGTATTCGACCGTTTCTTCACCACGAAAAAGGAGGGAATGGGACTTGGACTTTCCATCTGCCGTACCATCATTAACGCACACAAAGGGGAAATCTGGGCTACGAATAATTCGGACCGCGGCGCGACCTTTCATTTTAGCCTGCCCATAGTCAGGTCGGATGCGCTCTCCACAGTGCCGTCCGAAGTTCTCGATGGATCAGTCTTAACCACGACCGAGGTGTCGGTAACCCGAGTAACCGCTCCGAGCGTCTTGCTCGGGTCCGCTGCGACCGGATCGGAGGCGGAAGAACTATGGGTAAGCGCGTCGACCGCCTTGCTTGAAAGGAAGCAGTGATCACTGATCAACTAATGTCTCTTCCTCCCAGTCCTACGGTGTTTGTCGTGGACGACGACGCAGCGATACGAAAAGCTGTCTCGCGTTTGCTGCGTTCGGCCGGCATCGCCGTGACCGTCTTTGAGTCGCCCAGGGAATTTCTCGCGCAGTACGATCCGAACACGCCGGGTTGCCTTGTGCTTGATCTGGCGATGCCCGGTTTCAATGGTCTTCAACTCCAAACTGTACTGGGTGAGAGAGGCAGTATCCTTCCGATTATTTTCCTCAGCGGCCACGGTGATGTTTCGAAGAGTGTGCAGGCGATGAAAGGCGGCGCGTTTGATTTCCTTACCAAACCCGTGAACGCTAAAAATCTGCTTCCGGCTATTCGTGCAGCCATTGAAAGAGGCGCTGTCGCCCGTCGGGAACAGGCCGAACTATCCGAAATCCGTGCGCGTCTCGACACGCTTACACCGCGCGAGCGGGAAGTGCTCGAGCATGTCGCCACCGGCAAGTTGAACAAACAAGTTGCCGGCGACCTGGGAATCACGGAAGCAACAGTTAAAATGCATCGCGCCCGCGTGATAGCAAAAATGAAGGTGCAATCAGTCGCAGAGTTGGCACGCCTGACGGAACGTTGCGGGATTAGAGGAACCAATTCGCTGAAATCAGCAGCCTAAGACTACTGGCTGCTGATTAGGTCGCGGGCCCGAGGGCGCCTGACTGCATCAACATGCGTCGAAAGACGAATGTTGGAGACTGCCTGCCCTCAGGCTGTTTCGATTTATGAGATGCGCCGAATTCTAGTCAGCAGACTGCGGCTGCTGATTCCCGGCCTTTCCTCACGCTAGCCTAAAGTATAGTAACCCAAAGTATAGTAGCCTTAAGTATAACAGCCTTTGGCATAACAAACTAAGGTCTAATACCGCGGGCTGCCTCGGCTGCCTTACTGTCGTGCTGTTGTGACCAAAACTCAGCCGCACGTCGCTGTCGTTGACGACGAAGAACCGATCCGCAAAGCACTGATGCGGTTACTGCGTTCCGCCGGGCTGAGTGTGGAGACCTTCGGCTCCGGTTCGGAGTTTTTGCAATCACTCGATACACGACTGCCGGATTGCGTCGTTCTCGATCTGCACATGCCGCAAATGAACGGGTTCAGCGTCCAAGCACATCTCGCCCGGAAATGCGCAGAGCTCCCTGTAATAATTGTTACCGGCCAGGATTTGCCGAACGCCCGCGAGCGCACGATGCAGGGCGGCGCGTCTGCTTTCCTTCGCAAACCAGTGCTCGACCGCACTCTTCTTGGCGCCATTTCTGCCGCGACCTCGTCCCCTCAACCAGGAAGTTCCAACGGCAAATAATTCAACAAAGGAATAACATCAATCCCAAATCGAGAAATTTCTCCGGGCGAATCGCAGCAGCTACCGCCGGAATCCCAGACAACCAAATAGAAGAAGGCGCAACGGCTTCTAGAACAAACAAAAATCCCTCACAATGAAAAAAAAGTCCTCCTCTAAATCAGCCTTCTTTAACTTCCGCGTGTTACTTTTGCTTTGCTTAGCGGGCACCCTGTTAGTATTGGCTGCCTTTGCGGCGCGGCCAGGTGGGTCTGCGCGGCCGCAACGACCGTCGCAAGGTCAAAACAGCGGCCTTCCCCAGGCCTCGCTGGCCAGTAATAACAATCCATCGCCGCCGTCGCCTGGATCGCTTGGTCGGCAAAGGGAATCGAACACTTCGTTTAACTTGATGGAGATGCCCGGACCGAACGGGGAAACTGTCACCACCGACAAATCGGATTACATGCCGGGCGAAACCGTTGTGATTAGCGGTTCCAGTTGGACCCCAAACCAAGCGGTCGCACTGCATATTGATGATAGCAATAACGTCTCGCGGTTCGACGCATCTGTGATGGCTGATGCGGGCGGAAATATTTCCAACTCCGACTTTGTCGTCCAGTCTCAGGATGTCGGCTTAGCCTTTACCTTGACGGCGAAACAGGGAGCTGTCACGGCCTGGACGCAATTCACTGACGTTGTCGGTGCCGGGACCGCGCCGAACGGTGACCCGGGTGGATTCGAGATCGACGGCAATCTGCGAGCCAGCGCGAGTCCCAATCCAATAACCGATTGGTCAGATACTACAAGCGGCAGCGGTGTCGGCGGTATTTTATTCGAGACCGGTGTCCCCAAGAATGGCCCGCCCGTTACATACCGGGTCCAAGATCCAGCGAACTGCGGCAACGCTTGCGATGATTCTTTTAGCGGCGGCAAGCTCAACGGTGACCCGAATACGAACTGGACCTGGTGGACCCAGGCAGCTAATAACAAAATGGATATGAACAACGTCTATGTTCATATCTCGACGGATGCTAATAATGATCGCTGGATCACCGCCTCCGCCGATAGATACAAGACCACTGGTGACGCCTACGTCGATTTCGAGCTTTTGCAAAACACGTTGACAAGGAACGTTCTTACGGGCTGCACTAACCCGCCGTGCGGCAACTTCACCTCGGCTGGACCTGATGACGGAAGGACCGTTGGCGATCTCCTGGTGACGGCACAGTATGGTAATGGAGGCTCTCTAGCCACAATCCTGATTTACAGATGGCAGGCGGTGTCTGGAGGCTTCGCGTATGTTGAGTATACCAGTAGCATTCCAGCCGGTAAGGCGTTTGTCGCCACTACTTCAGTAGATGGGGTGGCAGTGCCGTATGGAGCGTTTGGCGGCACAACGTATGTGAAAAACCAATTCGTTGAAATGTCCCTTGACCTTACAGCGTTGATCAAAGCGATCGTTGATCCTTGCGCCGGCATTGAGATCAAGACGGTCATGGTCAAAACAAAGGAGTCTACCTCCGATACGGCAACCTTGGTAGATATGGCCGCACCGATTCAGACCGCCTTCAGCGCCGGGTTTGTCGCCGACGCTGCAGCTACCAACCCAGATTGTAGCACGGGTTTGGGCACCGTTACTGGAACCTTCGATGGCGGCATAGCGCCATACCAGTGCAAACTCGATAACGGTTCGTTTGGGTCATGTACCTCACCTGTGACGTACAACAATGTCGGTAGCGGCTCGCACACCGTAACTGTGAAGGACAGCAGCCCGGGTGGTGATTGCCAAAAGACAAGCGCTGCGGTGACCATCACTATTCCAACAGCGATCTCGGCCTCTGAAACGACCACCCCGGCAAGTTGCAACGGCGGTAATGATGGCAGTGTGACCGTCACAGTCAGCGGCGGTTCTCCGCCTTACTCGGTCACAGTCAATAGCGTTACCCACACCGGGGTGACCGGCAGCACAACCTTCACCGGTCTGGCTTCTGGAACCTATCCGGCCAGCATTACCGATGCGCACAGTTGCCCCGGCTCGACCCCGGGCGTGCCAGTTGGCCAGGCTGACGCCCTGGTGGTCAGCAACACGCATGGCACGATCGCCTGTCATGGCGGGGCAACTTCGGTGACTATCAGTGCCACGGGTGGTACTGCGCCTTACACAGGGACGGGCAGCTTCACGCAAGGGGTGGGTTCGCACACTTACACGGTGACGGATGCCAATAGCTGCACGTCGAGCACGACCGTTACGCTGACTGAGCCGGACGCACTGAGCGCCAGTGAGAGTCATGACCCGATCCTGTGTTTCGGTGGCACTACCACGGTAAGCATCACCGCTGCGGGTGGCACCCCGCCATATTCTGGTGACGGAGCGCACATGGGTGTGTCGGCTGGTCCTTTCAGCTTCACGGTCACCGATGCCAATGGTTGCAGCACAGTAGTGAGCGGCACG
>Ga0209577_10002400_pt1 | contig 18025 bp, 17 predicted proteins | sample GraSoiAngelo_109_FD_185874 | JGI IMG/M metagenome (GOLD analysis project Ga0209577, IMG submission 185874) | Grasslands soil microbial communities from the Angelo Coastal Reserve, California, USA - 14_0903_12_20cm (SPAdes) (version 2) | ecosystem: Environmental > Terrestrial > Soil > Grasslands...
GAACCTCAGAGCTGCCTATGAAGCGAGCTTGGCCGGAAAGGCTAGCCCGCTTCGAGCGCCTTTTAATCAGTCTGAGGATCTGACTGCTTCGTTGTGGTCGTCCGATTCCCTGATTGCCGGTAATCTCGATGCCGCCTATGGAGCCGCTCTTTATATGAGTGCTGGAAAAGAAAGCGGGAGCGCATCGCAAGCCCAACTCAGTCCTGAAGTGAAGCAAGCGCTAGCTGAGGAAGTAAAACAGCAGATTGCGGCCGATAAGTCCTCTGCAGAAACCTCTCAGCAGGCTGCTTCCAAGGGTGACGAGTTGCCTCCAGCACTCGATCCCAAGCACCGCATTTTTGTGGCGTCCAGCAACCTTGATGTCACGACAACTGATGGCACCGAGTGCCAGCTCAGTCAAGGTGATGTCATCGAACGCGCCAGCGACACTGCCGATGCGGACAACAACGTCGAAATGGTCGTCAAGAGTGCCAAGAAGGATGATTGTTCCGCTGGCACCCACGCTGGCGTGGCCACCAGCGATCTGCAAGAAATGCACAATCATTTCCGGGAATTGATTGATGCTGGAATGAAGTCACTGGCAGAAAAATCTGGGAAAGATGGCCTGCCAGCCGCTCCCGACACCAGCACGAAGGCTGGCGAAGTTCCCGCCCCTGCGCCCGATGGGAACGTTGACAGCGAACTGCAACAGCAACAGAAAGACGCTGACCAGACCGAGGCGGAAGTCCCGCAGCAGGACTCGGGCGGCGAATAGGTGGTCAACCGAATGGGCGGGAGCGTCGCCCACAAGGCTTCGCTCCCGCTTCCGATCTCATAGGAGGAATTTGCAATGCGGCCCAGAATTAACCTCTCCCTTCAAGTCGCCGCTGGGATTCTCGCCCTGATCGCACCATGCTTCCTGGCTGCGCAAGGCGCGCCCGCGGTTTCGCTTGAAGAACAACTCAGTGCGCAATACACGTTGGTGAAGATGGGTTCAGACTCCAGCGGACCTGCCGTGGTTGAGCCGGGCACCATACTGGCTATCCAAAAGGGCGGAATCCTTGGCGTTCCCTACGGAAACATGAACATGCTCCCTGCGAAGTATCAGGATGGAACCCTCCATCCTCCGGCTACAGCGACCAGCAATTCGGCCACTAGCATGGGGTCGAAAGTGTGTGGCTTTTTCGGCAAATGCAACAGCACAAAAGAGCAGGTCGGGAAACAGACAACGACCCGCTTGTTTCAGGTCGGAGAAAAGGTCTACCCCTCAAAAATTGAGGTTCACCCCGACAAGGATATAGTTGCCTTGAGCGTCATCGCCTGTGATTCCTGTAATAACGTCAATCCGCCGACGTATTACAAGTCTCAGGTTGTGTTCCAATTTGCCAAAGGATATTTGGCGAAGGCCAGTCCGCCGCAGATCGAAGATGTCATCGCCCAGGTCTTTACTATCGACGACAGCAGTGGCAACCAGCAGAACGGCGGTGGCTCCGCGCAGGGCAATCAGGATGCCCAGGGCGGACAGGCTGCGCAGGCAGCAAATGAACCACCCAAACAGCCGGAAACCATTCAGATGGGACAGACGATGGATGAAGTATCGGCATCGCTCGGACAGCCTGAAAAAATCGTGAACCTCGGTCCCAAACAGATCTACGTTTACAAGGACCTCAAGGTCACGTTCGTGAGAGGAAAGGTGGTGGACGTGCAGTGAAGACGTGATCGCTCTGGTTCAATTTGGAGAGGATTCCGACAACCACCCACTTGATCCCAAGCCCGGTGTGTACTATTCTGCGAATACACCGGAAAGGAGGTGGTCGGATGACAAGTTCTGATGGCAGTAGATGTATCCAAAGACCAGGTGAGGTGGCTGAGACTTAGGGCGGTTGCTCTAGGACTTCGCAACTCGACCGGTGAGTAGGATTGATTCCGCCCGGCGTCAGGTCGCGCCGGGGCTTCAAGACCCGGAGTTCGCCGAAGAGGCCACTTTAGAGTGACCACCTCTTGGTCAATCCCAAGCAGTCCACCGGGCGGCCCGCGTGATTCATAGCGCGGGCCGTTCTGTTTTCCAATGCGATGAGAATTGGCGCTCGAAAAATCAATCTGCCGCCTTGCTCAATGCTGACTGAATCACCTCGGCAGTGTCTTTCGCCAAGGGCAGCTTTGCCAGCTCTTCGGCGCTGAACCAGCGAGCCTCATCTGCATCGCCCGCAGCGCAGAGCTCTCCGGAGACTCGCTGGCAGAGAAAGTCAATCAAGACGTAATGATAAAGAGTGCGTTCATCTAGATCGCGCACAACACGATCAAACACGCCCAACAACTCGAGCGGCTCGACAATCAGTCCAGTTTCTTCGAGCGCCTCGCGCGCCACCCCTTGGCGGACGGTTTCCCCTAATTCCAGTACGCCTCCGGGAATCGACCATTCTCCAGTCAGCGGCTCGTGCCCCCGTTTCACCAGCAGAACCCGGCCATCCTCAACGATAATCGCTCCAACTCCGATAAACGGCCGGTCAGGATATTCACGGTTCATTCAAGTCCTTGAGAACTCAAAAGATACGGGCTTCTGCCGATGGTATCAAAAAGAGAAATACGAGATAAAAAATGGGGCGTGCGCGGCCAAACTCCCCCAACAGGTCTATACTTTAATTCTCTGCGATTACTATTCAAACCGTAGCAACAACCAGTCCTTCCCTGTCGTTTCTGGCTGCGAGTTGAGCCGTTTGGCGGCAGGCCGGAACCTTCACCTTCCAACGAATGCGAAAGGAGCTTCCCTCATGTTTACACGCATTGTGGAGTGCCACGTGAAACCGGAAAAGAAAGATGAGTTCAACAACAAGCTACGCAGTGAAGTTCTGCCGATTCTGCAGAAGCAACCCGGATTTGTAGACCTAATCGCCCTGGCTTCGGAAAATGATCCGGAGCGCATGGTCGCGCTTAGCTTCTGGAACAGCAAACAGGATGCCGAGCGTTACCATCAGGAGCACTTCAAGCGGATTGCGGAGATCCTGAAACCACACCTGCGCCGCGACCCGTCGGTGGAAACCTACAGTGTGGACACCTCGACCACCCACCGCATCGCTGCCGGCAAGAAGGCGGCCTGATTCGCTAGTGGCTAGTGGTGGTGAGTAGGCGCAAGTCTAGTCACGAGCCACTAGTCACCGCCTACTCTCCTTTCCACAACGTTACAATAGTTTCGTGGCCCTGGAAGAATACAAACGCAAGCGGCGTTTTGCCGAGACTCCCGAGCCTCCGCCCAAGCTAGAAAAGAAATCCCGCCATCGTTTTGTGGTCCAGAAGCATCGTGCCACACGCCTGCACTACGACTTCCGGTTGGAGATGGAAGGCGTGCTCAAATCCTGGGCCGTGCCCAAAGGACCTTCGCTCGATCCAGCCGACAAGCGTCTGGCTATGCAAGTCGAGGATCACCCGGTGTCGTATTTTGATTTTGAGGGCATCATTCCTGAAGGCAATTATGGCGCAGGCACAGTGATGGTGTGGGACGTCGGCACTTGGGAGCCGCTCTCGCCTCAGCCAGTGAAAGGCAAATTCGTTCCCGGCACCGACGCCGAAGCTTCTGAAATGCTGAAGAACGGAGATTTCAAAATCCGCCTGCATGGCAAAAAGCTGAAAGGCGATTTTGCGCTGATTCACATGCGTTCGCGCCGTCCGGGAAGTAAAGGCACCGAATGGCTGCTGATCAAGAAACAAGATGACGCGGTGATTAAAGGCTACGACATCGAGAAGTATGATAAATCTGCGCTCACCGGCCGTACTATGCGCGAGATTGCCGGCGATCAGGGCTCCGCGGAATGGGAGAGCAACCGCAAGACATCACGCGGGAAGGTTAAGGCACCCTGGCTGGCAGACACATTGGCAAAGCTCGATAAAAAGAAAACCACAGAGAACAGTCCGCTCGGCGCAGGCTCCAGAACACAGCGTAAAAAAAAACAAAAAAAGTAAGAGTGTAGCGGAAGCATCGGCCTCCAACGGGAAGAATTCCTCTGTGGCCTCTGTGTCCTCTGTGGTTAAAGAATTGAAGGGAGCGGCCAAGCGCCCAATGCCGACCGCCATCCACCCCATGCTGGCCATCTCCATCGAAAAGCCCTTCGACAATCCGGAATACCTGTTCGAGATTAAGTGGGATGGCTATCGCGCCGTCTCCTTCATCAAAGACGGCAGCGTCCGCCTGGTTTCGCGCAATCAGAACGATTTGACCGGACAGTATCCGGAGCTGCATCAACTCCCCAAATTTGTTAAGGCCATCACCGCAATTCTTGATGGCGAAGTTGTCGCCCTCGACGAACAAGGCCGTGCATCGTTCAGCCTGATGCAGCAACGCACCGGCATCCGTGAGCATGGACGTCGCGTAGATGCCCGCGGCGACATTCCTGTGCTGTACTACGTCTTCGATCTCATCTACGTTGACGGCTACGATTTGCGGCGCGTCTCGCTCGAAGAGCGCAAGCAGGTCCTGGCAGAGATTCTTACCTCGACTGGTCCAGTCCGCTATTCCGATCATTTTGATCAGGGCACAAAACTATTCGAAGCGGCCAAGCAACAGGGCATTGAAGGAATTGTGGCCAAGCGGCGCGGCAGTTGCTACGAAGAGCGGCGCAGCCGCGAGTGGCTGAAGATCAAGATCACGCAGACCCTCGATTGCGTCATCGGCGGCTACACGGATCCCGAAGGCAGCCGCCAATACTTTGGTTCAATTGTGCTTGGTCTTTACGACAAGAAAGGCAATCTGATTCACGTCGGGCAGGCTGGAACGGGATTTACTCAAAGCACGTTAAAGCAGATTTTCTCATTGCTCAAGGATCGCGAAACTAACCGCAACCCGTTTCACGGCAACGTAGATGCCCGCAAAGTGCACTGGATCAAGCCTGAACTCGTAGCGGAGATCAAGTTCACCGAATGGACCCATGAGACTGCCGACGGCGGGCTGAAGCTGCGCGCTCCCGTATTCATGGGGCTCCGGGAGGACAAAGATCCCAAGGAGTGCACGTTCGCTGATCAGGCTATTAGTAAGATTACAACCTAGCATCACTTTGCAGTCATTTAATATCCTTCATCGCCAGCAGCGATCCATAATCCCGGCCCGAAGGCTCGACAGCCCGCGCCACGATCCCGGCGAATGCGTCGCGTAGTTCTGGATATTTCGTGACCAGACCTTTCATGACTGCCGCATTGTCCTGAAAAATCTGCGCCGTGTTGGAAACATCGGCAGATTGATACTTCACAACCAGGTCGAGATCCTTGCCCACCGCCAGCGGAAAAAGTTGAGTCAGCTTGTACGTTTTTCCCCCGGAGGGTAGGTCGGAAGGAGGCAAATCCGCGGGCTTTACGGTTTGCATTTCGTCGTAGAGCCTATCCGTGAGCTGCGTGTACATGAACGGCACAGGCATCAGCAGATCACGCCCTTCCATGTAATAGAACCACGCATTGTGATTCTGGCCTTTCGATTTGTAGCTGCGTGCCTGCTCGATGAACCAGTTGCCATCATGGCCTGCGACCTGGGCTGGTCGGGCAAAAAATCCGCCCAACTTCCAGTCGTTCCCGTGCTGCTGCAAGACGAATGAGACGGTGTTTGCGCCCTTGGAAGTGGGCACATCGAGGATGACAACGCCGTAGTTCCCCGGTGGCAGGTTGGGGATCACGAATTCCGCGCTATCGCGGGTTTGGCCCTGAGCGCCAAATACGCCGCACAAGAACTCGGCTTTCGGGAGAGGCGCCGTGCCTTCCGCCTTCAGCAAGAACGGCAGTCGAGCATTGGCCTGCGCGCCGGAAAAATTCGCCTGATTATCTTTGATTGCAGTTTCGATCGCGCCAAAATCCGATGCGAGACTGGCGATTGCATTCTGTTTGAGCGATGCCGCATCTCCTCGGGCCGCCATGTCGAAATACTTCTTAGCTGCGCTCACCAGGGCATTGCGGGTCGGTTCGTCCATGTCAGCGGCCGTGAGGCAGGTCTGCGCTGCTGCAAAGGCTGAAAACATCAGCGATGAAAATACAATCAGACGGGCAGACCTGCGCACTCTGACTGAAAAGAAGCTCATACCCTACGAACCTCCATCTTTCTTTACCGGCCCGAACAGTTCCTAAGAATTAGGATGCCACTTACCTGAATTGTGCTGCAACACAGGCCCGTGGCGGCTTGCCGGGAATGATATTACTTAGGCTTAGACAGCTGCTGCTTTTGATTGCACCCAATTCCCGGCTGTGGTACCGTCCGCTTGATTTTCCATTCGCGCTTCAGGGGAGAGATAATGGCTTGGGCCATTCTGGCCGTTCTGGTAATTACCGCATTCGTGCTGATCGGAATGTACAACAGCCTCGTCCAGTTGCGGGTGCGCACGGACACAGCTTGGTCTGATATTGACGTGCAGCTAAAGCGCCGCCATGACCTGATCCCTAACCTGGTCGAGACGGTGAAAGGTTACGCCGCGCACGAGAAGAGCACCTTCGAGAACGTTACCAAGTTCCGTTCGCAGGCGATGCAGGCCACCACGCCCGGTGATAAGGCAATTGCCGAGAATCAGCTTAGCGGCGCTCTGAAGAGTCTATTCGCCGTCGCCGAGAATTATCCTGAGTTGAAAGCTTCCCAGGAATTCACGCAATTGCAGAATTCGCTCACGCAGACCGAGGACAGCATTCAGTATTCTCGCAGCGGTTACAACGGGGCCGTGCGCGACCTGAATGCCACTGTGCAATCATTCCCAGCAAACATCCTGGCGGGGATGTTCGGATTTCAGCAGCGGCAATATTTTGAGGCCGCAGCCGCGGACCGCGAGCCAGTCGAGGTGAAGTTCTAGTAGAACCCCAGCGACCCACTGATGTATGCACTCTGCGCCAGTTCGGCGATCCAACGCCCTCACACTGCTTTCGGTAAGCAGTACGAATCGCAAACCCGGTTCGCGATTTCCCAGGCGCTCGCCCGTTCACCGAGACTGGGGATGATCGCTAGAGTTAGGTCGCGCACAATTTGTTCCACGTAGTCGAGTTTTTCTTGTAGATAAGCACCGTTACCAGCATTTCCTTCTCTCATTGCAAGCATTGGGGGAGGGCTCCTAAAAATTTTCTTCCGTCGAACGAAATAGATTCTGCCGCTTTTAATTCGGCTGCACAATACGCCTGATACTTGATTACGCTTAGACATGTTGGTTACTGTACCAATGGCCAATACCAGGTCTCATTACCCTCGCGGAAATGGCTGATTTAGGCCAAAATCGCCTTGCGAAGCCGGATTTCATACCGTTACCTACCAATCACCTGCCCTTTTGCCGGGAGTGTCATCCGTGATATAAGGTGCGACTAAGTACATTTCTGACTCCATCAGGGGATGTGGCATGGCACTGGCTTTTGCACGCAGAAATGGCCAGCAACGAGGAGGACTTGTGTCCGAAGCGCGGACGGGGAAACGGTTTCCGTTGGAACTGCCGATCAAGATTCACAGGGCAGAAGAAAGTGGCGAGCACCGTGGAGTCACCGGCAATCTCAGCGCCGCGGGAGTCTACATTCGTGCCGATGCCGCACTCGAAGTAGGCTCAAATGTAGAGTTCGAGATCACGCTGCCGCCGGAAGTAACCGGGGCTAAAGAGAACGTTGTGGTTCAATGCCGAGGGCGGGTGGTTCGCAGCGATGAACCCGCCGGCAATGCCGGGGAATCGCGCGGCGTTGCTTGCGTGATTGATACTTACGATTTTGTTCGCCGCTAATGGCGAGGAGCTGAAGCGATGCTCAAATTGATTCTGGCCGATAATCAAGCAATTTTCCGCGCGGGAATCGCCAAAGTACTGGCGGTCGAGGACGAGATGCGCATTGTCGCGCAGGCGCAAACCCAGGAGCAGATGTTCATGGCCCTGGATAAATTCCGCGCCGCCGTGCTGATCGTGGCGGGCGGATTCCATTCCGATTTCAATTCCGTGCTCCAGGCCTCTACCAAAGCCAAAACGCGTGTCGTCGTGCTCGCTGATACCGGCGAGAGCGCGCAACGCTACATGGGCGCCGGGGCAAATGGCGTTGTCTATCGCAACGTGACCAGTGCCGCCCTCGTTGATTGTGTTCGTAAGGTCGCGCGCGGCGAGAATTGGGTGCAGGACATCGCCATACCGAGCGAGCTGACCGAAAACGATATGGTCGGATTGCGCGTCCGCGACCGCCTCACCGCGAAAGAATTGCGCATCGTTGCGCTGATCGTGCAGGGATACAAGAACAAAGAAATCGCCACCCAGCTCGGCACAACCGAGCAGGTCATTAAGAATTATCTGCGCAACGTGTATGACAAGATCGGCGTCTCCGACCGGCTCGAACTGGCGCTGTTCACCATCCACCACCGGATTTTGAACGAAGCCGCCGCAGCCACGGCAGCCGCTTCCCAGCCGCAGCAGAGTGCGGGCGTCACGTCGTAAGTCACGTCTTGTGGGTGAAAGGCCGCCCGCTATAAGCCGGCCTTTGTGTTCGACTCCAGATTGAATTGTGTACGCCTGAGAGTCGCCCGCGAGCAACGCGCCAGGCGCGGACATTTACTTCACGTATTCATCCTCCACCACGGCTCCGCCCTTCATCACGAATTTCACGTGCTCCAACGTGGTCACATCTTGCAGGGGATCGCCGTCAACCGCAATAATGTCGGCCCATTTGCCCGGATCGATGCCGCCGATCTTGTCTGACCAACCGAGCAGATCAGCAGCATTGACGGTTGCGGCTTGGATTGCCTGCAGCGGAGTTAGGCCAAGTTTCACCATCACGGCGAACTCGCGCGCATTCAGTCCATGAGGATAAACGGCTGCATCCGTGCCGAACGCAACCTTTACGCCGCTGGCAAATGCATGGGCGACGTTCTTGCGCGCCGCGGGCATGACTGCTTTAGCTTTGACCAGCAGGAAATCAGGAACATGATTCTCTGCTGCATGCTCGATGAACCAGTCGCCCAGATAAAGAGTCGGCACCAGGTACGTGCCATTCTTCTTCATTTCGGCGATTGCAGCATCGTCGATGTAGGAACCGTGCTCTATCGAATCCACGCCCGCCTGAGACGCCCACAGAATCCCCTGCGCTCCATGGGCGTGGGCTGCAACCTTGCGGCCAAGGCGATGCGCATCCGCGACAATGGCCTTCATCTCTTCCAAGGTGTACTGCGAGGCCTGGGGATTGTCGCCTTTGGACAGCACGCCCCCCGTTGCGCATATTTTGATCAGATCCGCACCGTACTTAATCACCTCACGCGCTTTGTGCTGAACACCCTCAACGCCATCTGCTACGCCTTCCGCGGTAGCGTGATATTCAAACGGAAGCAGGTCCTCATCACAGTGGCCGCCGGTAATTCCCAAAGCTGGCCCGCTGACCAGCATTCGTGGGCCGGGAATGTCCCCTGCGTTGATGGCGTCCCGTAATGCCACGTCGCTGTAACCCTCAGCGCCGACGTTGCGGACCGTGGTGAACCCAGCTTCCAGCGTGAGCCGCGCGTTGCGAGCACCGGTCAGCGTCGCGCGTGGGATGGAGATTCCCAGTGATTGATATCCAATATTGCGGGGATCGCCCGTTAGATGGGTGTGTGCGTCTGTGAGTCCGGGCAGAACCGTGGCATTAGGAAGATCGATGAGGTGGTCGCTCGCGGAGCGCCGCACCTGCGCCATCGGACCGACGCTGACAATCTTTTCTCCTTCGATAACGATGGCCTGATCGGCCAGCGTTTTTCCTGTCTTCACTTCTAGCAGCTTGGCGGCGTGAATAATGATTCGACTAGGGCGATGCTCGCCCGCCTCCTGAGCGATGGAAATTTGGCCAAACAGGCCTAAAAAGAGATACACAATAAGAGCACGGCGCAATCCCACTTCTTTCATTGATTCCCCTCAAGACGCCGGATTGTGATTAACGAACGTGTCGTCCGTCCAGCCCCCACTCCTGACCGGCATCCGACACGAAGAAGATTACAAACAGAAACAGCAGCGGCAAATGATCTAACTCAGCGCCGAAGTACCGCCAAACTGGCATCCCGCGACCCGGTTGCCACCACGTAGCCAGGGTAAGGCTCAGCATGTGCAGAATTCCTAGCACGGAAGCGAAGCGCACCCAAAAGCCGAGGAGAAGGCTGATCCCAATGAACATCTCTACTACCCCGACCATGTATCCGAAGAAGACGGCATGCGGCAAAATCAGATCGGATAGAAAAGGCTGATAGAAACTGACTGCTCCCTCCTGAATAAAGCCTTGCAGGTATTGCTGGAAGCCGCCATGAGCGAATTCCGGCCCAAGGAGCTTGTATTGTCCAAAAAGGAGGAAGAAAACCGAAGTGAGGATGCGCACGACCGCAATCGTCTTAGGCAGGGAAATGGTGATCCTTGGCATCGGCAGCGCGTTTTACGCGAGCGTCTCCTTTTGCGTTTCGAGAATGGGCAACGCGGAGTAAAGGCGAATCTGGCCAATAGAGTCTAGCCGCCCGGCCCGTCATTCGCCACATATTGTTCAAGCGAATCCAGTTCCTGGCTGAGATCATCGATGCGCCATTGCAACACGTTGCGAATGGAAAGCATCCCCAGCAGCTTGCCTTGACCATCGACCACGGGAAGATGCCGGAAATGGCGGTCGATCATGGTAGCCAAAGCTTCGCCGGGTCCGGTTGAAAGAGTTGCCAATTCCACTGGCGTTGTCATCAGTTCGCGTACTGGCGTTTGCTCCGGATCACACCCGCTCAGTGCCAGCTTGCGCAGAACGTCGCGTTCCGTAAAGATTCCCGCGACCTTGTGATCGCTGTCGACTACGCCAACGGCTCCGACGCGCTGGGAAAGCATCAAGCGGATAGCTTCCGCGGCGCTCGCATCCACGGGCACTGCAGCTACTTCTGTATCGCACAGGTCCAAAACACTCATAAGCACCCCCTCGGTTCGCGATCGGGCGCCGATCACATTATGATTCCGGCATTATGCTCCGCGTAAAGCCGCTGTCAAGAGAATTGCTGAAGAAAATAGATGATTGATGCCTACGGAGGGACAGCCGAGGGCGGCCTGCCCCTCCGCGCGCTACTGCTTAAACACTTTGCCGCCTTTCATCACAAAGTGCACGTTTTCCAGAACCTTAATATCCCGTAGAGGATCGCCATCTACCGCTATCACATCGGCGTAGGCTCCCGGCGCTATTAGACCGATCTGGCCGGACATGTCGAGCATGTCCGCCGGACGAGAGGTAGCGCTCTTGATGGCATCCGTGGGCGACATGCCCAACTCCACCATACGCGGAAACTCCTGCGCGATCGGTTCGGTCCACGGGATTCCACCCATGTCAGTCCCGAAAACGATCTTGACCCCCGACTTGAGCGCCTTCTGGAACGATGGCCCATGCACGGCGGCGCGTTTACGGTCGCGCTGACCTGCGGGCGTATCTGCCGGCGCCCAATCGGTGTAGTAGACAGCCAAAGTCGGACAATACCAGGTACCCTGCTTCAACATTTGGGCAATCGCCGCATCATCGAGATCAAGCCCATGCTCGATGGAATCGCAGCCTCCGTCCAGGGCACGATGCAACCCGATTCCGCCATAAGCATGGCAGGCTACTTTCTTGCCCCATCCGTGGGTTTCATCCACCACGGCCTTCAGCTCTTCCACCGTGAGGGTAGGCTGAGAAACCAGCTCGCCGTTTTTCCCGATCCACGACCGATGGGTCATGTACACCTTAATCCAGTCGGCGCCATGGTCAAGCTGCTCGCGCGCTGCCTTCCGCGCCTCGACCGGTCCATCAATGAGCTGCGCTCCTTTTGGCATGTCAAGCTCAGGAGCATAGCCTTCCAGCGGATAACCGCCGGTGGTCGAAATGGCGCGAGTCGAAACGAATAAGCGCGGCCCTGGTACGTAGCCGGCCTCGATCGCTTGCTTGATCTCCACATCTCCGTATCCCGCGCCCTCGGTCTCAACGTCGCGCAGGGTGGTGAAGCCCTGTTCCAGCGCCCGACGCACTGAAACTGTCGCCCGTGCGGCTCGCAGAGCGATGCCTTGTTTCAGGATGTTGTCGTCGTATCCGCCCTGCGCGGGGTCTTCGCCTTGAAGGAAAATATGCGTGTGCGAATCGATAAGCCCTGGCAGAACGGTAGCTTTCGATAGATCAATAATGGTCGCGCCCGTCGGCGGTTTCGTGCTGGACGCGTCGGAAACGCTTTCAATCCGGTCTCCGCGAATGATGATGACCTGATCGTGACGCGGCTCGCCGGATTTGCCATCGATGAGCGTACCGGCGCGAATGACTATGACCGCCGGCGCTGCCGGGGCTTGCGCCAAACTGGCTGCAACTAATGCAATGGTAGAAATTGCTGCCAGCATGTATCGCATTCGCACCTCCTGGGAGTTGGGTGGGCATCATACATCAAGCAACGCAAAAACCGAGAACTGGAAACCAAGAACCGGAAACCAAGAACTCGAAACCAAGAACTGGCAACTGTTTCCTGTAGGAAAAACAGTTCTCAGTTCCTAGTTGCCAGTTCTCAGCAGGGACCATCATGTGCTGTTCAGCTTGCCACCGTCGCCTCCGCCTCGATTTCGATCAGCATATCGGGTGAGATCAGTGCGCTGATTTGGATCATCGAAGTTGCGGGACGAATCTCACCAAAGAACTCTCCATGCGCTTTGCCGATCTTCTCCCAGTCAGCGATGTTCGTGACGAAGATGCGGGTGCGAACAACATCTTTCATGCTGGCCCCAGCCTTTTGCAGAGCCGCCTCGATGTTCTTCAGCGTTTGCACCGTCTGCGCGTAGGGATCGCCAATGCCGACCACCTTTCCATCCGGCGCTGTCGCGGTCGTGCCGGATACATGAATCTGTGTACCCACGCGTACTGCGCGCGAGTAACCCACAATCGGCTCCCAAGGGGTTCCGCTGGAGATGTTCTTGCGCTCCATGAAATCCTCCATTTTGCCGATGATTGTAATGGAGGAAGACAGTTTTAGCAGCCAACTGCTGAGTCTGCCAGCAACTCGCACGATGAAACCTTGTACTCAGCCGTGCGCTCTAAATTAAGTAGGTACGGAGCTTGCGCGACTTACAAAAGTTACTTGCCTTCGCGCTAAAGGTGCGATAAATGTCGCGCAAGTAGCTGGGATTTTGGAAGGAGCCCTGGATGATTCCGGAATCGCATCCGCTACAGCAGCTTTTTATTGAGCTCGTAGGACGGCACTATGCCGAGGAGATCGGCATTCGCGATCCGCAGATCGTAAACTACGTCTCTCATCTGCTGGCGGAATTTTGTGATGCAGAGCAGTTATTCAAGATCCGGAACGCCGCGGGCAAACCGCTCGGTGATGTCGGCGAAATGCTCATCGAATCTAATCCTGTTTTTGGGCCTGCTCCTTCGTTCGACCGCGAACGCCAGGTGCGTAAACACATCGGCGATTACACGTTGTTTTTTACCGGCATGTTCCCGGAGAGCATCAACCACTTTCGCCTGCGCCGCGAGCGGCTGGAAGGCTTTGTGGACTGGATGAAAGCCGGAAAAGAAAGCTACTACATCGTCAGCAAATTCGAGCACTTTGAGTATGCCAAGGTCGCCCCGCTATTCGCCATGCTGTCGCAGCATTTCGAACAGTGTGTCTATGGGCTGAACCTGGTGAAGAACGATCTGCAAGAGATGCAGCATCCGGTGGTTCGCCGGGTCGATGAGATCTTGATGTGAGATGCCCCTCTCATCATGATTTCTTTCGATAGAAGCTAAGGACCGAATCCCCCTGTTCCAGCTTCCGATAGCGGTGTAGCGAGAAAAGGTCGTTTTCCAGGTCGAATTTCTTTTGGTGTTCAGCCGCAATTACCGCATCAGCTCCCAGCAATTTTGATTTGGACAGCAGCGAGAGCGTCTCCCTATACGCGTTTTCGAGCTGATATGGAGGGTCGATAAATACAAAATCCGCCGTGATGCTTTCTGCTTCCAGGGTTCGCAGGGCACGAGTGACTTCCTGCCTAAGAATCCGAAAGCCGGTTTCCAATCCCAGAGAACGCAGATTTTGCGCAATGAGACCGGCTGCAGTGGGTGAAGATTCAACAAAGAACACCATCCCAGCGCCACGGCTCAGAGCTTCAATTCCTACCGCTCCGGTCCCGGCATAAAGATCGAGCCAGACGGAGCCGTTGAGTGCATCGGGATTTCCCGCCGTGAGCACATTGAAAAGAGTTTCACGCAGCCGGTCAGAAGTAGGTCGAATATCGGCTCCCCGTAACGAGCGCAAACGCCGGCTGCGAAGTTTTCCAGCAATCACACGCATAAATTTCAACAGCTAGCCTTAGTACCTTTGAGTCTGCTAAATCGACCCGCCCTGCGCGGCAGCCGTCTAATATATAGAATGGTAAAAGGGACGACGATAGGCCTTTGCAAATGAGGAGCTGGTCGATTTCGGCGGGCAGAATCTTCGGAGTAGAACTCCGCATTCACTGGACGTTTTTCCTCTTGCCATTGTTCGTATGGGGGACCGAGTATGCCTCACATGGCGCTGCTGATGGCGGACGCGATGTGGCGCTCGTAGGGATCATCTTTGCCTGCGTCATTGCGCATGAACTTGGCCATGCAGTAGTGGCGAGGCACGCCGGGATTGTAGCGAAATCCATCATTCTGTTTCCTATTGGCGGAGTCACCCAGATGGATGACTCTCGTGCGCTTTCCGATCCCGCTGCCTGGAAGAAGGAAATTCGCATCGCGCTGGCGGGACCGCTGGTCAACCTGCTGATCGCGTTTGTTGCGGGAAGCATTTTGGCTGCGGTGGCGCCGGAAATACAACTCTGGAAGTGGCCCTTCTTGAAGTCTGGCAATCTCCTGCGCAGCGTCGTGTGGGCCAACCTGTATTTGGCAGGCTTTAACTTGCTGCCTGCCTATCCCATGGACGGCGGACGCGTGCTGCGCGCCCTATTCAGCCGCCGCATGGACCCCGTTCATGCCACGCGACGCGCGGTATCTATTGGGCAGGCATTCGCCACGATTTTTATCCTCGGTGGAATTTTCCTCCCCAATTACTGGCTGACGCTGGTCGGGCTCTTTCTGTTTCTGGCTGCGCAAATGGAAGAGCGCTCAGTGGTATTCCGCTCCGTTCTTGAGAGCGTGCGACTGGAAGACGTTATGCTCACGGACTTCGCTACTCTCTCTCCGGCTGACACCTTGGAGGATGCGCTTGAAAAGGCGGTCCATTCACTGCAGGATGACTTCCCCGTGATTCGCGGCAGCGATATGGTAGGCGTAATTTCGAAGCAGAAAATTCTGGAATCGCTGCGTGTCGAAGGCAACGGCTATGTTCAGGCGGTGATGAACCGCCTCTATGAAGTTGCCCAAAAGAAAGAATCGCTTGCGTCGGCATTCCGAAAGCTCACCGCGCGTAATCTGAGCATTATTCCGGTTGTTGAAGATCAGCGGTTGGTGGGAATTGTGACCCTGCAAAACCTGATGCACTCGATGGCCCTGCTCGCCGAGAGTCGCAAACTACGCAAAACCGCGCTGAACAACTAGCGTAGTTGCTGAGAATAAATAGGTTATTTCACGGTAACTGCAGATCCAGGGCGTAGATTTCCTGGATTCCGATATCGCGCATCACGAGAAGAGAGCCGTCGTAGGCAGGTGCGCTCCAAAAACCAGATATCGCGTTCGGGCGGCGAAGGTCCTTCATCCCAGCAACCACTTCGAATTTCTGGCTTACGATCTGTACTCGGCGCATCTCTGCTCGTGAAAACTCCTCAAAATAGAGATACTTGCCATCCTGCGACCAGTTGGGGAAAGCGATGCCTCCCTTCGTTAATTCCAACCATTTCTTCGTTGTGAAATCGAACAGCATGAGTTTGCTTGAATCAGAGGGCATGGCCGCGATGTAGCGGCCATCGGGCGACCAGCGCGGGCTATACAGGCCATCGGAGTCGGGTAAGGTGGAAACCTGGTTGCTCCTCAGATCTAAGATTTGTATATTCACCTGGCCAGCGCTTCCAAACTCCAGAAATGGCATTCGGCCGAAGCTCAGTGAGTTTCCATCCGGCGACCAGGTGGGATCGGCCTCTGTGCGTTCTTCCTGCATGAGTTCCTGAGCGTTACCTCCGGCGGCTGAAATCAGATAGATCTTGCGAGCCTTGCCGGGCCGCAAGCCGGTAAAAACGATTCGGGTTCCGTCGGGCGACCAACGCGGAAGCTCGGCTTCCATTGGAGGATAGGTAAGTTGCAGGCGCTCGCTTCCGTCCGCCTTACTCCGCCACAGCGTGTTTTCAGGAAAAGTGACGTACGTGACCCACTGACCGTCGCGAGAGAAATCTGCTTCAGAGGCTGAGATCCCCGCCAGAAACGGTAGGAACTGCCGAGATTTCGCGTCATAGCGTACTAACTCACCCCGGGTCTGTTGGCCCATAACAAACAATTTCTTTCCATCCTTGCTCAGAACGGGGTCCGAAAACGACAACGGACCGGTTGTGAGCTGGACCGGTTCATACGAAAGTTTCCGGAAAAAGGAAGATTTCTCGGGTCGAATCCAAATGCTTGAGATGTTCTGGCGTAAGGTCTGAAATACGAAGTATTGCCCATCCGAAGTCCATTTACCGCAGCACTCATTCGCTATCGTGTTCCAACCTTGCAAAACAGGATGCAGGCCAGTTCCGTCGATTCCAAGTTCCCAGAGTGAGGATGACGCTGTTTTGGGATCGTTCACAGTGAATCGCACACGGGTGCCATCTGGCGAAACTACCGGCACGAGCGGTACCCCAACAATCGTCGCCAACTTATGAGCGTCGCTTCCATCGCGCTTGACCAAATACAAGCTGGATCCATTCGTGTACACAATTTGCCGTCCATCCGGCGACCACCCTGCATCGTGGGCATTCACGTCCCCTAGCCGGCGTGGGGATCCCGAGGGTAATGGGACCAACCAGAGCGGCAACTCAGTTTCGGTCCCGCTGACAAAGCTGCCGGCCAAAAGTTCTGAATGGTTCGGCGCAATGTCGAAGAGGTTAAGATTGGCAAATGGCGTGGGAATCAGCGAGGTTTCCCCGCCTTCAGTGGATACCTGGCCAATAACCGAACGCTCGGCCACAGTTTCTGCCACGTAAAGGCGCGAACCATCGGCGAAGAAATTTTGCTTCGGTGTTTGATCATTCGTGACTTGGATTGAACCCAGCACTCTTGGCTGGGGAAGCTCCGGCCGAAAAATCCAAGCCAGCACTCCCGCGAGCACCAGCACAGCAGTTCCAGCAGCTGCCAATTTCAATTTCGACCGAGGCTGCACTGGCACGCTGGTGGCCGCCGTGATCGCGACGGCGCTCGTTCTTCCTGAGTCTATCTCCCGTTTCAAACGCCTGAGATCGACTGCTATTTCCGAGGCACTTTGGCAGCGCAATTTTCGGTCTTTTTCCAACGCTTTGTTGACGATTCGCTCCAGCTCCAGCGGCAACTCCGGATTGAGGCGCACAGGTGACGTCGGCGCTTTGCGCAATATGGAATCGAAAATCATCGCCGAGGTGTTTCCGGAGAATGCCTGGTACCCGGTTGCCATTTCGTACAACACGGCCCCGAACGAGAACAGGTCCGTACGAGCGTCCAGTTCCTCTCCCGCCGCCTGTTCTGGTGACATATAGGCGATCGTCCCCAGAGCAACCCCGGGGCTGGTCAAATGTTCTTCGATTGTTGCGGCATTTACCGCAGCGCTCGCTCCGACCGCTTCCGCAACGCGGTAGCGCTCGGGCGTGAGCTTCGCCAAGCCGAAATCGAGGATTTTCGCGTGTCCACGCTTAGTGACAAAAATGTTCGCTGGCTTAATGTCGCGATGCACAATGCGCTCGCTGTGGGCTGCATCCAGCGCGTCTGCGACCTGTATCGAGATGTCCAACAGCAGGTCCGTGGCTAAGGGCTTGCCTGCGATTTGGCGGTTAAGAGTCGTGCCTTCCAGCAATTCCATGGCAATGAAAGGCTCGCCTGCGAACTCGTCAATCTCATAAAGGGTACAGATATTGGGATGGTTCAAGGCCGAGGCGGCACGGGCCTCACGCTTGAAGCGTTCTAGTGCCGAGGGATCTCGAGAGAGTTCAGGTGGAAGGAATTTCAACGCAACTTTGCGACCGAG
>Ga0209577_10002402_pt1 | contig 18022 bp, 18 predicted proteins | sample GraSoiAngelo_109_FD_185874 | JGI IMG/M metagenome (GOLD analysis project Ga0209577, IMG submission 185874) | Grasslands soil microbial communities from the Angelo Coastal Reserve, California, USA - 14_0903_12_20cm (SPAdes) (version 2) | ecosystem: Environmental > Terrestrial > Soil > Grasslands...
CATGTGCGCCCCCGAGCGCACGAGATAAACCGTCGCCTCCTTGCCGCTCTTGAGCGAGCGGATGACTTCGTCGATCACGCCATCATCGATCAGGGGTTGCAGGCCGGCGGGTGTCTTCATGAATCCTTAATTGGATATCGGGAACGGCTCGGTTGGGACGGTGTCGGATCAGTGACCCCGCGCAACCACATGTACAAAGAGTGGGTAGAATCCCACCCGCGGACGGTACGACGAGCACTAACGCTCGCCCCCGCACCTGCCCTTTCGGCGATGCGGCAACACCTCCAGAAAGAGAATCGAAATCAATTCTAACCCATTGTTTTTATTGGTGCCCGGGAGAGGAATCGAACCTGGACCGTAAATCCTTCCGCAATCATAGCCTTATACACGGTGGGACTTTTCGAGTTACCCGAAAACTTACCCAGATGTTTCCAGTGCTGTGGCGATACGGGTTGGTGACGCGTGGTACGTGTTGCCGCGACAGCCTTGTCCCGAAGCTCTTGGATCGGCGCTAAGACGGAGAAAGCTCATGGACTATCGGGAGCGGCATGTGGTCGTGACGGGCGGAACCGGCGCGCTCGGAACAGCTGTCGTCGGCGCGCTGCTGGAAGCCGGCGCAGTGTGCCACGTGCCCTATCGCAGTGAGGGTGCAGCGAAGCGATTCCCGCATGCGGATAATAAGAAGGTGTCGCTCGTGGCTCTGCGGGACCTCGCCGACGAGGCGGCGGTGACGGACTTCTACGGCGGCCTCGATCAACTCTGGGCTTCAATTCACATCGCGGGCGGCTTCGCCTTCGCGCCAATTGCCACGAGCGATAAGGCACTGCTGCTGGGTCAGCTCAGCGCCAATCTGGTATCGGCTTATCTGTGCAGCCGGGCGGCGGTCGCCGCATTCGAACGCGCTGGCGCTGGCGGCCGCATTGTCAATGTCGCGGCGCGGCATGCGTTGGAGCCACGGCTTGGCGCAAGCCTCACCGCCTATGCGGTCGCGAAAGCCGGCGTCGCGGCACTCACAGTGGCGCTCGGCGAGGAACTCGCGAAGGACGATGTTCTGGTAAACGCGGTCGCGCCCTCCATCATGGATACACCGGCCAACCGTAAGTCGATGCCGAAGGCGGATTTCGATGCTTGGCCGAAGGTCGAGGAAGTCGCGGCGGCGATCATGTTCCTGGCGTCGCCGGAGAACAAGGTGACGCGTGGAGCTATCGTACCGGTGTACGGCAAGTTCTAGCGCCATCGCTAGATCCCCCGGGGGATGCTTGCTTTCCCAGCAAACTCGAGTGCTGGGTCGATAAGCCTGGTACGCGCCGATCGCGCCCTGCGGATTTTCGGACGCACCACTCCCTGCACGCGGATGCCTAAGAGCGATGCATGTCAGCGACCCACTGTCGTTGCCCCATTTCCCTGACGGTTCGGCGCTAGAGATTCGCTGCTTCTGAAGTCCGTTGCTCCTGACGCTTTCGGGCAAACTCGGTCGGTGTCAGGTTGCCGAGCGAGCTATGGGGTCGATGCGCATTGTAGTCGATCCGCCACGCTTCGATCTTGGCGCACGCGTCCTCGATCGACATGAACTGCGTGACGTTCAGACACTCGTCGCGCAGCCGTCCGTTGAACGATTCTATGTGCCGGTTCTCGGTAGGTTTTCCTGGATGAATGAAGTCGAGCTTCACACCGCGCCGATACGCCCAGTCCTCGAGCGCACGCGACGTGAACTCGGTGCCGTGATCCACCGTGATCGACAGTGGTGTCCCGGCATGCTCGATCGCTCGATCCAGGGCCGCGACCACGTCGCGGCCGGAGAACGAAAACCTCGGCTCAAGCAACGGAGTTTGGCGACTAAACTGATCGACCACGGTGAGCACCCGAAATAGCCTGCCATCGAATAACTGGTCATGGACAAAATCCACGCTCCAGCGCTCGTGCGTGCGCTGCGCCTGGGGGACAGGGCCTCGGTGCAGGCACATGTGCTTGCGCCGGCGCACGCGCATGCGCAGCTGCAGGCCTTCCAGGCGATACCAGCGATAGACGCGCTTCTTGTTCACCGGCCAGCCCTCTCGACGCCGCATGACGTGGATCCTCGGGTAACCGAACCGCGGCCTCGCGTGCGCGATCTCGCGGATGCGCAGCCGCAGCGCCGACTGATCCCGCGCGGTGCTCTTCGCATACCACCCCGAGTGTGAGAAGTCGGCGAGCCGCAGAGCTCTGCGCACCTTCACTCCGAAACGCTCCAAAATCCACTGGGCCAGCGCACGGCGGCGCGCTGGCCTCAGAGCTTTTTTCGGACCACCTCGCCCAGGATGTGCTTATCGAGCGTGAGGTCCGCTACGAGGCGCTTCAGGCGCGCGTTCTCATCGCGCAGCTGGCGCAGCTCGCGGATCTCGGTGAGTCCGAGCTTCGCGTACTTCTTCTTCCACAAGTAAAAGCTCGCCTCGCTCACGCCGAGCTGCCGGCACACGTCCGCGACCGGCGTGCCGCCTTCCGCCTGGCGCAGCGCCATGGCAATCTGCTCATCCGTAAATCGCTTGCGCTTCATGGTCCTCTTCTCCCGTTTGGAGGACTTCAGAAGTCAGCTTAGTCCAGTTCTAAACCGTCCGGAAATCGGGAACGAGGTCAGGAGTCGAGAAGTGAGGCGTAACTCGTGGATTGATTGGCTCCCGGGTTGGAGTCGAACCAACGACCAACGGATTAACAGGGAGGCCGACCCGGAGCCGGTAGTGCCGGGTCGTAAGAAATCAGAGAGTTAGCCGGCGCGTAGCTCCCCAAAATCCCCTCCACTACACTCCAGCGCGGTCGGCTGGGAAACAAGTGGGAAACAATTCGGAGAGGGCTGCAGCATGTTGGGGAAACGCTCCAAGAACCGCCCCGCCGTAAAGCGCATGCTCGGCCATCCGGTATTCGATGATCTCATCGATCCCCAAACTCGTGGGCAAGAACAGGCTCACGCGAGCCAGCCGCTCAATTTCTTCGACCGCATCTCGGAAGTCCTTCGCCAGTCCTAATAGATGCGCCTCTCGGGTATCCAGCAACGCAGCGGCGTTGGTGCGTAGCCGCTGTATCAATCCCGCACCGTAGATGCCGCTGTAGCGGCAACTTTCAAGGTGCCCGGTGGCAGGATCAATCCCGTGCTCGCGCATCGCCGTCCACCAAGCAGGGGAGAACAGGGGCTTCCACCCTGTGACGACTCGTCTGCACCACAGGCATCGCTCGTTCATGTTCGTGAGCGACGAGCAAGCCCTGAGGCAGCGTCGGTGTAAGCTGTACCCGTCAGGTCGAACTGCAGTTCCTCGGCGTGCGTCGGCAGGCTAGCCAAAGCGAAACTGACTCCCAAGAACGCTGAGGACGCACGGATGACGAGCGATAGCACAGTGCGCATCGTGTATCCCCGGTTCTTGATTCTTCTCCGCAGGCTGTCTTATACCCTGGTCCGCAACCCTAGCCTAGTGAAACGCGTCGCACTGCGAGCGACGCAACACCTGCCGCACCGCACCAACTAAGATCGACACGGTTATTGGCTAGCGCACGCTAGCGTCAGGCCCCGACAAACATCGCCGGGCGCGGACACGTGCCTTGCCCAACGTCGGTGACGCAGACGCCGACGAGTTCCTCGGTGTGGCGTGGGCCCCCGCGAGAAGGCGCAGGCGCGCTCTGCCCGTATACAGCTCTGAACGCTCGCCGGCGCTGCATGGACGCATGGGCTCAGCCATCCGCACCATTCGCGGGTGCGGGTCCTCACTCACATCACATCAAATCTGGCAGCTACTGAGTTGATGGCGATCCACCCCGGTGGCAGCGGTGACCCATGCTGCGTCGCGTTCAATCGCAATAGGCAAAGGCCGATCTACGCATCGGACTGTACCCAGTAGGTTTACATTCGGAGCAAGCGGCTCAGTCAGGCCACCTCAATTGAGACAGTTGGTGCAGTGCGGCGGTCATATCGAGTCGCCTTGCATCCTGAGAGGTGCCAGCAACCCGCTGAATGAGCGTAAAATCGCATCGCAGTGGTCGCTGTTAGCAGCCGCTGACGAGAACAAGAGGTCTGAGCGGCCGCGCCGCTGTCCTACGGGATGGCGCCCCTCCGCGTCGGACAACAGAGCGTTGTCTCGCGATTCACCGATTATCAGAGACCGGCGGCAATGAACCGGTCCAGGGGGAGACCCATGGCGCTCATAACTCGAGTGCGCGTGGCCGCGTGCTGCACGTTAGCCGTGTCTGCGTGCGGTGGCGGAGGTGGGGGCGGGCCGGCGGCGCCGCCTCCGACCGTGTCGCTCGCAGCCTCCGCAACGGATGTTCGGACCGATGGTCCGGTGACGCTGACCTGGAGTTCTACCAACGCGAGTTCCTGCTCCGCGTCCGGCGCCTGGAGCGGTTCCCTAGCAACGTCGGGCTCGCAAAGTCAGACTGTGGGTGGTACTTCCAACTACGCGATTACGTGTACGGGTGGCGGCGGATCTGCCTCTGGCGCCGCAACTGTCACCGCGTGGAACGCGCCTGCATCAAACATTTCAGCGGACGCGACCAGCATTCTGACGAACAACAACGTGGCGCTGACGTGGTCATCGCAGAACGCGAACGCTTGCACGGGTGCGGATGGCCTATCAGGGTCATTGGCAACATCCGGGAACCTAACCTCGCCGACGCTGACTTCCACGACCGTGTTCTCCGTGTCTTGTTCGAATCCGGTGTTCTCCGCCGTCAAGACTTCGGTAACCGTGAATGTTTCAGCCACCTTTACCGCCTCTGTATCCGTGCGGTACCAGGTGCCCGGGGCTCCGATTGTCACCCCCGGGGCTCACCCTCTCCCTGATTGGGCTAACCCGCTGACAAAACCCGTGCCCTTCGTGCGCGTCGCAATGGTCGCAATGCAGGACCCATCGGGCAACCTCGTGCAGACCTTTGCCGATGCCAATGGTGTTGCAGCTGTTGCCGGACTTGACCCAAGCGTGGTCTACACGCCCGTTGTCGTGTCGCAGATCAACGATCCGGCGCTGGGTTTGGACTTCGTCGTCTTGAACAACACGGCTCCAATGGACACCTCGCAGCCGACCTACAGAGCCCGATACCCCTTCTACGCGGGCGCGGGGCCAGCGTACACTCCAGGCAAGCGTCTTGCGTTGCAGAACCTCGGTACTCTCACGGCACCCGATGGCTGGGATGCGACGCAGAATGCTCTTGTGGATGCCAAGCGCTTCGCGGCGCCCTATGCATTGCTCGCGAACGCCGTCTACGAAGCGCAGATCGTCAGCGCCGCCGTCGGGGGCACCCCGGTGTGGCGGCCGCTGACGATCCTGTGGAGCACGAAAAACAAGGGGGGCTTATCCGCGCCGCCAAATCAGATAGATCAAGGGGTCGTTGTAGGATCCGGCGGCTATTACGGCCCGGGCCACGCGGGTGTCGACGCCAGCGGCACGGAGACAGGAGCCGGCGTCGCCGAAGATCATGAGTTCATTTCGGGGGATCAGACATTCGAGGTGATGGACATCTACCCGTTCGTGTTGACCCATGAGATGGGTCACTTCACGCAGGCGCTCTTTTCGACACGGCAATCCCCGGCTGGAAGCCATGGGTACAGCGATTATGAGGATCCGACACTGGCTTGGATCGAGGGTAACGCGAGCGGAATCGCGGCGCTGGTCCTCAGTACCTCACACCAGAACCGCATATTTATGGTCAGCAATATGTTGGTTGTCGAAATTGACGATCCGTCAACCTACACGATTAATGGCAATCCGCAACCGTGGCCCCTCGGGTGGTATCAGGAGGTAACCGTCACACGGTTGATGTGGGAGCTGTACGATCCGAATGGGTCGGTAAAGCTATCAGCTCCAACAGTGCTTGCGCCGATGTATACCCCAGCGTGGAAAGCCGGTCCGTGGCGAAACAGCACCTGGGCCTACACAGCGCAACTGGCAAAGCTGAACCCCTCGAACACAACCGCGATTGACAGTCTTGCGGATTCCTTGAATATAAACTCGACCGGTGATGATGAATGGGGGTCAACGGAAACAAACTTGGGCAATAGATCGGCTCAGGACGCGCTTCCACCTTATAACACGGTGACGATTGGCGCCGCTGCGGTGAGCATTTGCTCCGCTGGCGCGCCAAATGAGCACAACAGAGAGTCGAACGCGAGATATTTCCGTGTCGCAGGTGATGGGGCCAGTCACGCGCTGACTATTCAAGGGCCCAGCGGCACGGTACCGCTCCTGGATGGCGTCGGCTTTACAGCCGGCTCGAGCACATTCACGGCGTCCGGCACCTTGCCCTCGGGTTATAACGTATTTTCCGTGGGGGATTGCTCCGTCTCACTCTCTGAGTTCTCCACGAAGACGGCTGCGTGCAACGAGCCAGCCACACCACCCGCGGAGCAGTGCTGGACGGTGAGCGTCCAATGAGATCGTTAACCGCAGACTGAAGTCAGGATACTCAGATGCGAGCACAGAACCTACTGAAAGCGGCAGCAATTTCGGTCGTCCTTGCGAGTGTGGCGTTCGCAACCCCTCCAACGCATAACGCGCTTGGAGCGACGTTCAAGGTCATTTCGAAGGGCCAAACGAGCACCATCGAGATAAGGCTCAAGCCCAAAACGTCGTTCGATACGGTCACGGTTGAGGCGGCAAGCGGTGTAGGTTCATTGACGCCGCCGTGCTCGTTTACAGCGGTTGTGGTGGGTGGAGCGTATGCCTGCCAGGTGAGCGTGAGTCACAAGACCGGGGAAGCGTCGCTCACCCTAAACGTCGTTGGGGAAAAAACGCTGGATCCGGAAAGGCCTCGACTCGTCGAGGTCAGTCACTTTACGCTGGCCAACGCCGGGTTTGTCGCACCTGCGGTAAAGCGGCTCCACAAGCCTACACCGGGTCTGATATTGACGCCGCCACAAGGCACAACAAAGTTCCGTTTTCAAAATTAACCCAATAGACCTCGGACTGATTCGTGCCTAGAGCGATTGACCACTGTGCAAATGGCATGAGGCGACAGTGGCACCCTTTCAATTCTCTCAACGTAGCGTCGAAAACGAGTAGGCAACACCGAGTGTGAAGCCGTTGTTCAATCGATGGCCATTGGCGCCGCTCACGGCGGTCTTATACACCAGATAGGCACTGGAGCCGGGACTCCATTCAAAAGCCACGCCCCCACCTAGCTGAAGATAGCGCTCTGCCGCCAACCGATCGTGGTTGGGATAGTAGGGGTTGGTGCGAGGCACCGGCACATCGATGCCGCCGTGAGTGCGTTGCCATGCGCCAAGCGCCCGCACACTCCACCTGGGGTTTAAAAAGTAACCGACTTCCAACTCTGCGTTACTGCGGTTGTGAGAAACATTCTGCACCTCCCGCACGAACGCGAAGTCGTATTGGCCCTGAACGTAGGTCCGCGGTAGCCAACGATCCAAGCTCTTTCCGGCGTAAAACCCGATCCAGCGTTCGTCGAGATGGCGTCCGGGCGCTGCGTGTCCGAGCGTGGGGTAATCATGCAGCGGTACGATTAGTGCGACATAAGGTGCGAAGGCAAACGGATTCTCCATCGCCTCGAAGTGCAAATCGGCACGCAGGTCGGTGAATGTGCCGCGGTAGGTGCCGTCGTCTATATTCGTTCCGAAATGCGGGTGGTTGCCGTGGTAACGCGCTCTCACATACGGTGCGCCGAGGGATACCAGCCATCGGTCCGAGGGCGAATACTCGAGGGTAACCGCATCGCTGAACGTACGCGTATGGCCGACATCCAGCTCATCTCCATTGGGCAGATAGTGGTCGTTGTTTTCGATGTCGTTGTGAACGTAGCTCGCCCCGATCGTGCCACGATCCGGCAGCCAGGCCTGCGCCCAGGTAAGCGCGGGCAGCAACCCCAGCAATGGCACGGGGAATCTTCTGCGCAGCCAGTGCATCTTCTTCTTCGTCCTGGTGCCATGCGGGCCGCGGCAGCTTGTGGAACATCTGCCGCGGCCCGACTCTACATCAACTGCCTCAATCCTCGCATCATCGATCTTTAATCCTTGACTCGCCGGAAGTGGTGCTCCGCTACCCATGCGGCGGTTTGCCGGCCGAGGCGCACACCATGCACACCGGAAGTCCGATAGTGCATGCCGCCGTAGACGCGCGCATCGATGACCTCCTCGACCATCGCATCGGTCTGGAAGAACTCATGCGGTACCGTGCCTGCCACGGTGCTCGTGAAAACCACATGCGTTTCCGCTCCGAATATCCGTTGAATGGTTTCCGCCACCGCACCGGTGGCACATCCGTGGGCCGCCGGATACTCCGGGTGCGGCGGCGTCGCCGCCAGAGGTGTCCAGCCTGCATCCGTCGCCGTGTCGGGGTTGCCGTCATCCAGGCTGGTCTGAATGGCCGTGATGGGCCGCCAAAAGTTGTAGGTGTACTTGGATTCGAAGCAACCGATGGATGCGTCGCCCAGTGACACCCACAGCTGCGCCAGTGCGCGCGCGTGATCGGTCGGCGCCAGATTCCTGGCGGCGACAAAAGTGCCCAGGTTGCGGGCCCAGTATGTGGTCGGGTTTTCCGTATAGAACCGGGCCGTTTCCGTTTGCGCAGCCGTTCGCTCCGTGCTGTTGAGCGCGCCGAGCCGTTTGGTCTCGTTGAAATCCCGTGCGAAGCGCTCGCTGCCCAACGCCGGCGGCCCATAGGCGCGAAATTGAGACGCGCGTAGAAGCGCGAAGGGGCGGACACCGGGCAGAAACCCGTTAATCGGGGCTGCGAACGCCGGCGGCGTCAACTGATACGCGCCGGCCTCGGACCCTGGAATGTAGGGCGCCACGGGGGACAGCCGGCCGTCGTTGGCGCGCCAGGCGAGCACTGCCGTACCCACCTCCGCACCCACGGCGACACCCCGGTCGCGCCCTGCGCCCGCGGGGAGGGCTGCGAGCGAGCTCGCGTACGAGGCATCTAATTGCGCCCTCCGGCTCGGAATATTGCCGCGCAACACGGTATATGCCGCGGCGATGGCCGCCGCCTCTTGCGAGGCGCCATGGGGATCGGTTGTCGGCCGGCCAATATAGGTCGTGTAGCGACGGTCAATGGCGTTCACCGCGTCGAACATGGCGATATGCACCATGGGGAAATCGATGGACAGACTCCCTCGTTCAGCGGGCAGTGCGCCGAGAATGGTGTCGGTCGTAATGTTGTTCCAGTCCGTGATCGCATTGGCGCCAGCCCGATGTGCGCCCGCACTGCCCAGCGCAATGAGAGCCACAAGGGTTATTGCCCTGAGGGGTCGTAGTCGTCGAGGTGTCATGTCGGTTCTCCGGTTAAGCGTGATGGAGTGCCCGTGACGGGCAGGCACAACGCTAGGAAGCGGGGGACCGAATTGCATGATTCTTCCCCGGTTTTGCGTGAAATTTGAGTGATTTCGTCGGGTGCGACCGGAAACTGGGGCGGTGGCGGCACCATTTTGAACGGAGTAAGCTCTGACCGGAGAATCGGGAAGAATCTTGTATGGGCGGAAGAGTTTCGCCAGCGCTTTTGGCGTTCGCGCTGGGTCTGGTATCGGCAGCAACCGCAGAGGCGTGCGGCGATAAAGTCGTGGGCCTGGGCGGCGGGGTGCCGTTCGCGCGGATTCACCCTCAGCACTATGTTGGACGGATCGTGCTTTACGCGCGGCCTGACTCGGAATTGCGCTACGTCGACGAGCACATTCGGTTGGGTCTTCGATTGCAGCGGGACGGGCATTCCGTCAAGGTCATCTACAACGATCACGACCTCGACAACGCGTTGCAAGAGCGGGGCACGGACCTGATTCTGGCTGATCAGAAGTATGCGCCGTCGATCAAGGCGCGCCTGCCCGTCGGATCCGGTTCGCCCATGGTGCTTTCTCTGGTTTCTGGCGCCGCACCGGCGGTATTGCAAGCAGACGGCGCCGCGCCGGGTTGTGAGTTCCAGGTGCCGTTGAAGCAGAGCAAAGCCGTTGCGACCGCTTTGCAGGGCTTGATGACCCGCCGGCAGGCAGGGGGCGCGGTCTACGATTGTGCGTCCAACGGACGAACGTGATTCATCCCGGGTTTCCGAACCAGACACGTCGGCGTTAACCCCGGGCATCGTCGGGTACCGGATCGGCGATATCGAAGTCCACCTGGGCCGCGTCATCGCGACTCGTCAGGGGGAAGTGCTTTCCCTGCCCCCGTTATCCTTCGATCTGCTGATCGCGCTCGCGCGCGCCGCCCCCAACGTTGCCACGCTCGACGATCTCATACGACAGGTTTGGCCCAAGTCCGTGGTCAGCCCCGAGTCGTTGAGCCAGCGCATCAAATTGCTGCGCGAGGCCCTCGGAGATGATTCGCAGTATCCCCGGTACATTGCCGGTGTCAGGGGCCGCGGCTATCGATTGGTCGCACCGGTAGAAGAGCTGCGCGAACCGATCCCGCAGACTTTATCGACCCCACGCTCCCGAGCGCCCATTGCGCTGGCTATTTTGTTCAGCCTGGTGACCATCGCAGCCGGGGTTTGGCTCGTCAAGTTTCGAGATCACCCCCTATCTGTGAATTCCAACCGGGCGAGTCTGCCGCCGCGCTCGATTGCGGTGCTGCCGTTCCGGGATATGAGCAGCGGCCAGCCCGCGAGCGATATTCTCGCGCTGGGAATCCCGGAGGCCGTTCTGCATCAACTCGCCAGCCTGGATAGACTCGACGTCATTGCTCGCACCTCCTCGTTTGCATTCCAAAATCGCGAGATCGACGTTCGCGAGATCGGACGGCGGCTCAACGCTCGATACCTATTGGAAGGCAGTGTACAGCGGGACGGCGAGCAGCTTCGCGTCACCGCACAGTTGGTCGACGCGCAGTCCGGCGAGCACATCTGGTCGATGCGTTTCGACAAGACGCCGCAGCGAATTTTTGAACTCCAGGATGCCATTGCTCTGGAGGTCACGCGCGCGCTGAAACTCAGCCTGGGCCCCGTTGAAGCCGGCGACATCAAAGCGCAGGGGTCGACGGACTTCGCAGCTTATCTGGAGTATTTGCAGGGCAGCCGGCTGCTCACCACGTGGCGCACCGCGGATATGGTCAGCGCCGAACAGCACGCGGCCCGCGCCGTCGCGATTGATCCCAAATTTGCGGCCGGATATGTGTTACTCGGCGTTGCCAAGCTTCGCACTGCGGAATACTCCGCAGGTCCGGACAGGGAGAGACGCTTCCGCGAGGCCTTGCACGACACCCGTCCCTTGATCGAACGAGCGCTCGCGTTGAACCCGAAAGACAGCGAGGCGTACGCGGCCAGAGGGTACATCAACGCTTTTTCCGATTTGGCGACCTCCGAACTCGACTATCGCAAAGCGCTCGGCCTCAACCCCAGCAATGCGGCGGCATACGAGGGGTTGGCGGCGGTGCTGTACGAGAATCCGGCGCGCCGCGAGGAGGCGCTGCAACTCATCGACCAGGCGCGCAAACTGGATCCGCTGGAGCCGCGGCTCGACGTGGCCAAAGCGACGTTCCTATACTATGGGCGCAGCGAGGTCGGTGAAGCGGAAACACTGCTGATCGGCGCATTGCGCAGGGACCCCCTGTATCAGCCCGCGTTGCTGCGGTTGGCGCAACTGTATTGGATGGTCGGGCGCCTTGCCGAAGCCATCAAATTGTCCGAGCAAGTCCTGGCCGCGGATCCGAGTGCGACTCAACCTCGCCTGGTCCTGCAAAACCTGTATTTGGACATCCAAGACCTCAAAGCGGCTGAGGCCGTGACGCGCACGGCGCCGGAGCCGAACCCGACGCTGATTTCCATTATGGCGTTGGCAGGCCATGACTTGCACACCGCAGGGTCGGAAGCCTATCGCGCCGCTTCTCTGGGAACGATTCCGGTGGTCGGAGAGCCCATGCCTATCGCGGCTTTACGCCTGCAAGCAAGGGCTAGCGGCGAATACTTGCGGACGATCGACGTATTGGCCGAGAGATCCCAGACTGAATGGGACGCCGCGGGCCAGCCGATCGTCAGAGACCCCTCCAGCTTGTACATCAACGTCGTTGGACTCGCCGACATGTTGATTCAAGGCCGACAAGCTGTTCGTGGCCGTCGATTGCTCGAGGCGACGCTGGTGGCGATGGACCACGAGGCTCGGGACTTCAAGACAGGCGATCTGTGGCATCGGCAGATGCGGCCCGTGGTGCTTGCCCTGCTGGGCCGAAACGAGGAAGCAATAAAGGAGTTGCAGCGATCAGCTTCCGATAACTTGGGTTTGCAAGATTGGTGGTACTACGCAGAACTGGAGCCGAGCTTCGCGCTCTTTCGCAAGGATGCGCGTTTCCAGACGATGTATGCGGCGGTACGGAAACACGCGGAAGCGGAACGCGCCGCCGTCGATCGTTTGCGCTCGAGCGGGGTCGTTCCCGCTCGGCGTTGAGGCGCACTCCTCGACGTAAGCGCGAAGATATTCAAGGCGCCCCAGTATGGTATTTACGGGCACCGGCGTGACACCCGTGGCGAGGATCTGGCGAACCGGGCGCCCTCCACTCCCAGCGTCATTGACGCACTGGGCCGGTGTTGACCCATTGCCGGCGTTCGCGTTTCGCGGAAGCGGTCATCGGCGGCGCGCATAGCGGGCGCTCGCATTCGACGCGCGGGTGCGCGCTCCACGAATTTCCGGTTTGGGCCGATCGGCGACGGTTAACCCGTACTAGAATTTTCTTGGCTAACAGCTCACGGACGAGCAGGGTCCGTTGCTCCGTTGCCACCCGCGGAAGCCATTGTTTCTCCCGAATGCCGCCGGAGTTCAGGCTTCCCATCGTCTGAAGGCGTCGATAAAACTCGCCGACGCAAGGCGTCTCGAAACCGTAATGCGATCAGTTCGATCGTTTTATATTCGCTACCGTCTGGCGGCGGCTCACGTACACTAAACGCGTCGAACACTGACACACTGACCACAGATGACCCAAAGCAGTCGGTGGAGACTACCCGCGAGCGACGCTCGACGGCGTGAGCGGACATTCGACGTCCGACAGCAACGTCGTGTGCGAAGCGAGCCGAGCCCCGCCGCGTTGCGCCATTAGACCGAATCGCTGTCTGTCGACCTATCCGATCTGTATTTCGGGTGGTACCTCTGGGTTCATCAACGATGCGCCACCGTCCGCATAAATGACCTGTCCCGTGATCCAGCGCGCCTTTTCTGAACAAAGAAGGGCGACCACATCCCCGACGTCCTTTGGCGTGCCCAGTCGACGCATCGGCGTCCAGCCGCGCACGTGCCAATCGCGGATTAAACGCTGGACCTGGTCTGGTAACGAGTTCAAAACGCTATCCTCCGTCCAGCCGGGACTGACCGCATTGACGGTGATACCACGCTTGGCGCATGCGACAGCCAGGTAACGAACGAGCGATTCGAGAGCCGCTTTTGCCGAGCCCATGCCAACCCAAGGTTGCAGCCCGCCGGTCCGGCTCCCCTGAGCGTATGTAATCGCGAAGATCCTGCCCCCATCACTCATCAAGGGCAGCGCTTCACGCGCGCCAACTAGGAACGCCTTGGCCTGCGAGTCGAATGCGGTGTCCCATTGTTTCAGAGTGATATCCAGTGGCGGTTGAAAGAAGGTAGGCGCCTCGGGCCGCGCGTTGCTCACAAAGACGTCGAGCGTCCGAAACTCGCTCTTCACCTTGCGAAACACGGCGGTGATCTGTTCAGGGTTTAGCACGTCAGCCTGCACCAGTAGGCCGTCAGACCCACGTTTGCGCACTTGTGCGAGCGTCTCCTTTGCGGCCGCCTCATTCTGGTAGTAGTGGATTGCGATGTGGATGCCGCTTTCCGCCAGCGCCACTGCGATTCCTCTCCCGATGCCACGTGAGGCACCAGTGATCAAGGCGTGTTTTGTGACCTGCGCCATGTTGAGTCTCCTCGGTCGTGCAAGACGCGGACCGTCGTCGCCCGGCGCGCGTCCGACTCAGTGCGTTTCCCGTTTGTGGAGGCGTCCGTGCCTGACTGCACGATCCCCTTTAATCTGGCACGTTACACCTCAAGGTCCGTTCATTGCAGATTCTCGCGCACGCTTGACCGTCCGTAAATGGCCGGTCAGCGACCGTGCACCGGCCGCTGACCGGCGGTCGCCCTTACACTTCCGTCTGTTCGGCCATCTCGAGTGCGTCATCGACCTCGATGCCGAGGTATCGAACGGTGCTCGCGAGCTTCGAATGACCGAGCAGGAGCTGCACTGCACGCAGATTCTTCGTGCGGCGATAGATCAACGAGGCTTTCGTGCGTCGCAGTGTATGGGTTCCATACGCGGCGGGGTTGAGGCCGATCTCCCTCACCCACCCGCGGACGATCCGCGCGTCCTGCCGTGTCGACAGATGCGGAGAGGCATGCAGGCGGCTCGGAAACAGGTAGTCCTCCGGGCGCCGGCACGAAGACCGGATCCACGCCGCAAGGGATTCGCGTGTTTGCTCGGTGACTTCGAACTGCACCGGGCGCTGGGTCTTCTGCTGCATGACGATCGCGCGGGCAGCGATGTGCTCGCCGTGCGTGACGTCGCGTACCCGGAGCTTCACGAGATCGCATGAGCGGAGCTTGCTATCGACCGCGAGGTTAAACAGAGCGAGCTCGCGCGTCCGCCCCCTGAGCTGGAGGCGAATGCGGATTGCCCAGATCTCCATGAGGCGTAGCGGTACCTTCTGTCCGATGAGCTTGCCCTTGTTCCACGGCTCCCGGTGCCCTCTACATTCGGTGATTGGCTGTTCCATGACGATCTCCCCTGAAGGTTTTCGACCACTGGGGATATTTGCCGCTGGGCCATAAAAAGACTATATTCAGTCCGATCACATCATCCGGAGCTTCCATGCGGTACTCGAGGCAAATCAAGCCCATCAGCTACTTGAAGGCAAATGCTGCCGACGTCCTCCAAGAGCTCAAAGAACAGCGCAAGCCCCTGATCATCACCCAGAATGGCGAAGCGAAGGCCGTGCTTCAAGACGTGGCCTCATATGAAGAGACTCAAGAAACGCTTGCGCTGCTGAAGATTCTTGCACTCGGCAGCCAGCAGTTCGAAAAAGGTGAGGTAACGCCAGTCAGCGAAGTTGTGAAGCGCCTGCGCTCCAAGGCGACCGCAGCCTGATGACCTACGAGGTCGTATTGACGAAAGACGCGGAGCGTGACCTAGAGGACATTTATCGCTACATCGCGGAGTACGATTCGCCAGTCAAAGCTGACCAAGTCCTGGACCGGATCCTTCAGGCGACTGAGGCTCTCAGAACGCTACCCGATCGGGGCTCTTGCCCGAACGAGCTTCGCTCCCTTGGAATTTCCGAATATCGCCAGCTCCTCTTCAAGCCCTATCGACTGATCTATAGGGTGCACGCGCAGCTGGTTGTCATCTACGTCGTCGCGGACGGCCGTCGTGACATGCAGTCATTGCTCATGCGCAGGCTGTTAGGCTCTTAATGACCCGTTTCTGCGGGGCCGAATGGCAGCTTTCCGGTTTCATTAATGCGGGAATTGCGTCCGCCAGAGAATAAATACGACACCGCAACAATGAGGATGCCGACTAACATGAATAGGTTAGCGACCTGGTTATCGCGCTTTCGCGTCTCCTGATCGTGAATCTTTGCGGGACTGGCTCTGCGAACCCTTATGACGGGGGTGTCAGACCGCTGCATTGCCTCATCGGGAGAATCGCCGTCACGTTACGCTAAGACCCCAATCAAGTCTGAGGGTGTCGATTGCTGCGTCGCTCCTCGATTTCGCTGACCTTCCTCGCGATCGCAATCTGTGCGACGCCGGCGCTCGCGCTGGCCGAACCTGCGACACCGACTCTCTCTCCCAGGGACGTAGAGGTACTAACAACGGTCCTCACGCACTTTGCGACGCGGAACGATACTTGGCCGGCAAATCCAGGCGGTTGCATCGCAATCGAACCGAAGACAGCCAGCACCGATTGGCTCCTGAGTGGGCTGTTGCAATCGGGGCCACTACGAAAGGTAGTGCCTGCCGCCGTAATTCCGGACCTCACGAAACGCAACGCCGGTCCGCACCTCGTACCGGCGGATCTTGCCCGAGCCGCGCATGTCCGAATTCAGACACGCGAGGAGGCTGGGGACTTCATAATGGACAACCACGAGATCGCGACGCTAATTACTCCCTACACCCCAGGGTATTCGAGCGACGGTACGCAGGCTATGGTCGTACTTTCGTTCAATTGGTCCATTCACACCGGTTACGTCATCTACGTCCTCCGCCTCAAAGAGGCTCGATGGTCGGTGGTAAAAAGTTACATCGATGCTTTCCTCTAGTAACGGCATGCGACGACACCAAGCAACCACGGCGTTCGCACTGCCGTGCCTGTGCGCTGCGATTTTGCTCAGCGCGGCCTGTACGACTCAAGCCTCATACCAACGACAGATCAAGCACACGCGTGAACTATTGCTCCAAGCTGGCGATCCAGATTCATTGGAGACCGCCGCATTCCTGACTGAATTCGGTAAAGATGAGCCAGCTGAAAGGTTGGAAGCATTTGCGCGGGCAGATGCTGCGGCGCCGGATCGGCCCGACCTGATTTGGCTACATCTTCAGGCATGTGGTGAGGTCCCTTCGTGCACGACCGGCCCGCTGGAGTCCCGATTGCAGGCCTTGGATCCGGAGAACGGCGCGGCTTGGGCGATGTCGATGAAAGAGGCCGTGCACACTAAAGACCCGACGCAGCTGCGGGCGGTGACGCGATGGGGAGTGCCCAGCGCTTCGATATCTATTGGAACCCGATCGTTCTTCGTACATCGCGTGCACTTATTAAGACCGGCACGATGGATTCGGTTCACGCTGTCGTTCTTGCTTACGGGCTCGGCGCGGCGTTGGCGATTCCGTCCTACCAGACCATCAGTCAAGGTTGCAAAGGCGCGCTGCTCGGGCCAACGGAGCAGCTGATCGCCTGTCGGCATCTGTCTGAGATGCTGCGCAATGGCGACACCGTCCTTACCGAAATGATCGGAACACTGATTGCCAAGCGTTCTTTGCCGGACACGAGTCCCGAGTTTCAGGATGCTGTGGCCGCCCGACGGCTCGTGCGATATCGGATGGATATGGGGATCAAGGCTAGCGATAGACTGGGCATCAACAACAAATGGGCGGAGCTAAACCTCAGGTTGTTGGGAGAAACCCGAACTGAGCAACAGGTGGAACTGGGGCTGATCAAAGCTGCAGGCCTAAGCCCAGTACCGCCTGCGGATTGGGTAGATTCGAAACCCTGACCAGCTGAGGGATCTCCACGCGTGCTAGAGAGTCCGCGAAGTAACCTACTTCCCGGTCGTTAACCTTGCTGAGGGCAGCCAAGCTTAGCGTCGTGCTTTGGTTCGATTGGTCAATCCCTACTGGTTAGTCATCCACGTCCCACGGCTAAATGTCCGCTTTAGGGAACCCAATTCGATGGGCTAAGCGTCCGGCTTTGGCCGGTCAGCGACCTCCGGTCATGGCCAATCCACGCAAGGTCGCTACCCGATCCTCCTGAGACATTCGTGACCGACTGAGGTGTGCCCGATTTAGTACGGCGCGGAGCCTGAGTCCGCGGTTGAACTGAGAGTGGTCCCGACTTAGCGGCCGCAGGAACCCAACCCGCGCTCGATTACCCGCCAGATCTCTCGCGGATTGCTTCTTCACAGAAAATGCGACTCACTCTCTCCGGGGCCCGATCTACTTTTCGGCTCAACCACGTAACGTGCCGTGTTGATCGCGATGACAGTTCGGTTCGGTGCTGTGCTGATTCCAGGAACCGAACCTTCAGGAACCGAACTTTTTATTACCCCCGAAATTACCCGCTACGGTGTGTTCGCTAGGCTCCCTCGGGAGCGCTGGTCGCCGGCACCCCGATCGCGATCGACGCTCTGCGAACGTCCTGCGAAGACGTAGAAGAATCATCTATGATGCGCGCGAAAGTTCGAGTCCTGTCTCGGACTCGGAAGCAATTGAAAAATATGAAGAAAATAGACCTGGTGCCCGGGAGAGGACTCGAACCTCCACGGAGTTACCCGCTAGTACCTGAAACTAGTGCGTCTACCAATTCCGCCACCCGGGCGGGCGAGGAAGGCCGCGAAATGTACGCACTGGGTTCGGGGGCTGT
>Ga0209577_10002405_pt1 | contig 18013 bp, 18 predicted proteins | sample GraSoiAngelo_109_FD_185874 | JGI IMG/M metagenome (GOLD analysis project Ga0209577, IMG submission 185874) | Grasslands soil microbial communities from the Angelo Coastal Reserve, California, USA - 14_0903_12_20cm (SPAdes) (version 2) | ecosystem: Environmental > Terrestrial > Soil > Grasslands...
CGGGCGCAGCGCGAGCTGATCGCCACCGTCGTCTCGCGCGCCAACGATTGTTTCTATTGAACGACCTCGCACGGCGAGGACTTCCTGGCGCTGACCGGGGACGAATCGCTGGCCCGCCAGGTCATGGCGGACTACACCGCGGCCGAGCTGGACGGGCGGCTGCGGGCGCTTCTCGACTACTGCGTCGCCATCACCCGCGACCCCCGGGCCGGCTCCCGCGAGGCCGTCGAAGCGCTGCGCGCGGAGGGGTGGAGCGACGAGGCGATCCACGACGCCGTGCAGGTCACTGGCTTCTTCAACTACTACGACCGGCTGGCCGATGGGCTGGGTGTCGACCCGGAGCCCGGCTGGACTGAGAGGAGCTAGCCCAGGCGGTTGACGAAGCTGACGATGATCAGGAGCCCGAAGCTGACGACCATCGGCGAGAAGTCGAGCCCGCCCATGCCGCCGGGCAGCAGGTTTCGGACCGGCCGCAGCAGCGGTTCGGTCAGCTGGAAGCTGAACCGGTAGATCGGGTTGGTGAAGTCGCGGCTGATCCAGCTGAAGGCGACCCGGACGAAGATCAGGATCACCAGCGCGTAACAGACCGTGCTGATGAGCGCCGCAAAGACTCCCATTTCGCGTTCATTCTGCCCGGAACCGGCGGCGGCCCAAACGAGGGGCCGAGGCCGCTACGAGAGGCGAGACGCGACGGCGATGACGATGATCAGCCCGAAGCCGACGATCGCCGGCGACAGGTCGAGGCCGGCGGTGACCCGGGACGGCACCAGCTTGCGAATCGGGGCCAGCAGCGGCTCGGTGACCTGGTAGGTGAACCGGTAGATCGGGCTCTCTTCGTTATGGCTGACCATGCTGTAGACGACCCTGATCAGGAGCAGGGTGCCCACGGCATAGCCCAGTGTGGCGACGACAAAGGCGATCACGAACATCTCGGGCTTTCTCCTCGGAGTTGGCGGGGATAGAGGTTAAGGAACGGGATTCTCGAACAGCACCCGGCCCAGCCGCAGCATCGTGCTGCCGGCCCGGCAGGCCGCCTCGAAGTCGCCGCTCATCCCCATCGAGAGAATCGGGAGAGCGCGGCCGCTGGCGTCCTGGCAGCGCTGCCTGAGCTCGGCCAGCTCGCGGAAGGCAGGCTCCGGGTCTGCGGACTGAGGGCCCAACCCCATCAGACCTTCCAACGGCAGAAGGTCCCCGATCTGGCGCGCGACCGCGACCGCGTCCTCGGGCACGACCCCCTTTTTGGCCGGCTCGCGGCTGACGTTGACCTCCAAAAGCACCCGCTGCCCGCCCTCCCGCTCTGCGAGCAGCTCCGCCAGGCGCAGGGAGTCGAGTGACTGGATCAGCCGGAAGCGGCCGGCGACCTGCCGGACTTTGTTGCTCTGGAGGTGGCCGACCAGGTGCCATTCGGCCTCGGGCAAGGCGTCGAGCTTGGGCAGAGCCTCCTGGACGCGGTTCTCTCCGAGGGCCCGCAGCCCGGCCGCCAGCGCCTCGCGGCAAACCTCCAGAGGGCGGCCTTTGGTGACCGCCACGATGGTTATCTCCTCGAGGTCGCGGCCGGTCGCCCGGACCCGGTCCCGGACGGCCTCCAGCCGCTCAGCGAACCGCGACAAGGGCGGCGAAGCGGGATCCGTCGGGCAGCCGGCGGTGCGAGAACAGGCGGTCGGACTCGAAAGTGCAGAGGGAGTGGACGCGGATCCGCCGCGGCAGCACTCCCAGGGCCAGGAACTGCTGCCGGTTTGCCTCGGCCAGGTCCAGCAGCAGCTTGCCGTCGGCGCCGGGACGTAGCATCTCGGTGGGAAAGCGCTCCGCGAACTCGGGACCGACCTCGTAGCAGCGGCCGCAGATGCCCGGGCCGATTCCGACCCGCAGATCCTCGGCCCTCGAGCCGTACTCGCGTTTCAGCGCGGCCACCAGGTTCCTGGCGATGCCCGCCTCGGTCCCGCGCCAGCCCGCGTGGGCCAGGCCGGCAGCCCGCTGCTCAGGGTCGTAGGCGATCAGCGGGAAGCAGTCGGCGAAGGTCGCGAAGAGAGCGACCTCGGGCCGGTCGGTCACCAGCCCGTCCACCCCTTTGACCAGTGCGACCGGCCGGTCGACCCTGGCGATCTCCGCGCCGTGGACGGCGCCGGCCACGGTGATGGCCTCGGGAGGGACGTGCATCGAACGCGCGAAGCGGCGGCGGTTCTCGGTCACCTTCTGGGGGTCCGGCGCGTTGGTGATCCCCATCGAACCCATCTCCGCCGTGGAGAAGCCATGGATGATCCAGCGCTCGTTGGCGAGGGGAGGGATGCTGAGAAAGGCGGGCACCGACGGAGGCCAGCTTAGGCTTTGGCCTTTACCCCAGACCGCGAGGAGAGCACCTGCTCGATCTCGCGCTTCACCTGCTGCAGGTCCATGAACTCCCGGTAGACGGACGCGAAGCGGATGTAGGCGACCTCGTCCAGCACCCTCAGCCGGTCCATCACCATCTCGCCGATCTCGCCGCTGGGGATCTCGGCCCGGCCGCTGTTGCGGAGCTCGGCTTCGATCTCATCGACGATCGCGCGCAGCCGCTCCGGCGAGATGTCCCGCTTCTGGGTCGCCTTGGCCAGCCCGCCGTAGAGCTTCTGAGGGTCGAAGTCCTCGCGCCGCCCGTCCTTCTTGGTGACGTAGAAGGGCACCGCCTCGATCCGCTCGTAGGTGGTGAAGCGTTTGCCGCAGGCCAGGCACTCGCGGCGCCGGCGGATCGCCTCGCCGATCTCCGAATCGCGCGAGTCGACGACCTTCAAGTCGTGGTGACCGCAATAAGGGCATCTCATGGTGGAGCTACGACCACAATATATTGCGGTCGCCCATCATGCCCTGTCAATTGAGTTGTGTCCGTAGTAAGCCACGCGGTGCCAAGGCCGGGTTTACCCCGGCCGTTTGAGCTGTCTCAAATCGACATCTAAGCGCTGCGCCGAGAGGGGGGTTTGGAAGGGGCTTGGATAGGGGGCCCCGCCCCCGTGGGGCGGGGAATGCGGACTGGCTCCCCCCTTGCCTTTATGACCTATGGCGGAGGAAGGCCGGGATGTTGATGTCCTCCTCGTCGGTGCCGAACTCCGGCCGCGTCTCCTGGGACTCGTTGTCCCGCGTGAAGAAGCTCTTGACGCCCTCGTCGGCCTCCTTCGACTGCGCAATCTTGCTGCCGAAGCCGGTGGCGATCACGGTGATCTTCACCTCGCCCTGCATCTTCTCGTCGCTGACGACCCCGAAGATGATGTTGGCGCTGGGGTCGGCGGAGGCCTTGACGATCTGGGCGGCCTTCTGGATCTCGTGGAGGGTGAGATCGGAGCCGCCGGTGATGCTGAAGAGGATCCCGCGGGCGCCGTCGATGGAGGTCTCCAGGAGCGGGCTGGAGACGGCCTGCTTGGCGGCGTCCTCGGCCCGGCTGTCGCCGGACCCGAAGCCGATGCCCATCAGGGCCTCGCCGGCATCGGACATGATCGCCTTGACGTCGGCGAAGTCGAGGTTGATCACGCCCGGGCTGACGATCAGGTCGGCGATGCCCTGGACGCCCTGGCGGAGGACGTCGTCGGCGATCCGGAACGCCTGCTCGAGGGTGGTCTTGTGGTCGACCACCTGGGTCAGCCGGTCGTTGGGGATGACGATCAGCGCGTCGACCTTGTCCTTCAGGTTCTTGATGCCCGCCTCGGCGGTCTCGTTACGCACCTTGCCCTCCCAGTTGAAGGGCCGGGTGACGACGCCGATCGTGAGCGCGCCGGACTCCTTGGCGAGCTCGGCGATGACGGGCGCGGAGCCGGTGCCGGTGCCGCCGCCCATGCCCGCGGTGATGAAGACCATGTCGGTGTCCTTCATCAGCTCGCCCAGCTCCAGGCGGCTCTCGTCGGCGGCGTCACGGCCGCGCGTCCAGTCACCACCCGAGCCGAGGCCGCGGGTCAGCTTGCGGCCGATGTTGACGCGCGTGTCGGCCTTGCAGTTGCCGAGCGCCTGCAGGTCGGTGTTGACCGCGATGAACTGCACGCCCTTCAAGTTGGCGGAGATCATCCGGTTGACCGCGTTGCCGCCGCCGCCGCCGGCGCCGACCACCTTGATCCGCGCCCGTCCATCCTGCATCTGGTCCCGCTCGCTCATATGCGCCTCCACTGCTGCAAATCTCAGCTGATCTGTGTCCCGGTTAGAAGAAGTCACGCAACCACCTCACGCTCTTCGAGTAAGCGCTCGTGAGGTTGCCGTTGCCGTGACCGTTGCCGTGGTGTTTCCCGTTGCCGAGCGGCTGGAGCTTGGCACCCCACCGGACCAGCCCGACCGCGGTCGCGAACGAAGGCCCGCTGACGCGGTCGGCCAGGCCGCCGAAGCCTGACGGCAGCCCCAATCGGACTGACGAGTCGAAGACGCCCTGGGCGGCGTCGATGGTCCCCAGGAGGCGGGCTCCGCCGCCGGTCACCACGACCCCGGCCGGGAGCAGCCCGTCGTACCCGCTCTTGCTCACCTCCTCCCGCGCCATCTGGAAGATCTCCCGGACCCGGGGACCGATGATCTCGGCCAGGTACCTCCGCGGCACCTGCTGCACCTTCTCGCCGCCGACCTCGCGGACCTGGATCCGCTCCTCGGAGGGGATGACCTCGGCCAGCGTGTGCCCGTAGTTGAGCTTCAGCGTTTCGGCCTCGATCAGGGTCGTCCGGAGCCCGATCGCCATGTCGCTCGTGACGTGGTTGCCACCCACCGGCAGGACCGCCAGGTGGAGCCCGGAGCCCTCGCTGAAGACCACCACGTCGGTGGTGCCGGCACCGATGTCGATGAGGCAGACTCCCAGCTCCATCTCGTTGCCGCTGAGCACCGCCTGCCCCGAGGCGAGGCCCTGGCTGACCACGTCGTCCACGTCGAAGCCGGCCTGGTGGACGCACTTGATCACGTTTTGGATCGAGGTTTGGGCGCCGGTGACGATGTGGGTCTCGACCTCGAGCCGGCTGCCAGTCATCCCGGTCGCCACCTTGACGCCGTCCTGGCCGTCGACGGTGAAGCTGCGCGGGATCACGTGCACCACCTCGCGGTCACTGGGAACGCTGATCGCGCGGGAGGCGTCGACCACCCGCTCGACGTCCTGGTGGCCGATCTCGTGGTCGTCGCGGGAGACCGCGATCACGCCCCGGCTGTTCTGCGAGCTGAGGTGCGGCCCGGCCAGGGATACGACGACCGAGTCGAAACGGATGCCGGCCATCCGCTCGGCCGCGTGGGCGGCGGCGGTGATTGACCCGACCGTCTTCTCGATGTTGACGACCACGCCCTTGCGAAGGCCTTCGGTGGGGGCTTCGCCGACACCGAGGATGGCGATGTTGCCAAACTCGTCGGACTCGCCCACGACCGTAGCGACCTTGCTCGTGCCAAGGTCCAAACCGACGATACGCTGCCGCCTCGTCAAGGACGTGTGCTGGGATGCCTCCTGTGGCTGGGGAGTTTCGGGGGGCGGGCGACGGCATTATATCGGAAGGTTTCGCCGCTCCAACCCCGACTTTTGGCACTTGCACGCGCCTGCGCCTTCGTCGTACATCATGTGTGCTAGTCCTGATGTCGGATATCAGCCGTCGCAGCACCTCCATCGCGGACGCGGTCGCCACCATCCCAGGCTGGTTCCGGCCGCGGCGATTCAGCCGGGGGCCGGGGGGCGTCGCGGCCACCACGCTCTGCATCCTGTTCCTAGCGCTGGTCCTCGCCGCCGACCTCAGCACGCCGGGCCTGAGCCTGGGAGCGCTGGCCATACTGCCCGTCGTCGCCGCCGCCTGGCTTCTCTCCGGCCGGCTGGCCGCCCTGGTCGCGGGCCTGGCGATCCTGAACCGGGTCCTCTCCGGCGCGCTGGGTGGCGTCCCTCCGCTCCAGGCCGGCGCCGAGGTGGTCACCCTCGGCCTGGTGGCGGCCGTCGGCCGGGTGGCCGGGGCCTACCTGGCCGCCACCCGCTCCGCGGGTGAGCGCTCCGACCTCCTGGCACGCGTGGCCCGGATCGCGACCTCCGCCGACTCGATCCAGCAGATCCTGGACCGGATCCTGCAGGAGATGGCCCGGGAGGGATTGCGGGGCGGGTTGATCGGGCTCATCGACGAGCGAGGCGAGATCTACGCCGCGGCCGCCGAAGGTGACATCGACGAGGCGGTCTGGAACTCGCGCATCCCGGTCGGCGAGGGGATCATGGGCACGGCCGCGGCCGAGGGCCGTTCGATCTTGGTCCGCGACCTCGACGCGCCCGACCTGCCCGTTCCGCCGGTCAACCGGGCCCTCGGGTCCAACTCCCGCATCAAGAGCTTGGTCGTCGTTCCCCTGCTGGCGGCCGGCAAGGTCGTCGGCGTCCTGGAGCTCGACTCGGACCGGCCCAACCGCTTCGACGAGCGCGACCTGGCCCTGCTCGAGCAGGTGGCGCTGGCCATCTCGAAGGCGGTCCAGCGGGAGGGTGCGCTGCAGCTGGCCGACGACCGGGTCAAGCGGAGGGTCGAGGAGCTCACCATCCTGCTCGATGCCGCTCGCTCGCTCGGCGCCTCGGTCGAGCCCGAGCTGGTCCAGGCGGCGGTGGTCAGGACCGTGACCCATGTCCTCCGGGCCGAAAACGGCCGGGCGGCCTTGATCCGGGTCGAGGACAGCCGGCTCACAGCCCTCTCCGAGTTCATCGAGGACTCCGTGCGCACGCGCGACATCGACTTCCCGCTGGCCTTCGCTCCCGCCGAGATGCTGCGGGCGATCGAGACCGGTCACGCCTATGGCTGCCGGCGCGACCAGGTCGATGCGGGCCTGGCCGGCTATCTCGGACCGCAGGCTCGGGCCTTCGCCTGGGCGCCGGTCCGGATCGGCAACCAGCTCTACGGCGTGGTGGTCGCCAGCTCGGAGGGGGCGCTCTTCGAGTGGCCGGCGTTGCGGATGCTGGAGGGGGTGGCTGACCTGGCAGGCCTGGCCGTGGGCAACGCGGAGCGCCTGCGGCTGGAGCTGGAGCGCAGCAGCGAGCTGACCGCGCACGCCGAGCGGATGGCCGAGCTGGAGAAGGTCAAGTCCGACTTCCTGAAGGTAGCCTCGCACGAGCTGCGCGGCCCGCTCGCGGTGCTCAAGGGCTACATCTCAATGCTCTCCGACGGCTCGATCGGGCCGGAGCATCCGGCCACGCCGCGGATCCTGGAGGTCGTCAACGGCAAGCTGGGCGAGGTCAGCGAGCTGGTCGAGCAGATGCTGGAGACGGCGCGGCTCGAGGACAGCCAGCTGCACCTGCAGCTGGAGCGGCAGGACCTGCGGAAGGTGCTGGTCGAAGCCCTGGAAAGGGTCCGGCCGCGCGCGCTGCCGGAGCACGTCCTGGAGGTGGTGTCGGTGGACGAGCCGGTGGTGGTGCTCGCCGACCACGGCCGCCTCCTGACCATCCTCGGCAACCTGCTCGACAACGCCGTCAAGTACAGCCCTCGGGGAGGCGTCGTCCAGGCCCGAGTCGAGCTCGCCGCCGACGCCGCGGAGGTGACGGTCACCGACCACGGCCTGGGGATCGCCAGGGACGACCTGCCGCGGCTCTTCAGCCGCTTCGGTCGGATCGTGACCTCCGAGAACAGCCACATCCCCGGAACCGGGCTGGGGCTCTACCTGGCCAGGGAGCTGGCGCGCATGCACGGGGGCGAGATTCTCGTGGAGTCGAAGCAGGGGATCGGTAGCGCCTTCACGCTGGTGGTGCCAGTGATCGCGAGCCAGGCTGATCGGGTCGAGAGCGGCGCGATCGAGGATTAGTCTGAACGGCGTCATGCGCCGGGCTGCCTCGGTCGCCCTCCTGTTGCTGGCCTTCCTCCCGCTGGCCGCCTGCGCGGGCAACCCCATCCGTCCGCATGTCACCGACGAGGTGAGTTTCTGGCGGGCCGACTTCGCGGTCGACCGCGACGAGCTGCTCCGGGCGATCGAAAGCTGGGATCGCTGCGGCGACGACCGGCCGGCCTGCCAGGAGGCGCTGTTTCGCGTCGAGGTCGGCGCGGCGGTCCTCTCCCGGATCGACTCCCCTTCCCATCCCCGGATCGCGGACGACGCGCTCCTGCCGCCGGCCCCGTGCTTGAGAGACGCCGACCTGATGGCCAGGGCGGCCACCAGCGACATCAGCCAGGGGGCGCGGGCGGGCTGGGACGCCTACGAGACCGGCAGCCTGAGCGAGATCGCCGTCGCCCAGACCGAGATCTCGCACGGCCGCAACCAGCTGTATGCCGCCTCGCAGCTGGTCGACGCAGCGCCGTGCTGAACCTCCTTAGAGATAGTGGCGGCGGATGCTCGCGGCGTTGTTGAAGATGCGCACGCCGAACGCGACGATGGCCGCGATCGAAAGGTCGACGCCGATCTTGTCGCCGACGAAGGTCAGGCCGCCGGCCAGTGCCATGTTGGTCACCAGCCCGGTCAGGAAGACGCGCGGCTCGTAGGTCCCGGCGATGTACGCCTTGAAGGCGCCGAAGATGGAGTCCAGCGCAGCCAGCAGCGCGACGGCTGTGTAGCGGGCGTAGCCGATCGGGATCGTGACCGGCGAGAGAAGTCCGAGGAGCAGCCCGATCGCGGCGCAGACCACCGCGATGACGATTACCTGCACGCTGTCACCTGCAGCGTCGGAGCGGCGGCGGACGGCGAGGGCCTGGGCGCGCCCGCGGCCGGAGTCGGAGTGGCCGGCGCTCGGTCGCCCTTGAACTTCACGGCCGGGGTTCCGGACCTCGGGGTCGGCGGTGACGATTGAGTTCAGGGCGGACAGCTTCGAGGAAAGTGACGCGTACTCCTCGGGCGTCAGCACGCGGCCGAAGTAGACGGTCACCCCGCGGGCCGTGGTGAGGGTCAGCGATCCCACGCAGTCAAGCTGGAAATTCGCCACCGGCTGGCCGTAGACGGCTGGGAAGGCGGTCTGCATCCTGACCAGCGCGGAGAGCAGGCGCGGTTCCAGCGGGTTTGATCCCACCTTCGGCTGTGTGGCGCCGGCGCCCTGGATGACCGGAAGCGGTCCCGCGGCGGCCGCGGGGGCGAGGACCTCGCCCTGGTCGTTGAGGTAGAACAGCTGACCTGCCGCGCCGCTGCGGTAGACGGCCACCGGCTGCCATTCGACGATCGAGATCGCGACCCGGTCGGGCAGCAGGGGCTGCACGGAGGCGGTGCGCACCCAGGCCAGCCGCGCCAGGTCGCGCCGGATGCTGTCGCCGTCGACCGTCAGGACCGACGTCCGCGGGGTCAGGCCCGTGGCTTTGACGATCTGCTGTTGGCTCAGGTGGTTCACGCCCGTGACGGTGACCTGACGCACGGTCAGCGCTTCGTTGCGCAAAGCCCAGCCGGCTCCGGCGACCTCGGCGGCGGCAAGCGTGAGCGCGAGCAGCCGCCACCAGAGGCCTTCGATCCGGCGTCGCGGCCGCCGCGGCCGGCTGACGCGGGGCGGAGGCGGCTCGAGCTCGTCGCCCGGCTGCGGACGGCGCGCGGAAGCCGTCCGGCTGGCGTCGCGGCCGGCGCCGACGAAGGAATGACGGCGGCGGGTCTGCATCAGCCTCCCCCACCCTCCATGACGCGGACGCGGGCGTGCCGGACCAGGCGCTCGCAGAGCTCGTCGAAGTCGATGCCCGCCGCGCGGGCGGCGTCGGGCAGAAGTGACAGCTCGGTGAGGCCGGGGACCGTGTTTACCTCCAGGACCCAGGGCGTGCCCTGAGCGTCGACGATCAGGTCGACGCGCGCCATGCCCTCGCAGCGCAGGGTCCGGAAGCTGAGCTCGGCGGACGCTGCCGCGGCACGGCGGGCCGACTCGGGAATCCGCGCCGGGATGACGTGGTGGCTCTTGCCGGCGGTGTACTTGGCGTCGTAGTCGTAGACCGGGTTCTCACTGACGATCTCCAGCGTCGGCAGGACCTGGAGCTCGGGGGTTGCCAGGATGCCGATGGTGATCTCTACCCCGGTCACGAACCGCTGAGCCAGCACCCGGTAGTCGTAGCGGCCGGCCAGAACCAGGCCGTCGGCGACCTCTTCCTCGCTACGGGCGATGGTCAGCCCGACCGTCGAACCCTGCCGGGTCGGCTTGACCACCAGCGGCAGCCCCAACCCGGCGACCAGCCGGCCGGGCAGGTCGCCCGGGATGCCCTCGCGGACGTCGTGCTCTTGGTGGGCGGGCACGTCGACGCCCGCTTGCTCCAGGACGCGGTTCGCCATGGCCTTGTCGATGCAGAGGGCGCTGGAGAGCACGCCGCAGCCGGTGTAGGGGAGCTGGAGCAGCTCGCACAGGCCCTGGACGGTGCCGTCCTCGCCGAGCGGGCCATGGAGGGCGATGAAGGCGCAGTCGAAGCCGCCGGCCGCCAGCGAGTTCCAGGTCTCGCGGTCGAGGTCGAACGCGATCACCTCGTGGCCTCGCCGCCGAAGCGCGGCCTCGACCTGCGCGCCGGAGTTGAGCGAGACCTCCCGTTCCGAGGACCTGCCACCCTTCAGCACCGCCACCTTCACCGGCCGAGCTCCTCGACTTCCGGCTCCAGCTCGACTCCGAAGCGCTCGCGCACGGCCGCCTGCGCGCGCTCGACGAGCCGGCGCACGTCGGCGGCGGTCGCGCCGCCCAGGTTCTCGATGAAGTTGGCGTGCTTGGTGCTGATCACTGCGGCGCCCTCGCGTGCGCCCTTCAGGCCGGCTGCCTCGACCAGCCGGCCGGCCGAGTCACCGGCCGGGTTCTTGAAGACGCTGCCGCAGTTCTTCGACTTGATCGGCTGCGTGCGCACGCGCTCCGCCGTCCAGCGAGCCATCTGCTCGCGGGCGGCGGCGCCGTCGCCGGGCGCCAGCTGGAACCAGGCGCCGCTGATCAGCTCGCCGCGCAGCGGTCCCTCGCGAAAGGCCGAGGTGCGATAGCCGAGGTCCAGATCCTCCGGCTTCCAGCGCCGGCCGCCACCGCCTTCGACCTCGACCAGCACCTCCCGGACCTCCCTACCCCAGCAGCCGGCGTCCTGGTAGATGGCGCCTCCGACGGTGCCCGGGATCCCGATTGCGAACTCGAGACCGACCAGGTCCTGGTCGGCTGCCAGCCGGGCCAGCCGCATCATCTTCAGACCGGCCCCGCCGAAGACCCGGTCCTCCAGCCGCCGGAAGCGGCGGTCGACATCGCGGATCACGAGGCCCTCGACGCCGGCGTCGCTGACCAGCAGGTTGGTGCCCGCACCGATGACGCGGACCGGGATGCCGCGCCCCACCGCGTCATCGTGGATTGACGCGGGCTCGGCGGTCTCGAGCAGGAAGTCGGCAGGGCCGCCGATGTTGAAGGAGGTGTGGCGCGCCAGCGGCTTGCCCTCCTCCACGCGAGGCAGGGCGCGGAGCCAGGCCAGGTTGGCCTCAGTGCGCCAGCTCATGCGGAACCTTCCAGATGTCGCCGGCGCCCATGAAGAGGACCAGGTCGCCCGGCTCGACAAGGGAGTAGAGATCGTCTTTGACGGTTTCGAAATGGGGTGCGAAACGCGCGCCGGGCACCTGTTCGGCAAGCTGCCGGCCGCCCACCGGGCCCGGCTCCTCGCCGGCCGCGTAGACCTCGGTGACGATCACCTGGTCCGCTCCGCCGAAGCTGCCGGCGAACTGGTCGAGGAGGCCTGCGAGCCGGGTGTAGCGGTGCGGTTGGAAGACCAGGAGCAGGCGTCCCTGGCCGGCCAGCTCGCGGGCTGCCCCGAGGGTCGCTCGGACCTCGGTCGGATGGTGCCCGTAGTCATCGTAGAGGCGGGCGCCGCGCCATTCGCCGACCAGCTCCAGCCGGCGCCGGGCGCCCTTGAAGGCGGCCAGGGCTTCGGCGACGGTGGCCTCCTCCACCCCCAGCTCAAGCGCCAGGGCGGCAGCGCCGCAGGCGTTCAGCTGGTTGTGCCGCCCGGGCACGCCGATCGTCAGCCCGAGCTCCCGCCAGCGGTAGTCGCCGGTCTCGATGCCGTAGGTGACGCGACGGCCCGCGACCGGCAGACGCAGCAGCTCGTCGTCCTCGGCGCAGACCACAGCCAGCTCGCGGACCTGGGCCAGGAAGCGGGCGAAGACCTCGCGGACGGCGCCCAGGTTCGGGAAATGGTCGGGGTGGTCGAGCTCGAGGTTGGTCACGATCGCGTGCCGGGGGTGGTGCAGGACCAGCGAGCCGTCGCTCTCGTCGGCCTCCGCAATGAGCCAGCGCCCGGCGCCGACCCTGGTGCTGGCACCGTCGCCGACCAGGACCGTGGGGTCGAGACCCGCGGCGGTCAGAACCTGGCCGGCCATGTGGGTGGTCGTGGTCTTGCCGTGGGTGCCCGCCACCGCTACCGAGTCGGTGGCCGCGAACAGGTCGGCCAGCAGCTCGGCGCGGCTGAGCGTCCGAATCCCGGCCGAGCGCGCGGCCTCCAGCTCCGCGTTTCCCGGCCTGATGGCGGCCGAGTGGATGAACAGGTCCTGGCCACGGACGTGCGCGGGGTCGTGGCCGATGGAGATCAGGGCTCCCTCGGCCACCAAGCGCTGGGTCGTCTCGGACGCTCTCAGGTCGCAGCCGCTGACGGACTCTCCGCGGGAGAGCAGGACCTGGGCGAGCGAGGAGACGCCGGCGCCACCGACGCCCATCAGATGGACCTTCAACGAACCGCCTCCCGCACGAACCCCAGCACCTGTTGGGCCGCGTCCTGGCGCCCAAGCCGCGCCGAGCCTTCCGCCAGCGCCCGCAGCCGGCCCTCGTCCAGCGCGTCGACCTCCGCCAGCAGGCGCTCCCCGGTCAGCTCCCGGTCCAGGATCATGACCGCCGCGCCCGACTCGACCAGCGAGCGGGCGTTGGCCTCCTGGTGGCCGCCCCCGAAGCTTCCCGGGACGAGGATTGACGGCAGCCCGACGGCCGTGATCTCGGCCAGCGTCGAGACGCCCGCCCGGGAGACGACCAGGTCCGCCTCCCGCAGCAAGCCCGCCACATCTGAATTGAACTCGTAGGGCCGGTACCCCGGCCGGGCCAGCCGCGTGGCGTCGGCGGCGCCCTGGCGACCGGTCAGGTGGATGACCTCGGGGAAGCGCCGCAGGAGACCGTCCAGCACCGACCAGACCGCCTCGTTGATCCGGCGCGCCCCCTGGCTGCCGCCGGTGACCAGGAGGGTCTGGACGGGCACCCGCGGTGTACGGCGGGAGAAACCTTCCCTCAGTGGCAGTCCCGTGACCGCCGTCCTCACCGCCTTGACGCGAGTGCCCGGAAACGTAACGCAGACCGCGGCCGCTCCGGTCGCGAACATCCGCGTCGCCAGCCCGGGCTGCACGTTCTGCTCGTGGAGGACGTAGGGGATGCCGCGCCGGCGCGCCGCCCAGAGGGCGGGCACCGAGGCGTACCCGCCGACACCCAGGACCACGTCGGGCCGGAACGCCTCCACGATCGCTCCCCCCCGCCTCATCGCCGCGGGCAGGACGGCGGGCAGGGCGAGGTTCTTCAGCGGCGCGTCGCGGTTCAGGCCCTGGATGCGAATCGTCTCCAGCTCGAACCCGGCTTTGGGCACCAGTCGCTCCTCGGGCCCGCCCGCCTTGCCGACCAGCAGCACCGCGCCCTCCGGCTCCTCAGCGCGAAAGGCCTGGGCCACGGCCAGGGCCGGCATCAGGTGCCCGCCGGTCCCTCCGCCCGAGATCAATAATCTCATCTGGCAGGGGGGACTTCCCCCCTGCCGGCCGTGATGGGGGGGATGTCCCCCCTGCCGGCCGTGCTCGGCTCAGCCTGCGCGCGGCCTACCCCCCTGCCGGCCGTGCTCGGCTCAGCCTGCGCGCGGCCTACCCCCCTGATAGGGGGGACGTCCCCCCTGCCGGCCGTGCTCGGCTCAGCCTGCGCGCGGCCTACCCCCCTGCTCCGACGCCGGGTTCCTTGGGAGGAGATGTTCAGCAGCACGCCGATGGCGGCCAGCGTCATGGCGACCGACGAGCCACCGTAGCTGATCAGCGGCAGCGGCACGCCGGTGATGGGCAGGGTGTCGGTGACCGTCGCCATGTTCACCAGCGCCTGGAAGCTGATCCAGGTCGTGAGGGCCGTCGCCAACGTCGTGCCCAGCCGGTCCGGCGCCCGCAGGGCCGCCCGGTAGCCCCGGATCGCAAAGAGGGTGAAGCCGAGGAGCACCAGGGTGGTGCCGAGCAGCCCTGTCTCCTCCCCAACGATGGCGAAGATGAAGTCGGTGTGCGCCTCGGGCAGCCACAGGAACTTCTGGACCGAGTGGCCGATGCCGACGCCCCAGATGCCGCCCGAGCCGAGGGCGTAGAGCGCCTGGGTGGACTGGAAGCCGGCGTTGAGCTGGTCCCCGAAGGGGTTGACGAAAACAGCCAGGCGCGCGGCCCGGTAGGGCTCGAGTACGACCGCCAGCCAGCCGCAGAGGCCCAGTCCCAGCAGCAGCAGCGCCAGGTGGCGCTTGCGGCCCCCGGCGGCGATGAAGGCGGCCACGAGGATGGAGGCGATCACCAGCGCCGTGCCCAGGTCGCGCTCCAGGAGGACCAGGGCGAGGGCGCCGCCGAGCAGCAGCAGGTAGGGCGCGAATCCCTCCTTCAGATCTCGCAGGCGGTCGCCGCGCTTGACCAGCCAGGCGGACATGAAAAGCGCGAAGGCGAGCTTCGCGAGCTCGGTCGGCTGGATGACCAGGGGCCCGATCGCGAACCAGCGCCGCGCACCGTTGACCTGGACGCCGAGCAGGGGCACCAGGACCAGGAGCACGGTCACCAGCACCGTGCCCGGCATGATCAGGGGCTTCAGGCGGTGGTAGTCGACCCGCATCAGGACCAGCAGGGCGCCACCGCCCAGCCCGGCCGAGACGAGTTGGCGCTCGAAGTAGTAGAGCGCCGTCAGGTGCTGCACGTAGGCCAGCGCCTGGCTGGCGCTGAGGACGAACACCAGCCCCGTGCCGACCAGCAGAACGGTGACCAGCAGCAGCCAGCGGTCGCCCTCGACTCGGGGGACGCGCTCGCTCCGCTCCCGCCGCCAGGCCCTTTCCCGGATCTCCTCTACGACAGCCATCGCCTAGGTGCGAGCCTTGCGCTGGTTCCAGGCCCGGACGCCGGCCTTGAAGCGGCGGCCGCGATCCTCGAAGCTGGTGAACCAGTCGAAGCTCTTGTAGCCCGGGCTCAGGAGCACCAGCCCGCCCGGCTCGGCCAGACCCGCCGCCAGCTCCACCGCGTGGTCCAGGTCCCGCGCCCGCGCCACCTTGGGATGGTCCGCGAGCCCGCGCTCCAGGACCTCCGCGCTCTCGCCGATCAGGACCACCGCCCCGGCGCGGCGGCGGATCTCCGCCAGCCACTCGTCCAGTTGGAAGCCGGCTCCGCCGTAGCCGCCGGCGATCAGCACCAGCGGCTGACCGTCGAAGGACCTGAGCCCGACCAGCGCCGCCTCCGGGTTGGTCGCCTTGGAGTCGTTGTACCAGCGCACACCTCCCCACTCGCCGACCAGCTCCAGCCGGTGCTCGACGCCTTCGAAGGCGGCGATGGCTTCCCGGACCAGCTCCTCCTTGACGCCCGCGAGGCGGCCGACGGTCGCGGCGGCTTTGGCGTTGAGGAGGTTGTGGGCGCCGGGGATGGGCAGCGGCGGGTCCGGCTCACGGTCGAACCATTCGACGCGGGCGGAGGTCTGATCGGCCAGCCCGCGGCAGATCGGGTCCAGCCCGTTCAGCACGGCCCAGTCGCCCCGGTCCTGGAAGCGCACCAGCCTCGCCTTGGCCGCCAGGCCGTGGCGGTCCAGGTGGTCCGGCGTCACGTTCAGCACCACGCCGATCCGGGGCTTGGGGCGCTCGATCGACTCCAGCTGGAAGCTGGACAGCTCGAGCACCACCCAATGCCGGGGCGTCACCTCGCTCAGCCGGTCGAGCACGGTCTCGCCGATGTTGCCGCCGACCAGGACCGGGCGCTCCCCGCGCGCGAGGACGGCGCCGGTGAGGGCCGTGGTCGTGGTCTTGCCGTTGGTGCCGGTGATGCCGACGATCGCGGCCGGGCAGTAGCGGAAGAAGAGGTCCATCTCGCTGCCGACCCGCAGTCCCTTCAAGCGGGCCGTCTTCAGCAGCGGCGCGTCCCAGGGAACGCCGGGCGAGGCATAGACCTCGTCGCAGCCCTTGAGGACGGCGTCGTCGTAGCCGCCCAACACGGCCTCGACTCCGCTCGGGAGCTTCGCCAGGTACTCGCCCAGCTTCGCCGCCGGCTGGGTGTCGCAGACCCGGACCCGGTCGCCGCGAGCGCGCAGGAAGCGGGCGAGGGCGAGGCCGCTCCGGCCCAGACCGACGACCAGCGAGGTCGTCACAGGCGGGCGGCGCCGGCCGAAGCGAGCGCGGCCACCGCGCCGACCGTCCAGAAAACCGCGTCGATGCGGTTCTCGGACCACCCCTCGAGCTGGAACGTGAAGTGGATCGGGGTCATCTTGAAGACCCGGCGCCCGCCGGTGGCCTTGAAGTAGGCCACCTGCATCATGACAGACAGCGTCTCGATCACAAACACAGCACCGAGCAGCGGCAGGAGGAGCACGAAACCCTGCTGGATCGCCATCGCCGCGAGGGCGAAGCCGAGCCCCACGGAACCGGCGTCGCCCATGAAGACGCGGGCCGGGTGGCGGTTGTACCAGAGGAAGGCGAGCAGGCCTCCGACCACCGACATGGCGACCGCCTTCGCGCCGCTCGAGGCGCTGGGCAGCAAGAGCGCCAGGCCGGTGAAGGCGATCGCACAGAGGCCCCCCGCCAGGCCGTCGATGCCGTCGGTGAGGTTGACGGCATTGGCGGTGGCGGCGATCGCCAGCACCGCCAGCGGCCAGTACCACCAGCCAAGGTCGAAGGGCAGCGGCCATTGCTGGCCGTGGTGGGCCAGGAAGGCCACCGGGACCGCCACCAGCAGCTGCAGCGGGAACTTCAGCCGGGCGGGGATGCCCAGCGAGCCGACCTTCAGCTTTTGCAGGTCGTCGGCCAGGCCGACCAGCCCCCCGAGCGCAAGCGCGGCCACCGGCGCGAAGGCGCCGGGATGCCCCGCAAGCGCGGCCAGCAGCCCGCCCAGGATGGCAAGGGCCACGAAGAGGATCCCGCCACCGGTCGGGGTGCCCGCCTTGCGCTGGTGCTCCGCCGGCAGCTCCTCCTGGATCACCTGCCCGGCCCGCCGGCTCTGCAGCAGCGCGATGAACGGCCGGTAGGCGAGGCTGGCGATCAGGAAGGTGACCGCGACGGTCAGCAAGTCGAAGAGGATGGCGGTCGCCGTCACGCCTGCATCAGCTCGCTGACCACGTCTTCCAGGGCGACCCCGTGGGACGCCTTGACCAGGACCAGGTCGCCCTCGCCCGCGCGTTCCCTGACCCAACGGACTGCTGCCGCCTTGTCCGGCACCAGGTCGGCGCCGGCCGCCTCGGCCAGGACCCTGCCGTTGCCGAGGTCGAGCACGCAGAGCCGGTCGAAGACGTCGCGCGCGCGCCTCCCGACCTCCTGATGCGCCTCCACTGCCAGCGGGCCGAGCTCGCGCATCTCGCCCAGGACCGCGAGCAGGCGGCCCTGCCGCGAGTGCTCGGCGACCGCGTCGAAGGCGGCCAGCATCGACTCCGGGCTGGCGTTGTAGGCGTCGTCGACGACCCAGAACCCGCCCGGAGCCTGCAACGACTGGAGACGGCGGTCGACGGCGACCTCTCCCAGGATCCGAGCGCCGACCTCGAGCGGGACCTGCAGCCGGTCGGCGGCGGCCAGGGCCGCCAGCGCGTTTCGCGCCTGGTGGCGGCCGGGCAGTCGGAGCTGGACCCTCACGCCGCGGACGGTGAAGGCTCCGGCCGCGTAGCCGGTGCCCTGGTAGTCGCCGCCCTCGAGCCCGAAGGTGACGACCGGGGCGGCGCTCCGCTCCCGGACGATGGGGGTGAGCGGATCGTCGTGGTTGAGGATCGCAAGCCCGTCCGCCGGCAGCGCTGAGACCAGCTCCGCCTTGGCCCGGGCGATCGCCTCTTGGGACTCGAAGAACTCGATGTGGACGGTCCCGATTCCGGTCACGATGCCGATTCCCGGCCTGGCTAGCTCGGCGAGGCGGGCGATCTCGCCCGGTCCCTGCATTCCCATCTCCAGCACCAGCACCTGGTGGACGCCGGGGTCTAGCCGGAGGAGGG
>Ga0209577_10002406_pt1 | contig 18013 bp, 16 predicted proteins | sample GraSoiAngelo_109_FD_185874 | JGI IMG/M metagenome (GOLD analysis project Ga0209577, IMG submission 185874) | Grasslands soil microbial communities from the Angelo Coastal Reserve, California, USA - 14_0903_12_20cm (SPAdes) (version 2) | ecosystem: Environmental > Terrestrial > Soil > Grasslands...
GCCGTAGATCGTGTCACCCCGAGCGACGGCGGCTTCGACCGTGCGGCGGGACGCGGTCACGGCCGCGAGGGCGTGCGGGGCGATCGCAACGCGCACGCCGTGGCGGGCGACGGCGACGACGTCCGCGATGGACAGGGAGTGACCGTCCAGCGAGAGGGGGGCTGGCATGCGAGAGGAAGCTACGTGCGCAGGTGCGAGACGCCAAGCTTCCGGCGGACAGTGGGCAGCTCAGTTCAAGACGCCAAGTGGCCAGGGAGCTAAACCTGGCCACTCATACCTGGGAACCGCTTGCGGCTTGGCGTCTGGTGACGCTACCGAGCGACCGTCACCTGCCTCCCGGTCAGCCCCGGCCCTTTCGGAGGCGCCAGGTCCGGGTTCCCGGGATTCGTCTGCACGCTCCAATCGAAGATCACGTACTGGCGGCTGACGTGCGTCATTCGCAGCGCTCCGTAGTGCAGCACGGATCCGTCTACGAGTTGGAAGACGTAGCCAAAACCGGGACGCGCGAGGAGCGAATCCCGGCTGTATCCGCTCGAAGGCGCAAGGTCGATCGCGGTGAGATCAGCGATGGGATTCGCACTGTAGAGCTGAGCGCTCGTCCCCGTGAACACCGGCACGATCCAGAGCGAGGAGTCCGCGGCGTTGACGTGAATGACGAAATCGATGTCGCTCCGGGTGCCGCTCTGCACCAGTCCAAGCTCGCCGGCATCGCCGTAGCCATTGCCGTTCAGGTCGTCCCAAAAGCGAAAGCCCGATTGTGCGTCCTGCGTGCCGCCCAACGCCCACACCAGCACGTTGCGCGCGTCGGGACGAGGCGTGTCCAGCCACACAGGGGCCCACATGCTCTCGTACCCCAACGTATCGAGCGCGGACACGCCGAAGCAGCGCGTCACCCCGTTTGGCAGCTGAGCCGCGAGAAACTCGTGCGACACAGTCGTCCCCTCGAGCACCCAATTGACGCACGGGTCTAGCCCGAGGTTGTAGTCCGAGCTGTACACGCGATACCACTTGAAGCGCCCGAAGTCGGGTGTGTCCGGCCAATCGAGGTGGATCGCGCTGTCGAGCGTGATGCCTGTCAGCGAAGGCGGGGCGCCGATCTGGAGGTATTCGTTTACCGTCACTACATTGCTGCGATTGCTCTCGCCGCCGCCGACATCCACCGCGGTCACGTAGTACTGCAGGTGCGGCACACCGTTGTCATGGAACGTATTGGACGTGGTCTCACCGCGCAGCGGGAAGGAGCCACTCGTGCTACCGCGCGAGTAAACCCGGTAGCTCGCGAGGTCCGAGCTCTGCAGGTCGTCCCAGGCGAGCCGGATCCCGGCGGGTTGAACGGCATCGCCGCTCGGGTCGAGCTCGTACGACAGGTTTTTCGGCGGGGGCAACGTGCCGGTGCCGTTCGCAACGGTGTTGTTCTGGCACGCGCTGGCCGCGAGGCCTGCGACGACTAGTAGTAGATGGCGGAGCGAGAGCCGCATGGTATCCTCGAGGCTTCGGGTCGCCCGGTGAGAAGCACGCGGCGTGCCCACACGTAAGTCGCTAACGACGCGAGAGTTGGCAACCGGAGCCGGGCGCGGTGTGTCATCTGGAGGGGACGGCTATTGAGTGAAGGACTGCTGCTCGTAGTCGAACTTGATGTCGGGCTGATCCAGCAGGGCGACGTAGAAGCTGAACGCGAAGTTGCCGTTCGGGGCCTTGAGAAACGAGAAGCTCGCGTGCCAGCGGTGCAGGTCGCGCTCGAGGCGAATGGCGTGGGCCCCGAACTGCCGTGTGTCGAAGTTGTAGTTCGAGTCCCAGGTGGCCGACCAATGCGCCGTCGGCTGGAATGAGAGCGTGAATCCCACCTGCTGGCTCCCAGCGGGGGCGCCGAACGATGTCGAATCCGACTGTGGGCGAGACCGGACCTTGGTGTAGTTGAGCGACAGGTTGAACCCCCGGCCCCCGGCGCCGATGGGCACCCCGCTCGGCCCTCCAACTCGGGTCCGATCAAGAGGATTGGGTGCCCCAGGCTGGCCCTCGGTTCCAGCCGACGGTTGGGTGGCCGGAGGCTGGTTGGACGCAGGCTTCCCTCCCAGACCGAGCAGCCCGGCGAGGCCGCGGATTGTCGCCGGCGTGATGGCGAAGGTGGCGGAAAGGTTGGTCAAGAACGGATCGAACTTCGCCGTGTCGGTCCCCACCTGGCCCTTCCACAAGTCGTGCGTCATGCTCAGCCTGAAGCCCGGAAGCAAGTCGGACGCGAACGCGTTGGAGATCGACGACGTCTGCCAGCCCGTGTGACCGGGTTGCTTGGCCTGCTCGAAGTTGTAGGACAGGGAGCTCGTGTTGATGCTCAGGAGCCGGATCTTGCGCGCCGCGCGCTGGGTCGTGTCACCCGCCGGTGGCTTGAGCTTGGCTTCGAAGTTCTGCGACAGGCCGAGGCTGATCGTTTGCTGCGGATCGCTGCGCGTGGTGAAGTTCCGGCGCGTCGGATCGAGCGCATACGCGAAAGCCGGGTCGACCGTGGACCCCGGAGCGTAAGCATAGCTGATCAACGGCGAAATCGAATGGCGGATGCGGGCGATGGGCCCGAACCCCGGGAAGAACCCGAAGAACGTGGGACTCATGCCGGCGCTGAACTGGAGCCGCTTGCCCTGCCTGAGGAACTGCCCGTTGGTGAACTGATTGCGGATCATGTACGGCCCCGCCGAGGTCTGGTTCACGATCGCGATGCCCGGCTGAAGCTTCCAGGTCCCCGTGAACAGCGAGGGCAGGTTGATGCCGGTTTGCCAGTTGATGCTGGTATTGAACGTCTGGTCGAACAGTACCCGGCGCCGCCCGCCCGGGGCGGTCGAATCGGGAATGTCAAACTCCTGTCGCGCGTTGCTGATGTTGTCGGTCACGTCGAGCGTGTTGCTCCAGTTCCAGGGCCCAATGCGGAGCGGCGTCTGCAGGTTCAGGGTACTGACCCGGTTGTCGGCGAACAGCGTGTCGAGAGCGCCGCCGGGGAGGACCACAGGCGTCTGGACCTGGTGGAACGCCTGCTGATTGGTGAACGAGAATCCGGGCGACCAGGTGACGGACGGCGTGATATTGATCGGGGACGGCGCGAGGCTCACCGTCGGGATGGTCTGCGACACGAGACCGCTGCCGACCTCTTGCCGGCGGTTACCGCCGACGGTCAAGGTTCCCCAGTCGAACTGCTTGGTGAAGCTCATCTGCGAGGACAGGCTCGCGGTCGCGAGGAACGGGTTCACCGTGTTGGTCTGAATGACACTCGTGTTGCTCGCATAGTCGACGCTCGCGCTGAACCGCGTCCGCGAGGAGAAACGCTGCTGGTGCTGCCAGCCGAGGCGGATGGAAGACCCGGGGACGTCGAGCTGGCCGAAGCGCTCGAACGAGACGCCTCCGTCGATGAACCGGTCGAGCCACTTGTAGCTGCTCTTGGCTCGGAGTGACAGATAGCGCGCCGCATACCAGTCCGCCGAGAGGAGGAAGTCGAAGTAGTCGTTGATGGCCCAGTAGTACCCGACGTTCAACACGTGGCGCTGGTAGGTCCGGACGGGGCGGACGATGTCGTTCAGGCCGAAGCGCGGCACCAGGATGCCGCTGCGCCGCCCCTTCCGCACGTCCTGGAAGATGAACGGGAGCCACATGATCGGGACGTCGTGGATGTACAGGACGGCGGGGCGTGCCACCATCACGTTCTTGTTCAGCCACTTCATTTCGCCGGTGGAGAAATGGTAATCGGGAACGGGGTTCTCGTCCGAGGTGACCTCGCTTCTCGACCCGTACAGGCGCGTGGAGCCCGAGTCGACCGCAAGGTCGCCGCGCACGTACCACCGGGCGACGCCCTGTTGGAAGTCGGTGAGCGCGTTGTGGACGGTGCCGCGCTTGATGCACGTATCGTAGCGCATCCCCTCCCCCACCATTACCGTCGCCTGATCGAACAAGCGGGGATCCCCGATTGCATCGAGCCGACAGCTCCGCTGATGGTACCGGATCGAGTCCGATTCGAGCTTGGTCCCCTCGCGCTCCACGTACGCTTCGCCGCGCAGATGAATCGTCTGGGTATCGCCGCCCTGGACGATGAGCGTATCGGCGACATACTGCGTGATGCGGTATCCGTGCAGCTTGAGGAGCGAGTCGATCACCGCATCCGAGGCGGGGAAGCTCCGGGTCGGGCCGGTCGGCAGACCCAGCCGGCGGGCGGTCGCCGTGTCGAGGCGGCCCTGCGCCGCCGAGTCCGCGGCGGTCCGCGGCGTCGTGTCGGGTCGCGCCCGCTGGAAGGGCGGTGTCTGCGCGTCGAGGGAGCCGCCGCCGAGGAGCAGCAGGGCGACGAGCCCGGCGGCGCTCCCTCGGCTGGCCTGCTCGCGGCGGGCCCGGCGTTTGGTCACGACCCACGCGCAACCAATGCTCACTTCGTACAGCGCCATGAGGAGCACGATCCCCACCAGCATCGACAGCGCGTCCGGGGGCGCGAGCAACGCGGCGGCCACGGCCGCGATGGCCAGGGCGTAGCGGCGGTTGCGGGCGAGGAACTGCGGCGTCACGAGCCCGAGGGCCGTGAGGATCACCACCACGAGCGGCAGCTCCATCGCGAGCCCGATAGCGATCAGGAATTGCGCCGCGAACGAGAAGTATCCGTCGGCGGTGATGATGGGCGAGAACACCTGCGGTTGAAAGCTGAACAGCATGCGCAGGATGTGCGGCAGCAGCCACTCAAACGCGATGCCGGCCCCGCTCAGGAACAGCACCACGCCCACGGAGAGCGCGGGCACGATCAATCGCTTCTCGCGGGAGTAGAGCGCCGGCGTGAGGAACGCCCAGAGTTGGTAGATCACCACCGGTGACGCAAGCAACAGGCCCAGGGCGAACGCGAACTTGAGCGTGATGAGGAACGGCTCGGTGGGACTGGTGAACTTGAGCTTGCCGTCGGGCAGCAGGGGAATGATGGGACGCATCAACATGCGGATCACGTCCACATGCTCGACGACTACCCAGCCCACCAGGCTCGCCAAGAGGACCGCCACGAGGCTCTTGAGGATGCGCCAGCGCAGTTCCTCGACGTGGTCGAGGAAGGGCATTTCGCCCCGGTTCTCACGAGTCTCCGACACGCCGCCCCCCCCCAGACCCCGGCCCCAGACGCGGGAGAGGCTACCGCCCCAGGCGCTGGAGCTTGTCGCGCGCGAGGTTGGCCTCTGGAGAGCGGGCGTAGCTGGCGATGACCCGGGCGTAGTACGTCCGCGCCGCCGCCTTGTCGCCCCGCTGCTCGGCGAGGAAGCCCAGCTTGTAGAGCGCCGACGGCGCCCGCGGCGAAGTCGGATAGGTCTTCACGACCTGTTGATACACCGCGGCCGCCGAGTCCGCGTTCTCCCCGGCAAACGACTCACCGATGAAGTAGAGGGCGTCGGGCGCCCGCTCCTGGGTCGGAAACATCCGCAGGAACTCTCGAAAGGCCTGGCGCGCCGTTCCATATCGGCTCGCCCGGTACTGTTGATACGCGAGCTCGTACATCTGCTCCGGCCCCGGGCCCGCCGGATTCCCCGACGGGCCGACCGGCACGGCCGCGCCGCCGCGGCTCGTGTCCAGCGCCGGGACGGGCTGGCGGGCCTGCTCCTCCAGCCGTCCGCGCAGCTCGGTCAGGCGCTGCTGGCTCTGGCCCGTCAGCTCCTGCACGCTCACGAGCTGCTGCTGCACGGCGAGCAGATCGGTCTTCACGTCGCCGCGCAGCTGCACCAGATACGCCTGCTGCGCGGCGAGTCGCTCCTGGATGCCCGCGAGCAGCGTGCGCACCGAATCGACCGCGGCCACGTGCTGGCTGTCGGCCCGCGCCCGGTCGACACGCAGCGCCTCCACCTTGAGCTCGACACGCCGGACGTCGCCTTTCAGCGCGCATCCGGCGGTGAGCCCCAGCACGAGTACGAACGGACGGGCGTGTCTCAACCGTTGTTCCGGCTCAGGGCTGCTTCAGGCTCTCGCCGCCCGACAGAATCTCGAACTCATCGCGGCGATTCTGCGCCCACGCTTCCTCGTCATGTCCTTGGGCGAGGGGCCGCTCCTCACCGTAGGACACCGTCTCGATCCGACTCCCATCGATGCCGTGGCTGACGACGTACTGCTTGGCCGCCGTCGCGCGCCGGTTGCCGAGCGCCAGGTTGTATTCGTCCGACCCGCGCTCGTCGCAATGGCCGCTGATCCGAAGCCGCAGGCCCGGGTTAGCCTGGAGAATCGCCACCTTTTGATCCAGGACCGCGGCGTCCCCGCCCCGGATGATCGCCTTGTCATAGTCGAAGTGGATCATCGTCGCGAGCAGGGTCCGCACTGCCTCCGTCGACTTTCCGAGCGCGGCGAGCGAATCCGCCGCGCGCTGCCGCGCCTCCCGTTCCGCCGCTTCACGGTCACGGGCCTCCTTCTCGGCCCGCTGGCGTGCTTCCTCCGCCGCCCGCTGGGCGGCGTCGATCGAATCCTGATTGACGGCCGCCGGCGCGGGCGTCGTCTCCGGCTGCTTCCCGCCGCACGCGGCGAACGCTACGGCGACCAGACCGCTCAGCAGGAGCAAGGGTAGGCGTTTCATCGGTTCAAGTCCTCTCCGATTTCAAGGGGTCGACGATGCGATCTCCGGCAACCGCGGAGACCAGGCCGGCAGCCGCGCGCCGCTCTTTTGCAGCAGCGGGCGGATGCGGCCGGTTTCTACGTCGATGATCCAGAGCTGCCGATACCCCGAACGATCCGACACGAACGCCATATGACGACTGTCGGGTGCCCAGGTTGGATCTTCGTTTCGCCCGACCGAGGTGAGCTGTCGCACCGCGCGCGTCCGTACATCGAGGACGAACACCTGCAACGTGCCACCCACGTCGCGGTGGAAGGCGACCGTCTGGCCGTCGGGCGACCACTCCGGCGCGTTGGACGAACCGGTAGCACCGTAGTCGAACGGCGCGAAGAGCTGCTGGTCCGTCCCGTCCGCCGCCATCACGTAGATCTGCGGCAGCCCGGCTCGCGTCGACACGAACGCGATCCGCTGGCCGTCGGGACTGTAGGTCGGTGACAAGTTGTCGTAAAAGCGGCCTACGGTCAAGCGCTGTAAGCAACAGCCGTCCTTGATGTTCACCGTATAAAGGTCGGTGCCTTCCTCGGTCGCGCGGCTGAACGCGAGCGTCTTACCGTCGGGCGAGAACGCCGGGGTGAAGTCGAGTGCCTGGCCCGTGGTGGCGACGGGCGCGCGCTTGCCGCTCGCGACCTCCTGCAGGAAGAGCCGTCCGTGACCCTGCCAAAACTCCATGTACGAGAAGCGACGACCGTCCGCGGCCCACGCCGGCGACATCGCCTGGTGATCGCTCGAGGACACCAGCTTCTGGTCGGCGCCGTCCTGATCGATGCTGTACACCTTCCCGTCCATCACGAACAGCACGCGCGTGGCAGCCGTCCCACCCACGCCGAGGGCCGCCTCGAGCACGCGGTCGGCCAGCTGATGGACAGCCAGACGAAACCCGGGATCTTTGAGCGCCGGCAGGCGCGCCCGGAGCTCGCGCCGCACGCCGCCGGCCGCCACGTCGTGCACGGTGACGATCGCGCTGTCGCCCGACCCGGCCGCGACGGCGACGGCGAAGTCGGCGCCGAGCGCCTGGTACAGCGGATAGTTGAGCGTGGTCGCGGCCGCAGCACCGCCTCCTCCGGTTCGTCCCGTGGCGCCTGCGGCCGGGGGGCGGGCGCCGGACGCCGTGGTCGTGACGCGGATCGAGTCACCCCCGGGCAGCGTGATCAGCTCGAAGCGGTCGCTGTAGTCGAGATCGCGCGCCAGGATGACGCGCGCCGAATCGAGCGCTGGCGCATGCACCGGCAGCACCACCATGCCCGGGCGCACGCCGGGCCGGTAGACAATGCCGATGCGGACGCCGCGATCGATGGCGGAGGTGTCTTGCGCGTCAGACGGTCGGACGGTCGGACCGGCGGACAGAACGGCGAGACCGAGGAGCAGGCGCTTCACTGGCGCCTTCCGGAGAAATAAAAGCGCACGAAGAGCACGTCGGCAGTCCAGCCGTCGGGCAGCGCCCGGAACGCCTTGATTCGTCCGACCTGCTCGATCGCTCCCTGCGCTTCGAGGTCGAACGCATAATTCCCCGACCGCTTGAGGAGCGTGAGGTCGCTCACCGACCCGTCGCGATGTACCAGGAACGAGACCTCCGCCTCGAGAGGAGTGCTTTGGAGCGGGCGCTGCCAGACTCGCAGCACCTGCGCCACGATGTTCTGCAAGTACTGGGGGAAGGGAAACTCTACCCCTTCCGTGCTCACCGTGGCGACGTCCGTGCCGGTCGACGGCTTCTCACCGGGGAGCGGCGCCACATTGGGCGTCGTGCGCGGCGCGGCCTCACGCTTCGCGTTGTCCGCCACCGGGGGCGGCGGCGCCGGGGAGACCGTGCTCTTCGGCGACTTGGCCTTCGGGGCCGGCGCCGGTTTGTCCTCCGCCGGCCGATCCACCGCCTCGGGCGCTTTGCGCGCGTCCGGCGCCGGCTCGGGCGCCGCCACGAGGTGCACACGATAGGTCGGTGGCACGGGCTTGCGCGCGGCCGCCGCGCCGGCGACGAGGAACAGCCCGGCGAGCGCGTGCACGGCGACGGTGCCGATGAGGCCGACGCTTGCGCTCTCCGAACCCCGCCCGCGTCTCACGGCTTGACCACCTCCGGCTCGGCGACGAGGCCAACGTCGTTCACGCCCGCCGCGCGGATCGCCGCCAACACCTGCACCACCTCCGCGTAGGGGACCCGACCGTCGGCCCGAAGGTACACCCCAGTGGGGCGTTTGGTTCGCACAAACGCCGGAAAGGTGGCCCGGAAATCCGCATATGAGAGCGCCGCCTGATCCATGAAAATGCGCCCCTCGCGGTCCACGGTCACCACGAGCCCCGACTTCGGTTCGAGCGGCTTCGCCTCGGCCCGGGGCAAGCGGACGTCGACGCCCCCCTGCATGATCGGCGCGGTGATCATGAAAATGATCAGTAGCACGAATGCCACGTCTACGAGCGACGTGACGTTGATGTCCGCGTTCAAGGGCAGCTCCCCGTGCCCGCGCAGTCCACCACCGCCGCCGCCCAGCAGCCCGGCCATTAGAGCCTCCCTTCGCGCGCCATCGTGCCGATGATTTCCTGCGCGAACCCTTCCAGCTCGCCCGCAAACAGACCGAGCCGGTTCACGAACAAGTTATAGGCCATGACGGACGGGACGGCCACCGCGAGCCCGGCGACGGTCGTCACCAGGGCTTCTGCGACGCCCGGAGCCACGGCCGCGATGTTGCCCGAGCCGCCGACGGCGATCCCGATGAACGCGTCCATCACACCCAGCACCGTCCCGAGCAGCCCGAGGAGCGGGCTCACGGAGCCGAACGTGGCAAGCCAGGGAATGAAGCGCGCCGCGGCGTCGCGCTCCGCCGCGACCTCCTTCGCGAGCACCATCCGCAGCGCCTCGAGCTGCGTCGTGGTCAGCGCGGTCTGGGTCGCTACCGCCGGGCCGTTGTCCTTCAAACCACCGGGCTTCAACTCGGAGAAGAAATTGATCCCCTCGCGCAGCAGGCGGTTGTAGGGCGAGGCGGGCAACCGCATGGCCGCGTGGTAGGCATCGTCGAGCCGCGTCGCGCGCTCGATCTCCGCCATGAAGCGGTCGGCCTGCCGCCGCATGCGCCGGAACTGCCACCACTTGAGGAAGATGAGATACCAGGAGACGATCGAAAACACGACGAGGATGGCGAGGACGAATTTGGTCTCGCGGCTCGACGTGAGAACCAGCTCCCAGGGCGTTGTGGGGACCGCCCGGCCCACCTGAAAGAGCACGATGTCAGCCCTCCCTAGTTCCCGTACCCATGCGGGTGCGCCTGGTGCCACGCCCACGCGCTCGCGAGGATCTCCTCCAGACTGGAGTGCCGCGGCCGCCAGCCGAGGATCGTTGCGGCCCGCCCCGCCGCCGCAACGAGCTCGGGCGGATCCCCCGGCCGGCGCGGTCGCGCCACCGCCGGAATCGCGCGGCCCGTAACCCGCCGCGCCGCTTCTGCGACGGCGAGCACGGAGTACCCGACGCCGGTCCCGAGGTTCACCGTGGCGGTCCGCCCCACTGAGCCCGCCTGCGTCAGATCCGCCTCGAGCGCCCGCACGTGCGCGTCGGCGATGTCCAGCACGTGCACGTAGTCTCGCACCGCGGTCCCATCCGGTGTGGGGTAATCCGTCCCCTGGATGTCGAGCGCCTGCTGCCGGCCGGACGCCACCCGCAGCACGTTGGGGATGAGGTGCGTTTCGGGGACGTGATCCTCTCCCTGATGGGCGGTCGCCCCGGCGGCATTGAAATAGCGCAGGTTGACGACGCTGGCGCCGTCCGCCCTCGCGTAGTCCGCGAGCATGCGCTCGAAGTCGCGCTTCGTCTCGCCATAGGGGTTGACCGGCGCCAGGGGCGCGTCTTCGGGAATCGGCGTGACGCTCGGATGGCCGTACACCGCGCACGAAGATGAGAACACGACGCGCCGCACGCCGGCCGCGGCGGCGCGCTCCAGGAGCACGCGCCCGGCCGTCACATTGTTGGCGCGATACATCTCGGGTTCAGCCACGGACTCCCCCACCAGGGCGTACGCGGCGAGATGTACCAGCGCGTGACAGCGATGACTCCGGAGCAGCGCGTCCAGGGCCGCCCGGTCTCCGACCCCGCCCTGCACGAACGTCGCCTCGGGCGCCACCGCCGCCCGGTGCCCGCGACTGAGGTCGTCCAGAACCACGACCGGGTACCCGCGGGCGAGAAGCTGTGCGACCACGACGCTGCCGATGTACCCCGCCCCACCGGTGACGAGGACACTATCCTTCATCTCGGCGCTCCAGGCCGAAGAGGCGCTTCAGCGCCTCGAGCAGGCCGTACCCCCGCCCGGCTTGCGCGGCCTCTTTGAGGGCGATGGTCGGCTGGTGCAGGAACTTGTTGAGCAGCGCATGGCTGAAGTGCTCGATTTCTCCGCGGTCGTCCGGGCTCAAATGCGCGAGGCGGCGCAGCGTGCGCTCCAGCTCGGCGGCGCGCACCTGGTCCAACCGCTCGCGGAACTCCTTCAGGACGGGCACGACGACCAGCCCGCCGTACCAGGCCCAAAAGCGCTCGACTTCCTCGCTCACGATGCGCTCCGCCGCCGGAATGTCGCCGCGCCGCTCGGCCGCCGCCTGTGCCGCCACCGCCTGGAGATCGTCGATGTCGTACAGGAAGACGTTCTCGAGCTGGGCGACCGAGGGCTCCACATCGCGCGGCATGCCGAGATCGAGGATACACAGCGGACGCCCGCGGCGGCGAGCGACGGCCGGCGCGACGCGGTCCCAGGTGACGACGGCGTGCGGCGCCGCGGTCGAGCTGAGCACGATGTCGGCATCGGCGAAGTGCTCCCACGCCTCGTCCAACGTGAGGGCGCGTGCCCCCAGCTGTTCGGCGATCGCCCGCGCGCGCTCGTAGGTGCGGTTGGCCACGAGCGTCACCCGCACGCCCTCGGACACGAGGCACGTCGCCGCGAGCTCCGCCATGTCTCCCGCCCCGAGGATCAGCGCCGAGCGGCCCGCGAGCCGCGTGAAGATGCGGGCCGCCACTGCGACCGCGGCGGACGGCGCGGACGCCGCGCCGGTCGCGAGTCCCGTCTCGCTGCGCACACGGGAGCCGACGAGCAAGGCCGACTGGAACAGCCGATGCAACACCGGGCCCGCCTGAGCCTTGGACGTCTCCCATGCGTCTCGCACCTGCCCCTGGATCTGCGATTCCCCGAGGATCATGGCATCGAGCCCCGCAGAGACGCGATACAGATGACGCACCGCATCGCGATCGCGCTGGGTGTAGCCGTACGTGCTGGCGTTGCGACCACCGCCCAGCCGCTCCGACAGGAGCGCCCACACGACCTCCGGCACGGCGTCGTCCCCCTCGGCGAGGTAGAATTCCGTGCGATTGCACGTGGAGAGCAGCACGCCGCCGCCCGCACCCGCCGCCAGCACGCGCGCGAGCGACGCCGGCACTTCCCGGGGCTCGTGCGCGAAGCGCTCGCGCACCTCGAGCGGCGCCGTGCGGTGACTCACGCCCAGAACGGTGATGCTCATCGCCTCCTCACTCAGAGAAACCGCTGGGTGCCGGGCGCGGCGAGCTTGAGCGCGACGTACACGAGCAGCACCGCGGTGAAGCTCGCGATGCTCGCGAACGCGGCGCGCCGACCGGCCCAGTGGCGCACCACCCGTACGCCCACGGCCCATCCCAAGACGACCCAGGTGAGCATCCCCCATACCACCTGGGCGGCATCGACCGACGCGCCGCCGGCGTACTGCACGCCGAACCCGAGCAGCACGCCCAGCGTCACGGTGGGGAATCCCAGCACGAGCGACAGATGGTTCAACTGGTCCAGCCGCTCGAGCGGCGGGAACAACCGGAACACCGGCCCGAAGCGCTTCGCCTTGAGCTCGTGGAACTGCAGCAGGTACAGGGCGGCGGCGATGAACGCGAGCGCCAGCATGGCGAGGCCGAAGACGCTCACCGTGATGTGGAGGATCGACCAGGCGCCGCGCCCCGACGCGGGCGCGCCTTCCGGCGCGAGCCCGATCAGCAACGCCAGGCCGAGGAGCCCCGTCGCGAGCGGTCCGGTGAACACCCCCACGGCCGACGCGCGAAACAGGCCCTCGCTCGCCGCCTGCAGCGCGACGAGGAACAGGGCCAGCATGGAGAGCGTGGGAGCGACGCCCACGAAGGGGGTGAGTTGCGCGACGCCGATCACATGCGCCGCCAGCCCGAGCAGTGGGACGCCCAGCCCCAGCGCGCGCGACGCCGGCCGGAGCCCGGCGAACGGCGCCAACGCGAGCGCGGTGGCCAATGCGTACAGGCCCAGCGCGATCAGATGCGGAACGAGAACCACGGGACGGAAAGCGCCGGCGCCGCTCAGCGCGGTCGCCGGCCGCCGATCAGGACGGCATCTTCCGGATGAGCCGCACCGGCATGCCGGGAACGAGTTTGGGGTGGCCGATATTCAGGATCAACCCCGAGGCCGAGTGATCGCGCGTGTGCACGATCTGGAGCACCACCTGCATCTGCTCGGACGACGTACCCGGGATCCCCGCCGCCGGCCGGAACACTTCGAACACGTCCCCGGCCGTCACACCATCCGCCCGTCCCCGATTGATGAACACGATCTGCTGCGGACCGGCCAGCACGTGGAGATCCCGCTCGGCGACCACCACGCCCTCGAGTCCGCCATCCACCGGGGTCGGGCGCACCTGGCCCGGGTCCTTGAACGGCTCGAGCGGCAGGGCGAGATGCCCGTCGTGGATGCGCCCGAACTGCATGATCACGTCGCCGAGCACCTGCCGCCGCTGCAGTTCGGTCACGCGCGCGACCCCGACCGGAACGACGACCCCGCCCCAGCCGGCGATGGCGCGGTCGATCCGGACGATGAGCAACGAGTCACCCACGTGATACGACGCACTCCGCGGCGGCTGAATCGAGATCTGATCGAACGTCGTCGCGGTCGAGCGATCCGTGAGCCGCGGGATGGCCGGGATCGACGTGTTGCCGAGCACACGACCGTACGGAAGCCTCTCCTGCTCGGTCAGAAAGCCCGCCGCGTAGAACTCGCCGCGGCGCAACGGCCGATACGGCTGATTCGCGTAGGCCCGTAGCACATCCCGGACTTCCTGCGTAGCCGTGCGACGCCGATCGAAGATCGTCTGATAGCCCTCGGTCGGCTCGGCCGGAGGCGGCGGCGCTTCCACCACCGCCGTGTCGAGCAGATCCGGCCCGACCGCGACCACGGTATCGGGCGCGGGCACGGCGTGCACGGTGTCTCCGGGGCCCTGGGGCTGCGCCACCGTGGTCGACTCCGGTGCCAGCGCCACGCTCCCTCCCGGCGCCAGGCCCAACTCTTGACCTGGATAGATCCAGTGGGGATCGTCGATCTGCGAGGTGTTCAGCCGGTAGATCTCGGGCCAGAGGAGTGGATCGTTGTAGTACAGCTGAGCGATGGACCAGAGGGTCTCACCCGTCACCACGACGTGGGTGGCGGGCAACTGGCCCAACGGGGCCGGCGCCGGCGCTGCTTGAGACGTGTCTTGCGCCGGCTTCGAAGTATCCGGTCGAGCCTGCGTCGTGTCCTGCGCCGCCAGCGCGGGCGCCAGCCCCGCGAGCAGCCCTGCTACAAGGGCGAGCAGGGCTGCTCGTTCAGAACGGCAGATCGTCGTCCTCCTCATCCAGGGCCTCCGGGAACGCGTCGAGCGATTCCGCCTTGCCCCCGCCCTCGGGCGCCACCTTGGCGGCGGCCTTGGCCCGCGCGAACTCGCCGGACCCTTCGCCGCCTCCCCGAGACGACAAGAGGATCACTTCCCGCGCGATGATCTCGGTGGTGTACCGGGTCTGCTTCTCCCGATCTTCCCAGGTCCGGTACTCGACGCGCCCCTCGACGTAGATCCGGTCCCCTTTCTTCATGTACTTCTCCGCCAGATCCGCCAGCTGGGCGCCTTTGCCTTTGTTGTTCCAGCAGATCACCCGATGCCACTCGGTCTTTTCCTGCTTCTCGCCACCCTGCCCCGTCCACTGCCGACTGGTCGCCAGGGACACCGTGGCCACGCGGGAGCCATTGTTGGTGCTCCGCACCTCGGGATCGGCACCCAAGTTCCCGATTAGCATGACTTTATTGAGACTCCGGCTCACAACAGACCTCCAGACGCTGGGCGGGTCTGGACCAAGGGCGACAACAGTATATGACCCGCAAGTTATTCTGTCAATCAAAGATACGCCACTTGTGCTAAATTTTTGCAGGCCCCCCCTCTGCAGCAATCGCAGCCCGCAGAACCACCGCGTCCTCGACCGGGCGCCGGTAGTACCGCGCCCGGCGCGCGACCTCGCCGAAGCCGAGCGACTCATACAGCTGCCGGGCCGACGCGTTCGATGCCCGCACTTCGAGATACACCGTGCGGACGCCCAGCCCGGCAAGTTCCTGGAGCACGCGCTCGACCAGCGCGCGACCGATCCCCTGGCGTCGATGTGTAGGCGCCACGCCCAGATTGAGGATTTCTCCCTCGTCGGCGGCGCTGTGCGCGACGACGTAGCCAGCGACTACGCCCTGCCGTTCGGCCACGAGGAACGGTACGCCCGACGCCACGCACTCCGTGAAATCATTCGCCGACCAGGGATCGGAGAACACGGCCCGCTCGATCGCGCCGACGTCGCCGACGTCAGCCAGCCGGGCGGGGCGAATCGGGCAGCGGGCGACCGTGACGCGCCTCCCATCTGGCCTGCGCTTCCGCAGGACGTCCGTACACCGGCTCCGCGGTGACCGGGTCCTCGATGGCGCGGCCGGTGCCTGCGCGGTCCACGAGCGCGAGGAGCATGGTCGCCGCGGGCGGGAGGCTCTCGAGCGGCAGCGGAGCGGTCCCGATCCAGCGGGTGACTTCCTCGGCGTAGCGTACCGCTCCGTCACCCACGACCACCCGGGGGCGCACCGGCGCGACGCTCGCCAGCTCCGCCATCGTGAGCACGGCGGGCGCGAGCAGCGTCTCTACCCGATCGGAGTGAAACACATACAGTGCGCCGTAGACCTGTCCGCGGAGCGCATCGAAGCAGGCCGCCACGGGCTCGGCCCCGAGCTTCAGGGCGGCTCCGGCCGCGGCGCCCATGAGCGAGGGGATCGCCCGGAGCTCGAGCCCCGCTTCGTGAGCGAGCCCTTTGGCCGCCGCCCAGCCGATCCGGAGCCCGGTGAAGCTCCCGGGCCCATCGCCCACCACGAGCCCCTCGAGATCCGCCGGCCGAATGCTCAGCCGGCTGAGGGCGAAGTCGACGAGGCGAATGATCTCGGCGGCGTGACGACGCGCACCCTGCATGTGTGCCCCGCTCTGCGCCACCGGCGGCCGACCGGCGGCGACGCTCGCGATCTCGGTCGCGGTGTCGAGGGCGAGCCACATACCGCCGCTCATCCCCACCCCCCCAAAATGCGGAATGCGGAGTGCGGAATGCGGAATGGACCGAGCGCTGGTCGATTTCGACTGCTCGCTCCCGGGATCGAACCATCCCCTTCAATTCCGCACTCCGCATTCCGCATTCCGCACTCACGAGGCGTTGCACGGCCTCTCATCGGAGCTCCTCGAGCTCGCGGAGGTCCGCTGCCTCAACGTACGCCAGGTGGAAGTGCCGATCGAGCGGTGGCGTCCATGGCCCCGCGCGCTCGGGCCATTCGATCAGGACGATGGCCCCGTCGCGTACCATGTCGTCGAATCCCAGGTCCTGCGCCTCGGCCGGGGAACGGAGGCGGTAGCAGTCGACGTGATAGACCACCCGGCCCTCGGGCGTGCGGTACTGGTGGACCAGCGCGTACGTCGGACTGGTGGCGAGCCCTCGAGCACCCAACCCCCGGCAGATCGCCTGGACGAACGTGGTCTTGCCGGTGCCGAGCTCACCGGACAACCCGACGACGACCGGCGCCGCGAGTTCGCGGCCGAGCGCCTCACCGAACCGGTTGAGGGCGTCCGCCGAGAGGCGCATGCGGGGAGCGGACGGCGTCGCCGTCGGCCCGGAGCTCGAGGATCTGATCGCGCAGCACCGCGGCCAGCTCGAAGTCGAGATCTTCGGCCGCGGCTTGCATCTGGCTCTCGAGCAGCTGGATGAGGGCATCGCGTTCTTTGGCGTCCGTGGGCCGGTGGAACCCGGCCGCGGCGGGCTTGGCGGTCTTCGCGTCCGCCACGCGCGTCGCGAATCGCACCTGGTCCACCGACTTGACGATCGAGCGGGGGGTGATCCCGTGCTGCTCGTTGTACGCGAGCTGCACGTCGCGCCGGCGGCTCATCTCGTCGAGGGCGCGCTGCATCGAGCCCGTGACCCGGTCGGCGTACAGGATCGCCCGCCCCTCGAGGTGCCGCGCCGCGCGACCGACGGTCTGGATGAGGGACCGGTCCGAGCGCAGGAACCCCTCCTGATCGGCGTCGAGGATCGCCACCAACGACACCTCGGGCAGATCGAGCCCTTCGCGCAGCAGGTTGATCCCCACGAGCACGTCGAACTCACCCAGGCGCAAGCCGCGGATGATCTCGACGCGCTCGATCGCGTCGATCTCGGAGTGCAGATAGCGGACCCGCACCCCGTGCTGCTGCAGGTAATCGGTGAGATCCTCCGCCATGCGCTTGGTGAGGGTGGTGACGAGCACGCGCTCGTTCTTCTTCTCGCGCAGCCGGATCTCGTGCAGCAAGTCGTCCACCTGGCCCTTCACCGGACGGACCTCCACCTGCGGGTCGACGAGACCGGTGGGCCGGATGATCTGCTCGACCACGACGCCGCCGGAGAGCTTGAGCTCCTCCTCCCCCGGCGTGGCCGAGACGAACAGGATCCGCGGCACGAGACGCATGAACTCGTCGATTCGCAGCGGTCGGTTGTCGAGCGCCGAGGGCAACCGGAAGCCGTAGTCCACGAGCGTCTGCTTGCGGGAGCGGTCTCCTTCGAACATCCCGCCGAGCTGGGGCAGCGTCTGGTGCGACTCGTCGATGATGCAGAGGTAATCATCGGGGAAGTAGTCGAGCAGGCACGCGGGGCGCTCGCCCACCGCGCGACCCGTGAGGTGCCGCGAATAGTTCTCGATGCCGGTGCAGCGGCCCACCTCGAGCAGCATGTCGACGTCGAAGTTGGTGCGGGACTCGAGGCGCTGGGCTTCGAGCAGCTTGTTTTGAACCCGCAGCTCGGCGAGGCGCTCCTTGAGCTCGGCCCGGATCGCCACAACGGCGCGCTCGATGGTCGGCCGCTCGGTGACGAAGTGGGTGGCCGGATACACCGCGGCCCGCGCCAGCTCGGCGATCGTGTTGCCGGTGAGGGGATCGATCTTCGCGATCCGCTCCACCGTGTCGCCCCAGAATTCGACACGCACGGCCTGCTCGTCGTAGGCCGGGAACACCTCGATCGTATCACCCCGCACCCGGAACGTCCCGCGCTCGAAGGCCGTGTCGTTGCGCTGGTACTGGACCCCGACCAGCGCTTCCAGCAGGGCGTCGCGGCCGCGCTCCTCGCCGACGCTCGCGGTCACG
>Ga0209577_10002409_pt1 | contig 18008 bp, 14 predicted proteins | sample GraSoiAngelo_109_FD_185874 | JGI IMG/M metagenome (GOLD analysis project Ga0209577, IMG submission 185874) | Grasslands soil microbial communities from the Angelo Coastal Reserve, California, USA - 14_0903_12_20cm (SPAdes) (version 2) | ecosystem: Environmental > Terrestrial > Soil > Grasslands...
CAGACGTGAAGCCCTTGCCGACCGGCGTCGTGATCGGGCCTTTGAGCGCGACCTTGTTGCGCACGATGGATTCGAGCAGGTCGTCGGGCAGCGTCGAGCCGAACTTCTCTAACGCCTGCGCGCCCGCGTACTTCGTCTCCCACTCGACTTCTGCGCCCGACGCCTCGATGATGCGCACGACCGCCGAAGAGACCTCCGGGCCGATGCCGTCGCCCGGAATGAGTGTGATAGTATGTGCCATAAGCGGAATGCGGAATGCGGAGTGATGAATGATGAATTAAAGACACTCCTTCCCGGCATTCATCATTCCGCATTCATCGTTCAGCATTAGTTTGTCGAATCATACCAGCAGTTCTCCTAAATGAGAAAGAGCGAGGAATCGGGGGCGGACGTGGCCGTGGTGGGCGGCGGCGTCGCGGGGCTGTCGGCGGCGCGCGAGCTGGCGCGGCGGGGGCTGAGTGTCATCCTCCTGGAGAACGCCGAGCCGGGCGCGGAGGCTTCGTGCGCGGCTGCCGGGATGCTCGCGCCGCAGGCGGAGGCCGACGGGCGCGACGAGTTCTTCGAGCTGCTGTGCGCGAGCCGCGAGATGTACCCGACGTTTGCCGAACAGCTTCTCGAAGAGTCGGGCGTCTCAATCGAGCTAGACCGCACGGGCACGCTCTACCTCGCGCTCACGGAAGAGGATGTGGAAGAGATCGAGCGCCGCTTCGCCTGGCAATCGCGCGCGAAGCTCGCGGTCGAGCGCCTGAGCGCCGAGGAGGCGCGAAGGCTTGAGCCGCGCGTCTCGACGCGCGTGCGCGCGGCCCTGCGCTTCCCGCGCGACTGGCAGGTCGAGAGCCGAAGGCTCGTCGCCGCGCTCGCCGCGTCGGCCTCCGTCTGCGGCGCGCGGCTGTTGATGCAGACGGCGGCGAGCGGCGTGCGCGTCGTCGCCGGTCGCGCCGTGGGTGTCGAGACGCCGCGAGGGTTCCTGAGCGCGGGCGCGGTCGTGCTCGCCGCGGGCGCGCGCACTTCGCACGTGCCGCTCCTCGTCTCGGAGCGCGAAGGCGTTGAGGCACGCGCTGAACTGTCGTTGCACCCGCGGATCGAGCCGGTGCGCGGGCAGATGCTCTGCCTGCGGCAGCCGACTTCTTCCGAGCCGTTCGTCAGCCACGTCGTCTATAGCCCGCGCGGCTACCTCGTCCCGCGCCGCGACGGACGACTCCTCGCAGGCTCGACCTCGGAGAGCGCCGGCTTCGACGCCTCGGTGACGGCGGGCGGAGTCCACCGCATCGCGTCGAACGCGCTGGAGATCGCGCCGGAGGTCGCCGCGCTCCGGCTCGCCGACTCGTGGGCGGGCTTGAGGCCGCGGGCCGCGGACGGCCTGCCCGTGCTCGGCGAGTCGCCGGAGGTGAAGAACCTTTTCTACGCGACGGGTCACTACCGCAACGGCATCCTGCTCGCGCCCGCGACCGGCGAGATAATCGCAGACCTCTTGACGGGCGGGACAACCAAACTACTGCCCCGCGCGCTCGAAGCATTCTCCCCCTTGCGCTTCCGCCGCGCGCTCGTCGGCTCACACGGAAATTAAATCCCGAAGGAGTCTGCCTGAAAGCACATGAAGAGAGTTCTAACCTCCGCGCCGTACTTCCTAGCTCTCGCGCTCGCGCTTCTCTTCGCGCCGCCGGGCGCGCGCGCGCAGTCGGGCGTCAAGCCGAACGGCGACGCCAGAGGCGTTGACGCTAAAGGCGCAAGCGAGGCCGCGCCGGACGGCTTGAAGGTCGCCGGCGAGAGGGGCGGCGAGTCGTCGGCGCAGTCGCTCTACGACGAGGCCGCCGCCTACGTGCAGCGCAAGTTCGACGAGTTCCGCAAGAACGAAGTGCCCTACGACCGCAGCCTCGAACAGAAGACCTACCAGGAGCAGAAAGACCTCGCGCTCCGAAACGTCACGCAGCTCGTCGCGCGCGGGCCGCTCGGCGGCACAGACCTCTACTACGCCGGCCTGCTCTACGCGCTCGCGGGCAGGGGCGAGGGCGCGCTCGACTCGATGCGCCGCTTCCTCGCTGGGGCGGACGCGGCGCACGCCTCCGGCGAGATAAGGCAGCGCGCGCGGGTCGTCGTCGTGCAGCAGGCCGCGCAACTCGGCCTCGCCGACGAGGCGGAGAAGACGCTCGCCGCCTACACACAGGGCGAGCCGCGCAGCGCCGCAGACCTCCAACGCATGCACGTCACGCTCGCCTCGGCCTACATCAAGAAGAAAGACTACGAGCGCGCCGCGCCGCACGCGCGCGAGACCTACGCGGCGGCGCTCCGGGTCGCGGGCGACAGGAAGGCGGACGCGCAGCAGCGCGACGCGACCATCTACGGCGCGGGCGCTCTGCTCGCCAGCACGCTCGTCCGCGCGGGCCGCCGCCCCGAAGCGATTAGCGTCATACAGGAGATGCGCGCGCGCGCCGTCGCGCTCCCCTCGGCGCGGCTCTACCGGCAGGCGACCGAGCTTCTGCTCGAACAGGGCGAGCGGCTCGACGTGCCGCCCGCGGTCGCCGGCCTCGCGCCCTCGGCGACGCCGGAGATAAAAATCTCGGAGTGGATTGACCAGACGCCCGTCCGGCTCACAGACCTGCGCGGCAAGGTCGTGCTCCTCGACTTCTGGGCGACTTGGTGCGGCCCCTGCCGCGTCTCGATGCCGAAGATCAACGCCATGAGCCGCAAGTACAGAGACCGCGGCCTCGTCGTGCTCGGCCTGACGGAGTTCGAGGGCGAGGCCGACGGGCGCGCGTTGACGCGCCCGCAGGAGCTTGAGTACCTGCGGCAGTTCAAGAAGAAGTCAAACATCTCTTACGGCTTCGGCGTCGCGGACGACAAGGAGACGGGCCGCAGCTACGGCGTCGTCTCGATCCCGACCGCCGTCCTCATTGACCGGCAGGGCCGCGTCCGCTTCCTCACCATCAGCGCCAACGACGACGAGGCCGAGACGCTCCAGAAGATGATTCAGAAGCTGCTCGATGAAAAGCCGTGAACCGTGAACCGTGAACCGTGAACCGTGACAAGAAAGAAACCGCGACGGAGACCGCAAACCATGTTAATGCGGAAACCACTCGTCACGGTTTACGGTTCACGGTTCACGGCTCTTATATTTTTACCGTTTCTTTACCTCGCGGCGCGCCGCGCCGGGCGGCAATTTCCCGCGGCCTGTTGTAAGCTCTGTCCGTTATGGAAGGCTCGAACATCACCATCGCGATTGCTTTCGTCGCCGGGCTGCTGTCGTTTCTGACGCCGTGCGTGCTGCCGCTCGTCCCCGGCTACATCTCGCTGATCTCCGGCGTGAGCGTCGAACACCTGAAGGGCGAGGGCGCAGGCTCGCGCAGGGCCGCGCGCCGCGCCGTCATCGTCAACTCGCTCGCCTTCAACGCGGGCGTCTCGCTCATCTTCATCCTGCTCGGCGCGACCGCCGGCTGGGTCGGGAACGTTCTGTTCTCCAGGCCCTGGGTGCGCATTGTCGGCGGCCTCGTCGTCATCGCCTTCGGCTTGCAGATGATGGGCGTCCTGAAGATCGGCGCGCTCTACCGCGACACGCGAAAATTCTCCGAAGAGAAGCCGCGCGGGCCGCTCGGCTCGGCGCTCTTAGGGATGGCGTTCGCCGCCGGCTGGACGCCCTGCATCGGCCCCATACTCGGAGGCATCATCGGCCTCGCGGCGACGAGCGGCGGCTGGAAGAACGGACTCGTGCTTTCGGCCTTCTACGCTGCGGGCCTCGCCGTGCCGTTCCTCGTCACGGGACTTGTGCTCAACCAGTTCCTCGGCTTCTACTCCTGGTTTCGGCGACACCTGCACAAAGTCGAGGTCGCTTCGGGCGTGCTGCTCATCGTCATCGGCCTGATGGTTGCGTCCAACAGTCTGACCTGGGTCGCGAGCGTCGCGTCGCGCTACCTGCCGAACGCCGAGAACATAGTGAAGCAATCGCCACCCGTCAACGCGGGAGCAGCGCAGACGGCGCAGGCATCGAACGCCGCGAACAGTTCGTCGAACAACGTCGCGGCTGAGCCAGCGCCGGACGTTGACTTGAAGACGACCGACGGCAAGCCCCTGAAGTTGAGTGAACTGCGCGGGCAGGTCGTGCTCCTGAACTTCTGGGCGACGTGGTGCGTCCCCTGCCGCTCGGAAATCCCCGGCCTCAACGAGATGCAGCGCGGCCTCGCCGCGCGCGGCCTCCGCGTGGTCGGCGTCACGACGAGCGACTCCGCCGACCTCGTCCGCGAGTATCAGAAAGACGTGAGGCAAGACTACACCGTCGCGCTCGGCGACGACGGCGTGGCCGCCAAATACGCCGTCGGCGTGCTCCCCACGACCTTCGTCATAGACCGCGAGGGCCGCATCCGACAGAAGATCATCGGCGAGAAGTCGCGCGCCGAGTTCGAGGCGCTGGTCGGCCCGCTCCTCGACGAGCAGGCGACCGCCGCGCTCAAGCAAGAGTAAGCCGTGAGACCGTGTGAGTCGCGCGAGAACAAGTGAGATGGCGCGCCCGACCGCGCGGCCTCTTTATTCAACGAACCCGAACACCCCGCAACCGAGGGAGAAGCAGTATGTTTAAGAATCTCAGCCGCACAGCCCCCGCCGTCCTCTTCGCGCTCGCCGCCTTCGTCACGTTCTGTGCGCCCGCGGCGCGCGCGCAGAACCCGCCGAGCGGTACGCCGAGCGCCGCGCAAAGCGGCACGCCGAGCGCTGCTACGCCGACGCCCGCGGCCATTCCCGCGCCAGGCCCCTCGACAGGTCTGGTGCGAACCGCCGACGGGCACGAGTACGCGCCGCTCCTGGAGCAGAAGATCAACTACAAGGACTGGACGTTCAAGAGCCTGAAGGACGGCACGCCGCTCGACCTGCGCGACGCGCTGAAGGGCAAGCGACTGGTCGCCGTCGTCTACTTCGCGCCGTGGTGCCCGAACTGGCGCGCCGAAGCCCCCGTCATCGGACGCCTCTACGATAAGTACAAACAGAACGGCTTCGACGTTGTGGCAGTGAGTGAGTACGCGAGCGCCGACGACGCGCGCAAGTATTTCGATTCGCAGGGCGGCGCGCCCTACACGGTCGTCGTCGAATCCGAAGCGCGCGAGGCGCGCGACCAGACGACGCACTATGGCTACCGCCAATCGGCGGGCGACACGCGCCGCTGGGGTTCGCCCTTCAACGTCTTCTTAGAGCCAGCCAGACTCAACAAGGCGGGCGACGTGCTCACCGAGAAGGCTTGGGTCGTCGGCGGCGAACTCATCGAGAAGGACGCCGAGCAGTTCATACGCGAGCGCCTCGGCCTCGCGCAGCAGAGCGCCGTCGAGCCTTGCAAGGCCGAGCCGGAGAAGGCGGAAGTCAAGAAACAGTAGGCAGACGGCAGGCGCAGGAGGCAGGAGCAGACGGCAGTTAAAGGCAAGACGCGCTGTAATACTTGTGCCCAGCGAAGAAGGCAGCCGGTCATGCGAGACTCGGCTGCCTTATCGTTTTATCTGCCTCCTGCCCCTGCCGTCTGCCTCCCTTCCTCTTCCCCTGCCTCCTTGTTTTTTGATTTCCTCACGGCGGCTGCTATGATGTCCCGCTTTCTCCCACGTCAACTCATTTGCCGAGCGTGCACTAGATGAGACTACGCCTGCTCTACCACGGCCACTGCTTCGACGGCGTGGCCTCCGCCGCCGTCTTCACGCGCTTCTACCGCGCGCGCCTCCAACGCGACGCCGAGGTCGCCTACACGCCGCTGCTGCACACGGCGGGCGCGCTCTTCGACGAGGCGATGTTCGACGGCGACGAGAACGCCATCGTTGACTTCAAGTACAGCCCGTCGGAGCGACTCACGTGGTGGTTCGACCACCACCAGTCGGCCTTCCTCAGCCCCTCGGACGAGGCGCACTTCCGCGCCGACACTTCAGGGAAAAAGTTCTGGGACGCCGGGAGCAAGTCCTGCACCGAGTTCATCGCGCGCGTCGCGGGCGAGCGCTTCGACTTTGAAGACGCGACGCTCGCGCCGCTCGTCAGTTGGGCGCACACGATTGACGGCGCGTTCTACGAGTCGGCGGCGCAGCCCGTCGAACTCAAAGAGCCGGCGCTCCAACTCATGCAGGTCATCGAGAACGCCGCGGAAGACGACTTCATCGAGCAGATCATCCGCGGCCTCGTCTCGCGCCCGCTCGAAGAGGTGGCGGCGGGCGGGGAGGTGCAGCGGCGCTTTCGGCCCATACTCGCGAGCCACCTTGAGACGGTCGAGACCATCCGCCGCAAAGCTGTTTACGCGCGCGGCGTCGTCACCTTCGACCTCGTGGACGAAGAACTGGCGGGCTTCAACAAGTTCATCCCCTACTACGTGTGCCCCGAAACGACCTACTCGGTCGCGGTCACGCGCGGCCCGGCGCGCACGAAAATCTCCGTCGGCTCGAACCCCTTCAGCCCGCGCCCGCGCCGCCACAACATCGCCACGATCTGCGAGCGCTACGGCGGCGGCGGCCACGCTGTGGTCGGCGCGGTCTCGTTCGCGCCCGAAGAGGTCGAGCGCGCGCGCCGTGTCGCCCGCGAGATCGTCGCGCAGTTGCAGGAAGGCTTCGAGGAGTAAAGGCGACGGTCAAGCTCCCGCCTCACCGCACGCTCATTCGTAATTTTGTGCTTGCGGCGCGCGGTGGTGTTGATATAGTGTGGCCGCACCGGGGGCGAGGCCGCGCGGCGGGCGTTTGTCTTTCCGTCAATTTCTTTCAAAGGCTTCTTTCCTCTCAATCCACGAACCGGGGAAAAGGTTCCACCTAAGAACTTGCGTTAGCGAAAAGGGCCGCGCGTCCGGGCGCGCCCAATTTCAAGGCTGGGCTGCCCCGCGCCACGCCCTGCCGTCACTCGATACGCCACCCCTCGCCACTCGAAAGGAGATGACAGAATGAATGAAGAGAATTCGCGGCGAAACTTTTTGCGCGGCCTCGTGACCGCGGCGGTCGTCGTCGGCTTCGACACGCGCTTGCGCGGCTGGGTGACGGCGCGCGAACTCGCGGGCGGCTTCCACGCCCTCGCCGACGCCTTCCCCACGTTCGACGGAAGCCTGCTCACCGACGACGCCTCGCTCGACGCCGCCGCGGACGACTTCGGACACTTCGTCCACCGACGCCCCGTGGCCGTCCTCCTGCCCGGCTCGGTGGGCGACGTGGTCAAGATGGTTCGGTTCGCGCGCGCCAACGGCATCAAGATGGCCGCGCGCGGCCAAGGGCACAGCACGCAGGGTCAGGATCAGGCACTGGCCGGCGTGGTCGTCAACATGTCAACGCTCTCGCAGGTTCACGAGGTGAACCAGGCGGACGCGCTGGTTGACGGCGGCGTCCGCTGGCTCGACCTGCTCGCGCAGACCGTCCCGCAGGGGCTGACGCCGCCCGTGCTGGTTGACTTCCTCGAACTGAGCGTCGGCGGGACTCTCTCGGTCGGCGGCATCGGCAGCCAGGCGTTCCGCTTCGGGCCGCAGGTTGACAACGTCCTCGGGCTGCAAGTGGTCACGGGCGAGGGCGAACTCGTCAACTGCTCCGCGTCGCAACAGCCGAGACTTTTCGACGCCGTGCGCGCCGGGCTGGGACAGTTCGGGGTCATCGTCGGCGCGCGCGTTCGGCTCGTCGCGGCTCCGCCGAGCGCGCGGCTCTACCACGCACTCTACGGCGACCTCGGATTATTCGTTGCAGACCTCTTGAGTCTGATAGACGACGGGCGCTTCGACACGGTGCAGGGCTTCGCCGCGCCCGACGGCGCGGGCGGCTGGTTGTTCCAGTTGGAGGCGTCGAAATACTTCGCGCCGGGCCACGAGCCGGACGACGCCGGGCTGCTCTCCGGCCTCTCGTTCATTCCGGGCACGCAGTCCTCTCAGGACATGACCTACTTCGACTACCTGAACCGACTCGCGCCGCTGGTCGCGTTCCTCCGGCAGATCGGCGCGTGGTTCGTCCCGCACCCCTGGGTGAACCTGTTCGTCCCCTCTTCGAGCGCCGCGGACTTCGTCGGCGGGACTCTCGCGAATCTGAACCCGGACGACGTGGGCCAGGGGCCGGTGTTGATCTACCCCTTCAACCGGGGCCAGTTCCGCGCGCCCTTCTTCCGCGTGCCCGACGGCGGCCACTTCTTCGTCTTCTCGCTGCTGCGCAACGCCATCCCGCCGACGCCCGAACGCACCGCCGGGCTGGTCGCGGCCAACAGAGAACTCTTCGACGGCGTGACGGCGCTCGGAGGGAAGAGGTATCCGATTGACTCCGTGCCGATGACGAAGCACGACTGGCAGAAGCACTTTCAGCCGGAGTGGGGCGGGTTCGTCAGCGCCAAGCAACTGTACGACCCGGACGACATCCTGACCCCCGGACAGGGAATTTTCTAGGGCGGTTTGCGATTGAGGTTGCCACGCTCTTTGCCGCCGGGAGCGCGGGCAAAGATGCCCGCGCTCCCGGCAGAGAGTTGCGCTATCCGCTCTACCGGGAGTCAGCGGGCCATCAGTGACTCGATCTCTTCGACCTGCTTCGGCGCTTCCGTTGTGAGCACGCGGTAACCTTCGGGCGTGACGAGCACGTCGTCCTCGATGCGGACGCCGATGCCGCGGTACTTGTCAGGGACGCCGTCGGCGTCCTCGGCGATGTAGAGGCCCGGCTCGACCGTCATCACGACGCCGGCCTCGACGGGGCGGGGTTGGCCGTCCGCGTGGTAGAGGCCCACGTCGTGCACGTCCATGCCGAGGTAGTGGCCGAGGCGATGCATGTAGAACTTCTTGTACTGCTCCTCTTCGATCAACTTCTTCACGTCGCCCCGCAAGAGTCCGAGCCTGACCATCCCATCGGTCAGAATCTCGACCGAGCGCTCGTGCATCTCCTCCAACGTCACGCCGGGCGCGACCATCTCGATGCAACGCTCCTGGCAGTCGAGCACAAGCTCGTAGATGTCGCGCTGCGCGTCCGTGAAGCGGCCCCCGACGGGGAAGGTGCGCGTGATGTCCGAGGCGAAGCCCTCGTACTCCGCGCCCGCGTCTATGAGCAGCAGGTCGCCGTCCTTTAGTTCGGCTTCGTTGTTGATGTAGTGCAGTATCGTCGCGTTCGCGCCGCCGCCGACGATGGTGTTGTAGGCGGGGGCGTTCGCGCCGCTTCGACGGAAGATGTACTCGATGAGGGCCTCGATCTCGTACTCCTTCACGCCGGGCCGCGCCGCGCGCATCGCCTCGCGGTGGGCCTCGGCGGCGATGTCGGCGGCGCGCTGCATGAGCGCGATTTCTTCGTCGGTCTTGAAGAGGCGCAACTCGTGGAGGATCGTGCCGGGGTCAACGATTGACTGCGGCGGTCGGACGCCGCGCCGCCCCGACGCGCGCATGCGCGCGAGCTGACGGATGACGGTCTGGTCGAGTTCGGGGTTGCCGTTGCCGAGGCGGTAGTAGAGTTGGCGCGCGCCGTCTAAAAGCTCCGCGAGCTTCTCCTGAAACTCTTCGACCGGATAGGCGGCGTCCGCGCCGTAAATTTCCTTCGCGCCTTCGACGCCCGCGCGCCGGCCCGTCCAGGTCTCCTTCTCCTTGTCGCGCGGGCGGACGAAGAGCGTGTAGCGTTCCTGCTTGCCGGGCGCGACGACGGCGACGGCGTCCGGCTCTTTGAAGCCGGTCAGGTAGTAGAAGTCCGAGTCCTGCCGGAAGCGGTACTCCGTATCGTTCGAGCGCGTCGCCTCGCGCGCCGCCGGCAGGATGGCGACGGAGTTCGGCTCCATCCGGCGCATGAACTCCGCGAGCTGCGGTCTTAGCATTTCGTCTCTCCCGTCTTGGCGTGGCTTTGTTCTCAACGCAATTCTAACCGACAGGCGCGGCGGCGCGGAAACGCGGCGGGGCTTTCAACCGTCCCGCTTTCGCGCGATAATCCCTCGGCGAGGCTAAACCGATGGCGACTCGAATCACACAGGCGGAGACGACCGCGACGCAGGCGGAAGCGACGCGCGAGGTCGTCTCTTACGACCCGGCGACGGGCGAGGAGGTCGGGCGCGTGCCGCTCTTCGCGACGGAGGACGTGGCGCGTGCGGTCGCGCGGGCGCGCGCGGCGCAGAAGGGTTGGGGCGCTCTCGGTTTCCGCGAGCGCGCACGGGTGTTGATGCGCGCGCGCGCGTTCGTGCTCGAAGAGATGGACGAGATCGCCCGGCTGATTGCGCGCGAGTCGGGCAAGCCCGCCGCGGAAGCAATCGCGATGGAGATTGTGCCGACGCTCGACCTGATGCAGTTCTTCGCGCGCAAGACCGCGCGCCTGCTCAGGCCGGAGAGGATAGACATCGGACTCTACCGCTTCCTGGGCCGCACCTCGACAGTCGAGTACCGCCCGCTCGGCGTCGTCGCCGTCATCTCGCCGTGGAACTTCCCTTGGGCGATTCCCCTCGGCGAGGTCGTGATGGCGCTCATGGCCGGGAACGCGGTCGTCCTCAAGCCGAGCGAGCTGACGCCCTTCGTCGCGCTGAAGATCGGCGAGGTGCTTGCGCGCGCCGGACTGCCCGCGGGCGCGCTCGAAATCGTGACGGGCGACGGCTCGACGGGCGCGGCACTCACGGAGGCGGGCGTGGACAAGATCATGTTCACCGGAAGCGTCGCCACCGGCAGGCGCGTGGCCGAGGCGGCGGCGCGAAAGTTAATCCCCGTCGTGCTCGAACTCGGAGGCAAAGACCCGATGATCGTCTTCGAGGACGCAGACCTCGAAGCGGCTTCGAGCGCGGCGGTCTGGGGCGCGTTCGCCAACTCCGGCCAGGCGTGCGCCTCGGTCGAGCGCTGCTACGTGCACGAACGGGTCGCGGACGATTTCACGGCGCGCGTCGTCGAGAAGGTGCTGGCGCTCAGGCAGGCGGTCGGAACCGAAGAGGGGGCAGACCTCGGCGCGATGTCTTCGGAGCGGCAACTGCGCACGGTCGAGGAGCACTTGCGCGAGGCCGTCGCGCGAGGCGCGTGCGTACTCACAGGCGGCGGTCGCGCGCGCGGGCTTCCCGAAGGCGGCGCGTTCCACGAGCCGACGGTGCTCACAGGCGTTGACCACTCGATGACGATCATGCGCGAGGAGACGTTCGGCCCCGTCCTGCCTGTAATGACCTTCCGCGACGAGGACGAGGCCGTGCGCCTCGCCAACGACAGCCCGTTCGGCCTGACGGCGAGCGTGTGGACGCGCGACATCAGGCGCGGGCGGCGCGTCGCCTCTGAGATAGAGGCGGGCACGGTGATGGTCAACGAGGTGCTCTACACGCACGGCATCGCGCAGACGCCCTGGGGCGGCGTCAAGCAGAGCGGCCTGGGGCGCACGCACGGGCGGCTCGGCCTCCTTGAGTTGGTCGCGCCGCACCACGTCCACGTCAATCGCCTCGCGCTCCTCGGAGACGTTTGGTGGTTCAACTACACGCCCGGCGCGGCCTCCCTCTTCCGCTCGCTCGCGCGCCGCTTCGCCACAGGCTCGCTCCTGCAAGCCCTCCTGCTCTCGCCGCAGATGCTCCGCCGCCTGCGCGAGCGCAGAAGGTCGCGGGACTGAACGGGTTCTCGATGAGCCTTCCCGCGCCGCCGGGCCGTGGGCTTGCGGTCCGCGGTTGACTCAGGGGCGGGAATGGCTTTACAAGCATTCTTGCCCTCGCGTTTTTCCACGTCCGCACGCCGGAGGATATTCCCCGTAATGAAATGCAAACTGTTCATCGCCGCGCTCGCCCTGCTCGTCTGCGCCGGCGCGGCAGCCGCACAGACGCCACAGGACAAGGCGGCCTCGCGCGAGGCCACGCGCGAACGCTTGCGCCAACTGCTCGCCACGTCAGGCCCGAAGAAGGGCATCAACATTGACTTTAAGCAGAGCGAAAAGAATCCCTTCAACTTCGTCGGCGTCAAGCGCGACGCGCTCGTCAACACCGACTTCATCGAGGTCGTCGTCGGCGTGTCGAACAACGAGACCATCGGCTTCCGCATCTACCCGCACTACAAGGATAACTACATCAACCTGGGCAGGGCGAAGGACGGCACGGGGCTGATGCGCGCGCTGCTCAGGCAGAGCGACAGTAACTTCCTTTTCTGGGGCGCAGACACGACCGACGACGTTTTCGCCGGCTACACCTTCACGCTCGAATCCGGCTTCCCCGACAAGGCCATCGAGGTCGTGCTCTACAGCATCGCCCCGCTCGACGGGTTCGTCGGCCAGATGCGCCCGTTCATTGACGGCAGCGCCGCGCCTTCTGCACCGCCCCGGTAGCCGACGGACTTAGACGCGCGAGCCGCCGCTTGCCTTCGACCGTGCCGCGCCTTTACGATTACGCGCTCACGCATCTCGGAAAAATTACAGGGCTGCGGGATACTATCTTGCTGGGGCGCATCATCAAGGCACAGGAGCGGCAACGTGCGGCGCGCGACACGAACCGCGTCGTGCGCCCGTTCGGCTGGGGCGCGGAGTTCGTCGCCGAACACCTGAACGGCGACGACCCGCGCGCCGTGGTCTCGGCTGCGGCGCGCGAGGCCGTGCGCCGCAGCCATGAGTTCTACGCGCTCCCCGCGGTCGCCGACTACAGGCTCGAAGGCGACCGCCTGACCTGGACGAGCGCCGTCCGCACGCCCTCCGACGAGAACAACACGGCGCGCGCGCGCTTCTTCCCCGAACAGCCGCCGAAGAGTGCTTCAAAGAGTGGCGGCGAGACGGTGCGACGCGCCGTCGTCGTGCTGCCGCAGTGGAACGCCGACGCGTTGAGCCACGTCGCGCTGTGCCGCGTGCTCAACCGTTTCGGGATGGCGACGCTCAGGCTGACGCTCCCCTACCACGAGGAGCGCCGGCCCGCCTCTCTTGAGCGCGCCGACTTCCTCGTCAGCCCGAACGTCGGGCGCACCTTGCAGTCAATGCGGCAGGCCGTCGTGGACACGCGCGCGGCGGTGGCGTGGCTGCGTGCGCGCGGCTACGGGCGCGTCGGCGTCGCCGGCACGAGCATCGGCTCGTGCACGGCCTTCCTCGCCTTCGTCCACGACGAGCGGATTGACGCGGGCGTCTTCAACCACGTCTCCGGCTACGTCGCCGACGTGGTCTGGCGCGGCATCTCCACGCAACACGTCCGCGCGGGGCTGGAAGGCGTGCTCGCGCTCGAAGAGCTGCGCAAGCTCTGGCTGCCGATTAGTCCGATGGCCTTCGCCGACAGACTAGCGGGGCAGCGCGCGCGGCCCATGCGCTTCATCGCCGCGCGCCACGACCTGACCTTCCCCGCAGACCTCTCGCGCGACGTGATCGAGCGCGTCCGATGTTCGGGCTTGCCGCTCGACGTTCAGTGGCTCCCCTGCGGCCACTACACCAGCGGCGAGCGCCCCTGGGTCTATCTCGACGGCTGGAAGATCGTCTCGTTCCTCAGAAAGAGCCTTTAGCTGTTAGCTGTTAGCTGTTGGCCGTCGGCCTTCGGCTTCTTTCGAGAGGCGCGTCGGCGCGAAAAGATTAAATGCAGCGACCACGAACAGCTAACAGCTAATAGCTAACAGCTAACAGCTTCGTTCCTTGACTCGCCGCGCGATTTGGCATAGAACCGACTTGCCTTTTTCAATCTCTGAACAGGAGCCTGGGAGGAACACCGAAGATGGCCGACGAGACCGCGGGCGATGTCGCCGTGAAGGACAAGAACGCTTGCAGGAACGCGCCCTGCACTTGCCCCGTCGAGAAGGGCGAGAAGTTTTGCAGCGTCCACTGCCAGAGCACCGAGCACAACGTCCAGATTGACTGCGACTGCGGACACGACACCTGCAAGGGCGATTTCTAAAGAAGGCAAGAGTAAAAAGGCAAAAGGCAAAAGTGGAAGACGACAAGCGTCGGCGCTTGCGTCTCCTTCTTCTGCCTTTTGCCTTTTTACTTTTGCCTTACTTCGACGAGGCCGGCGATGATCGAGACGAGGTCGGCGGGGTCAACGGGCTTGGGGACGTGGAGTTGAAAGCCGGCGTCGAGGGCGAGCGCGCGGTCGGCGTCGCCCGCGTAGGCCGTGAGCGCAATTGCCGGGGTGGCGAGGCCGCGCGCCGACTCCAGCGCGCGCACGCGGCGGATGAGCTGGTAGCCGTCCTCGCCCGGCATGCCGATGTCGCACAGCAGAAGGTCGGGCCACGACTCTTCGAGCGCCCCCCACGCGGCGGCGGCGGACTCGACCGTCGTCACCTTCGCCCCCGTGCGTTCGAGCACGGTCTTGATTAAATTCAGCGCGTCCGGCTCGTCGTCCACGACGAGCACGCGCAGGCCCTCCAGGACTGCGGATTGCGGATTGCGGATTGCGGATTCTTCGCCGAGGGCGCTCGTCCGTTCTTCATTCCGCAATCCGAATTCCGAAATCCGCAATTCAGGGAGTTCGACCGTGAAGGTAGAGCCGCGCCCCTCGCCCCCGCTCTCCGCCCTGACAGTCCCGCCGTGCAACTCGACCAGGTTGCGCACGATTGACAACCCTAAGCCGAGGCCGCCGTGGACGCGCGTCGTGGTCTGGTCGCCCTGCCGGAAGCGGTCGAAGACGTAAGGCAGGAACTCAGGGCTGATGCCCGCGCCCGTGTCGGAGACCGAGAGGCGCGCGTGCCCGCCCTCGCGCCCGACGAGGACGCGCACCTCGCCGCCGATGGGCGTGAACTTGACGGCGTTCAAGAGCAGGTTCCAGACCACCTGTTGCAGACGCCGCGGCTCGCCCATGACGGGGCCGACGCCCGGCTCGAACGTCGCGCTCAAATTAATGCTCTTGGCCGTGGCCGCGGGGGCGACGGTGTCAATGGCGGCCTCGACGACGCGGCGCAAGTCCGTCGGCTCGGCTTCCAGACGGAGCTGGCCCGTGATGCTGCGCGACACGTCGAGGATGTCGTCAACGATCTGCTGCTGCGTGCGCGCGTTGCGCTCGATAATCTCGACTGCCGTTCGGAAGCCCTTCGCGTCGAGCCGCCCGTCGAGCAGCATGCGCGCCCAGCCGAGGATGGCCGTGAGGGGGGTGCGCAGCTCGTGCGAGAGCGTGGCGAGGAACTCGTCTTTGAGTCGGTTCGACTCCTCGGCGGCCTCTCTCGCGCGGCTCTCGAACTGCAAGAGCCGCATGTTCTCAATCGCCACCGCCGCGAGGCTCGCGGCCATCTTCATCGCCGTCACGTGCTCCTCGCGGTAGGCGTGGTTTTCATATGACTGCACCTCGACGGTTCCGACGATGCGCCCCATCGTCGCCATCGGGACGACGAGCGAGGACTGCGGCCTGAGGCCGTTGTCCGGCCCGATGACGACGCCGAGTTGGCCTGCCCCTTTGCGCTTCATCTCCCAGTAGTCGTTCGTGATGACGACCTGGCGCGTGCGCACGGCGCGGCTGTTCGGCCCCTCCGATGAGACGGGCATTGGCGGGAGCTGCGACACGTCAACCTCCTTGCCGTCGCCCCACGCGTACTGGGCGAGGCGCACGTCGCGCGCCTCGTCGTAGAGGGAGATGAAGATGCCGACGCAGGGGACGGAGACGACGGCGAAGTCGCGCAGGTCGCGGAAGATGGCGAGGTGATCGCGCGCCGTGCCGAGCGAGCTGGCGAGGTGCGTGAGGCGCTGGAGCAGCATCTCGTACTCGCGCAGCGAACGCTTCTCGGCCTCGCGCAGTGCCTCCTCGGCACGCCGGCGTTCGGTGATGTCCGCAGAGACGCCGACGATGCCGGTCAGGTTCCCCGACTCGTCTTGAATCGGCGTGTCTGTGACCGACGCGGGGAAGGTCGTGCCGTCGCGTCGTCGCACCTCGAACTCGCCCGACCACGGCTCGCCCGCCGCCAGCCGCGACATGATCTCCGCCGCCTGCTCGCGTGATATCTCGGCGGGCGTGACCTCGACGATGTCGCGCCCCAGCACCTCATGGGCGGCCCAGCCATAGAGCTTTTCGGCGTAGCGGTTCCAGTAGGTGATCTTCCCCGCAAGGTCTGTCGCGATGACCGCCTGCTCCACGGTGTCGAGCAGGTGAGACTGGAAGCGCAAAGACTCCTCCGCGCGCCTCTGCCTCGTCAGGTCTTTGATGAGCGCGACGAAGCCGCGCGCGCGGCCTCCGCCTTCGCCCACGGGGACGCACGTGAGGTTAATCAGGCGGCGCGAGCCGTCGGGGTACTCGACCTCCCGTTCGAAGACGATCTCCTCGCCCGCGAGCGCGCGTTCGACGAAGGGGCGCACCTCCCCGTACTGCTCTTCGCCGAACACCTCGCGCAGGCTCCGCCCGTAAAGCTCGGCGCGCGGGCGACCGAACCAACGTTCGTGCGCCCTGTTGTTGAAGCGATAGCGCTCGTCGGCGTCAATGTAGGCGACGGGCGCGGGCAGCGCGTCGAGTATGAGGTGCAGGTGCTCCTCGCCGAGCCGGGGGGCGTCGGAGAGCGCCGCGACTAAAGACTCGCGGCTCGCGTCGTGTTCGTCAATGGGGGACATCGAAGACTCTTGCTGTGGAAGAAGCGTCTGCGCGTGCGGCGGGGTAGGCGTCGCCGCGCTCTCTCGCACGCGCGGCGAACGTTCGCGCGCGTACACTCGGCGAAATCGGGCGCAGGCATTATTAAACGCGCGCAGCCACTTCGCCAAGCGGCGGGACGAAAGGCGGAAGGCGAAAGTGAGGACAAGCCCGCGCCGCGTCTGCCTTCACTTTCGTCTTTCGAGCGCGGCGGCGATGCGGTTCTCCAACACGAGGTCGGGCGAGTAGTTTTCGAGCTTGAGGAAGTGCGCGGCTGCCGCCAGGAGAGCGGCCTGCGGGACGAGGCCGACGACCTCGCTGGCGATGACTTCGACGCCGAGTCGCACGGCCTCGCGCCGCACGGCCTCGAAGGCTTGATGAAGATTAGTCTGCTCGTAGCTCGTCAGGTTCATCGAGACCTGCACGACGCCGCGGCTCTCAAGCTCGAAGCCGAGCGCCTTCAGGTGCAGGAGTCCCCCGTCGCGCTCGCGCACCGCGCGCGCGATGCGGCGGGCTATCCCCACGTCCGCCGTCTTCAGCGTGACGTTGTAGGCAATCAGCAGCGGGCGCACGCCGACTATCAAAGCGCCCGCGGTCGGGTGCAGTCGCGCCTCGCCCACGTCGGGCGCGCGTTCGGGGACGCTCGCGATCTGCCCGCGCAGCAGCTCGAAGCCGCCGCGCCGCACGTCCGCCAGATTCCTGCGCTCCGGCCTGAGTGCCGCGCTCTCGTAGAAGTAGATGGGTATGCCCAGCTCGCGCCAAACTCTCTCGCCCGCCCCGTGCGCGAGCGCGACACACTCCTCCACGCTCACGCCGCGGACGGGGACGAACGGCAGCACGTCGGTTGCTCCCATGCGCGGGTGCTGCCCCGCGTGCGCGTTGAGGTCAATCAACTCCGCCGCTCGCTCGACGACGCGCAACGCCGCCTCGACCACAGTTTCCGGCGGCGCGACGAAGGTGATGACCGAGCGGTTGTGATCCGCGTCAACGTGCGTCCCCAGGACGAGCGCGCCCTCGACCGACTCGACCGCCTCGACCAGGCGCGCGACCGTCTCGGTCTTGCGCCCCTCGCTGAAGTTTGGTACACACTCGACGATGCGATCCATCCGCCCTGCCCAACCTACCACTTCCGTTTTCAACGTCTAAGCGCCGGTCGCCTGGCCGGCTCGGAAGCGCCTTGTAACCAAAACGTGCCCATTCTCTTCCGCCGAAGCAATCGCGCACTCGACCGCCGCGCGCTTCCCCTCCTCGGTCGGGTGGGTGTAGCGCGCGGTCATCTTGATGTCGGAGTGGCCCATCAACTCGGCGATGATGAAGGGACTCACGCCCCCTTCGCCTAAGCGCGTGCCGAACGTGTGGCGAAGATCGTGGAAGCGGAAGTTTTCAATCTTCGCCTCCACGAGCGCCTTCTTAAACGCGGCCTGTATGCCGGAGCCTGACGGACGCGCACCCTTACGGTTAGCGAAGACGTACTCGCCGCGCGCCCTAGCATGCAACTCTAGCAGGACGGCTCGCACTGCCGATTTTGGCCTCGGCTTGCTTGGCCTGAGCTTTGGTACGCGCGCCTCCGGGATTGAATCCCTGTAACGACGCCCGCTAATACGGAAGTCGTACATATAGTGTCCGCTCCCTTTGGG